>Ga0190270_10000947_pt1 | contig 13151 bp, 12 predicted proteins | sample Popmic320T_FD_133748 | JGI IMG/M metagenome (GOLD analysis project Ga0190270, IMG submission 133748) | Populus adjacent soil microbial communities from riparian zone of Weber River, Utah, USA - 320 T | ecosystem: Environmental > Terrestrial > Soil > Riparian zone | place: USA: Utah | collected... | reverse complement strand
GGCCTTGTTCGCCGTGATCGGGCTCGCCGGCGCGGTGATGGCGGCGCGGATGCCGTTGTCGGTGCTGCGCAAGCTGATCCGGCCCTTCCTGATCTTCTCGGTGGTGCTCGTCTTGGCCACGTACATCCCGAGCGTCGGACTGGAGGTCAACGGCAACCGCAACTGGCTCCCGCTGCCTGGTCCGCTGCAGCTCCAGCCGTCGGAGTTCGCGAAGCTCGCGGTGGTGCTGTGGATCGCCGACCTGTTCGCGCGCCGAAACCGCAAGCTGGGCACCGCGCGGTCGATCCTGCTGCCGATGGTGCCGGTCTCCGGCGGTGTCGCGGCGCTTGTGGTGGGCCAGCGCGATCTCGGCACCGCCCTGGTGCTGTTCGCCGTCATCGTCGGGATGCTGTGGGTCGTCGGGCTGCCCGGCCGGCCGATGGCTGCGGTCGTCGCCGCCGTCGGGGTCATCTGCGTGTTCTTCGTGGCGATCGAGCAGGAACGCGTCACGCGCATGCTGAGCTTCCTCAACCCGATGGCCGACCCCGACAGGGCCGGCTACCAGTCCATCCACAGCATGATGGGCTTCGCCCGCGGTGGGTTCTGGGGCGTCGGCCTGGGGGGCAGCCGGCAGAAGTGGGGAGCGCTGCCCGAGGCGCACACGGACTTCATCCTCGCCGTCATCGGCGAGGAGCTCGGCCTGATCGGCAGCTTCGTCGTGCTGATCCTGTTCGCGCTGTTCGCCATCGCCGGCATCCGCACGGCCACCCGCACCGGCGACGCCTTCGTGCGGTACACCGCGGCCGGCATCGTCATCTGGATCATGTCGCAGGCGATCATCAACATCGGCATGGTGCTGGGGCTGCTGCCGGTCATCGGCATCCCGCTCCCGCTGCTGTCGTACGGCGGCTCCAGTCTCCTGGTCACGTTGGTAGCCTGCGGAATCCTGCTCAACTGCGCCACCACCGAACCGGGCGCCCGACGCGCCCTCGACGCCGGCAAGTCCCGCCGCCAGCGCGGACGTGCCGCCAGGAAGAGATGACCCCAATGCGTGCCCTTCTCGCCGGCGGAGGCACCGCGGGCCACACCTCGCCGCTTCTGGCCACCGCGATCGTCCTGCGCGAGCGCGACGTCGACGTCACCTGCCTCGGCACCCCACGCGGCCTCGAGGGCACCCTGGTGCCGGAGGCGGGCTTCCCGCTCGAGCTGGTGCCGCCGGTGCCACTCCCGCGTCGACCCGGCAAGGCCCTCGCCCAGGTGCCGTTCAGGCTGGGCAAAGCGGCCAAAGCCACCGCCCGCGTCTTCGACCGCGTCCGCCCCGATGTCGTGGTCGGGTTCGGCGGCTACGTCTCGGTTCCGGCCTACCTTGTGGCCCGTCGCCGGCACGTGCCCATCGTGGTGCACGAGGGCAACGCCATCCCGGGTGTCGCCAACAAGCTGGGGGCGCGGTTCACCGAGCACGTCGCCACCAGCTTTCCCGACACCGACCTGCCGCACGCCACCTACATCGGGCTGCCGATCCGGCGGCAGATCTCCACCCTCGACCGGGCGGCCGTGCGCGACGAGGCCCGCCGCTACTTCGACCTCGAGCCCGAACGGCCCACCCTCCTGGTCACCGGCGGCTCCCAGGGCGCTCGCCGCATCAACCTCGCGTTGGCCGCCGCCGCGCACGATCTTGCCGACGCCGGGGTCCAGGTGCTGCACGCGGCCGGGCGTCCGGAAGAGGTCGTGGTCGAGCGCCGACCGGGCGACCCTCCGTACGTGGTGGAGCGGTACATCGACCGCATCGACTTTGCCTACGCCGCTGCCGACCTGATCGTGTGCCGGGCCGGCGCCAACACCGTCACCGAGGTCGCGGCGGTCGGCCTGCCCGCGGCTTTCGTCCCGTTGCCGATCGGCAACGGCGAACAGGCCCACAACGCCCACCCGGTGGTCCGCGCGGGGGGAGCGCTGCTGATCGACGACGAGGCCCTCACGCCCACGTGGATCGACCGGGTTCTCGTGCCGCTCGTCACCGACCCGGCGCGTCTTTCCGTGATGTCGAGCGCCGCGTCCGGCCTGGTGCGCCGCGACGCCGACGTCCTCCTGGCCGACATGGTGATGGGTGCCGCTAGGTGAGGATCCCGATCCCCGACGAGATCCCCCCGGTCGACCGGCTCGGAAACGTGCACTTCATCGGTCTCGGGGGTGCTGCGCTGTCCGGTATCGCCCGGCTCATGGCTCAGCAGGGCATCCGCGTGAGCGGCAGCGACGCCGTCGACTCGCCGGTCCTCGGCGCTCTCCGCGAGGAGGGCATCACTTGCTTCGTCGGTCATGCGGCCGAGCATCTCGACGGCGTCGACACCGTCATCGCCTCCACCGCCGTCCGCGAGAACAACCCGGAGGTCGTGGAGGCCCAGCGGCGCGGTCTGCGCCTGTGGCCGCGCTCTGCCGGGCTGCGTTCGGTCATGGAGGGTCGCCGTACGGTGGCGGTCGCCGGCACGCACGGCAAGACCACCACCACGGCGATGCTCACCTGTGCACTGGTCGCCGCGGGGGCGGAGCCGTCGTTCGCGATCGGCGCGGAGGTGGCCGGGCTGGGAACGAACGCTCGACTCGGACAAAGTGACCTCCTGGTCGCCGAGGCCGACGAGAGCGACGGCGCGTTCCTCGTCTACGAGCCCGAGGGCGCCGTCGTCACGAACGTCGACGTCGACCACCTCGACATCTGGGGGACCGAGGAGGCCTACGCGCAGGCCTTCGACGAATTCATCGGCACGGTCGGGCGGTTCGTGGTCCTGGGCGTCGACGACCCCGGAGCGCGTGCACTCGTCCCGGTGGCCCGCGACCGCGGCCTCGAGGTCGTCACCACCGGCCTGGCCGAGGATGCTGCGGTCAGGGCCACCGACCTCGTCGTGCAGGCTGATCGCACCACGTTTTCGGTGCTGCGTGACGGTGTGCCACTGGTCGACGTCACGCTCGCCGTCCCCGGCGCCCACTACGCCCAGGACGCCTTGCTCGCCCTGGCCGCCGGCCTCGTCCTCGGCCAGGACGCCGATGCCCTGGCCGCGGGCTTGTCCACCTACGAGGGCGCGAACCGGCGCATGGAGCATCTCGGCGATGCCGCCGGCGTCCGGGTCTATGACTCCTATGCCCACCACCCCACGGAGATCCGGGCCGACCTCGCGGCCGCCCGGGCGCTCGCCACCGGTGGGCGCCTGGTGGTCGCGTACCAGCCCCATCTCGTCAGCCGCACCCGCGTGTTCGGCGCCGCGATGGGCCGTGAGCTCTCCTCGGCCGACCGGGTATTCGTGGCCGACCTCTATCTCGCCCGCGAGGACCCCGATCCGGCCGTCACGTCGCAACTCGTGGTCGATGCGGTTGAGGGGCCGACCGCCACGTCGGGCGGGCCCGTCGAGGCGCTGGCCCCACTGCTCGTGGCCGAGCTGCGGCCGGGCGACCTGCTGCTCACCCTCGGTGCCGGCGACATCACCACCATCGGGCCGCAGGTGCTCGCTCTTCTGGAGTCGTCGTGACCGAGGAGCTCTTCATCGAGCGTCGGCGGGCGGGGCGCCGGCGCAGGGTGCTGCGCGTGCTGCTCGGCCTGCTGGCCGCGGGTGTGGTCGGAGCGCTCGTGTGGTTGTTCTGGTTCTCCAACGCGCTGGCGGTGGAGCGGATCCAGGTCGAGGGCACCACGACGCTCAGGCCGGGGGACATCCGTTCGCAGGCGGCGGTCAGGCTGGGCGAGCCGCTGGCCCGGATCGACACCGTCGCGATCGAGTCGAGGGTGGCGGCGATGGAACGGATCGACCAGGTCGAGGTCACGCGCCAGTGGCCGCGCACGGTCCGCATCGAGGTCGTGGAGCGCAAGCCGGTCGGCTGGGTGCTGTCCGGCGGCCTCATCCGCGCGCTCGATCGCTATGGCGTCGACTACCGCACGTTGCGCACCGAGCCGAACAACCTCGTCGAGGTTCGGGTCGAGACCGCGACCACGCGCAAGCGTCAGCAGGCGCTGGAGGGTGCTTCGGCCGTCCTCGAGCTGCTACGTACTGATGACCCCGGGCTGCTGAAGAAGGTGCAGTACGTGGAGGTGGCGTCCAAGGACTCGATCCAGCTCGTGCTCGGCAACAACCGCACCGTCACCTGGGGGAGTGCGGCCAAGGGCGAGCAGAAGCTGACCGTGCTGCGTTCGCTGCTGAAGATCAAAGCGCGCGAATACGACGTCAGTGCACCCGAGCAGCCGACGACACGTCGGTAGTGCTTGCGGCGTGTCGTCGCCGAAGCGCCGCCGGGCGACCGTAACGTCATCTCCAACACCAGGTTGACATAACTATAAACCTCCACCTCAGGGTTAGAGTTCGCTCGCGACACGAAGGGACGCACCATGGCGGTTCAGAACTATCTCGCCGTGATCAAGGTCGTCGGCATCGGGGGCGGCGGCGTCAACGCCGTCAACCGGATGATCGAGGTCGGGCTGAAGGGCGTCGAGTTCATCGCGATCAACACCGACGCGCAGGCCCTGCTGATGAGTGACGCCGACGTCAAGCTCGACGTCGGCCGCGACTCGACCCGTGGCCTGGGCGCCGGCGCCAACCCCGAGATCGGCAAGCGTGCCGCCGAGGATCACGCCGAGGAGATCGAGGCGGCCATCAAGGGCGCCGACATGGTCTTCGTCACCGCCGGCGAGGGCGGCGGAACCGGCACCGGCGGCGCTCCCGTCGTGGCCCGCATCGCCCGCTCGCTCGGCGCACTCACGATCGGCGTCGTCACGCGTCCGTTCACGTTCGAGGGACGCAACCGCTCGGCCCAGGCCGACACCGGCATCCAAGGCCTGCGCGAGGAGGTCGACACGCTGATCGTGATCCCCAACGACCGGCTGCTCTCCATCAGCGACCCCAACGTGAGCCTGCTCGACTCCTTCCGCCAGGCCGACCAGGTGCTCCATCAGGGCGTGTCGGGCATCACCGACCTCATCACCACGCCGGGCCTGATCAACCTCGACTTCGCCGACGTCAAGTCGGTGATGTCCGATGCCGGCTCGGCGCTCATGGGCATCGGATCGGCGCGCGGCGACCACCGGGCCGCGGTGGCGGCCGAGATGGCGGTGTCCAGCCCACTGCTCGAGGCGTCGATAGAGGGTGCCCGCGGAGTGCTGCTGTCGATCGCCGGCGGCTCCGACCTCGGCCTGTTCGAGATCAACGAGGCCGCCGGACTGGTGGCCGACGCCGTCCACGAGGACGCCAACATCATCTTCGGCGCGGTCATCGACGACGCTCTCGGCGACGAGGTGCGGGTCACCGTCATCGCCGCCGGATTCGACGGCGGCGAGCCCAAGGTGCGCGACGCATCGCAGCCAGCCCTGCTCAAGGAGACGCCCACCGACACCCCGCCCACCGCGGAGTCGTACCTGTCTGACGACCCGGTGCTCGACGGTCAGCAACCGGTCACGGTGCCGGCCGACCCGCCGCCGACCGAGTACGGCGACGACCTCGACATCCCCGACTTCCTGCGCTGAGCCGTTCCCCGGTGGCCGGTAGCGTCGGGGTGTGTTCTTCCTGCGCGACGAGTGCGGCCCGATCGAGCTCGCGTTCACCGACCGTTCGATCGACTTGAGCACGGCTGCGGTCGACCACACCCTCGCCGACGTCGCCCGGGCCGCCGGTGTCGACTCCGTGGCCACGATGCACCAGGTGCACGGCAACGACGTCGCGTGGGTCGACGTGGCCGGGACGCAGCCCGCGGCCGACGCCCTGCTCACCGATGTCGTCGGACTCGGCCTGCTGGTGCGCGTCGCCGACTGCGTCCCGGTGGTGCTGGCCGTGCCTGACGAGCAGCTGGTCGGTGTCGTGCACAGCGGTCGTCAGGGACTGATGTCCGGTGTCGTGCCGGCCGCGATCGACGCGGTGCGCGAGCACGGTGCCACCCGCGTCGAGGCGTGGGTGGGGCCACGAGTCTGCGGCCGTTGCTACGAGCTCCCCGCCGACCTGGCCGAGGACGTGGCCGCCGCGGTGCCAGAATCCAGATCGACCACGTCCTGGGGGACTCCGGCCGCCGACATCGGTGCCGGCGTCGTGGCGCAGCTGGCCGCGCGCGACGTCATCGTCCACGACGTCGGGGCCGACCTCTGCACCGTGGAGGACGAGCGGTTCTTCTCCTATCGTCGCGAGGGAGACGGCAGCGGCCGCTTCGCCGCCTTCGCCGTGCTGCGGGCGAGCGCATGAGCCGGCGCGACGAGCTGGCCGCCAACCTCGAGGCCGTCGAGGAACGCATCGCTGCCGCCTGCGCGGCCGCCGGCCGCACTCGGGACGAGATCACCCTCGTCGTCGTCACCAAGACGTATCCGGCTTCCGACATCGATCTGCTGGCCGAGCTCGGCGTCACCGAGGTCGGGGAGAACCGCCATCCCGAGGCCGGTGACAAGTGGGCCGAGGTGAGGCATCCGATCCGCCGTCATTTCGTCGGCGGCCTGCAGACCAACAAGGCCGGTGTGGTCGCCAGCTACGCGGACGTCGTCCACAGCGTCGACCGGCTCAAGCTCGCGAGGTCGCTCTCTCGCGGGGCCGAGGCCGCCGGACGCGAGCTCGGGTGCCTCGTGCAGGTCGACTTCGACGGCGACTCGGCCGGCCGCTCGGGAGCTCTGCCCCCCGACGTTGACTCCCTCGGCGCCGAGATCGAGTCCCTGCCCGGCCTGCGCCTCGACGGCGTCATGACCGTGGCCCCGCTCGGCGCAGACCCGCGTCCGGTCTTCGACGAGCTGGTCGCGATCTCGGCGCGACTGCGCACGAGTCACCCCGGCGCGGAGGCCGTCTCGGCGGGCATGAGCGACGACTTCGAGGCCGCCGTGCAGGCCGGTGCGACACACCTTCGGCTCGGGCGTTCGATCCTCGGGGAGCGCCCTGTGCTCCGGTAGTGTCACAGGTGTCACATCTGACACGGATCGGACGACGGAGAACCCCATGGCTGGCGCAATGCGAAAAGTAGGCGAGTACCTCGGCCTGGTCGAGCAGGCCGACTTCGACGACGACTTCGACGACGAGCCCTCGATGCCCGTGCCGGTCAAGCGCGAGCCCGAGCGACGTCCCGCCGTCGTCCGGCCCACCACGGTCTCGAACATCGAGGAGCACCGCCGTCCGCGGTCGACCTCCCAGTCGGAGCCGAGCTCCGACCTCTACCGCATCGAGACGGTCACCCCTCGCACGTACAACGACGCCCGCACGGTCGGTGAGCACTACCGCTCCGGCGTGCCCGTCATCATGAACCTCTCCGAGATCGACGACGACGACGCCAAGCGCCTGGTCGACTTCGCCGCCGGCCTCGTCTTCGCCGTCCATGGCTCGATCAACCGCGTCACGGCGAAGGTGTTCCTGCTGTCGCCGGCCAACGTCGAGGTCACCGACGAGGACCGGCAGCGCATCGCCGCGGGCGGCTTCTACAACCAGAGCTGACGCATGGCGGTCGTCGGCGGAATCATCCTGAATGTCTTGTGGGTGGCGATCGTTCTCCTGCTCGCGCGGTTCGTGCTCGACTGGGTCCAGCTGCTCGCACGGTCCTGGCGACCACAGGGATGGGTCGCCGCATTGTGCGAAGGCCTGTACACGATCACCGATCCGCCACTGCGCGCCGTTCGTGGTGTCATCCCGCCGATCCGCCTCGGCGGGGCCGCCCTCGACCTGTCGCCGATGATCCTGCTGATCGCCATTTGGGTCGTCATGCAGATCGTCGCAGCGACGATGCTTTCGGCGTAGGCGAGCCTCTCCACGCCCAGATGGGGACGTAAGTGGCAGAAGGAAAGATCCACGGAGTACCGTGGGCCCTTACAGAGTCTCTGACTACCCGATACCACGAGGTGTACTCATGCCGCTGACGCCCGAAGATGTGCGCAACAAGCGCTTCACTCCGGTCCGTCTCCGCGAGGGTTACGACATGGGCGAGGTCGACCAGTTCCTCGACGAGGTCGAGGCCGAGCTCGAGCGACTGACCGTCGAGAACGACGAGCTTCGCGCCAAGGTCGCCGCTGCGTCCAGTGGTGAACCCACTGGACTCATCCCCGTCCAGCGCGAGACGGCTCCACAGCCGGCCGTCCAGGCCCAGCCCCAGCCCGAGCCGGAGCCCGAGCCGGAGCCGGAGCCGTACCGCGCACCCGAGCCGTCCATCCCGACGCTGTCGTCGGTGCCCGAGGCCGCCACCAGCACGAGCCCCACGATGGGCGATGCGTCCGTCGCGGCCGCCCGTCTGCTCGAGATCGCCTCGGCCAACGCCGACCAGCTGATGGAGCAGGCCAAGGAGGAGGCCGACCGCATCGTCGGCGAGGCCCGCGCCAAGGCGGAGCGCATCACCAACGAGTCGCGGGGCAAGGCCGACCGCCTCGAGACCGACGCGCGCATCCGGGCGCAGAAGCTCGACGACGAGACGAACGAGCGTCGTCAGCAGGCCGTCGCCACGATCGAGCGCGAGCGCTACGAGCTCCAGCGCGAGGTCGAGCACCTGCGTGCCTACGAGCGTGAGTACCGGGCCCGGCTCAAGAACTACTTCCAGAGCCAGCTCGACCAGCTCGCGGCCAACGAGAACACCAACTCCACGTCTGCGGTGCAGGCGCCGACCACCGACGCTTCACCGCGTCGTCTCCGGTCGCTGCTCGGCGACGAGGACACGGGCTCGATCTAAAGCAAGCTCCGGGAGAGCCGTCACCGACTGGTGGCGGCTCTTTCGTTCGTCGTCAGGCCTTCGCGAGTGAGAAGCGCAGGCCGAGGTCGTCGTCCCAGAACTGATCGGTAGAGGGACCGGCGTCGGTCTCGTCCTCGATGAGGCCGACGGCGAGCACCTCGTCGGCGATCTCGTCGGCATGCGCCCGCAGTGCGGCGGTGACGTCGTCGCCGCCGGTCCACCGCACCGTGATGCGGTCGGTGATCTCCAGGCCGGACGCCTTGCGCGCCTCCTGCACGGCGCGGACGATCTCGCGGGCCAGGCCGGCACGCCGCAGCTCGTCGTCGAGCTCGAGATCGAGGGCGACGGTCTCGCCCTGGTCGTTGACGACCGACCAGCCTTCGCGCGGGCGCTCCGACACGATGACGTCGTCGGAGCCGACGGTCACCGACTCGCCGTCGACGTCCACGGCGGCCGATCCCGTCGACGCGAGCGACTCGGCGAGCTCGCGGGCATCGGCCGCGGCGATGGCGGCCGCGACCTTCGGAGTGTCCTGGGCGAAGCGCTTGCCGAGGGAGCGGAAGTTGCCCTTCGCCGAGTGATCGACGAGGTCGCCGCCGGCGTCCGCGAGGGACTCAAGCGACCCGATGTTGAGCTCTTCGCACACCTGGGCGCGCAGGTCGTCGCCCAGTCGTGACCACGCGGACGACCCGACCAGCGCCCGGCGGAGGGGCTGGCGGGTGCGGACCTTGGCCTCGGCGCGGGCGGCGCGGCCGAGCTCGGTGACCCGCCGGGCGAGGTCGACCTGGGCGGCGAGCCCGTCGACCACCAGGTCGGCATCGGCCTGAGGCCAGTTCGCGAGGTGTACCGAAGACGGCGCACCAGGGGTGACCGGGGCGATGACGTCCTGCCAGACCCGTTCGGCGATGAACGGCGTGAGCGGGGCCATCAGGCGGGTCAGGACGTCGATGGTCTCGTGCAGGGTGGCGAACGCCGCGACGTCGCCCTTCCAGAACCGCCGACGGCTGCGTCGGACGTACCAGTTGGAGAGGTCGTCGATGAACCGGGCGATCCGCGAGCCGGCCTCCTGGGTGTCGAACTTCTCCATGGCCACGGTGACGTCGCCGACGAGCGTGTTCAGCTCCGAGAGCAGCCATCGGTCGAGCACCTCACGCTCGGCGACCGGTGGGGCCTCCCCGTCGACGGGCGCCCATCCCTCCGAGCGTGCGTAGAGGACGTGGAACGTGACCGTGTTCCAGTAAGTGAGCAGCACCTTGCGGACGATCTCCGAGAGCGCGGTGTGGCCGATGCGACGGGACGACCACGGCGAACCGGAGCAGGCCATGAACCAGCGCAGGGCGTCGGCGCCGTGCTCGTCCATGAGCGGCATCGGCAGCAGGATGTTGCCGAGGTGCTTGCTCATCTTGCGGCCGTCCTCGGCGAGGATGTGGCCGAGGCACACCACCGACTCGTACGAGTTGCGCTCGAACACCAGGGTGCTGACGGCCATCAGGGAGTAGAACCAGCCGCGGGTCTGGTCGATGGCCTCGCAGATGTACTGGGCCGGAAAAGCACGCTCGAACCGCTCCGCCGAGCCAGGGACGTGCGGGTAGCCCCACTGTGCGAACGGCATCGAGCCGGAGTCGAACCATGCGTCGATGACTTCGGGCACCCGGCGGTAGGTGCCCGGCTCGCAGTCGACCTCGAACGTCACGTCGTCGATGAACGGGCGGTGCGGGTCGAGGTCGGACAGGTCGCGGCCGGTGAGCTCGGACAGCCTGGCCAGCGAGTCGACGCAGATCATCTTGGACGGATCCTCGTCGTTGCGCCAGACCGGCAGGGGAGTGCCCCAGTAGCGGTTGCGCGAAAGGGCCCAGTCGATGTTGTTGTTCAGCCAGTCGCCGTAGCGTCCGTGCTTGATCGTGTTCGGGTACCAGTCCGTGGCCTCGTTCTGCGCCAGCAGGTCGTCCTTGCGGGCCGTGGTGCGGATGTACCAGGCCGGCAAGGCGTAGTACAGGAGCGGCGTGTGGCACCGCCAGCAGTGCGGGTACGAGTGTTCGTACGGCAGCTGGTGGAACAGCAGCCCGCGGTGGGAGAGGTCGGTGAGCAGGGCGTCGTTGGCGTCGCGGAAGAAGTCACCACCCACGATGTCCAGACCCACCTCGAAGTGGCCGGCCTCGTCGATGGGGTTGACCATGGCGATGCCGTTGCGACGCACCGAGGCGAAGTCGTCCTCACCGAACGCAGGAGACTGGTGCACGAGCCCGGTGCCGTCGGTGGTGGTGACGTAGTCCTCGGTGACGACGAAATGGGCGCGTGGTTCGGCCGGCCCCTCGACACGGTCGGGCCACTCGACGATCTCGAACGGCCGCTGGTACGTCCAGCCGACCATGTCGGCGCCGCTGAAGGTGTCCTCGACCGTCCAGCCGTCGCCGAGGGCGTGCTCGACGAGCTGCTCGGCGACCACGAGGGTCTCGGTGCCGTTGGTGGCCGTGACGTAGGTGACGTCGTCCTTGGCGGCCACGAGGGCGTTGGAGACCAGCGTCCAGGGCGTGGTGGTCCAGATGAGCAGCGACGCCCGGCCGGCGTACGGACCGGACGTGAGCGGGAATCGTACGTAGATGGACGGGTCGGTGATGGTCTCGTAGCCCTGGGCGAGCTCGTGGTCGGACAGTGTGGTGCCGCAGCGCGGGCAGTAGGGCGCGACCCGGAAGTCCTCGACCAGCAGTCCTTGGTCGAAGATCTGGGTCAGCGCCCACCAGACGCTCTCGATGTACGGAGAGTCCATCGTGCGGTACGGGTCGGACATGTCGACCCAGTAGCCCATGCGGTCGGTCATCTCGGCGAAGAGGTCGACATTGCGCAGCACGGCCTCGCGACACCGGGCGTTGAACTCGGCGATGCCGAACTCCTCGATGTCGGGCTTGCCGTTGAAGCCGAGCTCCTTCTCCACCGCGATCTCGACCGGCAGGCCGTGGCAGTCCCAGCCGGCCTTCCGCTCCACGTGCATGCCCTGCATGGTCTTGAAGCGAGGGAAGACGTCCTTGAACACGCGGGCCTCGACGTGATGGGTGCCCGGGGTGCCGTTGGCCGTCGGCGGGCCCTCGTAGAACGTCCACCGCTGGGCGCCCTCGGTGGCCTTCAGCGTGGCGTCGAACGTGCCCTGCTCGTCCCACAGCTCGATGATCTCGCGCTCGAGCTGAGGAAGATCGACATGGGCCGGGACGGGGCGGTACGCGGGACGCGCGCCATCGGTCGAGGTCACAGGCGGAAGTCTACGGCGGTGGAATCGAGTGTGGCGGCGGGGCGAGTTGCCATTCCCCCGGGGGCGGTCTACTGTCCCGGCATGCCGAAGACCACCCTGGCCGTGCGTGCGGACGAGAAGCCGTGGACCGCCGCAGAGAAGAAGGCCGTCCGTAAGGAGCTGGAGGACGACCTCGTCCGGCTGCGCCAGGAGCTCGACCTCTCCGCGAAGGAGCTGCAGGACCTCCTGCGTGACGGCGTCGACGGTGCGGGCAACGACCAGGCCGATGTCGGCTCCACCAGCCTCGAACGCGATGCGGAGATGTCGCTCGCCGCCAATCAGCGCGAGCTCCTGCTGCAGACCGAGAAGGCCCTCGATCGCCTCGAGAACGGCACCTACGGGCACTGCGAGTCGTGTGGTGAGCCCATCGGCAAGGGTCGTCTGATGGCCTTCCCCCGCGCGACGCTCTGCATGACGTGCAAGCAGCGCGAGGAACGTCGCTGAGTCCCGAGCCCGGACAGGCCCCGACCTCTGGCGCGGCGGTGGGTCTCTTCGGGATCGCCGCCGCCTCGGTCTGGGTGGTCGACCAGGTCACCAAGGTCGCCGCCGTGGCCTGGCTCGACGACCAGTCCGTCACGCTCATCCCGCACGTTTTCGGGTTGACGCTCACCCGCAACGCCGGTGCCGCCTTCAGCACCGGCACCGGTTTCACCGTGGTGCTCAGCATCATCGCCGTGGGGGTGGTCGTCACCGTCCTGCGGCTCGCCACGAAGCTGCGTGACCGCTGGTGGGCCCTCGGGCTCGGGCTGCTGCTCGGCGGCGCGCTCGGCAACTTGACCGACCGGATCCTGCGCGAGCCGGCGCCGCTGCGGGGCCACGTGGTCGACTTCCTGCACCTGAATCACTGGCCGGTCTTCAACGTCGCCGACATCGCCCTGACGTTCGCCGCGCTCACGATCATCCTGCGCACCTCGCGCGGCGTGTCCCTGGACGGTTCGCGGTGACCGAGGCACTCGACCACAAGGTCCTGTCGGTCCCCGAAGGGCTTGCCGGTGAGCGCGTCGACGTCGCGCTGGCCCGCCTGCTCGGACTCTCGCGCACGCGTGCCAGCGAGCTGGTGGCCGACGGTCTCGTCACGCTCGACGGGCGTCCGCCACAGAAGTCCGAGCGGGTCGAGTCCGGGGCCATCCTCGAGGCGTCCATCCCGGCTCCCCGCACGGCCGAGGTGGTGGCCGAGAAGGTCGAGGGGATGGACATCGTGTTCCAGGACGAGGACATCGTGGTCGTCGACAAACCGGTCGGTGTC
>Ga0190270_10000946_pt1 | contig 13153 bp, 12 predicted proteins | sample Popmic320T_FD_133748 | JGI IMG/M metagenome (GOLD analysis project Ga0190270, IMG submission 133748) | Populus adjacent soil microbial communities from riparian zone of Weber River, Utah, USA - 320 T | ecosystem: Environmental > Terrestrial > Soil > Riparian zone | place: USA: Utah | collected... | reverse complement strand
GATGCCGCGCTCGACCAAGGGCCGAAGGATCGCGGCCTCCTGGCGGCGGGCGTCGCGGGCGCTGACCCGCGCCTGATAGGCCGCTTCCGCCTCGGCGATGGTGCGCTGCGCCTGGGTCACCCGAGCCTGGGCGGCGCTGGTCAGCTGCGACAGCTCGGCCATGCGGCTGGCGTGGAGCGAGCGTTCGATCGAAATCTGCTCGGCGCTCGCCGCATCCACCGCGGCGGGATAGACCGGGGTACGCCCGGAGACTTCCGCCTCCAGCCGAGCGACCTTCGCCTGCAGTGCCGCGACCGAGGCCTGGCCGCTGCCGAGCTCCGAGCTGGTCATGGTCGGATCGAGCCGGATCAGCTCGGCATTCTCCTGGACCATCTGGCCGGGCTGGACGAGGATCGACTCGATGATCCCGCCTTCGAGGTTCGAAATGATTTGGAGCTGCGAGCTCGCGATCACCCGTCCCTGCGCGCGCACGCTCTTGTCGAGCTCGGTCAAGGCCGCCCAGATAACGAAGATGACGAAAAAGCCGACCACCCCCCACAACAGCAGGTTGGACATCGCCTTCGGGCGGATGCGGGCTGCGAAATCCTCGAGGCTTCCTTCGGGTCTGGTCATGCCGCCTGCGGCCTTGTCAATTGCTTCAGGATCTGGTCGCGCGGACCGTCGGCGACGATCTTGCCGCGGTCTACCAGCAGCACCCTTTCGACCAGCTGGAGCAGCGGCGGACGGTGGGTGATGAGGATGAACGTGCGGCCCTTCAGCTCGACCTGCAGACGCTGGATGAGGCCGGTTTCGGTCTGCGCGTCCATCGCCGACGAAGGCTCGTCGAACACCACGATCTGCGGGCTGGTGGCCAGCGCGCGGGCGATCGCGATCGACTGGCGCTGGCCGCCCGACAGGCCCTCGCCGCGATCCGCCAGGCGAAGGTCGTAGCCGTTGGCGATCTGGCCCATGAACTGGTGCGTGCCGGAAAGCTCGGCGGCGCGGACCATTTCCTCGTCGTCGACCTGGGGTCGGCCGAGCCCGATATTCTCGCGCACCGAGCCGGTCAGAAGCACGCTCTCCTGCAGCGCAGCGCCGATATTGCCGCGCAGGCTGGTCGGGTCGAGCTGGCGGATGTCGGTCCCGTCGACCATGACCAGCCCGTCTTCCGGCTCGTAGAGGCCGAGGACGAGGCGCGCGATGGTCGACTTGCCGGAGCCGACGCGTCCGAGCAGAGCGATATGCTCGCCCGGATTGACGACGAAATTGACCCCGTCGAGCGCCTTTTCAGGCGCCCCCGGATAGCGAAAGCTGACGTTGCGGAACTCGACCTTGCCTTCCGGGCGGGTGAGCTGGAGCGACTCGCCGGCAGGGCCTTCGGGCGGCAGGTCCATCAGATCGTTGAGCTGGCGATAGGCGGTGCGGGTGGCGGTGATCCGCGACAGGAGCTGCGAGATCTGGGCGAGCGGCGCCACCGCGCGGCCCGCCAGGATCGAGCAGGCGATGAGGCCGCCCATAGTCAGGTCGTTGGTGGCGATCAGGCCGACGCCGATGATGACGACGCCGGCATAGGAGATCATGCCGGCGCTGGTCGCAGTGGTGATGCCGATGGTCGAGATCAGGCGCTGGCGGAGCGACACGTCGCTATGCTGCTCGACCGAGCGGTGCCAGCGCCCGGCGAGCAGCCGGCCCGCGCCGACCGCCTTCACCGTCTCCAGCCCGCCGATGGTCTCGACCAGCACCGATTGCTTGACCAGCCCCTCGCCCATCGAGCGGTTGGTCAGCCGCTGCAGCGCCGGCTGGGTGATGAGGGCGACGCCGACGACCACCGGGATCATCAGCAGCGGCACCAGCACGACGATCCCGCCGATGATCCAGACCACCAGCATCGTCACGAAGATGAAGGGCACGTCGACCAATGCGGTCAGCGTCGCCGAGGCGAAGAAGTCGCGCAGCGCCTCCAGCTCGCGCATGATGCCGGTGAGCGAGCCCGTGCTGCCCTTCTTGAGCTCGAGACGGATGGCGAGCAGGCGCCCGAACAGGGTCTCGCCGACCTCGCGGTCGATCTGGGCGCCGGCGACGTCGACGAAATAGGCGCGCAGCAGCCGCAGCACGAAATCGAACACGATGACGATGCCGAGGCCGATCGACAGAGCTACCAGCGACGAGGTCGCATTGTTCGGGACGACGCGATCGTAGACGGTCATCGTGAACAAGGCGCTGATCAGCCCGAACACGTTGATGAGCGCGGCGGCGACCCCGACCTTGATGTAGATCGCCTTGTTGCGGAACATCGGCTCGAACAGCCAGGGTGCGAAGCGCGGCTTCGGCATCGGGATCGGATTGTTGCTCACTTCGGTCCTCATCGGCGTCCCTCCTCGGGCGCCCCGGCGATGGCGAGGACGTCGAGCAGCCGCCCGGTGCGCGACAGCAGGACGTAGCGGGCCGCATCGAGCTCCGCGATCGCCTGGATATAGGCCGTCGCCGCCGAAAAATAGGTGTCCTCCGCGGCGACCACGTCGAACAGCGACCCGCGCGCGGCGCGGAAGCGCTCGACGATGACGTCGCGCGAGCGGCGGGCGGCGATGTAGCTCGCCTCGAGCGCCGCGAGCTGCTCCTCGAGCGCGGCGACGTCGGACCAGGCGATGGCGGCGTCGCGGGACGCTTCCTCGCGGACGCGATCGGCGCGCGCTTCGGAAGCGCGGGCGCGGGCGCCGAGCTGATCGGCGCGCGCGTCGACGCCGCCGAACAGGCGCTGCCGGATCGAGACGCGGCCGCGAATGTCATAGTCGCGGTCGTTCTCGAACACGCCGTAGCGGCCGGCATCGATGCCGGCGGCGACCTGCGGCAGCCGGTCGGCGCGGGCGGCGCGGTGCTCCTGGCGCGAGGCCTCGGCGATCCGCTCGGCCGAGAGCACGGCGGGCGAGCGGGCGGCGGCCAGCACCGCCGCGTCGCGGGTCTGGGCCGGGACGGCGGGTGCGGGCGCGCGCTCGACCGCGCCGGGCGCGGGGGCGCCGGCGAGCTCGGCGAAGCGGGCCTCGGCATTGGCGAGCTGGCGGCGGAAACGGGCGAGCCGGGTTTCGGCGGAAGCGATATAGCTCTCCACCCGGGCGACGTCGCCCGGCGCCGAGACGCCGGCGGTGACCCGCTCCTCGACCGAGGCGCGAAGCTGGCGCTGGCTGTCGGTGAAGGTCTCGGTGAGGATGGTGAGCGCCCGATAGGCGAAGATGTCGTACCAGGCCGCGATCGCCGACAGAGCGACGCGATCGCTGGTCGCTTCCGCCTCGAGCGCGGCGGCGCGCAGCCGGGCGCCTGAGGCGCGGACACGGCTGTCGCCGGCGCCGAAATCGAAGATGGTCTGCTGGATCGAGAGCTGGGCGTCGGTGCGCTGGTCCGGTCGCGACCGCTCGATGATGTTCTCCGGGTCGTTCGAGAACTCGCGCGAGATCACCCGATAGGAGGTGATGCTGGCGTCGGCGGACGGCCGCTGGCGCTCGCGTGCCTCGGCGAGGACGGCGCGGGCCTCGTCCGTGACCGCTTCCTGCTCGGCCCGGGCCGGGTGGCGTGCGACGGCGGCGGCGATCACGGCCCGAAACTCCTCGAAGCTCGCGCGGCTGGCGCCGAGCTGGAGGATCGGATCGCCGGCCCGGTCGACGTGCAAAGGATCTCGCGATGGCTCGGCCAGCGCGCCCGGCGCCGGCTGCGCGAGCGCGATGCCGCCCGCGCACGATGCGAGCAACAGGACGGACGCGCCCCAAGCGCGGCAAGATTTCAGCCTCCCCACGGGCCTGCGCCTAGCGGCCTCCCGTCCCAAATGCCAGCCGCCTTTTCGCGGATCGCTCGCTTTTCGCGCGCATTTCGTCGCTAAATCAGTTCGTTGGCGGCGCCGAGCTCGGCCTCGGCGAGCTCGAGCGCGCGCGGATCGTCGACGTCGAGCCACCAGCGGCCGGAGACGTCGAGCGCGAAGGCGAGGCCGCGGTCCGCAAGACGCTGGACGCCTTCGGAGAGGCTCCCCTGCCCGCCCGCCTCTATGCTCTCGCGGAGCGCCTCGATCAGCGCCGGGCCGGACCGGAACACGCCGGTGTCGATCGCATCAAAATCGGTGAGCGTCTTGCCGAGCCGGACGATGCGGCCGTCCTCGCCGGTTGCGACCTTGGTCGCATCGTCGAGGTCGATCAGCGGATTGTCGACAATGCGGTCGACGGCGAGGAGGAGCGCGCCGCGACGGGGTGCGGAGACGGCGGCGGCGACGATTCGGGGATCGACGAGATGGTCGGACATGACGAGCAGGAACTCGTCGTCGAGCGCGGATGCGGCGGCGAGGACGGAGAAACCGTTCGGCCGGCGCCATTCCTCATTGCGGACGCAGTGGATCGGCAGCGACTCGTCGGCGGCGAGGCCGCCGAGGAACGCCTCGATGCCGAGGGCGGCATAACCGGTGACGACGACGAAGCGAGTCGCGCCGCCCGCGCGCGCGCGGCGCACGACATGCTCGATCAGCGGGCGGCCCGCGATTCGCGCCAGCGGCTTCGACGCGGCCCTGGAGCGGAGCCTGCTGCCCTGCCCGGCGGCGATGATGAGGCATTGCATGAGGCGTGCGGCTTTAGGGTCCGTACTCGACACCCGCAATGGCCGGGATCGCCCGGAGCCGGGACGCGCTGCGCATGTTATTGCATCGGGCCGATATTGCGGTGCAAAGCGGTCCGGCACAGGCGAGGGAATCGAGTTGGCGACGACGGTCGGGACGGAAAAGGCGGCGCGCGGAGGGATCAGGCCGCGCGAGCTGGAGGACTTCCTCAACCGCCGAGTCTTCCACCCCTTGTCACGGCGCCTGGCGAAGGCGCTGGCGCCGACGTTCGTCACGCCGAACATGCTGTCGCTGACCGGCGCCGCCCTCGTCCTCCTCGCCGGCGCCTTTTATTCGGGGTTTACCGGCCTTTTGCTTCCGGCGGCGGTGACGATCGGCTTCACCCTGCACATGCTGTGGCACGTGGTCGACGGGGCGGACGGCGCGCTGGCGCGGATCACGGGGCGCGCCTCGCCGCTCGGCGAGATGATCGACGGCGCCTGCGACTATATCAGCCACGCTTTGCTCTATCTGATGCTCGCCACCTATCTGGACGACCAGATCGGCCTTTGGGCCTATCCGCTCGGCCTAGCCTCGGGCCTGTCCCGCGTCGCCCAGTCGAACCATGCCGAAAGCCAGCGCCGCATTTATCTGTGGCGCGCCTACGGCATTCCCTGGATGCAGCAGGCGCACGACTCGGAGGACGAGCTGTTCAGCCGCGGCGGCGGCGTCGGCCTGCTCACCCGGCTGACCCGCGCTTACATCTGGCTCGCCGACCTGCTGAGCCCGGCCGCCGACGAGCTCGACCGCGCCGCCGAGCAGGCCGCGCGCGATCCGGCGGCGCGGCGGCGGCTCACCCGGCTGTGCCGCCGCGCCTCGCGCCGGCCGCTCTTCCTGCAGGCCCTGCTCGGCGCCAATCCGCGGACCCTGCTGCTCGGCCTCAGCATGGCTTTGGGCTCGCCGCTCTTCTTCTTCCTGGTCGAAACGACGGTGATGAACCTGTTGCTGGTCGCCGCGGTCCGCCGCCAGCGCAGCTGCAACGAGACGCTCGGCCAGCGGCTGACCGCCTAGGGGTCCCTATTCAATGCGCCTGCGCGTCGAGGCGGCGGCCGAGCATCACGAAGCCGGTGATCAGGAACGGCACGAGGACGAAGCTCAGCAGGACCTTCGCGGCGGCCTGGCCGAGCAGCAGGTCGCCGATCTCCCGGACGCCGTAGAAGGATATGGTGATGAAGATGAGCGTGTCGACGATCTGCGAGATGGCACTCGCGATCGCCGCCCGGCCGGCGAGCCAGAGGCCGCCCCGCGCTTCGGTCGCTTCGCCCCGCAGCCGCGAGAAAATGTAGACATTCAGAAACTGCGACACCCCGTAGGCGACGATTCCCGCTCCCATCAGCCGCCAGCTCTGCCCGAGGATGACCGGGAAAGCCTCTTTGGCGGGCTCGTACATGCTGGGGTCGGTCGGGAGCTGGATGACCAGATAGATCAGCGCGATCGCCGTAACGAGCGGGATGAAGCCGAAGCGAACCAGCCGGTTCGCGGTCTCGCGCCCGTGCAGCTCGGCGACCGCGCTCGACAGGACCACGAGGAGCAGGAACGGAAATATCCCCGCCTCGACCGCGAGGCCGAACGGCAGGGTCACCTGCTTGGCGCCGAGCACGCCCGCGATGCAGACCATGCCCCCGTAGAGCACCGTGAAGACAAAGAGCGAACGCTGAAGACCGGCGGGTGACCCGGTTGCGGAGGCGGCGGCTGAGGCGGCGGATACTTCTGTCGTCATTGCGCATGCCTAACGGCTTTCGCCTCCGTCAAAAAGGGCTTTCCGTCGCGCCGTTCTGCGGCCATTCAAGCCGCTGTTCCGAGACCGCCCGACGAAAGCCGCCGCCCTTGCCCGACCCCCGCCTCGACGTGCTTGCGATCGGCGACGCCGTCGTCGACGTGATCGCGACCGCCGAGGACGCCTTCCTCGCCGAGGAGGGGCTGGTCAAAGGCTCGATGCAGGTGCTCGACGCGGCCGGCGCGACGCGGCTCTATTCGAAGATGAGCCAGGCGCGCGAGACCAGCGGCGGATCCGCGGCGAACACGGTCGCGGGCGTCGCCGCTTTGGGCGGCCGGGCCGGCTTCGTCGGCCAGGTCGCCGCCGACCAATTGGGCGAGATCTTCACCCACGACATCCGGGCGCTCGGCGTCGAGTTCGTGACTCCGGCCAAGTCCGACGGCCTCCCGACGGGGCGCTGCCTGATCCTGGTCACGCCGGACGCCCAGCGGACGATGAACACGTTTCGCGGCGCCGCGCACCAATTGTCGGTCGAAGCCCTCGATCCGGAACAGATAAAAAGCGCGTCGATCCTTTATCTCGAAGCCTATCTGTGGCGCTCAGAGGGCCCGCGGGCGGCGATGCGCGAGGCGATGCGAATCGCGCACGACGCCGGGCGCAGGGTCGCCTTCACCTTGTCCGACATCGCCTGCATCGCGCCGCACCGCCGCGAGATCGTCGAGATGCTGGAAAGCGGCGCGATCGACCTCCTGTTCGCCAACGAGGCCGAGATCGCGTCCCTCGCCGAAGCAGGCGACCGCGATGCCGCGATCGCGGCGATCGAGAACAAGGTGCGCGCGCTGGTGGTAACCTGCGGGGCCGAAGGCGCGCTTGCAGCCGAGAACGGCCGCCGTGTCGCGGTGCCGGTGGCGAAGATCGATGCGGGCATCGTCGACACGACCGGGGCGGGCGACCTGTTCGCGGCCGGGTTCCTCGTCGGCCAGGCCGAGGGACGATCGATCGAGCAGAGCCTGAAGATGGGTTCGATCGCGGCGGCCGAGATCATCTCGCATTTCGGCGCGCGCCCGGAGGGCGACGTCAGGAAGCTCGTGGATTCCCTGCTGTGAAGCGACTCGCAGTCTATTGCGGGGCCTCGATGGGCGCCGACCCCCTGTTCGAGGGCGTGGCGCGGCGCCTCGGCGAGGAGATGGCGCAGCGCGGGATCGATCTCGTCTACGGCGGCGGCCATCGCGGGCTGATGGGCGTGGTCGCGGACGCCGTGCTCGCCGACGGCGGCAAGGTGTTCGGCGTCATCCCGCAGGCTCTGGTCGACCTCGAAGTCGCCCATCAGGGCCTCACCGAGCTTCACACCGTCACCTCGATGCACGAGCGCAAGGCCAAGATGACCGAGCTCACCGACGCCTTCGTGGCGATCCCGGGCGGCATCGGCACGCTCGACGAATTGTTCGAAGCCTGGACCTGGAACGCCTTGGGCTATCATTCCAAGCCCTTCTGCCTCCTCAACGTAGCGGGCTTCTGGGACGGGCTGGTCGGCTTCCTGGATCATGTGACTTCGAGCGGCTTCATGTCGCCGGAGCGCCGCGCCCAGCTTCTGGTCGCGGACGAGATCGGCGAGGCCATCGAAAAGCTGGACGCGGCCGCAAAAGCCGCCGAAACTCGAATGATCTGGTAAGCGCGGGACGGGGGACGGCATGAACGAAGAGGCAAGTCGAATTTTGCTGGGGCTGGCGGGGATCGTCGCGATCCTGGCCATCGCCTTCCTGCTGTCGTCGAACCGGCGGGCGATCCGGCTGCGCGTCGTCGCCGCCGCCTTCGCCCTCCAGGCCGGCATCGCCATCCTCGTCCTCTACACGCCCTGGGGCCGGGCCGCGATCGCATGGATGTCCGGCGGCGTCGCCAATCTGCTCGGCTATGCGACGGAGGGGACGCGCTTCCTGTTCGGCGGACTCACCGACGACCCGCTCGGCCAGAATTTCGCGATCCAGGCGCTGCCGGTGATCGTCTTCTTCGCGGCCCTGGTCGCGATCCTCTATCATCTCGGCATCATGCAGCGGATCGTCCGCTGGGTCGGCGGCGGGATCGGCTGGGTGACCGGCATCTCCCGCGTCGAATCGCTCGGCGCCGCCGCGAACATCTTCGTCGGCCAGTCGGAATCGCCGCTGGTCGTCAGGCCCTATCTCGCCGCTTTGCCGCCCTCGCAAATCTTCACCTTGATGACGGTCGGCATGGCCGGCGTGGCGGGAACGATCCTCGCCGCTTATGCTTCGATGGGCATCAACATCGAATATCTCCTCGCCGCGGCCTTCATGTCCGCGCCCGGCGGCATCCTGATGGCGAAGATCATGATGCCGGACGAGCCCCGCGCCGACGAGCTTCCGCTCGACGACGCCGCCAGGCCCGCCGAGGAGAAGATCGACGTCGCCGAGACCTTCGAGGAAGGCGAGCAGCCCGCCAATGTGATCATGGCCGCCGCGCAGGGCGCGCAGACCGGCGTCAAGCTGGCGGTGGCGGTCGCCGCGATGGTGCTCGCATTCGTTGCCATCGTCGCCTTGCTCAACGGCCTGCTCGGCGGTGTCGGCAGCCAGTTCGGGATCGAAGGGCTCACGTTCCAGCGATTGGTCGGATACGTCTTCCAGCCGATCATGTTCCTGATCGGGGTGCCGTGGAACGAAGCGGCGGAGGCGGGAGGCCTGTTCGGCACCAAGATCGTGCTGAACGAGTTCGTCGCGTTCATCGATCTCGGCAACGTCGAGGGAAGCACGCTGACGCCGCGCTCGATCGCGATCATCACCTTCGCGCTTTGCGGCTTCGCCAATTTCTCGTCGATCGCGATCCAAATGGCGGTGACCGGCAGCCTCGCGCCCAACCAGCGGCCCGTGATCGCGCGGCTCGGCGTCAAGGCGCTTATCGCCGGCTCGCTCGCCAACCTGATGAGCGCCGCGCTGGCCGGGCTGCTTCTGCCTGTCTAGGTCTGCGGCGGACAGTTGCTTAGATCTGCTGGGGACAGTTACTTGTAACTGTCCCCAATCCGCAGCGTGACGCGGCGGCCCCTTCGGAGTAAAGCGGTGGCATGAGCACCCTCGCCGAACCCCGCCCGCAGGTCGCCTCGGTCTCGCTGACCGCGTCCGACGCCCATCCCGAAGCTTTCGCCAAGGAGCTCGGCGAATCGTTCGAGCGCTACGGCTTCGCGATCATCGCCGACCACGGCATCCCGGCCGACCTCATCGCCCGCGCGGAAGAGAAGGCCAAGGCCTTCTTCGCGCTGCCCGAGGAAGTGAAGCGCGGCTACAAGGTCGAAGGCGGCGGCGGCGCGCGCGGCTACACACCGTTCGGAATCGAGACGGCCAAGGGCGCGACCGCTTTCGACCTCAAGGAATTCTGGCACGTCGGCCGCGAGCTGCCGCCGGGCCATCGCTATCAAGAGCAGATGGCGCCGAACGTCTGGCCCGACGAGGTCCAGTCCTTCCGAGACACCTTTCTCGAGCTGTTCGCCGCGTTCGACGCGACCGGCCTTCGCATCCTGGAGGCGATCGCCCGCTATCTCGGGCTCGATCCCGACTATTTCGCCGACACGGTGCGCGACGGCAATTCGGTCCTGCGGCTCCTCCACTACCCGCCGACGCCCGGCGACGGGCCCAATGTCCGCGCGGGCGCGCACGAGGACATCAACACGATCACCTTGCTGCTCGGCGCCGAGGAAGCGGGGCTCCAGCTCCTCGACCGCGACGGCAATTGGCTGCCGGTGACGCCGAACGAGGGCGAGCTCGCCGTCAATATCGGCGACATGCTCCAGCGCCTGACCAACGGCGTGCTGCGCTCGACCACCCACCGGGTCGTCAATCCGCCGCCCGAGCGGCGCGGCCATTCGCGTTACTCGATGCCTTTCTTCCTCCATTTCCGTCCCGATTTCCTGATCGAGACCCTGCCGGGCTGCGTCGGCCCGGATCGGGCGCAAAAATGGCCCGAAGCGATCACCGCGCACGATTATCTCCAGGAGCGCCTGCGCGAGATCAAGCTCGCCTGACGAGCGCCAGCGCTGCGGCGACGCAGCGGCGGGTCGAGCTTGTCGCGCCGGCCGGCAGCGCGTCGGGCGGGAACTCGGCGACCTCTTCGACCTCGAAAGTGCGCCGCGGCGAATAGACGACGTCGCGGACGAGGAAGAGCGACGACGCGCCCATCCGATCGACGCAGACGACCGGGCCGTGGCCGGTCATGCCGATCTCCTCGCATAGCTCGCGCAGCGCCGCGGCTTCGGCGCCCTCGCCGCGGCCGATGCCGCCGCCCGGAACGCGCCAGCCGCGCGCGTAGGTCAGACGGATGAGAATGAGCTGGCCCTCGGGAGTCAGCGGCACGGCCAGGGCGCCGCGCCCCCGCGATCCCCTCAGCCGCCACCAGGCCAAACGGAGCTGCTGCAGCCCGGTCAGCGCGGTGCGGAGGAGGAAGCGGCCTGGCTGCACCCCGGCGGCATAGGATGCCGCTGGGGCGGCGTCCATTGCGGCGGGTTGACGGCCCAGCACCGGCGAAATAGTTTCAGATTGAAACTAGGTTGGAGGATGGAATGGAGCCTGCTTACGGCCTCGCCGACCCCGAGACCCTGCGTCGCCTGAGCGGGCTCGAACTGCTCCGCGCTCTGGCCGCGGGCGACGTTCCGGCGCCGACCATGGGCCAGCGGCTCGGCTTCCGCCTCGTCGAGGCCGAGGAAGGCCGGGTCGCCTTCGAAGGCACGCCCGACGGCGGGATGCTCAACCCGCTCGGCTCCGTCCATGGCGGCTGGGCGCTGACCCTGATCGACAGCGCCGCCGGCTGCGCCGTCCACAGCCGCCTGCCCGCCGGCGCCGGCTATACGACGCTCGAGACCAAGGTGAACTTCACCCGCGCCATCCGCCCCGACGCGGGGGCTGTGCGCTGCGAGGGCAAGGTGCTCGCATTCGGCCGGCGAATCGCGACCGCCGAGGCACGGCTGACCGGTGCGGACGGCGCTCTCCTCGCCCACGGCACCTCGACCCTGATGATCTTCGCAGCGGCGGACTAGGGTCCTAGCCGGCGTCAGCCAGGTTGGCCGGACCGAAGCCCGCCGGCAGCAGCTCGGAGATTCGCCGCGCCTCGGTCGCGCTGCCCTCGCCGTTGGCCGAGACGATCTCAAGGTCGCGGCCCGAGACGTGGGCGGCCTCGAGGATCGACTGGCGGCAGCCGCCGCAGGGCGTGACCACCGCCGCGCCGGCGAGGGTGCCGTCCGGGCCGACACTGCCACCCGCGACCGCGATCCGCGCGATTCTCTCGAGCCCGAACGCCTGCTTGGCGGCGGTCAGCGCCGCGAGCTCGGCGCAGACGCCGAGCCGGTAGCAGGCATTCTCCATGTTCGACCCGATTGCCACCTCGCCGTCCACCGATTCGATCGCGCAGCCGACGCTGAATCGGGAATAAGGCGCATAGGCGCCGAGCGCCGCCGCGCGGGCGCGTTCCACCAAAGGGTCTCGGGTCCGGGCATCGCTCATCGCCGGCCATAGTGACAGCGCCCGCGCCTCGTGCCAACAGCGCTGCCGAGGAAGGAGCGGCGATGACGAAAAGGCTTCTCTGCGGCGTGGCGGTGCTTTCGCTCGCAGGATGTGCGACCACCGATCGAGCAGGTGAGCAGGCGGCAGCGCCCATCGAGGTCCGCATTCTTGCCTTCAACGACTTTCACGGCAATCTCGAGCCGCCGCGCCAGGCGGTGTCGGCGCCGGTGCCGGGCCTCGCCGAGCCGGTCCGCGTCCCCGCCGGCGGCGCCGCTTATTTCGCGACCGCGCTGGCGCGCCTGCGCGCCGAGGCCCCCAACAGCGTCACCGTCTCCGCCGGCGACATGATCGGCGCCTCGCCTCTGGTCTCGTCGGTATTTCTCGACGAGCCCACGATTCACGCGATGAATCTGATGCGCGTCGACTTCAACGCGGTCGGCAATCACGAGTTCGACCGCGGCCGCGCCGAGCTGCTCAGGATCCAGAACGGCGGCTGCGCGCAGCACGGCCCCCGCCGCCCGTGCCAGCTCGAGCCGTTCCCCGGCGCGCGCTTCCGCATCCTCGCCGCCAATGTGCTGACCGAAAGCGGCGAGACCCTGCTGCCGGCCTCGGGCATGCGCAGCTTCGGCCGCGGCGCCGGCCAGGTCCGCATCGCCTTCATCGGCCTTACGCTGCGCGAGACGCCGACCCTGGTCACTCCGTCCGGCGTCGAGGGCCTCACTTTCGCCGACGAGGCGGAGACGATCAACGCGCTGGTCCCGCGGCTGCGCGCCGAGGGGGCCGACGCGATCGTCGTCCTCATCCACCAGGGGGCCGCCCAGCCCGGCCCGCGCTTCGCGGGGCGCGCGGCAATGGTCGAGCCGGCGCCGAGCTGCGAGACGATGGAGGGCGATCTCATGCCGATCCTGGCGCGGCTCGATCCCGAGGTCGACCTCGTCGTCTCCGGCCACACCCACAACGCCTATATCTGCGACTATTCGACGATCGACCCGACGCGCCCGTTCCTCGTCACCAGCGCGGGCCGCTACGGGACGGCGCTGACCAGCATCCGGCTGACCGTCGATCCGGCTCGCGGCGTCACCGCGCGCCGCGCCGACAACGTCATCGTACAGGGCGAGGCGTTTCGCGGCTCCTCCGGCGAGGTGCCGGTGAGCGGCCTCTTCCCGAGCTTTCCGCGCGACCCGGCGGTCGGCGCGCTGGTCGACCGCTACGCGGCGGCGGCGGATCCCCTCGCCGCCCGCGTCGTCGGGCGGTTCACGGGGCCCGCGACGCGCGAGGCGAGCCCCGCCGGCGAGACCGTGCTCGGCGACCTCGTTGCCGATGCCCAGCTCGCCG
>Ga0190270_10000945_pt1 | contig 13158 bp, 21 predicted proteins | sample Popmic320T_FD_133748 | JGI IMG/M metagenome (GOLD analysis project Ga0190270, IMG submission 133748) | Populus adjacent soil microbial communities from riparian zone of Weber River, Utah, USA - 320 T | ecosystem: Environmental > Terrestrial > Soil > Riparian zone | place: USA: Utah | collected... | reverse complement strand
CCGAGCACCGGGGCGAACTCGAGCGCCTGCTGGCTCGTGTAGCTGACGCTCACGTGCCCCCACTGCAGGCCGCACGGTGTGATCGCCGTGATGTCGGCCCCGGCCACCTCGTCGACCGTGATCCTCGAATTGCCGCGGACCCCTGCGTCCGCCGCGAGCTCGGGCGTGGCGAACCGCGTGTCGGTCCCGCCGCGGGCGCATGTCCGGGCGGCCGAGAGCGCGGCGGCGTCGGACCCGTTCACGAGCTCGCGCCGGCGCAGGTACAGCCCGCCGACGTCCACCGTCAGTGCCACGGCGGCCATCAGGACGACCATCAGGATCGCCACGATCACGGCGACGGCGCCCTGCTCGCCCCGGTGCCGTCGAACCCGCATCGTCAGGCCTCGCAACGGAAGGTGGCCGTGATCACCGGTGTCATCCGGATCTCGGGGATGAACGGGATGCGGACGATCACCCCGCCGTCGGGGAGCTGCGTGGTGTCGTAGGCGACGTGGACGTCCTCGCCGATCTGCTGCGGGGTGCACCAGCGGTCGACGTCGACGTTCCCCTCCTGGCCGGGCGGGATCGCGCCGGACGAGGCGTCCACCGTCTGCTGCTGGACGGCGCTGATCGGGGCCCCGACGGCCGCCTGGCGACCGCCCTCGCGGACCGCCGTCCGGATGGACTGCACCTGCAGGAAGGCCACCCCGAACTCCAGGATCCCGAGCAGCACGATGAAGAGCACGGGCGCGATCAGGGCGAACTCCACCGCGGAGGCGCCCTCCTGCCGCGACACTCGGTCCCTCGCAGTCCTTCCCGGGTTATCCACAGTAGGTCGATACAACCCCCCGAGCGGCCTACAGCGGAAGGGCCGAAAGTCGTGATCCCGCGTGAAGGATCCGTGAAAGGCGCGGGTGAGGTCATCGGGCGGAGCCCGGTCCGCGTGGCGCTCGCGCGCCCGGCGCCGCGCGTGTTTGCCTCGTCCCGCCCCGGGTAGGGGGGCGGCCGGCCGCGACGCGCGGCCGGGAGGGACAACGATGCCCGACTGGCTGATCATCCTCGTCACCGCCGTCGTGCTCGTCACGATCACGGCGCTCCTGATCGGGAGCCTCGTCGTGCACATCCGGCGCGAGCGGCGGACGAACGACATCCGGCGCATCTGGGCGAACTTCGGCCTCAGCATCGCGTTCTGCACGCTGTTCCTGGTGAGTTGGGCGTCCCAGGGCCTCGCCGAGTGGGGGACCTACCGGGCCGAGCAGCAGGCGTTCGGGGAACCCGTGACGGCGAGCGGCTTCTTCGTCGAGTTCAGCCAGTCGACGCTGGAGAACTGGCAGTCCGAGTTCCTCCAGCTGTTCTCGTTCGTCGTCCTGGCGGCGCTGCTGATCCATCGCGGCAGCGCCGAGTCCAAGGACAGCGGCGAGCGCATCGAACGCAAGCTCGACGACATCGTCCGCCGGTTGGACGACATGGACGCGGTCGGCACCGGCCGCTGAGCGGAAAGGGAGGGCGCATGGACGCCGTCACGCTGTTGAAAGACGACCACGACACACTGAAGAAGATCCTGAACGACCTGGACTCGACGACCGAGCGCGGCGTGAAGACGCGCGAGGAGCTGTTCACCCGCATGCGACGCGAACTCGAGGTCCACGAGGCGATCGAGGAGGAGATCTTCTACCCCGCGCTGAAGGAGCATCCGAAGGCCAAGGAACTGGTCATGGAGGCCTACGAGGAGCAGAACGTCGTCGACATGGTGATGGCCGAGATCGAGGACACGCCGTACGACGACGAGACGTGGGGCGCGAAGCTCACGGTGATGAAGGAGAACATCGAGCACCACATCGAGGAAGAGGAAGGCGAGATGTTCCCGCAGGCGCGCCAGGTCTTCGAGCGGAGCGAGCTCCAGGAACTCGGCGATCGGATGGCGCGGAAGGACGAGCTGATGGCCGCCCGGACCTGACCCAGGGCACGGAAGGAGGTCGCGAAGGATGATCACGGTCCGTGACCTGCCAGCGATCGCGGCCGACCGGTGGCGGGAACCGCTCGACTCGTTCGGTGACCGCCTCGCCGAGCTGACGGGGCGGATCCCGCCCGGGTGGCCGAAGGATGTGCTGAGCGGCACCTGGATGGGCCACCCCCTCCACCCGGTGTTCACCGACACGGCGATCGGCGTCTGGACGGCGGCGTTCGTCCTGGACTTCATCGGGGGACGACGGTCGGCGGATGCGTCGACGACGCTCACCGGCGTCGGGGTGCTCGTGGCGCTCCCGACGATCGCGACCGGGGCCTCGGACTGGTCGGACCTGACGGGCGAGCAGCGACGCCTCGGGGCGCTCCACGCCGGGGGGAACCTCGTGGTCACCGCGCTGTACGGGGCCTCGTGGCTCGCGCGGCGGCGGGGGCACCGCGGGACCGGGATCGTGCTCGGGGTCCTCGGTGGGACGGTGGCGACCGGAACCGCCTACGTGGGCGGGCACCTCGTGTACGGACGCGGCGTCGGGGTCGACACCACCGCTTTCGATCGGCTCCCCACGCGGTGGACGGCCGCGATGGAGGACGCCGACCTCTCGGATGCGCCCGCCACGGCCGAGGTCGGAGGCGTCCCGGTGCTGCTGGTGCGCCGCGGACGTCGCGTGCGGGCGCTCCACGATCGGTGCACCCACCGCGGGGGGCCGCTGCACGAGGGCGAGATGACCGACGACACCGTCACCTGTCCCTGGCACGGGAGCTGCTTCCGCCTCGAGGACGGCGCGATCGTGCGCGGCCCCGCCACCGCGCCGCAGCCTTCGCTCGAGGTCAGGGTCCGTGACGGCGTGATCGAGGTCCGGCGCCGCGCCCCGCAACGGTGAAGGGCGGCCGCCTGAGCGACCGCCCTCCGACCGGCGAATCCGACGCGGTGCTAGACGGCGCGGTATCGCCGCCCCGCCACGATGACCTCGTCGTCATCCTCGGTCCGAACCAGCGTCGCGTCGTCGTCATCGACGGTCACGACGTCGGTCCGGTCGTCCCGGGAGGCGCGCGTCGGCGGCGGCGGGACGGTGGTGTCGACCTTCGTGGTCGACCTCGTCATCCCACCACCGATCATGCCGCCCAGCCCCGCGGCCACGAATCCGCCGATGATGGTCCAGAACGTCGCCCAGATGGCGTCGTCGGGACCGAACGCGGCGGTCTGCGCGGTCGCGGTGTCCACGGCCTGCTCGAGCCCCAGGGTGCCGAGCACCGACGGGACGCCCGCGATGAGGGTGACGAGCAGGAGCATGCCCCATAGCGTCATGCCGTGCAGCGCCCCGGTCCCCGCCCCGCGGACGCCGGACAGGTAGCCGGTGAAGACGCCGCCGAGGAACAGCGACGCGACCGCGGAGATCCCGAGGAACCAGTCGAGGTTGTCGCGGATCTCATCCATCCCGGAGCCGTACGCCAGCGCGAACCACAGCGCCGACAGCACGATCAGCGTCGCGAGGCCGAGGATCAGCCCGCCGAACACCGCGCCCCACTTCAGCAGCGGCGCCGGACGGTCCTCGACCGTGGTCGCGTATCGGTCGATCATGTGGTCCTCCTTCCGTCACGACCGGACGGCGTTGGGATACGCCGCCGAGGTCTCCACGTCCGGGAGCTCGAGCGGAGCCTCGTCGGTCGGCCGAACGGTCGGCCGATCGGTGACCTCGCGCATCTCCTGGACCTTGCGGCTGCCCTCGTCCTTGGCGCGGTGCAGCCACGACATGATCTCCTCGTAGCGGGGACGCCCCGCCTTGGCGCCCAAGACGTACGCAATCGCGCCGACCGCCACGAGCTTCAGGGTGGTGCCCTTCGTCATCATCTTCATCGTCCTTCCTTGGGCCGGCCGCTAGGCGCGACTCCGCACGGCGCGGGCCAGCAGCACGAGGCCGATGGCCGCCAGGACCGAGGCGATCCAGTCCACGCCGGCCGTGTCCTCGAAGACCGCACCCGCGAGCCATCCACCGATCACCGCGCCGATGATCCCGAGCGCGATGGTGGCGATGATCCCCATATCGTCCCGGCCGGGGACGAGGAACCGCGCGAGGACACCCACGATGGCCCCGACCACGATGTAGCCGATGATCGAGCCCACGTCGATGTCGTCGCCGCGGCCGCCGGCCTGCTGTGCGATCGTTGCCAGGAGCGTCGCTGTCGCTAGCACGTGGTTCTCCTTTCCTCCGCCGGCCGGGATGGCCGGACGTCCGTGCATTCCCGCCGGCGGAGGGCGACAAACCGGGGCGTCACCCCTCGCCGGAGTGTTTGTGGGGGAACGATGCCGGGAAGGGTGAACCCTCCGGTGAGGAGATCACCGGCGAACGGAGGAGAACAGCATGTTGGAGCTCTTGGCGCTGAGCGGCACCGCGGCGACCCTGTTGTGGATCATCGCCGCGGTCCTCGTGATCGCGGGCATCGTCTGGATCGTCCGCGGATCCGTGGCCGCCGGCATCGTGATGATCATCGTCGGGCTGTTGATCGGACCCGGCGGCGTGTCGATCTTCAAGTAGCGACCCGCCCCGCGAACCCCCATAGGCAGAAGGCCCCCGGACTAGGTCCGGGGGCTCTCCTGCGTCTCGAGCGCGCTCTCCCGCACCCGGGCGAGCGACTGGCTGATGAGGCGCGACACGTGCATCTGCGAGATCCCGACGATCTCGGCGATCTCGGACTGCGTCATGTCCTTGAAGAAGCGCAGGTACAGGATCCGCCGCTCGCGCTCGGGCAGGTCCGCGAGCGCCGGCGAGATCGCGACCCACTCCTCGGAGGTGTCGAACGACGGGTCGTCCTCGCCGAGCATGTCCCCGGCCGACGTCGCGCCGTCCTCTCCCACCGGGACGTCGAGGGAGGACGTGGAGTACGCCTGGACCGCGTCCATCGCCTCCAGCACGGTCTCCTCGGGCAGGTCCACCTCGGCGGCGATCTCGGCGATCGTCGGGGACCGTCCCAGGCGCTGCCACAGGCGGGCGAGGGCGCGGTTGATCTCGAGCGCCGCCTCCTGGAGACCGCGGGGCACCCGGATCGACCACCCCCGGTCGCGGAAGTGGCGGCGGATCTCCCCCACGATCGTGACCGACGCGAAGGTCTGGAACTGGACCCCGCGGTCGGGGTCGAACCTATCGATCGCGTGCACGAGCCCCAGGCTCGCGACCTGCACCAGGTCGTCCCGCGACTCACCGCGGCCGACGAAGCGCGCGGCCAGGTGCTCAGCGAGCGGGAGGTAGCGCTCCACGAGCTCGGCGCGCGCGGCGGGATCGGGGAGCTGCCGGAAGCGCTCGAGGATCTCGGCCTCGGCAGCGTCCCGTTCCGGGTCAGCCACCAGGGCTGCCCCGACCGTCCCGGACCACTCCGTTCACCCCGGCGACGGGCCACGTGAACGTGACCTCCGGACATCCGCCTCGCAAGGAGAGCGCGGCCTCGCCGGCGAGCTCGGACAGCACGCGCCAGCCCCAGGACCGTTCCCGGTCGCCGGGCCACCCCCTCACCTCGCCGTCGGATCGGAGCCGCAGGTGCAGCGTGCCCCCGTCGGGGCCGGCGTCCATCTCGAGCGAGATCGACCCGGCGGCGCCGGCGGCGAGCAGCAGGGTCGCGGCCTCGTCGACGGCGATCCGGAGCTCCTCGACGCGATCGAACGGCAGGTCGGCGCCCGAGCCCACGCTCGCGGCGACGCCGCGGAGGACGCGCAGGGTTTCGGGGAGGGCCGGACCGGAGACTACGATGGGTAGGTGTTCGGTCATGGAGTGACTCCGACACGGGAGACGGGTGCCATCGATCTCACGATAGCTACCTCGGTGGCGCGGGGGTGGCAGGTCCTCACCGTGACAGGCGAGCTGGATCTCGCGAGCGCGCCGCTGCTCACGCAGCGCCTCCAAGCCGTCCCCGACGGCGCCGCGGTCGCGCTGGACCTGAGCGAGGTGACGTTCATCGATTCGAGCGGGCTGGGCGCCATCGTGTCGGTCGACGCGAGGCTGACGGAACGGGGTGGACGGCTCGCCGTGATCGCTCCCGAGCGGGGCGCGGTGGACCGGCTCGTGGCTCTGACGGGGCTCGACCAGATCGTCGCCGTGGTCCGATCGCGCGGTGACCTGGGCTCCTGATGCCGGAGCAGCACGCGATCGAACTCCCCGCGGACCCATCCCTCGGCGCCACCGTGCGGATCTGGGTCGGTGAGTCCGGCCGCACCCTCGGCTTGGGTGAATCGGTGGTCCAGGACCTCCGACTCGTCGCCAGCGAGTTGCTGGCGAACGGCGTGGCCACGGGGAGCGAGCGTCTCGGGCTGGAGCTGACGGGCTCGGATGGGACGTGGGAGCTGGTCGCCCGCGGCGTCGGACCTCTGGGCGATGGCGCCCTCGGCGGCCTGCCCATCTCTCGGCTCGACCTGCTCCGGGGTCTCGGGACGGTGAGGATCGATCCCGACGGGGTCGTGCGCTGCAGCGGGTCGTCGGACTAGACCCGTCGCGGATCCCCACTCGTTCGTCGGCGCCATGCCGCTGGCTACCCTCGCGGGACACCGGGCAAACGGCGATACGTCGTGCGTCCTCGCGTGTTTGACGCCGCCCGTGGCGGGGCAAGGGGGCGTCGCATCCGACCGAACGACTGCGGAGGGAAGCCCGATGGAAAGCACCTTCTCGTTCCCACCCCGGCGGCTCACAGCCGTCGCCCCCTCGGCCGCGGAGCGGCCGGTCGCCCGCGACGATCGCGTCCGCACCTGCGATGCGGCCGGCTGCGAGACCCGGCTCTCCGCGTACAACCGCGGCTCCACCTGCTGGCAGCACGAGGCGTGGCGACCCTACGTCCAGCACGCCCCCCGCAAACCCGTCCCCAGGTCCGACGACGAGACCGTCCTGGCGATGGCCGAGCGTCGCGCCGCGGGCTAGACCCCGTCCGCGTCGCGCAGCGACGAGGCCCCGGAGCCGAGCTCCGGGGCCTCGGTCGTTCCCTGGTCGTTCTCTGGTGTCCGACGCGTTCGGTCAGTCCGTCAGCGCCGGGATGAGGTAGACGCCGGCGAAGTACAGGATCGCCACCACGATCAGGAAGATGAACCCGTACTTCACGAGCGCGAAGCCCGTCCAGCCGGTCGACGGCTCGCGCGGCGTCTCGGTCGTGTGCGTGTGCTGCGGCTCGTAGTCCATCAGGACCTCCTCCTCAGCTCAGCGGTCGTCGTCGCCGGCGTCGCGGATCTTGTCCTTCGCGGCGTCGACGCCCTCGTCGACCTTCTGCTTCGCGTCGTCCGCCGCGCCCTTCACGGCGCCGCTGGCGCGGTCCATCTTGCCTTCGCGCTTGAGCCGCTCGTCGTCCGTGAGGTCGCCCACGGCCTCCTTCATGCGGCCCTTCGCGTCATCGGTCTTCTCGCCCATCGGTTGGCTCCTTCCGGTCAGGCGGTCAGCGATCGACCGCGCGCTGCAACTGCGCCTTCGTCATCCGCGACCGGCCCGGGATGTTCTTGCGCCGGGCCTCCTCGTACAGCTGGTCGCGCGTCCGACCCTGCGCGCCCCGGTGGGAGCGCAGGCCGCCGCGGCGGCCCGACGAGATGTCCTCGGTCGAGGTCCGGCTGGCCGTCGCGGCCTCGCCGGCTCGCGCCCGCTCCTTGTTGACGGTGCGCGCCGCGATCTCCTCCGCGGTGTCCTCGCTCCGGCCGGATCCGCGGAGGCCCTGCTTGATGTGTTCGTACTGCCGTTCGCGCTTCGCGCTCCACGCCTTCTGCGGCATCCGGGCCTCCTGGTGGTGCATGCGGTCCCGCCGGTCGGGACGCGAGGGTCTACCCGCGCCGGGGTGTCGCCAAACGCATAAGCGCATCCCGCGGGCTCAGATGGGGTACGGGGGAACGACGATGCCGGGCCAACCGGCGGCACACAGGAGGATCAGATGTCACAACGCGACGAGGAACGGCCCGACCGTTTCGAACGCCTGTCCAACACGATCGCGTCCACGACCGGACATCCCGGGGCGGCGGCGGCCGCCCTCGGCGCCGTGGCCCTGTGGGGCATCCTCGGTCCCGTGTTCGGGTTCTCCGACACCTGGCAGCTGGTGATCAACACGGCGACCACGATCGCGACGTTCCTGATGGTGTTCGTGATCCAGAACAGCCTGAACCGGGGCAACAAGGCGATCCAGCTGAAGCTCGACGAGCTGATCCGGACATCGGTCACGGCCCGCGATGTGCTCGTGGGAGCGCAGGACCTGTCCGAACACGAGATCGACCGGCTCGAGGCCGAGGAGGAGACCGACGCCCGGGCCCCCGGTCAGGACTGACGCGCCGCTGCCTCGTCCTGCGCCTTGCGCAGCAACGGCAGCCCGAACCAGCACCAGGTCATGATCGCGAGCAGGACCCCCGAGACCGCGACGGCGATCCCGACGCCGTAGAGCAGGTCGCCGACGAGGAGCGTGGCGAACCCGGTCGCGAGCGCGAGCAGCGCCGTGCCGGCGATCGCGAAGCGGTTCGACGTCGCCAGCATCCGCTCCTTGTCGCCCTCGCGGAACCGGATCCGGTGGTAACTGGTCGGCGCCATCAGGCACGTCAGGGCGAGCACCGAGAGCAGGAGCGTCGCGAAGTACAGCGTCCGCTGGCCCGACGTGAGCGCCTCGAACCGCGATGAGAACGGCACGGTCAGGAGGAACGCGAAGAGCACCTGGACCCCGGGCAGCGCGACGCGGAGCTCGTTAAGAAGCTCGATCAGCTCCCGGTCCACCCGTTCCTTCTGCGATTCGCCCACCGGCCCCTCCCGACCCTCGATGGTGCCCGGTGCCGCTGCCGGGCAAACGACCCGGCGGGTTTGCCCGTCGCACCGACCGGGGAAGGTCGCCAGCATGACGCGCTGCGCCACGTGCGGCAACGAGTACCCGCGGACCTTCACCGTGACGACGGCCGGCGGCGAGGTGCTCGCGTTCGATTCCTTCGAGTGCGCGATCCATCGACTGGCACCCCGGTGCACCCACTGCGGGATCGCCGTCGTCGGTCACGGTGTCGAGGACGATCACGGGACGATCTTCTGCTGCGCCAATTGCGCCCGGATGCACGGCGTCTCGACGCTCGTCGATCGCGACCGCGGCGGCGTGGGCGACGTCCTCCCCGACCCGGCCGACGACGAGCTCGACGCCGCGGTCGAGGGTACCTTCCCCGCCAGCGACCCACCGTCGTTCTGGGCGCGCGAGAGCTGAGCGCCCGCACGACCCGACATGCAGGAGGCAGCGATGACCACGACCGATCCGCAGAGCGGCACGACGCGAGCCCCGGCGGCCGACATCCCCGGCGCCGTCGTCAAGGTGGTCGAGCTCGTCGGGAGCTCCGACGCCTCGTTCAGCGACGCCGTCCGCAACGCCGTGCGCACCGCCTCACGGACGATCCGCCACATCCGCGGCGTCGACGTCGTGGCGAGCAGCGCCTCGGTCGGCGAGGACGGCGAGATCGCGATCTACAAGGTGGACTGCAAGATCGCGTTCATCGTGGAGGACGACCCCGGTCCCCGCCTGGGGGACGGCGAGGTCCTCACCCCCGACGGCGCGTGACCGCGCCGGGTCAGGACGTGGACGAGGACGTCTGCTCCGCCATCGCACGCTCCCCGCGCTCGCGCGCGCCACGCATCCAGGACGCGATCTGCTCGTAGCGCGCGCGCCCGGCCTTCGCTCCCAGCAGGTAGGCGACGCCGCCGACGGCGAGCATGGCGATCGTCCCCCCACGTCGCGACGACGAACCGTCGAGGCCCTCGTGCCGGACGAGGTCGACGAGTTCCTCGCGTGCCTCACGCTCCCGGTCGAGTTCGTTCTGCAGGACGTCGACGCGGTGCTTCAGCCGCTCCGTCCGACGGTCGGCGCGCCCGGCGCGCATCTCGGCGCGCTGCTCGCGCAGGCGCATGCCCGTCAATTGGAGCCGTTCGGCGGTACCGGTCATGACGATCCCTCCTCGGACGTGGGTCCCGGGCCTCGGACGAGGCCCCTCGAGGTGAGCTCTACCCGCACCCCGGGTCGGGTACACCCGCGTTGCCGTGCCGGGCGACCGGCGCGAGGATGGGCTCCGTGATCCAGGGAGGCCGCGCGTGACGACCGACGACCGCACGATCGAGGACCCGGGCCGGCGGAGGGCCGATCCCGGCGCGGCCGGCCGCTTGCGGACCCTGCACCGGGGCGGACCCGAGGCCGAGGCGCAACTGGACGCCCTCGTGACGAGCGCACCGGCCATCCTGTGGCGCTGGGAGCCCGACAAGCGGTGCACCTACGTGAGCGAGGCGTGGACCACGCTGCTCGGTCGCGACCCGTCCGAGGCGCTCGGCTCGGGGTGGAGCGACAGCGTGCACCCCGACGACCGGACCTCGTTCGAGGCGACGTGCCTCGCCGCCCTGGCGGCCGGCGAGCCGTTCGCGTCCGAGTACCGACTCCGACGTGGGGATGGCTCCTACGTGACCGTCTACGACCAGGGGCGCCCGATGGACCCGGACGACCCCCGGTCGTTCGCGGGCGCCGCCCTCGACGTGACGCGTGAGCACGAGCGACGCCGCCGGATCGAACGGCTGGAGACGCTGGGGCGCGCCCTCGCCGGCTCGCGGACGGCGGCCGAGGTCGCCGACGCCGTCCTCGTGCACGCGCTCCGCGCACTCGAGGCGCCCCACGGCGCGCTCGGTCTCCCGACCGCTGACGGGACGGGGATCGCGCTCATCCGGCAGCGGGGCTTCGACCCGAAACGCGCCGATTGGCGCAGCGTCCCGCTCGACGCCGCCACGCCGCCGGCGCGGAGCTTCGCCGAGCAGCGGGCCCTGTTCTTCCCCGACGTCGCCGCCGTCGTGGAGGCGTTCCCATCGATGGCCGGGCAGCTCATGCCTTACGAGGCCCGGGCGGCGCTCCCGCTCTTGGGCCGTGACCGGCCGCTCGGCGTCCTGTACGCGGCGTTCGACGACGTGCGGATGTTCGACGAGGAGACCGTGGCGTTCTTCGAGGCGGTGGCCGACCTCATCGCCCGGACGCTCGACCGGGCGATGCTCGCCGACGACCGCGAGCGCGCGGCGGCAGAGACCCGCGTGCTGTTGCGGATCTCCGCCGCGTTAGCCGAGGCCGTCACGATGGAGGACGTGCGCCGGGTCGCCGCCACCGCGGCGATGGACGCCGTCGGCGCGGACGCCTGCCTCGTCGGGCTCGTGGACCCGACGACCGGCGAGATCGGCTGGGATACCGGACCGTATCCACCCGAGCTCGTCCCGTTGCTGCCGACCTCCCTCACGCCGGGCGTCTCCCCGGCCGGCGACGCGATCCTGCTGCGGCAGACCCTCCGCTACGGCTCCTCGGAGGAGATCCTCGCGACGTACCCGGACCTCGTCCCGCTGTTGGACCGCCTGCCGTTTTCGTCGCGGATCCTGGTGCCCATCATCGGCTCCGAGCAGGCGATCGGCGTCATGGTGGCGAGCAGCGGGATCGTCGACCGGTTCGGCGAGCCGGAGGCCCGCCTGCTCGAGGCGATCGGGCGTCAGTGCGCCCAGTCGCTGGAACGAGCGGCGATGTACCGCAACGCCCGTGAGGCCGGGCGGGAGCTCGAGGGCGCTCTCTCCCGATTGTCGCGGCTGCAGTCCGTCGCCACCTCCCTCAACATGGCGGTCAGGACCGACGAGGTGGCGCGGATCGCGCTCGACGCCGCCGGTGAGGCGCTCGGCGGCTCCGGCGGCGCGGTGTTCGTCCGCGACGGCGACGAGCTCCACCGGCTCGCCCTCTCCGGCGTCGCCGAGGGATCGGCGTACGAACGGATGCCATCGCTCGCGATCGACGCCGGCGTCTCGCTCTGCGAGGCGTACCGGACCGGAAGGCTCGTCTGGGTGCCGACCCAGGAGGAGTGGCGGCGGGCCTACCCGGACGGGGCCGCGATGTTCGAGGGCGTCGCGCGTTCCGCGATCACGATCCCCTTCGTCCTGGAGGGGCGCGTCCTCGGCGCGATGCAGATCCTCTTCGCGAAGGAGCGCACGCTCCCGAAGGCCGAGCGGCGGCTCGCCCGGACGATCGGCGAGCAGGCGGCCCAGGCGCTGGAGCGCGCGCGCCTGTACGAAGCGGAGCGGCATCGGACGCGCCAGGCGGAGCTGCTGCAGCGGGTCGCCGCGGGGCTCGCCGTCAGCGCCACGACCGACGACGTGGCCGGCGTGCTGACGACGTCGGCCGCGGCGACGTTGGGGGCGATGGCGAGCCTCGTGGTGGTCCGCGACGGTGACGGGGTGGAGGTCATCTCGGCGGCGGGCCTGCCCGACGCCGTGATCGATGACATCGCGGTGACCCCCGTGGACGCCTCGCTCCCGGGCAACGACGCGATCCGCTCACGACTCCCGTCCCTCCTGCGTACGCCCGAGGAGATCCGCGGGCGGTACCCCCACCTGGATCCCGCGGGCCCGAACATCAGCGAAGGCGCGTGGGCCACCTTCCCGTTCCTGGTCCGGGGGGACGCGATCGGCGCGTGGCACCTCAGCTACGCGGAGCCGCAGACCTTCGCGGCCGAGCAGGTCGGCGAGCTGGCCACGGTCGTGGGCGAGGCGGCGCAGGCGATGGCGCGCGCGCAGCGGTTCTCGCAGGAACGCGAGGCGTCGATCGTGTTACAGGAGAGCCTGCTGCCGAAGGAGCCCCTCCAGACCTGGCTCGGCGCAGAGGTGGTCACGCGCTACTGGGCCGGCACCGAGCACCTCGAGGTGGGCGGGGACTGGTTCGACGTGGCGGAGATGCCGAACGGCTGCCTCGCGGTCTCGATCGGCGACGTCGTCGGGCGTGGGCTGCACGCGGCCGCGGCGATGGGGCAGCTCCGGAGCGCCCTGCGCGGCATCGCGATGGAGGGCCGCGGACCGGCGGCCACCCTCGAGAGCCTCGACCGGTTCGCGATGGGCACGCCGGGCGCCGAGCTGGCCACCGTCGTCTACGGCGAGCTCGACCAGATCACCGGGGAGTTCTGCTACGCCTGCGCGGGCCATCCGCCGCCGCTCGCCAGGATCGGCGACGCGGTCATGATCTTGGACGAGGGCCGTTCCCCTTTGCTCGCCGCGGGGTTCAGCGGACGCCGTCGCGAGGCGCGCGTCGACCTGCCGCCCGGGGCCACCGTCCTGCTGTACACCGACGGCCTGGTCGAGCGCCGCGGGGAGACGTTCGACGACGGGATCGCGCGGCTGCGCCGCGTGCTCGAGACCGACGGCGACGCCGACCTCGACGCGCTGAGCGAGGCCGTGACGCGACGCCTCCTGG
>Ga0190270_10000944_pt1 | contig 13172 bp, 9 predicted proteins | sample Popmic320T_FD_133748 | JGI IMG/M metagenome (GOLD analysis project Ga0190270, IMG submission 133748) | Populus adjacent soil microbial communities from riparian zone of Weber River, Utah, USA - 320 T | ecosystem: Environmental > Terrestrial > Soil > Riparian zone | place: USA: Utah | collected... | reverse complement strand
CTTCTCCGCGCTCTGCCACATCGCCAGTTCGATGGCCGCCGGATCGAGCGGCGCCGGCGTGGGCGGTTGAGGTTCCAGTCGTGGCAAAGCGAAGACGACATCGCCCAGATTCAGGCGGGCGTTTTTGATCTTGCCGTAACGGGGCGTTTGAGTGTCGCGGGAATCACTGGCCACGCGCCCCGACAGATACATTCCAAGCTCTTCGCCCGTAATAAATCCGTCCCGGTTCAAATCGCCTTCGCGCTGCTCAAAGGCCCGCACGAAATAGAGCCGGAAGACGCTGTCATCAGGCACGGTCTGATTTTTAGTTCCGGCGGTGATGAACAACCGCACCGGGGCGGCAGTCTTGCTCTCGATTTCGGGCGGCACGTTGCGTTCGGCGCGGACCTCGAAGATCGAACCCGAAAAACAGCTATCGAAGATGAAAAGCGCGTGTTTAGACCGAATGCGCAGGGCCTTGGCTTCGATCTCGTCCATGCTGATGGCGCGGCGGCTGAACAATCGCGGATTGCGCTCCGGCAGCGGCGCGTCGGCCGGGACGACGTAACCAAGCTCCCGCCCGTCGGCCAGCGCTTCGGTATGTCCGTGCCCGGCAAAATAGATCAACAAACGGTTGCGTTCCTGCAATCCGTGGTCGCTGATGAAAGCGCTCAACGCGTCATTCAGTTGCGTCGCTGTCGGATTGAGCGCGACCGTGACCTGAAACCCCTGTTTTCGCAGCACGGCGCTGACGACCTCGGCGTCTCGTTCAGCGCCGGGCAATTCACGCCAACCCTCGGTGTACTTTCCAACGCCGATCACCAGCGCGTGACTTTCGTCATAGAGGTCAATCTCCTTTCCGGTCTCGACTTTTATGCGTACGCCCTGTCCGCGTTGCGATTGAGCGAGCGACCACAACGGTGGAACCAATAGGCTGCCGAAGAACAGCGCGGTCAACATCAATTTCATTCTCATCGGTGACACCTCTTAATCACTTTTCGTGGCGGAGCAGAATCTTTTTCGCCTCCACGGCCGAAGACCTCGTTTGCCCGGCGACCAAAGCTTCTAGCGCCCCCACTGTCTGTTGTTCATGGGCGGAGCTGAGCCGGCGGCGTTTTTCTCGGATGGCGGATTCGAGCGATTGCAAGCGTTCGTCGCCCTTCTGCGTGGCAAAGACGATATACAGAGTCTCGACGCCATGCCGGTTATCAAAACGGAACCACGGCCTTTCGCCATTCGACGGCGGAGCCTCAACGCGCTGATCTCGATGCGGTGATTGTTCGGATCGCATATGACAATCGAAGCCCGGTCATGAACGATCACTTTGACCGAGATCCTTATCAGGCGCAATGCAGTCTCGGACTAGCCGCTTCAACTCCTTCGACTCCGGGAAACGTCCCTCCTGCTTACGGGAAAAGATCGTCTCGCCATCGAGCCGGACTTCAAAAATTCCTCCCGTGCCTGGGATTAACGCCACCTCCCCGATGCCGTTCTCAAAAGTAGTCAGCAGCTCCTGCGCCATCCACGCCGCGCGCAAGAGCCAGCGGCATTGAGTGCAGTATTCGATTTCCAGGCGAGGTGTCATAGCGCTCTATTTTCCTCTGTCATCCCGGCGCTCTACCTGAAGTTCGCAAACGTCGAAGAAGCTGTTAAAAATGAACGCCTCCGCTCCGTCGGCCGCTTCCGCCATAGCCTCGGTATCGCCGGTCAGCGAGAGTCAGCCCGCAGGCGCCGTGTTGCACTAGCGTCCGATCTTCGTCCGGCAGGACTCTGATCATCGCGTCCTCCCGCATCCGGCAAAAGATTTCCGCCGCGAGCCCCGCGCTGCGTCGCGCTTCCAGATTCAAACGCTAGCGATGATCTTCGTACAGCCTAACGTCCCATCCAACCGCCATCCACTGTCAGAATCGCGCCGTTAACATAATTCGACGCCGCCGAGGCGAGAAAGACCACGGCGCCGCTCAGGTCATCTGGTTCGCCCCAGCGTCCTGCCGGAATGCGCGCGGTGATCGCCGTGTTGCGCTCCGGGTCTGCCCGCAAGGCCGCCGTGTTGTCAGTAGAAATGTAACCCGGAGCAATGGCGTTGACTTGCACACCCCGCCCCGCCCATTCGTTGGAGAGCGCCATCGTGAGTTGGCCGACTGCGCCTTTGCTGGCCGCGTACCCGGGTACGGTGATGCCTCCCTGAAAGGTCAGCAGCGAAGCCGTAAAAATAATTTTGCCCGAGCCGCGCGCGACCATCTCTTTGCCCAGTTCTCGGCTCAACACAAACTGCGCATGGAGATTGACCTCCATCACCTTGTCCCAATATTCATCCGGGTGTTCGGCAGCCGGTTTGCGCAAAATGATTCCGGCGTTGTTGACCAGAATGTCAATCACGGGGAAGTCTGTTTTCACCCTATTGATAAACTCATACACTGCCGCGCGATCGGCAAAGTCACAGGCATAGCCTTTGAACCGGCGGCCACGACCGTCAATTTCCTTTTCCACGTCGCTGCCGCTGGTTTCGAGCGACTGACTGACACCGATGATGTCGGCTCCGGCTTCCGCCAAAGCAATGGCCATCGCATTGCCGATGCCGCGCTTGCAACCCGTCACGAGCGCGGTCTTACCGTCGAGCTTGAACATGTCCAGAATTCCCAAAATTTATCCCCCCGCTTTTGATTTCGTAATACTTACTAGCACTCGATTAACACCTTCATTACTTCGCCGCCTTTTTCGAGCTGGCGAAGCCCCCATTCAAGGTCGTCAAGCGAACAAACATTGGTGATCAGTTTATCGAGCGGCAATACGCCGGAAGCGGTGAGTGAGATCGCTTCCTCGAAATCCTGCGCTTCGTACACGCGCGCGCCGCGCATACTGATCTCGCGCCAGAAAAATTTGAAGAGGTCTACTTGCGGCGGTTGGCTGAAGATGGCGACGACCACGATGCGCCCTCGCACACGCGGCAATTTCGTCATCATCTCTACACCCGCTTTGGAACTCGTTACTTCAAAGACGACATCCGCGCCTGCGGCGCCGGTCTGTTCTTCAACCAGCCCGACGAGATCGGTTTCTTCGGGATTGACTACTTCGACGCCGAACTCTCGCAGCAACTTGATGCGAAACGGATTCACTTCAGACACCAGCACGCGCGCCCCCTTCTGTTTCGCTACCAACGCGATCAATGCGCCGATAGGCCCTCCGCCCAGGACGACGACAAATTCACCCGCCTTCACTTCGCCGAGACGCACGTCATGACACGCCACGGCGATGGGTTCGATGAGCGCGCCTTCTTTAAGTGAGAGCGCGTCTGGTAAGCGGTGAAGCGTATGCGCGGGCGCCGTCCAGAGTTTTTGCATAGCGCCGGGACGGTCAATTCCGATGAATTTCAGTTTCTGGCAAACGTGTGAATGTCCGGCCTTACAGGCCGGACACGCGCCGCAGGAATCCAGCGGTCGCACTGTCACGCGATCTCCCACAGTCCAGCCTGACACGTCAGCGCCGACTGCTTCGATGACACCTGACATCTCGTGGCCGATGACGGCGGGTTTGGTGACGCGGTGATCCATCGCCCCGTGAAAGACGTGCAGGTCAGTTCCGCAAATTCCGCAATGCGAAACGCGAATCTGGACTTCGCCCGCGGCCGGAGCGATCGGGATACATTCCCCGATTCGGATTTGTTCATTTCCCTCGTAAAACGCGGCTTTCAAGTGACGCCTCCTATCTGTTTTCCTGTTTCGTAGCAATCCTAAACGTGAATGCGCGCAGCGGGAGTGAATGTTTCTTGTATGATCCGGTTCTTCAATTCGCCGGGACGGTCAGCGCGACTTCTTTCGCCGTCAGCGTCAGCAACGGGTGTTTGATGAGCGCCTGAAACTGATACCGCTGCCCTGGCTCAAGCCCGTTTATTTCTTGTTTGAAGACTCCCGGCGCAGCGAGAGATGTTAGAGCAGTCACCGTCCACGGGCGCGAGGTGAATTCAGTCGCTTCGGGTCTGACGCGATATTGGAAGCCGACTTCGACGTAATCACGCCGCCGTCACTCGGCCGAAGTGCGCGCTGACTTGCGCGTCGGCGCCGTGAAACCACGAGGCATTGTCCACCGCCGATATCTGCATGTGGTTGATGAGATTATAAATCTCCCAACGGAATTGCAGTTTAGTCTTCTCTCTGAAGAAGGGGAAGTTCTTGAAGAAGAACTTATCCCTGTCCATGGCAAAAAACACATCCTGCTCTTGAAGACGCCATGTATTGATTACGCCGCATTCGTTTTCTGTTTTGAAACAACAACCTCTATTGCGATCCACTGATGTCTGGCTGATGGCCCGCGGCGCGCCATATCGCAACCACGATCAGGCGCAACGGCGCCCCGGGCGCCCGTTGGCATATGCTTGTGATGAACGATTGGCTTGAGTCGCTGTACCTGTGGTAATAATCTAGAGGGTAGTGGAGAAATGAGGCGCCATAGAAGATAATCGAAACCGAGCGGATTATCGGAGCCTCGCGTGAAACCGTCAGTTACTGGCTCAAAAAAATGAAGCAGCGCTCTCAGCCTTGAGCGAAACTCTAATTGCGCCAGAGCCGGAAGATGAAACGGCGACTCAATTGGAACTCGATGATCTCTGGGCGCTCGTTTTCACGAAGAGTTGCGAGCGATGAACTTGGGCCGCGCTTTGCCGCCGCGCACGCCAAGTAGTCTCTGTCGTTGTTGGCGACCGCAGCGAAGCGACTTGCCGCAAGCTCTGGGAACATACACCCTGTTGTAAAGACAGCGGAATGAGAGGCTCAGGATAGGGTGTTATGTGTCTTAAGTCTTCATTGAGGGCTAAAATATTGAGGACAAGTTTTTCCATCCACTGAGAGAAGGTATTCTTGCCACCTTTTCCGGAGAGTTCGGGCAAGCAGCACAAGGGGGTTTTCAATTGGATAAAGGAGGAGTGATTCTATGTTTCGCTTACTGCCAAGGGAAGACAAGTATTTTGAGATGTTCAATAGTATGGCGTCGCACATGACGGAATGCGCGCTCTTGTTGCAGAAGATCTTTTCCGATTTCGATAATCGCGTCGCGTACGCCGACAAAATCGAAGAGGTCGAACATGAATGCGACGTAATAACTCACGAGATCATCAAGAAGCTGAATCAAACTTTCATCACACCGATTGACCGTGAGGACATTCACGCGCTGATCAGCGGGCTGGATGACATCGTTGACGCCATCGAATACACCGCCAAGCGCGTTATTCTTTACCGCGTTGACTCGCCGACCGACCACGCGCGCAAGATGAGCGATGTAGTGGTGCGGATTGTGGCAAGCCTGGAGAAGGCCATCAGGTCGCTGGAAAAAAACGGCGAGCAGGTGCTGAAAGAATGCGTCACCATTCACGGCCTCGAAAACGAAGGCGACGTTTACCACCACGAAGCGGTTGACGACCTCTTCGGTAATGAGACCAACCCGATTACCATCCTCAAAATGAAAGAGTTATACGCCAAGATGGAGCGCACGATCGACAAGTGCGAGGACGTATCGAACGTTCTCGAAGCCATAGTGCTCAAGAACGCTTAAGGCGGATTCGAACCTGCTGTGGAATTCAGGGGAATTCACGGCAATGGTTCAACCACAAAACTGGAATCCCCCCAACCCAGAAGTCTTCATTGATTCGACTTTTGCGCTCGTTACGGTGATCGGCGCCATCGCCCTGCTTTTTGATTACACCAACGGATTCCACGACGCAGCCAATTCCATAGCCACCGTCGTTTCCACACGTGTTCTGTCTCCGGCGCGCGCGGCAATGCGCGCGGCATTCTTCGATTTCATAGCCTTCTTTCTGGGCACGCACGCCGTCGCCAAGACGGTTTACAGCGGCCTGGTTGACACGAAGCATGTGAATGAGCGTACGCTGCAATTCTATAACACCACACTCGGAGGAGAGATCTGCGCCCTGCTCGCTTAGCTTTCGACGAGGGAACCCAACCAAGTAGAATTATAGTGACCTCTCGGGAAACTGCGCGCCCGGTGTTGACCGATACACCGAAAAAGAACATGGCGAGCTTTTCCCGAAAGCTCAAGGGTAGTTTGGGAACAACATCTGGGAGGGAGATAGTGCGGTTGCTCGTACAACCGGGCGCGGGTGTCGCGCCGTTGCTTTCCGCCATCAGGTCAGCAAAAAAAAGCATCGAGGTCATGATTTTCCGTTTTGACGAGCGTGAGATTGAACTGGCCTTGGAGAAGGCCGTCACGCGTGGCGTTTCCGTCCATGCGCTGATCGCTTACACGAACAGCGGCGATGAGAGGAATCTGCGTAACCTAGAGACGCGCTTGCTCACGGCTGGCGTCACAGTGGGGAGGACGGCCCACGATCTGACCCGTTACCACGCTAAACTAATGATCGTCGACAGGAGCGTCATTTACCTGATGACTTTCAACTACACACATCTGGACATCGACCGTAGTCGCAGCTTCGGCCTCGTCACAGAGAACAAACAGATCGTACGGGAGGCGGTGAAATTATTTAAGGCCGACGCGGCCCGGAAACCATACAAGCCAGGATTTGAGAATTTCGTCGTAAGCCCTGTCAACGCGCGCAAACGGCTCTCTGCGTTCATTAAGGGGGCGCGAAAGCAGTTGCTCATCTATGACGGAAAACTCACCGACCCGCAGATCGTTCGACTCTTGCAGACTCGCGCCAATGCCGGCGTCGAGGTCAGGGTGATTGGACAATTTAGCAAGCAAGCTTCCAGAATCCAGGCCGTCAAGCTCGCCTCGACGCGACTGCACGCGCAGGCAATCATCCGGGACGGACGTCAAGTCTTCCTCGGGAGCCAGAGTTTGAGGAGAGTCGAGTTGGATGCGCGCCGCGAGGTAGGGCTCATCACGCGCGACCCGAGAGTGGTCAAATCTCTCCTCGACACGTTCGAGGCGGATTGGCTCTCCAGCGTCTTGATGAAAGCGTCCCCTGAAAAAAAAGATGGGCCGACGGCAATCGCCGCCGCCCTCAAAGAGGTCGTAAAAGATGTAATCAAAGAAGCCGTGGTAGAAGCGGGGGGCGAAACGCCTGGGGCAAAGCAGGTGAAGGCCGCTGTTCAGGAAGCCATCAAAGACGCGGTCAAAGAAGCGGCCGAGGGAAATGACCTTATCGGAAAACGTGCTCGAAGAAAACGCACGTCCAAAACATAGGCCGAGTATAAGGCGAGGGCGTCGGACGAACAGTTGAAGGACCTGGAGAACCGAATCGTACGGGACGTGCGTGTGGCCTGGCTTAACGCGGATAACGCCTATCAGCGCATCGAACTGGGAGCGCAGTTGCTCAACCGCGCCAGGGAATCACTCAGTTTGGCGCAGCAGAGATACCGGATGGGTTTGAGCTCAATCGTCGAACTGACACAAGCGCTTCTGTCAGTCACCGTCGCGGAAATCGAAAACGCCAACGCCAGATTTGAATACCTCCTGCAACGGTCCACCCTGAATTATCAAACTGGCCAGTTGCGCTGAGGTTTTGGGCTCTCTCGTTTATCTACCAGTCGTCGGTTCGCAGTCCAAATCAAATTCGAAAATATAATGGCGCCTCAAACCGAGGCGCTTCCTTAACATGAAATTGACGAAAATTTCACATGTCGATGGTTTCCGCCGTGCATTATTAACTCGTCGCAACTATAATCCACTCATCATTTTAGAACAGCATTGCCAGCCGTATTAAAGTTGTACATTTTGTCTCTGCAGGAATAATTCGAAGTGGAACGAATTTGACACCCAGAGGAAACTGACACAGACCGAAAGACCATTCCACATAAAAAAACACATTTACTTACCCGACTGCTTTCCAGGCAGGAGGGCGCCTAAACCCGGAGTCCATCATGAAGCACTTGAGAATCAGCCTCTGCGTGATTGCCGCAATTTACTGTTTCAATTTCAGCGCGCACGCGCAATCGTTCACCGGATTGATCGTGGGAACAGTCAAGAATCCGGAAGGGGCGGTTGTCCCGAACGCAGAAATCACCATCATCCATGAACAGACCAACCGAACTTTGTCGGTGATGACCAATGGCGAGGGATATTACGCTTCGGCGCCATTAGGGGTCGGAACCTATAGAGTTGAGGCAAAAATGTCGGGGTTTCGCCGCGCGTTTCGCGGAGGAATTGTCTTACAAATACAGCAGACTGTGGTAATTGATTTCGCCCTCGAGTTGGGGACGGTAAGCGAAGAGGTTGAGGTCAAAGCCGAGGCGCCGGTCCTGGAATCGACTACGACGACTCTGGGCAAAGTGGTGGATAACCGCCGGATTGGCGATCTGCCGCTCAACACGCGCAACGTGTATTCGCTGATTTTTCTGACGCCGGGCGTTACGGGCAGTATCGGGAATAACTACAACAGCCTGAGTTATTCGGTGAACGGCGCCCGCCCGACGATGATGGACACCGTGATCGATGGCGTGACCGCGTCATTCCCGACGGTCAACGGGTTTACGGGTATCTCGATTTTCCCTTCGGTTGACGCGATCCAGGAATTCAAGGTAATGGGCGCGACCTATCCGGCGGAATTCGGCCGCAGCCTGGGCAGCGTGCTCAACGTCGTGTTCAAATCGGGGACGAACCAGTTTCACGGCAGCGCCTATGAATTTCTGCGGAACTCGGTCTTCGACGCCAATAACTTTTTTGAGAACCGCGCAGGCCGCCCGCAGGGAAGTTTTAAACGCAGCCAGTTCGGCGGACACGCGACCGGACCGATCATCCGCGACAAAACCTTTTTCATGGGCTCGTACGAAGGATTGCGGGCGCGCAGCTTCGCCTCATCGATCCGAACCGTGCCGACGAAAGAGCAACGCGACGGCGATTTCTCCAAAACCTTCAATCAGGCGGGCGCCTTGATCCGGATTTTCAATCCGTTCACCACGCGCGCCAGCGGCAGCGGGTTCATCCGCGATCAATTCGCCGAAAACAAGATTCCCAAGGACCGGATCGATCCTGTCGCATTGAACATCCTCAAATTCTTCCCGTTGCCAAATCAACCCGGTGACCAGTTCACAAATGCAAACAACTACGCGGCCAGCGGCTCCGCGCAGATCAATTTGGACAACTACGATTTCCGAATCGATCACCGCATTTCGGAAAACCAGACTTTCTTCGCGCGGTATTCGCACAGGTATACGCAGGACGTCCCGCTCAAGGCCTTTTCCGAAGACCTCACGATCGCCGAAGGCCGCGTGATCCAGGAGAACCGGGCGCGCAATTTTGTGGCCGAATATGCGTACACACTGTCACCGTCGATGGTGCTGACCGCGCGCCTCGGGTTTGCGCGCACGCTCTTCGTTTTCTCGAACCAGGGCCTGGGCTTTAAACCGTCGAGTTTGGGGCTGCCCGCCGCGATTGACTCCGTGGTTGACCGACAAATGTTCCCGGCCATCGGGGTCTCGGGCATGACCAGTCTGGGCGGCAACGATCACCGGTTTAACGCTTTCATGAGTTATCCCTTCGTCGCCACGCTCACGCGGGCGCAGGGCAAGCACAACTGGAAGTACGGGGGCGAGGTTCGGTTGATACGCGTCAACGTGTGGGAGGCGCGCAACGCGGGAAACTTCAATTTCAACGCGGGTTTCACGCAGGGCCCCAACCCCACGGCCGCCAGCAGCAGCGCGGGGCTCGGCTTCGCCTCCTTCCTGCTCGGCGCCGGCACAACCGGCAACACTCTGATTCAGGGGTGGAAGAACGTCGCGGCGCAGAGCTTTTATTATGCCGGGTACGCGCAGGACGACTGGCGGATCACGCAGAAGCTGACGCTCAACCTCGGGGTTCGCTATGACCTCGACACACCGCGCACCGAACGGTACAACCGCATGAACTTCTTCGACCCGGACGCGCCTTCCCCGCTGGCCTCGAAGGTTCCGCAGTTCCCCAACTTGAAAGGCGGGGTTCGCTTCGTCGGAGTCGACGGGAATTCAAGAAGTCAGTACAACACGGATACCAACAACCTCGCGCCGCGCCTCGGCATGGCCTACCAGTTCGACCAGAAGACCGTGATCCGCGCGGGTTACTCGCACATTTTCGGCCCGTCGAATCAGGCCGCCCAGGGCACGGTCGGGCCGTTCGGATTCCGCATTGAATACCCATGGCAGACGACGAACGACAACGGCCTGACGCCGTTCAACCTGCTGCGTAACCCATACCCGTTGGGGTTCCGCGCGCTGCCGGGCGCGGCCGACGGCCTGTTAACTCAGGCCGGGGCGAACCTGCAGTCGGTGCTGCAGGACACGATTACGCCGTGGAGCCAGCAGTGGAATTTGAACATTCAACGCGAATTGCCCTGGCAGATGTCGTTGGAGGTCGCCTACGTCGGGACGCGCGGGTTGCAGCTTTCGCGGAACGGCGAAGACGGACTTAGTCTGAACCAGCTCGACCCGCAGTATCTCTCGCTCGGCTCCGCGTTGAATCAGCAGGTGGACAACCCCTTCTTCGGGCTGGGCACGGGTGGATTCTTCGCATCGCCGAAAATCAGCCGCGGGCAGTTATTGCGCCCCTACCCGCAATTCACCGACATCATCCCGCTCTATTCGAGCGGCGCGTCGTCCAATTACCATGCCTTGCAGGTGTCGTTCAGCAAGCGTCTTTCGCGCGGGATTTTGGTCGACGGCAACTACACCTGGGCGAAGAACATTGAGGAGGGCTTGACCCACCAGGACAGTTACAACATTCGCGGCGACCGGGGCCTGTCCACAATCGACATCGCGCACCGCTTTGTCATCAGCTATCTTTATGAATTGCCGTTCGGCAAGGGGCGCAAGTTTGGGGCGAACGCCCCGGGGCTCCTCGACGCGATAATCGGCGGCTGGCAATTCAACGGCATCACCACCTTCCAGAGCGGCACGCCGTTAACCATCACCGCGAACAACACGGCCCTCCTCTTCAACCCTTTGACGCGTCCGAACACCAACGGAAAAGACCCGAACCTCAGCGGCAAAGTGGACGAACGGCTAAACAAGTATTTCGACACGAGCGTTTACACCCAGCCCGCGGCGTTCACATTCGGGAGCGTCGGACCGACGGTGAACATCCGCAACGACGGCGTCCGGAACTTCGATCTGTCACTGTTCAAACAATTCGCGCCGACCGAGAGGATGCGCGTGCAGTTCCGGGTCGAGGCGCTGAACGCGTTCAACACGCCGCGCTTCGGCTCGCCGACTACGAGCGTCACCTCGACGACCTTCGGTCAGATCACATCGCAGGCGAATTCCCCGCGGCAACTGCAGTTTGGTTTGAAGTTATTGTGGTAGCCGAAGCCGTCTGAAAGTCTTCGAAGGTTCGGAGACGCGACATAGCATAACGAGCGGTAACGGCCTGGCGTCCGAGAAGTTGATGCTTCCATGGACATCATGCCGTTACCGTCGCTGAAATCGAAGCCGCCAACGCCAGATTCGAATACCTCCTGGAACGATCCACCCTAAATTATCAAACTGTCCAATTGCGCTGAATCTGGCCCGGCGATTTGATGTCGGAGCCCCATGGTGATTGAAATGTGTTCCAACGGCCTTCTTGCCACTCGAAAACTCATAGATTATGCTCGCGCACGTCTTTCACGGTTTCACGCAAACCAAACGTCCATCTCAAAATTTCCAGGAGTGAATATGAAGATCGATTGGTCGCGGCGTCAATTTGTCTTGGCGCTTGGCCTCTTACTTGCGCTTTCAACCTTCTTCTCGATTCCGGATTCCAATGCGCAGCAGAGGCGCTCTGTTTCCACCGCTCGCGGTTCCGTGAAGAGGCCTCGCCTCGTAGTCGGCATTGTTATTGACCAGTTCCGCTATAACTATCTGACACGATTTGAGGATCAGTTTGGAGAAGGCGGATTCAAGCGATTGCTCGACGGCGGCGCGGTCTTCACTAACGCCAACTATATTCATACGCCGACCTACACGGCCTGTGGCCATGCCACGTTCATGAGCGGCGCGACGCCCGCAATGAACGGCATCGTCGGCAATGAATGGTACGACCGCGACAGCGGCAAGCGCGTCACCAGCGTCAGCGACGACAAGACCAAATTACTCGGTGGCCGGGAAGGCGCCACAGGAATGTCTCCGCATCGTCTCGTCGGCACGACTGTCGGCGACGAAATGAAGTTAGCGAGCGGCGGGAAGTCCAAAGTGATTGGGATCTCTTATAAAGATCGATCGGCCATTCTGCCGCCCGGCAATCGCCCGAACGGAGCATACTGGTTCAGCGCTGACACAGGCAATTTCGTTTCGAGCACCTACTACTTCGAGGATCTGCCTGCCTGGGTTAAGGCGTTCAATCAAGACCGGCACTGCGGCGCATATTTCGGAAAGACATGGGAACGCTTACTTCCGGAAGGTATCTATCAGCGATCCGAGCCGGACGACGCGACTTATGAAAAATCGCCCTACGGCAGGCGTTTCCCCTACGTCATCAATGGCGGCGAGGGGAAGCCCGGCGGAAAATTCTACAATCAATTCGAAGCTTCACCGTTCGCCAACGAACACCTGGTCAATTTCGCCAAGGCCGCGATCGAAAACGAAGGGCTGGGCGCCGACGATGTGACCGACCTGTTGACGATCAGCTTTTCATCCAACGACCTGGTCGGCCATGCCTTCGGACCGTACAGCCAGGAAGTACAGGACATGACCCTACGGCTGGATAGAACGCTGGCAGAGTTGTTCAATTATCTGGACAAGAAAATCGGGCTTGATCAGGTGATTATCGCGTTGACCGCAGACCACGGGGTCGGGCCCGTCCCAGAACAAGTTCGTGCGTTGGGCTATGGCGGCAGGGTGGATGCGAAATCGGCCACCGACGCAATCACATCGGCTTTAAATCAGCGCTTCGGCGAGGAGAAATGGATACTCAATTTCGTCAACGGCAACATCTACCTCGATGAGGCCGCGATCGAACGGCGTAAATTGGATCTGGCGGAGGTCGAGAATGTGGCCAGTCAGGCCGTGGGAAGGATTCACGGAATCGCCGTCGCCATTACAGGGACGCAGATAATGACGGGCAGATTGCCGAACTCACCTATTGCCAACAGCGTCGCCAACGGCTTTTTTCCGCCGCGTAACGGCAACCTGATTGTAGTGCCGCGCCCCTTTTATCTTTTCGGCGAAGGCGTCACCGCGTCGCACGGCACGCCCTACAGCTACGACACTCATGTGCCGGTCATTCTTTTCGGGACGGGAGTCGTGGCGGGGAGCTACGCCACTGTCAGCAGTCCG
>Ga0190270_10000943_pt1 | contig 13173 bp, 16 predicted proteins | sample Popmic320T_FD_133748 | JGI IMG/M metagenome (GOLD analysis project Ga0190270, IMG submission 133748) | Populus adjacent soil microbial communities from riparian zone of Weber River, Utah, USA - 320 T | ecosystem: Environmental > Terrestrial > Soil > Riparian zone | place: USA: Utah | collected... | reverse complement strand
GTCCGTTCCGCAACAAGCAGATGGGATTCAAGCTCGCATACAGCGGCAAGTCGCTGATGAACATCAACACCGGCTCGGACGGGCTCGCATTCCGGCTCGACCCCAACGGAGTCACGGACAACAGCTCGATCGTCGTCTCGGGCTACCGGGCGGAAGGGTTCTTCCGCGGAAACCTCCTCTGCCGGCATCCCGGCAACTACCTCACCATCGACGGGCTCGCGGACACGGCGGTCTGATGTAACGGCCTAGGGGCGGGGTCAACGGTCGGCCCCGCCCCGGGCACCACAAAGGAAAACGAACATGCCTCAAGCACTCAATCTGACCAGTCTCCGCCGCCGAGGCGCATACGATGCGCAGGTAGAGACGGTAACCGCAGCGGGCGCCATCAGCGTCGCGAAACGCACCACCAGGCTGTCGGTCACCGGCACGGTGGCCTACACGCTCGCGGCGGGCACGTGGGTCGGCCAGGAGAAGGTCATTATCTGCATCGTCGCCGCGTCCTCGCCCGTCGGCACATTCACCGGGACGTTCTTGGGCGGGACCACCATCGGCGCGTTCGGCGTCGTCGGCGAGCACGCTCGCCTCATCTGGGATGGGGCGCAGTGGCTGCCGTTCGACTTGAGCGGCGTCACCGTCTCGTAAGGCACGCACATGGCCCGGGTTCACATCGCAAGGATCAACCCTCACACCGAGGGGCCGATCTCCACCAAGCTCGACGAGCACGACGATGCGCTCGATGCGCTCGAGGCCGTCGACGTCACGCTCACCGGCTATGCCCTGCTCGCGGGGCGGGCCGGCGGGCAGACCCTGAAGGGCGATACCGCGTCGGGCGGCGCCCTGACGTTGATGAGCACCGCCCATGCCACCAAGGGCACCGTGGTGATGGGCACCACCACGTTCAACGAGGCCACGGGACGGTGGGGCTTCGGCACGGCGCCCGAGGCCTTCTGGAACGCTGTCTTTGGAGGGCTCGCGGCCACCGACGGCATCAAGCTGTCGAACACCGGCCGATCCTACGTAGAGGTTCACGGTGGTGCAGGCGGCCGCATGCAGGTCAACTGCTTCAACGCCGGTGACACCCGCCTCGGCCAGACCATCGCCACCGGGTTCGTTTCGCTCGAGTGCCACGCGGGCGAGACGATGCTGATTGGCCCCGACCACAGCGCATCGGTCAACCTCATTACCAACAACGTCAGCCGGCTACTGATCTCGGGCGCCGGGGTCATGACCCACTGGGATGGAGAGACCCAGGTCCACGGGAGCACGACCGGGACCAAGATCGGCACCGCCACGGGGCAGAAGCTTGGCTGGTGGGGGGCGACGCCCGTCGTGCAGCAGGTCCTGGCCACCGGCGCAGCGGCCACCGTCGACAACGTCATCACGGTCTTGCAGACCCTCGGGCTGTGCAAGCAGAGCTAACGGAGCAGACATGCCCATCACCCTGACCACGCCGCAGACACTCACCAACGGGACCCGCCTCGTCGTCACCCGCAAGCGCTGGCACGACGACGAGGACGGCCAGATCATCACCTACGACGTGTCCCTGCGTACCGCTCCTGGGGGCACGCCCGCGGACGGGATCGTCGCCCAGTTGAGCGGCGAGATTCGCGCCCCGTCGGTGGCATTCCCGAACGGCCGCGCGACCGTCGTCGCCAAGAACGGGTCGTTTGTTGCCGGGTCACCGCTGCAGTCGCTCCTTCAGTACAACGCGAGCATTGCCGTCAGCGCGGGGCAGTTCGCCTCGGCCCTGACCGCCCTCAAGGCGAACGCGGCCACGTTCGAGGCGCACCTTCTGACCGCGGGCTACCTGCACAGCTCGCTGGCCGGGACATGATGCGAAAGCCGCCCGCGGCCTGGGTCGCCGAATCGCGCGAGCTCTACGTCTCGCTCGGCGTGCTCTATTCCCAGCGGCGGGAGCTGCAGGCGAAGCTCGCGGACGTCACCCGACAGATCGCCGAGGCGCACGCGGCCGTTGACCACCTGAGGGAGACGTCCGATCTGGCCGCCGACGCGGTCGAGGCGGCCACGCCCAAGGACGCGGACAAGAAGCCGGGGCTCGCGGTCGTCAACGGCAAGCCCGAGGAGGAGCAGCATGCCGATCATCCTGCTGGCTGAGAAAGGCGCCATGGAAGGCAAGAAGAAGAAGGGCTTTCTCGACTACGGCAAGGACGAGGACGAGCCCAAGAAGGACGACGAGGGCGAGGACGAGGAGGAGTCCGAGAGCGACGCGGTCGAGATGCGGACCATGCACCTCGCCGAGCAGACAGGCGTCGACGACCCGAAGGCCCTCGTCAAGCTGATCAAGCACTGCATGAAGCAGGAATAGCGGTGGTCCGTGGCGCTGACCCTGCTGCAGGCTGAAACAAACGCCCGGACGCTCACCCGGCACGACAGCGACACCCGTTTCAGCCAGACGCAGTGGCGGATCTGGGGAAACCAGGAATACCGCCGCATGCGGACCTGGCTGCGGCAGGAGGACGTCGCCCCACAGTTCGGGCTCATCACGTCGGCCGACCAGACGGTCGCGCTCGCCGCATCGCTGACCCTGTCGGGCATCAGCGCCACGCTCGAGGGCGTCCACCTCGTCGAGGCGGACGTCGGCGGCGGTTTCTACCGGCCGATGCTGAAAGCCGACGTGCTCAACCGGAACAGCCACGGGGCGGGCGGCTACACGTTCCGCGAGCAGGCCGGCGTGATCGTCTTCGGTCCCGACGGGCTGTTTTCGGGGACCGTCCGGGTGCACTACCACAACACGCCCGCGGATCTCACCGCCGACTCCAACCCGTTCGTCATCCCGGTCGAGTGCGAGGTGGCGCTCACGCTACGCACCTGCGGCTGGATCGCGGTCCGGGATGGGGAAGGCGCGGCCGGTAAGAAGGCCTGGGACGACGCCGCGCAGGCGCTGCTCGACGAGGCGCTGCCGGCGCTGCAGGCCCGGCACGGCGTGCACCCGAGCTATTCGGGGCTCCATGTGGTTCTAGGATACTGATGCGGTTCCCCGACATGCCGGCCTCGACGCTCCCGCAGCTGCAGCGGGACGTGCTCACGCTGTTCTACCAACTCGGGCCGCTGGCCGCCGGGCGCCTGATTACCGAGCAGACGATCGGCACGACCGACACGCATATCGCCCACGGGCTCGGGGCCGTTCCGCAGGCGGTCTTCGTGATGCCCCGGGCGGATGCGCGCGTGTGGCGGGTTTCAGTCGGTCAAGCGCTCGTCACGCTACGAGCGTCGGCCGCGGTGGTCTGCGACCTCCTGGTGGTGCCGTAATGGTCCCGCTCAACCCGGCCACCCTGTCGTTTCCATTCGGCGCCGTCGACCAGGGCAAGGGCAAGCGGCACCTCCTGGCGGGCGAGATGACGCTCGCCGAGAACACCCGGCAGGTGCTCGAGGACGAGTGGCGGAAACGCCCCGGGTTCGACCGGCTCGTCTGCTCGAGCTTCACGGGCGGCTCGCACAGCGGCACGCCGAAGGAATACGCGCTGGTCGCGGGCTCGGACATGTGGCGGGACGGGTCGGACCAGGTCTGGTCGCGGGAGTCCGACGGCAACGTCGCCTACTACCGGGGCAAGCAGCAGAGGGCGTTCCCGACGCATTTCCCGGTCACGAAGCAGGCCGGGCCGCTCCGCAAGCCGATCGTCGTCCTGGCTGGCGGCGACCTGTGGACCTTCTCGCAGGAGATCGGGCCCGACCCGTTCGCCGATTGGGATAGCTACAGCCTGGTCGTCATGGACGCGACCACGAAGGTCGTCAAATACGCGTCGTCGGCGAACACCGTAACCAACGTCATCAGCAGTTGGGCGGCCGCGTACGACACGACGAACGGGAAGATCTGGCTCCTTTACGCCGGGCTCGATACGAACATCAGGTGCCTGGCGTTCACGGTGGCGACGCCATCGGTTGCACCGACCGCGACGATCTACCGGACGGTCGGCAGCATGGCGTTCAACACGGTCGACATCAAGAAGCTCAGCAACGGCGAGTTCTTCGTAGTGGCGAGCAGCTTCGTCGCGGGGACGCCGCACAGTTGCTGGTTCGAGCACTCGTATCTGAACACCGCGACCGGCGTGGCCAAGACGTCGCCCGGGGCCGCGGGCGTCCCCAGCTCGCCCCTTGGAACCAACCCGAGGTGCTGCTCGGGTATCCGCATCCTGAACTACGACGGGGCGAGCGGCACCGCCTACTATGCCCTGTGGCGGACGAAGGCCGGCGCGGTGAACACCGTGCAACTGGTGCTGGTCGAGGTGAACACGACCACGCTATCCATCTCGGCCGGCCCGACCGAGCTCGGCACGCTCCTGACCGCGCAGGTGACGACCCCGATCGTCGGGGTCTGCAGCGGCTACCGGGCAGCCAATGGCAACCGGGTCGTGTACGGGCAGACGGACACCAACGAGACGGGCAAGCCGCGCGAGCTGTCGGTCACGCGTTACACGTATAGCGGGGGACTCGTGGCGCAGGTCGTCGCCTACCAGGCGGTGCTGCTGTCCGACCCGTTCTTGCAGGGCTCGGATTACTACTTCCTGACCGGATACGACGACGGGCAGACGGTGAAGGCGCAGCGGACCTATTTCCTGCGCGACCAGGACGGCGAGATCGTGTCGGTGATCCTGTCGGGCGAGGGAGCGGGCGCGTGGCACAACGCTGCGGGGCGGGACAGCGGCGGCGGTCTCTACCTGCACAACACGGCGTTTGTGAATCTCCCCGTCAACCACGTCTCGAACAAGTGGATGCTCCCGGTTGCCGCCGAGGACATCGCCAACGAGTCGACCCTGACCAACGTCGTCGAGCTCGACTTCGCCGAGACGTACGCCCCGCCGACCGTCATCGGGGACGTGGCGATCTGGAACGGCCCGATCCCGCAGGTGGCCGGGCCGCGCGACGACCTGCACGATCTCTCGCCGCTGCTCTTTCCCACGAACGCGCCCGAGTTCAACCTTGGATCGGGGGCCGCGCTCGGGACGTTCCAGGTCGCCTATCGCTACCGGTTCCAGGACTCATCGGGGGCCGTGTATCGGTCGTCCCCGAGCGCGACGGCCAGTGCAGCGTTTCAGACCACGGGCCGGTCTGTCACCTGCCAAAATCTCAAGCACATCGGCGCTGGCACGCCCTTCCTCGAGATCTACGGGTCCGTCGCTGGCGGCACGGATCTCTACCTTCAGTTGGTCGCGGCCATGACAACGTCCGACGCGTCGATCGTCGTGGTCTCGCCCGAGCGGTGGACCGCCACTGGCGAGCTGCTCGACACGACCGGCGGGGCCCTGTCGCAGGCGCCGCCCCCGCCCTGCCGCTGCTCGGCCCTGTGGCGCAACCGGGTGCACATGTCAGGCTGCCCGTCCGCTGCTGAGATCTGGTCGTCGAAGGAGATGGAGGTAGGCCGCGGCCCCGAGTTCAACGAGGCGATCGTGACCGAGTGGCACGAGGGGACCGGCGCCCCCGAGCTGCTGCAGGCCTGCGACTGGAATTACCTGTCGATCCACAAGGCGGACGCCGTCGGTGTACTGTCCGGCCCGGGTCCCGACGGCCGCGGCTCGGGCGGCTACATCGTGCTGACCCTGTCGGGGCAGAAGGCCGCCCGGGTCGGCAGCGCAATCACCGGCCCACTGGGCTGCTACTTCCAGAACGTCCAGGACGGCCGCATGTGCCTGCTCCCGCCCGGAGCGCCCGCCATCAACATCGGCCGAGGCGTCGAGTCGTATCGCACGACCAGCGTCGTCGCGGCCCTGCACGCCGAGTCCCTGCAGCAGATCTGGTTTTACCTCAGCGACGGGAAGATCCTCGTCCTCGACTACGCCCACCCGGCGCCCAAGGATCCCTACGGCCGATGGTCGGTCTACACCGGCACGGGGATCTCGACCGCCGCCATCGGGGCTGCAATGTCGGGCAGCACGCCCCGGCACATGGAGTCCTCGTCGACGGTCATCTTCCGCAGCCCGGGCGCGACCTTCCAGGACTCGACCTCGGGGGCGGCCGCGGATGTCCTCCAGAAGGTCCGGCTCAGCAAGCTGCAGGCGGCTGGCTACCACGGTGAGCTGATGGTCGACCGCTTGTATTTCCAGGGCCAGCACGTCGGGGCCTCCACCATCCGCATCAGCGTCGCCAACGACGAGGGAACGACCGAGACGTTCACCCGGGCCGGGACCGCCTCGCCGCTCGACTACATGGTGACGCCCGGGGCGGGCACGCTCCGAACCAAGGAGTTCGAGGTCACCATCGAGGAGACCGCCAGCTCGACGGAGGGGTTCGTCTTCGACTCGCTCGCGGCGGATCTCAAGTTCTACGGGAAGTACAAGGTGCCGAAGGCGGCCGATTGGATTACACCGGGGTAGGGCCATGGCATTTGTGAACACGTATTTGAACACGGACGAGGAGATGATCGGCGGCACGTACGCGCCGTACACGCCACCGCCTACCGGCCCGACGGCCGTGACCGCGTCTCCGGGGCCCGCTCCCACGACTGACGCCGATTGGAACAAGGCCGCTGGGGCAGGCGGCGCACCGACGACGGCCAAGATGGAGCCGACGTTTGCAGGGTTTCAGCCGCCCTTCACAAGGGAGGACAAATACGCTCCCGTCTATCCGTTCGGAAAACACACGGAGTGGCGAGACGCGCACGGCAAGGTCGTCCCGGAGGGCATCGCGGCCGGGTGGGTCGCCACCGAGGCGGCCAAGCAGAAGGTCGAGGACTTGAAGTCCCAGGGCAGCTCGGTTGCGCCCGCCGACATGCAACTCGCGCTCGACCAGTACCGGGACGCCATCGGCCAGGCCCGGGCGCAATACACGCAGATCCTCGGGCACGAACCCGCCCCGTCGCCGAGCGAGGTCCTGTCCCTGCCGACCGGCTCGACGGTCGACCCGAACGCGGTCACGCAGGTAGCGCCCGCCCAGCGGCTTCAGGCTGCGATGCAGGCCGGAACCCGGGTCAGCAGCACCGTGCTCAACACAGGGCAGGCAGACCAGGCACGGGCGCAGCAGCAGCAGAACATCGCCGACCTGCAGGCGACATCACAGGGGCAAGGCGCTGGCCAGCAGGCGGCCGCCGCCCGGCTGAAGCTCGCCCTCATGCGCTCGAGCGAGGCGGCCAGCGGAAGGGCAGCGCAGGCGCGGGGCTCGGAGCGGCGAGGGCTGCGGCGCGAGGCCAACATCGAGAACAGCCGGGCGGCGCTCGAGGGGGCGCTCGGGCTCGAGGCACAGGCCCAGCAGGAGCGCATGGGGGCGCAGGGCCAGCTCGGCCAGCAGCTCCAGGCCACCCGGACGACCGACGTCGACGTCGCGGCCAAGAAGGCGGACCTCGACCAGCAGCGGAAAACCCTGCAGTCGCAGCTCGACGCCGCCCGTGCCGCCAACGACCAGAACGCCATCAACAGCATCAACACGCGGATGGCGGAGCTCGACCAGCGGACGCGCGAACTGAACGCGCAGGCCGCGAACACGGCGCAGGCGCGGAAGGAGGAGCAGGCCTTTGCGGGGCAGAAGACCGACATCGACCGGGGGCTCGAGGTATCCCGACTCACCGAGGAGCAGCGGGTCGGCAACGAGCGGCTCAAACTGGACGCCAGCAAGGCCGCGCAGGACGCAGCACAGGGGCTCCTCACCGAAAACGCCCGCCAGGAACAACTCGCCTTTGCCCGTGAGCAACTCAGGATCGCTGCCAGTCAGGCCGACCGGCAGTTTTGGGGACAGCTCATCTCGTCCCTTCTCAGCGGGGGCGCGGCGGTCGGGGCGGCCGCGGTCACGTCGGACCTCCGGATGAAGGAGAACATCGAGCCGGTCCGGCAGGGCGACCTCAACCAGCTGGCTCGCGCGGTCCGCGACTCGCTCGCGACGTGGACGTACAAGCAGGGCCGGGGCGAGCCCGAGGGCGAGCACGCCGGGCCCATGGCGCAGGACCTCGAGAAGACACGGCTCGGCCGCACGCTCGTGCGTGAGCGGGCCGACGGGGTCAAACAGGTCGACATGACGAGGCTCGCGACCCTTTTGGCCGCGGCCACCGTGCGGGCGCGCAAGAAAGCGGCGAACTGATGAGCCAGCTGCGGCTCAACCCACAGACCGGCAAGATGGAGGAGGTCCCGGACGAGCCGGGGACGGGCGGCACGGTCATCTCGTCGCTGTTCCCGGCCAAGGCGCCCTATGAGAAGACGGTCGGGACCGAGATACGGACGCCCGGGCAGCTGACCCAGGACGCGGCACTGAAGGTCGCCGTCACGGGCGGGGCGAAGGAAAGCGCGCAGGAGGCGCTCGGGCACGTTGAGCAGGCCGAGGCGGCCGAACGAGCCAATGCTGCCGGCAACGAGGTCACCGAACTCGAGCGGGCCAAGACCGAGGCCGCGAACACCGAGGCCGAGCGGGTGCGGTTCGTCGAGTCGGCCCGAGGCGCCGACAGGGACGAGATCGACAAGTTCACCAAGGAGAAGATCGCGGCCGGGCGGGCCAAGGCCGACTTTTGGAAGGGCAACGCCTCGGGCGAGGTCCTCGCCGCGTTCCTGCGCGGGCTCGACCGGGCGGCGTCCTCGTTCCGGGGCGAGTCGGGCCCGACGGGCGTCGACCGGATCATCGACGCGAAGATCGACGCTCACGAGCGGGCGCTGGTCGCCCAATGGGAGGCGAGCCGAGAGGCGCACCAGCTCAAGAAGGCCGACCGGGCCGCCTACGAGATCGAGCTCGAGAAGCGGAAGATCCACGCGGGCAACCAGTCGGCCGCCGAGCTGAAGCTCTACGCGGCCCGCCGGGACAAGGCGATCGCGGCGCTCGGGCCGGAGCGGGCAAGGGCGCTCGCCGACATGGCCAAGGCGACCGACGCAGCCGCCGAGGCCCGGCTCGACCAGCGTATCGCGCAGAACTACGACAACATCTCGAAGATCGAGGAGACGAGGCGGGACGTCCCGACCACGACCACGCCCGGCGCGCCGCCCATAGATGAGCGGACCGTCCTCGACCCGGACAGCGGGCAGCCGATGGGCCTCGCTCCCGGCAAGCTCGAGGGGCGCCAGTCGCGCGATGGGCACGCGGCGCTGGTCGGGCTGCGGGGCTGGAAGGACCGCATGAAGGACTTCTTCCAGCGGAGCGGCGTCACGCTCAATGAGTACAACCCGCAGACGTCCGACGAGTTCGAGGCGCTCCGTACCGAGGGCGCTGGGTATCTCACCGTGCTGAACGAGTCGGGCGTCCTGAATACGGGCGAGTTCGAGCGGTACAGCAAGGTCATGGCGCCGACGGGCGTGATGTCGATCTTCAAGAACGCCGACTCGGCGAACCGGGGCATCGACATGCTGATGGCCGGGGCTGAGGGCCGCTACCGGTCGAAGGTCAAGACCCTGGTGCCGAGCTACGGCAAGACGCTCAAGCAGCAGATGACCGACAAAATGAACGGCACGCCGAGCGGGCAACCGACAGCCACGCCCGCGGCCAAGCACGGGACGCCCGGGACACCCGCCACCGCAGTGCCGAAGATCAAGAAGGCCAGCAAGGAGGCCCTGCGCTCGGCGCTCGAGGAAGCCAAGAGGAACGGCGACGCGGCCGCCATCGACGAGATCAACGCCGAGCTCGCCGGGCGTAAGTGATGGGCGCAGCCGACAAATACCTGCGCGACGAGCCCGAGCCGGCATCGGCACCTGTGGTCGAGACGACGAAGGACAAGGTCGCCCGCCTCATGGCCCGGCAGTTCCCGCCGCCTCCGTCGACCTTTGCCGGAGGCCTCGAGGCGCGTGCCCGAGGGGCGGCACAGATCGCATCGGTCGGGTCGGTGGACGAGCTGGTCGGGGCCGGCCGGGCTATCGCATCGAAGGTCACGGGCGACGACCGCCCGATCGCGGACATCTACCGGGACGAGCGGAACCAATACAGACAGGACGACACGCGGGCGCAGCGGGAGGAGCCGCAAAGCTACGGCCAGGCCGCAGCGGGCGCGTCCCTGCTCCCGTGGAACGTGGCCGCCAAGATCGTCTCGCCAGTCGGGCGGTTATTCGCCGGGGCCGGGATGGGCGCGTTCGGCGGGCTGGCAGGGTCCAGGGCCGACGTCACGCGGGGCGAGTATGGCAAGGCCATCGCCGACACCGCCGCAGGAGGCGCGCTCGGGACGCTCGCGGCCGGCCCGGCTGCAGTCGGTAATGCCGCCCGGAGCGGCAAGGTCGAGCGGGAATACAAGAAGCAGATCACCCACGACATCACCGAGGGGGCGAACCCAACCCACGCCCGCCGAGCGACCGGGGACGATGGGGCGCAGGAGACCATCGTCTCGTGGGTCGAGAAGAACAAAGCGGCCCGCAAGGCAATCGAGGGCACCGACCGTCCGGCACTGATCGAGGCGGCGCAGAAGGACATCGACTCGCTCGCGGCCAAGACTGCCCCCGTCTACCCGTCGATCGACGCTGCTGCGGGAAAGGTGCACTTCAACGACATCAACAAGGCGTTGCTCGAGCGCATCGACGAGTTGAAGGCGTCGCCCAAGCAGACCGAGCCGCTCATCGCCGCGTTCGAGGACCTGCGCACGAAGCTCGCCGACAAGATGCAGCCGAACGGCTTCGAATACACGCACAAGCAGGTGCGCGAGTGGGTGACCGGGCTGCTCGAGCAGAAGCAGCAGGTGAAGGGCACCATCAACGAGACGCCGACGTCCATCTACAAGGAGGAGCTACACGAGGTCGCCGACGAGTTCTTGCGCAACCGCCTCGACGACGTGGCGACCAAGCACCCGCAACTCGCCCCGGACATCACGCAGTTGCGCAAGGACAACCGGGACCTATCGGCCGCCATCCGGGTGCGGGACGTGGCGGAGAACTCCGAGAAGCTCGCCACGTGGAAAGGCAAGACGCTGGCCGAGAAGGTGAAGGACGTGGTCGCCCGGGGCGTGACCGGCGCTGCTATGGGCGGCCTGCCCGGGGCGATGTCCGGGAGCCTGGGATTGGGGACGGCCGGCGCGGTCGCAGGCGCAGCAGCTGGCCAGGTCGCGGGCAAGATGACGAAGCTAGCCATCGACCGGCTCGGGCGGCTGTCCCGGGAGGTCAAGGCGGGCAACGCGACCGCTCAGATGGTGCAGGACGCGCTCGACCTCGGCGTCCCCGAAAACGTGCTGCGGGCGATGTCGACCAGCGGGCCGGGCCTCACGCAGAACATATGGGACGCGCTCAAGCCGAAGGAGAAGCCCAAGGCCGAGCCGAGACGGCCTCAGGTGGCGGGTGGCCGCCCGTGACGCTACTTCTTCTGCCCGGCCAGCACGCCCGTGAGGACCGCGGCCTTGCGCCGGTCCTGTGCGGCCCGCAGCTCGGCCTGCTGGTCGAGGTATTGCCGGCACCCGGCCCGCACCTGCGGCGTGGACGCCGGGTCCTCGAGCGTGACGTAGCAGTCGCGCTCCTGCTGGGCGGACGGCTCGGCCATCGTGACGCCTGCTCGCTTGGCGGCCATGGTCCGAGCGTGCTGCTGGCAGATGGGCGGGACCGCCGCCCGCTCCCACGCTCGCGCGTTGCAGTCGCGCTCGAGCGCGATGTCGCTGGCGGTGACGGGGTCACTTGCGCCCCCACTCGTCGCGCACCCGAGCGCCAGCACCACTATCAACGCCGCAAACGTGGTTCTCATGACCATTTATATCGCCCGAAAGGCCCGACGACTTGAAACGACAGGAGACCACATGTCCGCGCCCGAAATAGCCAAGGTCGCCATCGCCGTCGTCATCTTCGTCGGGGTCGGGCTCCTGCTCACCAGCCGCCAGCGGTACAAGCGGGTGGCCGCCTGGTGGTGGCGCTTGCCCAAGAAGACCCGAGTCATCGTCGGCATCGTCGTCACGCTCGGCATCGTCTTCGCCGCCTACAGCTACCAATCGCAGAAAGGAACCACCCATGGAAAGCAACCCGCCCGAACCAGTCCCGCCGACACCGCCCCCGCCCGGTGAGGAGCCACCCGCACCCGAGACCCCGCCCGAGCCGGCACCCGAAGACGAGCCGCCCCCTGTGAGCGGCGTTTGACCGACACCGAGCCGAACCATAGCCAAGCGATCGAGACGATCCGGCGGCACCCGGCGCTGCGGATCGTCCTCGTCATCCTGCCGGGCATCGTGACGTCGCTGGCCGCCTACACGGGCGCGTCCAGCGACGCCCGGAGCGAGTCGGCGCTGGTCAAGGACAAGGCCGAGTCGGGGTATCAGGTGGCCAAGAACGCGCTCGAGGAGCTGCGCGAATCAAACCGCAAGCTGCAGGAGCGGCTGCAGCAGATCGAAGCCGACCTCGCGGCAATCAAACGGAGCGTGCGTGCCGTCCGGTCCCGGCCGATCACCGTGACGGTCAAGGTCCCGCCGCCTCCGGCCGCGCTGCCCGCCACGCTCGACAAGGCACGGGAGCAGATACCGCCGCCGCCCGAAGATCCGCCCAAGTGACCCAGCTATCCGCGAACTTCGGCCTAGCCGAGCTTTCCTGCAACGACCGGGACGCCACCACTGTACCTCAGCATCTCATCCCGAACGCTCGGCGGGTCGCCACCAAGGTCGCCCAGCCCATCAGGGACAGGTGGGCAGCCCCGCTGATCGTTGTTAGCGGCTACCGCACGATCGCATGGAACTTGCGGGTGGGCGGCGCTCAGTCGTCCACCCATCTCACCGTTGACGGCTGGGATGTTCGCCCCGTGTACCTCAGGGACGTTCCCCGGCTGCACGATCTCATCCTGTCGATGCACGCGCATGACGAGCTGCCGGACCTGGGCGGCCTCGGCAAGTATCCCGCGTGGGTCCACATCGACACTCGGCAGGCGGCCGATGGGCACCTGCGCCGCTGGAATGGCGGGGGGCTCGGGAGCGAGCCGGGATGAGCTGGCGATGGGCCGGGTACCTCGCCCGCGAACGCGCCGCCGAGTGTCGGGAGGAAGCCGACCGGCTCGCCGTCGACGAGGGTCGGGCGGACGCGTTCCGAAAGTACCTGCAGTCGTACGGGGACGCCAAGGCGCTCGTCGCGTGGTGCAAGCGGCGGCAGGCGCAGCACCTCGAGGAGTTCGGTGGTCTCTGCGACGGCCGCAAGGACACTGACATCACGGTGAGTGAGCGAGCGCCCAAGAAGGACCCCGACGATGCCTAGGCACGGCCGGCGCGACAACACGCACGCCGAGGTGCGGGACCGGCTGCGGGACGTGTTCGGGCCGCTCGCCGTGCAGGACACCGCCGACGTGGGCAACGGCTTTCCCGACCTGGTGCTC
>Ga0190270_10000942_pt1 | contig 13174 bp, 8 predicted proteins | sample Popmic320T_FD_133748 | JGI IMG/M metagenome (GOLD analysis project Ga0190270, IMG submission 133748) | Populus adjacent soil microbial communities from riparian zone of Weber River, Utah, USA - 320 T | ecosystem: Environmental > Terrestrial > Soil > Riparian zone | place: USA: Utah | collected... | reverse complement strand
GGCAAGCCGCCCCGCCGGCCGGCGAGGACTTTTAGCGATGCCAGTCTCTGTTGGCGCTCCGAGACAATTGCTCCGCCGCCTGCGCGAGGTGATGGCGGCGCGCGACAGCGCGCAAGCCCGCCTAGACCGGGTCGTGGTGCTGATCGCCTCGAACATGGTCGCCGAAGTGAGCTCGCTCTATCTGGCCCGCCGCGACGGCTCGCTCGAGCTGTTCGCCACCGAAGGCCTCAATCCTGAGGCGGTGCACAATACCCATCTGAAGCCGGGCGAGGGTCTGGTCGGCCTCATCGCCGCGCAGGCCGAGCCGCTGCAGTTTCCCGACGCCCAGCATCACCCCGCCTTCTCCTTTCGGCCGGAAACGGGCGAGGAGATCTATCATTCCTTCGTCGGCGTGCCGATCCTGCGCGGTGGCCACACCATCGGCGTTCTGACGGTGCAAAACCGCACCCAGCGCACCTATAGCGACGAGGAGATCGAAGCGCTTCAGACCACCGCAATGGTGCTTGCCGAAATGATCGCCTCGGGCGGGCTCGTGACCGAAGAGGTAAGCACCGAGGCCCGCCGCGAGCTTGCGGCGCGGTTCGCCGGCGTGTCCATTTCGGAAGGCGTGGCACTCGGCCATGTCGTGCTGCACGAGCCGCGCATCGTGGTGACGCGCCTGATCGCCGAGGACATCGAGCTCGAACGCCGCCGACTCGGCCAGGCGATCGAGGAACTCACCGGCACGATCGATCAGATGATGGAGCGCGGCGACATGGCGCGCGCCGGCGAGCACCGCGAAGTGCTGGAGGCGTTCCGCATGTTCGCCCACGATCATGGCTGGCGGCGGCGGCTCGACGAGGCGCTGATTACCGGCTTGACCGCCGAAGCCGCGGTGCAGCGCGTGCGCAACGACACCCGCGCCCGCATGCTGCGCATGCCCGACCCGCGCCTGCGCGACCGGCTGCATGACATCGACGATCTCTCCAATCGGCTGCTGCGCCTGCTATCGGGCGGAGGGGAAACGGCGGCGACCGGGAGTCTGCCGCAGGATGCGATCGTGATCGCCCGCACCATGGGCCCCGCCGAATTGCTCGACTACGACCGGCATCGCCTGCGCGGGCTGGTGCTCGAGGAAGGCGGCGCCGCGAGCCATGTCGCCATCGTGGCGCGTGCGCTCGGTATCGCCGCGCTCACCCAGGTCAAAGGCGTGCTGGAGACGGTGGAGCCGGGGGATGCAGCCATCGTCGATGCCGAAATCGGGGAGCTGCATATCAGGCCGACGCAGGAAGTCGTGTCGGCCTATTCCGACAAAGTGCGCTTCCGCGCGCGGCGGCAGGCTCAATATGCGGCGTTGCGCACCGTCCCGTCGGTCACGCTCGACGGCGAGCGGGTCGCCTTGCACATCAATGCCGGTCTTTTGTTTGACCTGCCGCATCTCGACCAGTCCGGCGCCGACGGCATCGGCCTGTTCCGCACCGAGCTGCAATTCATGATCTCGGCCACCTTCCCGCGCCTTGAGCAGCAGACTAGACTTTACAAGGCGATCCTCGATGCCGCCGGCGACCGTCCGGTCGTCTTCCGCTCGCTCGATGTCGGCGGCGACAAGGTGCTGCCCTATTTCCGCGCCGCCAAGGAGGAGAACCCCGCCATCGGCTGGCGCGCCATCCGCATGGCGCTCGACCGGCCCGCTCTGTTCCGCACCCAGATCAGGGCGCTGCTCAGAGCCGCGTCAGGCCGCGAGCTGCGCATCATGCTGCCGATGATCGCCGATGTGTCGGAGTTCAAGGCGGCGCGCGCGCTGATCGACCGCGAGGTGCTGATCCTCAAGCGCCACGGCCGGCCCGAGCCGAAAACTTTGATGGTTGGCGCCATGATCGAGGTCCCCGCGTTGCTCTGGCAGCTCGACCGCCTCCTGCCGCTGGCCAACTTTGCTTCGGTCGGTTCGAACGATCTGATGCAGTTCCTGTTCGCGGCGGACCGCGGCAACATGCGTGTGGCCGATCGCTTCGATACGCTCAACCCCGCCAATCTCAAGGCCTTGAAGCTCGTCGTCGAGACCGCAAAAAAGCACGATGTTCCGTTGAATTTGTGCGGCGAGATGGCGGGGAAACCGCTCGAAGCTATGGCGCTGATCGGGCTCGGCTACCGCTCGATTTCCATGGCGCCTGCCTCGGTCGGCCCGGTCAAGGCCATGATCTTGTCGCTCGATGCTGGAAATCTGGCACGAAGACTGGACGAGCTATTGGAAAGCATGGATACCTCGCTCCGTGAGGACTTGAAGCGCTTTGCTGCCGAACAAGGCGTACAGATTTAGCGTTTGGATGGTATGGGAAGCCTACCAGAGCGGCCGCGATATGCTAGTCTCGACGTAACTTGCAATCCCAACGCGGTTGGGCTTGTGTTGGCGGAGACAAGCTTGAGATGGGATCGGCTTTGCAATGCCGACCGGGCCGCGCCACGTGCCGGTAAGCCCACAGCGGGACGCCGCGGAGCGGCGCCTGCATATTCACGGGATCAAGGAAATGCCGGCCGGCTATGATGCTGAGGTGGCTGACCTGTTTCGGGACCTGAGGGCCGCGACCACTCTGTCCGAAGCCGATCTCGCCATGCGACTCGGAACCAGACCCGAGGTGGTGCAGGCGCTCGAACAGGGTGCGCTCTATGCGTTGCCGCCTTGGGCCGAGACCTGCCGCGTGGTGAACGCCTATGGCGGGCTGCTCAATCTCGATGTGCGACCGCTCTTGCGGCGCATCTACGCTCAGCTCGAGGCGGGGATCGTCGAGCTCCAGCCGAAGCAGATGCCCGAGGTTCCGGTGATGGCGCCTCCCGAGACGCGCGATTACGGTTTTGCCTCCGGCAATAACCACGCCGCTGGCGACCATGCGCCGAACCCGCTCGATATTCCCTGGCCGCCAGCGCCCCCGCCGCAAAATGCCCGGCCGCAGGCGAAAGCCCCGCAAGCTCCCTGGCCGAACGCCCAACCTGCGCCACAACAGCAATGGCCCGGCGCTCAAGCGCCGCAGGCCCATCCGCAACAGGCCTGGCCGGGCAACCAGCCGATGCCCCAGGCTCCGCGGCCCGGTACCCCAGCTCAGCGGCAAGCGCCATCGCAGCCGCAACCGCAGCCGCAACGCGACGGCCGCGCGCCGCAGGCCCAGCCGCAGCACCGCCCGCAAGCCGCCCCGGTGCAGCCCCAGCCACAATATCAGCCCCAGCACCAAACCCAGGCGCAGCCGGTGCCGTCGCGTCCGGCGCCCGAGCCGCAACCCGCGCCGGCGGATGTTGACTTCATCGTCGACCCAGTCGCGGCACCCGAGCCGGAAAAGAAGCGCCGCGGGCATTGGCTGTTGAAATGGGGCGTTGGCGCGCTGCTGATCTCGGTGGTGGCGTTCGGCTTATGGTTTGCGCTAAGCCAGGCACCTGACACGGCGCCGGGCGCCGGCGACGGCCAGAGCGGCACCCTCGATCCCGACGATCCGCGCAGCCGCAAGCAAGACCGTCTCCCGAGCGCCTTCTAGCGGCTTCAAGCTCAATCCCATGACGACCATCCCAGTGGATAGACTCGACAAGCTCGTCGCCCGTTGGCAGACGGTGCAAGGCGCCCTTGCCGCCGGCGCCGATCAGGAGAGCTATGTGCGGCTCTCCCGCGAATTCGCCGAGCTCGATCCGATCGTCGCCACCATCAACGAGCTCAGGCGCACGGCCAAGGAACGTGCCGATTTGCAGGCGCTGGTCGACGAGCCGGCCTCCGACGGCGAGATGGCCGCGCTTGCGGAAGCAGAGCTTGAAGCGATCGACCCCAAGATCGAGGCGCTGGAGCGGCAATTGAAGCTGCAGCTCCTGCCCAAGGATGCCGCCGACGAGAAGAGCGCCATTCTCGAATTGCGTGCCGGGACCGGCGGCGAGGAGGCGGCTTTGTTCGCCGGCGATCTGTTCCGCATGTATCAGCGCTATGCCGACCGGCATGGCTGGAAGGTGGCCGTGCTCTCGGCCAGCGAGTCGGCGACCGGCGGCTTCAAGGAGATCATCGCCAACATCACCGGCAAGGGCGTGTTCGCGCGCCTGAAATTCGAGTCGGGCGTGCATCGCGTGCAGCGCGTGCCAGAGACCGAGGCGCAAGGCCGCATCCATACCTCCGCCGCGACCGTCGCGGTGCTGCCGGAGGCCGAGGAGGTCGACATCAAGATCGACGAGAAGGATCTGCGCATCGACGTGTTCCGCGCAAGCGGCCCCGGCGGTCAGTCGGTCAACACCACCGACAGCGCGGTGCGGATCACCCATCTTCCGTCGGGCCTGGTGGTCAGCCAGCAGGACGAAAAGTCGCAGCACAAGAACAAGGCCAAGGCGATGAAGGTGCTGCGCGCTCGCCTCTATGACCACGAACGCGCAAAGCTCGACGCGGCGCGGGCACAAGACCGCAAGAGCCAGATCGGCACCGGAGACCGCTCCGAGCGCATCCGCACCTATAACTATCCGCAAGGCCGCGTCACCGACCACCGCATCGGCTTCACCACGCATCAGCTGCCTTACGTGCTCGAGGGCGCGGAAGCGCTCGACGAGATCATCGACGCGCTCACCACCGAGCAGCAGACCTCGCAGCTTGCCGCCATGCAGGAAGAGGCCCATGCCTGAGGCCGTTACCCTCAATCAGGCCTTTGCCGCCGCCGCCGGCGCTCTGCGGCAGGCGGGGATCGAGAGCCCGGAGCTCGATGCGAGGCTCTTGCTGTGCCATGCCGCCAGCCTCAGCCACGAGGCCTATATCGGCAATGTCCGCCAAGCGCTCGCGCCGCAAGCTGCCGCGCGGCTCGACGCAGCGCTGGCGCGCCGCCTCAAGCGCGAGCCGGTGTCGCGCATCGTCGGCAGGCGCGAATTCTACGGCCGTGAATTCCTGGTCGACCGCCACACGCTCGACCCGCGCGCCGACAGCGAGACGCTGATCGAGGCGGCGCTGGCGCATGTCGATCGCGAAGGTCTGCGCCACGCACCGCTAAAGCTGCTCGATCTCGGCACCGGCACCGGCTGCCTCCTGATCACCATGCTGGCCGAGCTGCCGCGAGCCGAAGGCATCGGCGTCGACCGGAGCCCCGATGCGCTAGCCCTTGCTGCCGCCAATGCAAAGCGGCTCGGCGTGGCGTTCCGTGCGCGCTTTCTCGCGTCGGATTGGCTCGACGCAGTCACCGGCCGGTTCGATCTCGTACTCGGCAACCCGCCATATCTGGCCGAAGCCGAGCTCGGCACCCTGGCAGGCGAGGTCGCGCTTTACGATCCGCCCCTCGCGCTCTGTGGCGGCAAAGACGGGCTCGACGCCTATCGCCGCATCGCCGCGGGAGTCGGCAGCGTCCTGGCCGAGCAGGGCAGGCTCCTGCTTGAGATCGGGCCCACGCAGGCAACGGCCGTGGCGGAAATCCTCCTTGAGGCGGGCCTGAACCCGGGAGCCGTCGCGCGCGACCTGGCCGGAAGGCCGCGCCTGGTCATGTCGGAACGGTGACGGTAGCCTTTCCCGCCAGCGCCAAAAAATCGCTTGGAAAGCCGCGATGTTCAGGCTAGGTTCACCCCAGAAGACGACTATTCGGCTGTACGGCGCTGGGAGCGCGCGGCCGGTTGCAAAGGCAACGCGAGCGGAACTCTGAACCTCGATTGCAAGGCCTACCCCGCCTCTCGGGACGTTCGGGATACGCTCAACCGCCCATCAGATTGAGGTTGGCCGGCGCTAGCTGAAGGGCTCATTCGACGCTAAGCGCCGGGGTTTCGCTCATACAAGACAAGATAAAGTGTGAGGCTGCACCGCCGGTCCGGCGTTCCGGACCTGGAAAGCGCATTCGGGCTTTCAGCCCGCCGTTGCAAGACGTGAGCAGGGAAGGACGCGGGAGAGACATATCCCGCCTATCAGAGAACAGAAGGAAATGAGGCAAGGACAGCAGAATCGCAGGGGCCGCGGCCGCGGTGGCCGTAAGCCCCAAAATCCATTGGCGCGGAATTTTGAATCGAATGGCCCCGACGTGAAGATCAGGGGCACCGCGGCGCACATCGCCGAAAAATATATGTCGCTCGCGCGCGACGCTCTCGCTTCCGGCGACATGGTCTCGGCGGAGAGCTATCTCCAGCACGCCGAGCATTACAATCGCATCATCATGGCCGCGCAGACGCAGTTCAGCGGGCAGCCCAACGCCCAAACGGGCGAAGGCCCCAATGGCGGCGTGTCGTACCGCAACCCGCGCTGGCACTCAGACGACGAAGGCAGTGACGATGATGTTGCCGAGGGCGGCGGCGGCGATCTTCGCCAAGGTGCCGGCGGCCAGGACCGCGAGCGCCATGCCGGCGACCGCGAGCATCACCCCGGCGGGCGCGATCGGGGGCGTCATGGCGGCAATGGCCGCGAGCCTGCCCGCGAGCAGAACGGCGCCGATCAGGGCGAAGGACACCAGCCCGACGACACGGCACCAGATCCGGTGAGCTGAGGCTTCGCCCACGCTCAAGTCACGTCCTTGCCGGGCTCGACCCGGCAATTGGCGCGTATGCGCTGCACGGGCGCTATTCCGCAGGCGCTCGAGCCCGGCCTGGAGGCCGCGACGTCCGGCCGATAGACTTACAAGATGACTGCCTCCCAACCCATCGCCGGCATCCTGTTGGCCGGCGGAAGATCGAGCCGCATGGGCGGCGGCGACAAAGGCTTGCGGCCATTGGCGGGCGAGCCGATCCTTCAGCGCATCATCGAGCGCCTCGCGCCGCAAGTCTCCGCCATGGTCATCAATGCCAATGGCGAGCCGTCGCGGTTTGCCAGGTTCGGTCTTCCGGTGGTCGCCGACGGCGTCGCCGGATATGCGGGGCCGCTGGCCGGGGTGCATGCGGGACTCGAATGGGTCAAGGGGAACCACCCGGACCTGGCCTATGCCGTGACCGTTGCGACCGACACGCCTTTCCTTCCTTCCGATCTCGTCAGCCGCTTCCTGGCGGAGGCCGACGGCGAGCTGCGCCTGATGGTGGCGCGGTCAGGGGAGGGGGTGCACCCGGTGATCGGGCTGTGGCCGGTGAGCCTGGCAAAAGGGCTCGAAGCCTCGCTCGGTCAGGGCGAGCGCACGGCCTCGAAATGGGTCGCGGCGCATGGTGCGTTCGAGGTTTTGTTCTCCGATGTGGAGATCGGCGGCCGCCGCATCGATCCCTTCTTCAACATCAATCGGCCGGAGGACCTCGCCGCCGCCGAAGGTTGGCTGCAGGCGGAGGCGTCCTAACCCTGCCCCAATCCCCTTTTTGCGCCGCTGCTCAGCCGCTATATCTCCGTTAACGCGCTTGCGCTATAGCGCCCTAATCCCGCCGCCACCCTCATTGCCCGCCTGACGGAAGAGGCACGAGACCAATGGATTTCGAAAAGCTCTCCGACCGCCTCAAGGGATTCCTCCAATCAGCGCAGACGCTTGCCGTGCGCGAGGGCAACCCGCAGATCACCCCCGAACATTTCTTGAAGGTGCTGCTCGACGATCCCGAAGGGCTGTCGGCCAGCCTGATCAATCGCGCCGGCGGCAATCCCAAGCAGGCGCTTGAGAGGACCCAAGCCGCGCTCGCTAAGCTTCCCAAAGTCTCCGGTTCTGGCGCCACCCAGCCGCATATGGCGGCGGCACTTGCTCGGGTGCTCGACCAGGCCGAGCAGATGGCGACCAAGGCCGGCGATAGTTTCGTTACCGTGGAGCGCGCCCTCCAGGCGCTCGCCATGAGCAAGGAGGCGGAGTCCGGCCGCATCCTCGCCGATGCCGGGCTGATCCCGCAAAACCTCAACAATACCATCAACGATCTGCGCAAGGGCCGCACCGCCGATTCCGCCGGCGCCGAGCAAGCCTATGATGCGCTGAAGAAATACACACGCGACTTCACCGAGGCGGCGGCCAAGGGCCAGCTCGACCCGGTGATCGGCCGCGACGAGGAGATCAGGCGCACCATCCAGGTGCTGTCCCGCCGCACCAAGAACAACCCGGTGCTGATCGGCGAGCCGGGCGTCGGCAAGACGGCCATCGTCGAGGGGCTGGCGCATCGCATCGTGCAGGGCGACGTACCGGAGAGCCTAAAGGACAAGAAGGTCCTCTCGCTCGACATGGGATCGTTGATTGCCGGCGCGAAATATCGGGGCGAGTTCGAGGAGCGATTGAAGGCCGTGCTGTCGGAGATCCAGGCGGCGCAGGGCCAGATCATCCTGTTCATCGACGAGATGCATACTCTGGTCGGCGCTGGCAAGGCCGACGGCGCGATGGACGCTTCCAACTTGCTGAAGCCCGCGCTCGCCCGCGGCGAGCTGCATTGCGTCGGCGCCACCACGCTCGACGAATATCGCAAGCATGTGGAAAAGGACGCGGCGCTGGCGCGCAGATTCCAACCGGTGTTCGTCCCTGAGCCTTCGGTCGAGGACACCATTTCCATCCTGCGCGGGCTTAAGGAGAAATACGAGCTGCATCACGGCGTGCGCATTTCCGATGCCGCGCTGGTCGCCGCGGCGATGCTCTCCAACCGCTACATCACCGACCGCTTCCTGCCCGACAAGGCGATCGACCTGGTCGACGAAGCGGCCTCGCGGCTCCGCATGCAGGTCGACTCCAAGCCCGAGGAGCTGGACGAGCTCGACCGGCGCATCATGCAGCTCAAGATCGAGCGTGAGGCGCTGAAGAAGGAGAAGGACTCCGCCTCCAAGGATCGGCTCGCCAAGCTGGAGAAGGAGATCGTCAATCTCGAGGAGCAGGCGAACGCGCTGTCCAGCCGCTGGCAGGAGGAGAAGGCGAAGCTCGCCTCCGCGCAGAAGCTGAAGGAGCAACTCGACGCCGCCCGCATCGAGTTGGAGCAGGCGCAGCGCCGCGGCGACCTCGCCCGCGCCGGCGAGCTCGCCTATGGCGTGATCCCCGAGTTCGAAGCCAAGCTGAGGCAGATGGAGGAGGAAGAATCCAAGGGCGGCGTAATGGCCCAGGAGGTGGTGACCCCCGACCTGATCGCGGGCGTGGTCTCGCGCTGGACCGGCATCCCGGTCGACAAGATGCTAGAAGGAGAGCGCGAGAAGCTGCTGCAGATGGAGACGCAGATCGCCAAGCGCGTGGTGGGACAAGAGGAGGCGGTGCAGGCGGTCTCGACCGCGGTGCGCCGCTCCCGCGCCGGGCTGCAAGACCCGAACCGGCCGATCGGCTCGTTCATGTTCCTGGGCCCCACCGGCGTCGGTAAGACCGAGCTATCTCGCGCACTCGCGGAGTTCCTGTTCGACGACGAGCACGCCATGATCCGCATCGACATGAGCGAATATATGGAGAAGCACTCGGTTGCCCGGCTGATCGGCGCGCCTCCCGGCTATGTCGGCTATGAAGAGGGCGGCGCGCTCACCGAGGCCGTGCGGCGCCGGCCCTATCAGGTGATCCTGTTCGACGAGATCGAGAAGGCGCATCCGGACGTGTTCAACGTGCTGCTCCAGGTGCTGGACGATGGCAGGCTGACCGACGGCCAGGGCCGCACTGTCGATTTCCGCAACACGCTGATCATCATGACCTCGAATCTCGGATCGGAATATCTGGTGGCTCAGGCGGAAGGTGAGGACTCAGACGCCGTGCGCGAGCAGGTGATGACCGTGGTGAAAGAGAAGTTCAAGCCGGAGTTCATCAACCGCGTGGACGAGATCATCCTGTTCCACCGGCTGAAGCGCGAGCATATGGGCAGGATCGTCGAGATCCAGTTCGGCCGCCTGGCGAAGCTGCTCGCCGACCGCAAGATCACGCTCGCGCTCGACGACAAGGCCAAGGAGTGGCTGGGGCAGAAGGGCTACGACCCGGCCTATGGCGCCAGGCCCTTAAAGCGCGTGATCCAGAAATATGTGCAGGACCCGCTGGCCGAGATGGTACTGGCCGGCAAGATCCGCGACGGCGCGACGGTGAGAATTACCGCAAACAAGGACGGGCTCTTGTTCAATGGCCAGGCCGTGAAGCAGGCGGCTTAGGCAGGGCGCTTATTCGATCTTTCACTCGAAAGTATATGGAGCGCAACTCCCTACATGCTGAGATCGAGGCCACTTACACGGCCTTTGTTGCTTCGCCGAGCCAAAAGGACTTAAATCAACCTCGCCTATCCCCGCCACGCTCCGCTGAATTAGACTCCTTCTCGCCCCGCTCTCCCTTGGGGTAGAGCACACGAGGCTTTGGGTCGCGGTGAGGGGCAAGCAGCGAGCCGAGTCGAACGGAGAATTTAGGGGAGAAGGTAAAGAGCGCTAACGGGTGGTGGCTTGGGCGACGCGGCTGGTGACCGGGTCCATCTGCATCAGACCTTCGATGCGGTTGCGCTCTCTCTGGAACTCGGCGAGCTGGCGGCCGGTAAGTTGCAGCCCGCGTGGGACCTGGATGGTCATGGGATTGACGAAGCTGTTATTGACCATGACCTCGAAGTGGCAATGCGGTCCGGTGGAAAGCCCGGTCGAGCCGACATAGCCGATCACCTGGCCCTGCTTCACTGCCACGCCCTTCTCCATGCCTTGCGCGAAGCGGAGCATGTGGCCGTAGGCGGTGGCGAAGCCGTTGGCATGGCGCAGGCGGACATAGTTGCCATAGCCGCCTTCGCGGCCGACCTTCTCCACCGTGCCGTCGCCGGCCGCGAGGATCGGGGTGCCGGACGGCGCGGCCCAGTCGACGCCGGTATGCTGCCGCAGATATTTGAGCAGCGGATGCCGGCGGTCGCCGTAGCCGCTGGTGTAGCGGCCGCCCTTGACGGGATTGCGCATCAGGAACTTCTTCGCGCTGTTGCCCTGCTCGTCGTAATAGTCGACCACGTCGTCGGGAGTGCGGAAGCGGAAGAATTTGCGGGTCTGCCCGTCGATGGTCATCGAAGTGTAAAGCAGCTCGCCCACGTCGTCGTCGCTGCCGCCGTCGAAGAACATCTCGAACGAATCGCCCGGCCGCACCCTCTGCTTGAAATCGGCATCGTAGGAATGCACTCGCAGCAGCTTGTGAATGGTGTCCGCCGGAATGCGCTGCTGTAGCGCGGCATGATAGAAGCTCGAATAAAGCGAGGCGCGGCTGGAGACTTGTGTGGTTTTGGCATCGTTGCCGATCGGCTCGGTCGAGGCCACGTAATCGCCGCCCTGGTTACGCGCGACGGTGGCGAGGTGGTTGCCCTTAGCGTAGATCGACACTTTGATCGGCTCAAGCTGCCCCGTATCGGACGGCGCCGGCACTAGGCTGAAGCGGATCTCCTGACCTTGCTTCAAGTCCTTCGTCCCGAAGATCGACCCGAAGGCGTCGATGATCGCGGCGGCTTCTTCGGGCTCGGTGCCGACCTTGGTGAACAGGTTCATCAGGCTGTCGCCGCGGCCGACGGTGATGGTCTTGGTCTCGGCGCTGGCGAGGAGGACGCTGAAATCGTCTTCCTCGGCGGCGTCGTCGTCCTCGACCGATTTGTGCATCACGGTCGTGTGCGGCGCGGGCGCGAGGCCGAGGCTCTGCTCCGGCCGAAACGCCGCCTGCATGAGCCGCGCCTCTCCGTCGCCAAGCGTGCCGGTTTCATCGGCCGCGAAATCGGCATAGGCGAAATGCTCGGCCGCCTCGGCAACCAGCCGGGTGACTTCGTCGGCCCTGAGCTCGACCCCGTCCGACGCGGGCAGGAGGCCGCCCGGCACGTCGATGACGTTGAAGTTCACCGCTTGCGGCGCGTCGTCAGCGCCGCCGGTGGTCCCCACTGGGGTGGCGTCGGAATAGAGCTTGAATGGATTGAAGGGAGGCAGCTCAGCTGCATCCGCCGGGAGCTCGGTGGCAAGCCCCGCGACGATGCGCAGATAAGGCTTGATGGTGATGAACTCGCGGCTGCCCTGCCGCTCGATCACCGTATCGTGGATCACCTGGCGGGCGGCGAAGCCCGCGGCGGTCATCTGGATTCGATCTTCCTTCTGGCCGTTGGCGCTCTGCCCGTCTTTTGCCAGGGTGGCGGTGCGCATCGGCTGGAGCGCGGCCAAGCTCGCCCGCTTGATCGAACTCACCATGCCCGATCCGTCGCCCATATTGAGCGAGGCATAGATGGCGACCCCGATCAGGCAAACGCCGACCAAGCCGGCAAGACAGGTGCTTGCCAGCCATTTCAACCGGCAACTTGCCCCATCAGGGCCCGTTTCGCAGAGATAGACCGGCGGCAGCTTGCGTTCGGGTCTCGGCATCTCGCCGAGAAAGATGGACGGGAGTCCTGACGGCCCAGCCGGCACCAGGGCCTGACCGAGCTTACGACGCGCAAAGCGACCGCGGCTCCTAAACAATCCGCATTCCCCCCGTCTGTCGGCCGCCGCCCGCACGCTGCTTGCGTGCTTTCATTTGCGTCCGAGCGGACAACACCGAAGCGGTTGCTGTCCCTCTAGCAAGGCGGGAAAGATCGCCGACGGGGTGGTTTCCCTCACGAAGCCCTTGAACCGATCGCGTGCGCTGCCGATTTATGCAGCGTCAGTTAAAGGCGCGAATCGAAGAGTTTCGGTCTTATGGTATCCCCCTTCGGCGGGTTCCCTTGAACCATACCTATCCCCGTATGGTTACCTCGCCGTTAACGAAATGAGAGTGGCGGCGCATTCGGGCAGGAATGTGGCCTCAAGGTCACAATCGGCGCCAAAAATGAAATCGCTTGGCAAGCCTTGCCCGCCCCTTGACAAGCCGGGGGTCGGCGCTTAAATGACCTTCTCGCGCGGGTCGTTTCCCACTTCCTGCGGGATTATACGCGACCGCGCGATCCACGGACAGAAGCGGAGCAAGGCCTGAGCTAGGCTCGGGTGACGTTGCGCCTGTCGTTGACTCCCGATGGGGGATTTGCTTCCATTGGGGGTTCGGGAACCGGCATCTTGCCGGCGCCCGACGGCTCTTTGACATTGTGATTGGAAGAAAGGGAAACGCGGACGGCGGAGTCCTTGCGTGCCAGCCTTCTCTTAAGAGGCTGGCGACGAGACTCTGACGGTCTTGCGTTTTCATAAAGCCAATAGGCGTGTTGCGCGCAGATCCTGCAAAGGAATTGCGTCGCTTCATGTTTGTTGGGAACTCGTCAAAACGCAGCGACCCCCTGGACGATTCCATCCAGGGACATGTCAGAATCTGATTCTCAACTTAAGAGTTTGATCCTGGCTCAGAACGAACGCTGGCGGCAGGCCTAACACATGCAAGTCGAACGAGAAGCCACCTTCGGGTGGTGGACAGTGGCAGACGGGTGAGTAACGCGT
>Ga0190270_10000941_pt1 | contig 13191 bp, 25 predicted proteins | sample Popmic320T_FD_133748 | JGI IMG/M metagenome (GOLD analysis project Ga0190270, IMG submission 133748) | Populus adjacent soil microbial communities from riparian zone of Weber River, Utah, USA - 320 T | ecosystem: Environmental > Terrestrial > Soil > Riparian zone | place: USA: Utah | collected... | reverse complement strand
GGCCGGCTTCTCGCACAGCGGATGCAGCAATTCCGCCCAGAGGAAAAAATGGTTCCCGGCCCAGTCGGTTGAAAACGTCGTGTCCCTTTCCCAGTCCGTGATCCTGGCCTTCGACAGAAAGGCGGTATCCGGCTGCGATAGATAGGTTCGGTCTTCGTCCGGATTGGTGCTCACCGGCAGCCCCCTATGGCGTGCTCAGGCAATCATCGATTCTGCAAGTGCGTGTCGGGTCGCCGCCGGGGACGGCCGACGATCCGCTGCCTTGAATGAAGCTCCGGCGCTTGGATATCGAAGCGCTGCAACCTTACGCGCGAGCGTTAGGCGGCCGGAGACAGTTACCGGAATGGGGTAACGCGCCTACTTGCCGCATACAAGCAACGGGCCGGTGTTTGGTTCCGGAACCGCCGCCAGGCCGCGTGCATTTGTCCTGCCCCGTGCGGCATGTCCCGGGTGTGGCGTAACGCCCATCGCGCGTTCACGCCGTTGCTAACGCGCGATGGTGGTGCGCCACAGCCCGGGACCGCCCACGCTGCTCCGCGATCCGGGACACACGGGGATGTCTCACCGGACCATCAGGCAGCCTGAGAAGAAGAGCAGGACGAGGACGGCGATATCGCGCCGGCGGCCGCCGAAAAGGCGAAGCCGGAGAAGCCGGACACGAGGCCGCCCAGGAAGACGGCGGTCGCGAGCGCGAGGTGATCCATGGCGGCGCCTGTCGTTGCGGTTCTGAGCGGAGGGAAGACCACAAACGCGCGGACGCCGACATCATCCGGATGGATGGGGGCGGTATGAGACGGGGAGCCTCCGGTGTGGCCCGGATGACCCAATATCGGCGGCAGGGGGAACCGTCTTGAGAATTTCACGTTGTTTGTCGGGCAACGGAGCTTCTAATGAGTATTTGGACGATCGTTCTCATCATCCTGGTTATCGCGCTGCTCGGTGGATTTGCAGGCATCGGCGGCAGCCCGTTCTACGGCACCGGCTACTACGGTGGCGGTGGCTTGGGCCTGGTCATCATCATTCTGTTGGTGTTGCTCTTGATGGGCAGACTCTAGACCCGCTCCGAAAGGCCGTTTCGCGGTCGAGACTCCGCCGGTCGCGCGGGTAATGTGAAGCTAGATTAGTTGAAATATTTTCGGCCACGGGCGCTCATGAAGAGTCTTATCAACGCGCTGCGGAAGCTGCGGTCTGTCGTTCTCAGGCGAAAGGCCACTTCCGCCGAGGTCTCCACGCGAGCCGGAGTCGTTTTCCACGATCCGGCGTCTGATAAACCTCACAATCTTGATGATCCATTCTTCGACAAGCGAGTCCAGGAACGCATTGCCGACGTTATTTCCAGCGCCGCTCGGAAGAAGTGATGCGCGGCTGAACCAGGGCGACTGCCGGTTGAAAGGCGACGGTATCCTCGGCGCCATATCCTGAGGCAAACCTGAGGTTCAGGACGTGCAGTAGACGATACGCGCGAGTCGACGCATTTTCCGGCAGAGTCCCGAGGCCAGTATCCGGCGTTTTAAACGATTTGCGACAAGCCGCACCTGGCGCCTCTCACATTCGGAACGGTGTGCCCCCATATAAGGGGCATGACCCCATTTAAATCTGAGGACGAAGCGAAGGCGCGCAAGGCGACTTTGCTGGCGCGAAAGATCGCGCAGGCCGACGAAGGCCGCACTGCGATGGCTGACTACGTACGACAACAAGCAGCCACCTTGGATCGGACAGCGAAACTCAAGGCATTGCGCCTCGCCCAAGAGGTGAAGCCCGAGGTGAAGCCCGAAGTCGTGGTCGCGCCATCTCCGAAGCGCGCGCGCAAAAAGCAGGTTACCTAAGTCGGCTGTCCGTCTTCGCTGAATATAGGAAGTATAACGCGATGGCATCTAAAGACGGTACGATGCCCGTGTGGCACGAAAAGCAATTGCGGGCTGCGACCCGCGCGGCCGGCGTGGCATTGTGGTCTTGGAACGTCGACACAGACGCCATTACGATGGACGAACGCGCCTATGACCTTTGGCAAGTGCCGAAAAACGAAAAGCATATTACTTTCGAGATCCTGTCGAGAAATATCCATCCTGCCGATCTTGAGCGGGTCCGCTCAGCCTTTGCGGCTACTCGCGCAGTGGTAGGCGCCTACGAGATCGATTTTCGGATTCTGGCCGGCAACGATATCCGCTGGATCTCCGCCCGGGGCCAAGGCGATGATGCGGACATAGCCGAGCGAACGATGTTCGGCATATTTCTTGATGTCACCCAACGCAAGCAGGCTGAGGAAGCCAACGAATTGCTGGCTGGCGAGATGAGCCATCGCGTGATGAATCTGTTGCATATCGCAACTGCCCTTACACAAATTACGTCGCGCTCGACGGCCACAAAAGAAGATATGGCACACGAGCTGACCAATCGCCTCATGGCTTTAGGGCGCGCGCAGGAACTCGTCCGTCCGGTGAGCGGCCGGAAAATGGAGGCCGCGCTTCTTGGAGACCTCGTCTCTGTTCTGCTCGCGCCATACGACGAGAAAGGAGCCAGCGTTCGCATTCGCGTCTCGGTCCCTAAGATGAGCGTGGGAGAAACGTCGAGCACGACCCTGGCGCTGGTTATACATGAACTGGCAACGAACTCGGCAAAATACGGCGCTCTGTCGGTCGCAAGTGGCACACTGGACGTGTCATGCAACGCGAATGATGACGAAGTGGTCGTGATGTGGACGGAACGGGGCGGCCCGCCGGTCGTGAAGCCCGTGGCGCTCCACGGCTTTGGAAGCAAGCTGGTGCACCGGAGTATGGCCGCCCAACTTGGCGGCACGATCGCGTTCGACTGGTCCGGGGAAGGAGTCGTCGTCACCCTGCGAATGAGCAAAGACCGCCTCGCGCATTAGATGATCCGTCTCGAGGCCGTAACTTGAGCAGAAAGCACGATGCTACTGACGTGCAATCGTAACTGCAGCAAGTCCTGAAAAGCCGAGCCCGCGTGCGGCCGCTGGTGTCACATCGATGATACGTCCACGGACAAAGGGGCCGCGATCGTTGATCGTCACGACGATGGAGCGTCCGTTCCTGCGGTTGGATACACGGACCTTGGTGCCGAACGGCAGCGACCGGTGGGCCGCCGTTAACGCGCCGGGGTTCAGCGGCTGACCACTTGCGGTTCTGTTTCCGCTTTCGGTCGAATAAACCGATGCGACACCACTCTCGGCCAAGGCGCCACTGCTGAGGGACAACGCGAGAAGAAGAACGGCTGTAGCAAGAGAAATGAAACGGCGATTCAAGAATACACTCCGCTAGAAGAGTCAGTTCCATGCGCTCTTGGCGGCGATGAGCGCGGTACGATGAGCGGGCTTGATACCCTGGGGCTAACCGGACATCAGCGTTTTCGTTCCATCGCTGCACGCTCACGCCATCTCTGCGGATACAACCGCAAGACGTTTTCAACCGCGTACGCAGCGATCCTGAAACGGTGTGCCACACTGAGGTCTGCTTTGGCTCAGAAGCGGACATCGCCACATTCGCGAAAGTTTGCTGGGCGTCAATTCGACACGGCCCCCAACGATTATCTACGGACGAGTAGGAGGAGTGAAGCATGGCCCTCATGTTCCGCGCCGTTCCAGAAAAAAGCCCGACCCCTCGCCAGGGGCCGGACTCTTAGAGATCGAAGCCGCTTAGCGGTTCGACGAGATCGAAGCCGCTTAGCGGTTCGACTTGTTGTCCTTCTTCTGCTGGTTCATTTCCTGGCCCGGAGGAGTGCCGCCCTGACCCGGGACTGGATCATTGGGGTTGTGCCCCGGGGCGTACTGCGACGCGCCCTGACCGCTCGTGCCACCCTGGCCCTTGCCCTGGCTGTTGGTGGCCTTGCCGCTGCCACTTCCAGTGCTCGGGGAGTTCGCTCCGGAGCCGCTACCGGAGCCGGAGCCTGAACCGCCGCCTCCACCACCGCCGCCTCCACCACCGCCGCCTTGTGCGTATGCGAAGCTCGCGATACCAGCCATCATACCGCCGGCCAGAGCCAGCGTGAGCAACTTTTTGGTCATTAGTTCTCCTTGGTCGTTTGCGTCCCCGAACCAAGCAAACGAATGTCGAGGCGCGATGTTCCTCGTCACGCAGCGCGTCGCTTCGTAACCCTTGGCACTCGATTGGCGAGGACAGCCGGCTGGAAACGCGAGGGCTTTCCCCATCGGAAGGAAGCGGCCCGAGGAAGGCCCAATCCGAAATATAAGCATCGATCAGGCGCGCGGTGAGAGGGTATCTCGCTGAGGCCGGCAGACGGGACGTCGAAAGGCTAGCTGATACTTCGCCAGCTATCCGTCCGATGGAAGCAAATTACTCATCCTCGTGGCGCTGATCGGCGCGATTGCGATAGAAGCGCACTTGGCAGGCGGCGGCGCATCCAGCGGTGCGGGAACCGAGAATGTAGGCGGCTCGACGAACCATCATTCGGTCTCGGTCTCGCTATCGGTCTCGATCTCGCTAACGACAACATACCCGGAGTTCTGGTCAACCGACTCGCCAGGACGCACGACGGAGCGGGCTGGCTGCCAATTCACGCTGATTACCCGTCCACCATTTTTAGCAATCTCTGCCAGCAAGTCACGAAGTGCGTTTGGTTCATCGCGGCATACATCCACGGCGTATTGTCTAGCCATTCGACCTCACTGCCTGTCTCCCAGAACTTGAGCAATAAATCCTTAGGCTTCTCAAAAGTTCAGGGCTATGTCGGCTTCGGGGCCATAAGCGGACGGCGCAGGTCGCCTTCCTGGTCTAGCAAGGCAGCAGAAGCCGCGAGAGCGTAATTACTAATGGGACTCGCTGGACTTGGTCTGCCCGGTGCCCTGGTCGTGTTCGGCATCACCGAACTGCTCTGCGGGGGACCGCTCAACCTTTGGGATCATTCGCAACCAGTTTCGGCAACTTCCAGCCACAGGGTTTTTGAGAGGGCATCGGTAAGGCTCTCTGACATGGCTTTCGCGTCGGAAGCCTTCTTACGATACTCGTCTCCCTTGCTCATGTGCCGTCCCGCGTCCTCAGCCGGGCGGACTGGCTGGGGGACTGTTCGATTTGCCTGACGAGGTCGGCGAGACGGACGGGCATGGGCAGCGCACCAGCACCGTATTGTTCCCTGAGTCGTCGCCCAATCTCTGCTCGGACCGCCCGGGCGCGCTCTGCTTTCTCTTGCGACAGCAAGACGCCATTCCTACGCATGGGCTTTGTCCGAGAAGCGCCGGGGTGTATCTTACTGAACACCACTCCGACCTGTTCAATATTATTGAACACCTGCCGATGTGCATCGTTCCAGCAAGAAATCTGGAACTCGAAGGACCCGGCGCTAAAATATCCGTCTCAATCGGAAAAGGGAGATGGGAGTCGTGGCCAAGGCGAAAAAGACACGTCCGTTCAACGTGAAGACCTTCCTCAGTACCGCGAACGGGGGAAGGACCGTGGTGAACTATCGCAAGAACCAGAAAATCTTCTCCCAGGGGGACAAGGCGGATTCCGTCTTTTACATCCAGGAGGGCAAGATCAAGGTCTGCGTCATATCGGAGCAGAAGGCGGTCGTCGCCCTCCATGGGGAGGGAGACTTCTTCGGCGAGGGCTGCCTGACCGGCCAGCCGCTGCGCCTGGCGACGGTTGCCGCGATGACCGATTGCGTCGTCATGCAGCTTGATAAACAGGCCATCGTGCGCGTGCTCCGCGACGAGCCGAAGTTCTCCGAGATGTTCATGGCGTACTTATTGTCTCGGAACGCCCGCGTCGAGGAGGACTTGGTCGACCAACTCTTCAACTCAAGTGAAAAGCGCCTGGCGAGGGCGCTTCTCCTGATGGCGAACTTCGGCAAGGACGGGCGGCCCGAGACGGTTATAACGAAGGTAAGCCAGGAGACGCTCGCCGACCTGATTGGCACCACGCGGTCGCGCGTGAGCACCTTCATGAACAAGTTTCGTAAACTCGGCTTCATCCAGTACAACGGCACTCTCGAAGTCCACAATTCCCTGTTGAACGTGGTCTTGCACGACAATCCCCACCTCAGGCGCGAAGAAGAAAAATGAGTCTGGCGTGTTCCGTAGAGAACAGCCGGGCGTCGCGGATGGGCATAACCTTGACATTGATTGTGCAGGAGTGATGCAGCGAACGGCCCATGAATCGAGCCATGAAACGGCTGCCTGAGCAGATGTTGCGCGATGAGGCCGAGATGCGCGCGTTCTACCAAAGCTGCGGCATCAGCAGGAGCACCACCGAAGCTGCCATCAAGGTGCGGCGGAACGGGCCGATAGAACAGGACAACGAGTCCCCGGTCAGGGATAAACAGCGCAAGTAAACTGGCGGCAAAGTTACCGCCAAGGGCGCGCGTGTGATGTTGGGTGTAGTCAACACGAACCGGCGCTACGACCCCGCAACAGCTGCCGTCATGGCAGCTGCATTCGACAGGGTGTGCCATTCCCGTTCGGCGCGGATGGATGGTCACGATGTCAAGCGGATGCTGGCCCTGATCATCCTCAGACACGTTGACCAAGGCCAACTCGACCCCGAGCAACTTGCAGACGCCGCCCTCCGTGAATTGGAGGGTTCTGACCGCGCGGCGACGCTTGTGCCGCAGGTAACAGCGCCATGAGCAGCGTACCTTCCGAAACGGCGCGCGCTTCGCCCAAGGCGCGGTGGGGTTCTTGACCTTGATCCAATCGCGGGGGCGACCGGACGTGTATCGCGATCCCTTGAGCTTCGACACATGCCCTCGCAACCTAGGGCACAGGCATGTTCGAAAATCATCGTCGCGTCGTCGAAGTCGATATGTTCGACAAGGTGGATTGACTTGGATGGGCGGCGCTTGTCTCCGATGAACTCAGTCACTAATTCCAGTCCTCGTCCTCAAGACGTGCCTCGGGGCAGCCCCGCGCGTTTGGAAAGCAGCCTAGCCAACTCGTCCTTACGAAATTCAAGCGGTTCACCGCGCACGTCGACGCCGTCCAACTCCAGCAAATCGAATGCGTAAAGGACGGCCTCTGTCTTTACGCGTTTGCCATGCCGCAGCCGGTCAAATACCGGCAGCGTGCCGTTGTCATCGAGGATGACAACTTCGCCGTCAATGATGCAGGATTGGCAGGCCAGCGACCGCGCGTCGGACGCTATTGCCGGGTACCGGCTGGTCCAGTCGAACCCGTTCCGAGTAATCAGCGAGGCACCGTCGGGGTCGCGCCGCGCCTGTAGACGATAGCCATCGTGCTTGATTTCGTGAAGCCAACGGGCACCGGACTGCGGCTTCGGGGCAAGGGTCGGAAGGCAAGGTTCGAGGAACGCGGCCTTGGACGTGGCGACCCGCCGCTTGATATCACGCAACACAGACATGATTGTTAGATGGAGTTCCCCTAATCAGAACGCCTTACATATGTTGGAAGGACGCACGCTGTCGATCCGAGAAATCGCGGAAAAGAACGGAACTGCTAGGGTGCCTAACGCTTTTTCTTAAGCGCGGTGAGGCAAACGCGGAGTTCGCAAATGAACTGCCCGGTCTGCGAAAATGTGACCGCCGAAGACATCACGCCGCATACGTTCGACGGAAAGGCATTCCGATGCCCTATCTGCGGTGAATTCGATATTGTCGGTTCGGTCTACGAACCTGCTACCCTAAAGGCTTTGCCGCCCGATAAACGGAAGGACGCCCTTGCCAGAGCTACCATCGTTGCCATGGTGGGCAAGCGGCCAAGGATCACAACGTACGACCTCTGATGTGCGCGACAAGCCCGAAAAGCGGACCCACCGCGAGCAGGTAGGTGGCTTCGGGGCAAGAGTCAGCGGCACCGTGAACTCGGCCTGATCGAAAGATAGGTCGACCCACGCGGTTTTGAGAGTCCACTGGCGCCAATGGAGACGGTTTCGTAAGCCCCGAGAGCGCTATTCACGCGCAGTAAAAGAAACGGCCCCGCTCGGGGACTGAGTGCCGGGGCCGTTAGAGGTAGGCAATGCAAGCGTCATTGCAGATACACTGCATCACAAATCGAGAACGCAAGCCATAACCAGGGTTAAGCAGCGTGGCGCCGGCCTATGGAACTTTTCGCGACGATCTTTCGCTTGGCCTAAGATTCACACCCCGCGCGGAACTAGAGCTTCGGCGTGAACTGCCGGGCCCGCGCCTCGTCGAGAGCGCGCTCGATCCGATGCGATGATTTTCGCCGGAGTTGCTATCCGTGCAGGCAAATGCCAACCCATCTGCAGTAACGATGAGGACGCGGCTGGCAATGTTTCCCATCAAGCATCCGTGCGCCGTGCTCCTGTTTGTCCAAATCCTTGGCATTTTATTGTATCCGCTCATGGAAGACACGTCGGCGGAGCGCGCGCTGTTTGGTGTGATCAGCCTATTGGTGCTCGGTGCGGCGTTATACGTCGTCAAGCGCGGTCCCTGGCTAACGGGCTTCGCCATCGTGCTCGCACTGCCTGTGGTGGTCCTTTCCATCTGGTTGGCGTTTGACTTCGATCCTCGCAAAATGCTGATCATGGCGGCGTTCGAAGCCATGTTCTACTTTTACGCAGCGGGCAGCTTGATCGCCTACATGCTGGAGGATGAGTTTGCAACGATTGACGAGCTGTTCGCCGCTGGCGCAACTTTTACGCTGCTGGCGTGGGCATTCGCCTATGTGTACGTGGTGTGTCAGGCACTGCTGCCGGGCAGTTTTGGCGCGGGAGCGGACGACCCACGTACGTGGATGGAGCTACTCTTTCTGAGTTTCACGACGTTGTCCGGGGTTGGACTCGGCGACATCATACCCCTCCTGCCGATGGCCCGTGCACTCGTCATGATCGAGCAATTCGTGGGCGTGATGTACATAGCCTTGGTCGTGTCACGGTTGGTCGCGCTGTCCGTGATCATTCGAAGGGCGCGGTGAGCCTTGTGCGTTGCTCAAAGCGTCGTGATCTTTTCACAGATTTGGCCAGTGTGTTGCGTCGACCGGTGAGACCACCGTCAGAAGCGGACATCACGAGAGGCATCGACATCCGCGGTGGAACCTACCCTGCCCGGGGCGGTTGGACTTCCGGGGTCTTAGAGATGGCAACAGCAAATGCGAAAAGCCAAGAACGCGCGTCCGAAGGCATCGCCGAAAAAGGCGGGCAGAGCAACCGCTGCGCGACGGCAAGGGCGCAAGAAAAGCGCTCCGAAGCACGTTGAATTGCCCGACGTTGTAGCGCCTCCGGCCCCTGTAGAGCCTTCGCAACGGATAGCGTCCCCGCTTATGTTTTGGCCGGCGCTTCCTATTGCGATGATGCGGACGTGGCTCGGGCCGCGCGCAAAATCGCGGAACTGTCTGTGATGGGGAATGTTTGCTTAATGGCAGGTCTGGTAAAGGGCCCCTCCAAGTCTCGTTGCCGGAGTTGCTAGGACCCTGCGCACGCTACGTGGGGTCCTTCCGCTGAGATCAGCACCCTGAATTACCGATTAGCAAAGTAGTTTATCTATTCGCTATTCGCTATTCGTTCTTGTGAGGGCTATAGAGAAGCGATCACCGGCAGCGGCACTATGCCAGGCGTTGGTGGCTGAGAGTTTTGTGCTCCCGCCTGAACAAGGGAGCCCATGATGACTTCTCAGAAGAAGAGCCTCAAACTCATCACCGCACCTGCCGTCGGTCGCGCAATACACGCCCCGCCCGTGCTCATGGCGAGCGATCATTCGGTGGACTACACCTGTGGCCGTTGCGGCGCTGTTCTGCTGCACGCCGAAGAGGGGCAATGCCACGGTTTGCTATTTCAGTGTACCGGGTGCGGATCGTACAATTGCACGGAAGATTAGCCGCTTCGGCCAACGAAGCTTTGTCAGGGCCGGCACCGGTCCGGAAACTTGTGATTGCCCCGGCAATATTTCGATGGCGGCGAGGGTTTCTGCAGGCAGACCGCCATCACCGAAGGGCAAAGACCATGCCCTTCGACATGGTTCAGTGCGGCAGGACCTGCTGCCTGACGTCAGCGTGACGGCGGACGCTGAGCCCGCCACATCAGCCCCTAAAGGATAGGCATCCTTCGATGAACGAAAAAATACCGATACCTTGCGAGCAGTGTCATGCCACTGGTCTTAATGCTGGAACTGAGTGCGCCGACTGCCACGGCAAAGGTCATCGCGTGGTGGTCGCAGGAAACATGATTGCCGCAACGAGGCCCCGCGGATCATCAACACGGCCTCAACGCCAACAATGGCACGGGAAGCCGCACGGTCTTAGAAAATAGCGGGCGAGTTAAAACGAAAGCGGCGCACCGGTTAGGATGCGCCGCTTACGCTAGCTGCCGTTCGGTCGATTACTCGACGATATGAACGACGTGCCGATTGGACGGGTCAACGAGTACGACCCGATCGTTCCAGTACACATAGCGATATTTGCTATACTGCGGACCCCAGTCACCGGGGACTGCAACCAGCGCGACATCAGCGGGGAGCGGCGCTCCGACCCGCACATCGCCCTGAATGGTGACGGATCTCGGGCGCTGTTTGACGACGTACTCTCGGATCGTGGTCCGCTGTTCCGGCGAGATTTCGATAACGGCGGTTTGCGCGACCGCTTGAGTTCCGGCCGTGATCGACAATGCGGCAACAGCCGCAAGCAAGGTACGGTTCATACAAGCCTCCTTTGGGGGTGAACGGGCAATCAACCCGCACTGTCCAACGTTAGGCAGACACGATGGTTCCTGGCGTGATCCCTCAATAAATGTTGCAAAGCGATGCGCCATCAATGGCGATCCCGATCAATGGCGATCCGGCAAACGAGGATGCTTGTCGACCTGCAGGGGAACTTGGCGCCGCATGCAGGCGCCAAGAGCGGAACTCAAGTTCTGATGTGACGTTACCGAGCGTCCTGCAACGGGAACGTCATGAACAAAAAGTCAGAAGAAATCCTCACTGGATTCGACAGAATTGTCGAGAAGATCGAAGCCATGCCGGTCACGCCCGAAGAGAAAAGGCGTTTGCTGAAAGAGTGGCTTCGCTCCCGCCTCGCCGAATTGGATGATCGAAGTCGCGATCGGTCGTGATGCGCGGATCGACGCGGAACCCGTGCCCGTAACAGTGAGTTGCTTCGTCTTAGGAGCGGGACTTCCAAAGGCTTTCAATGGGCAAGCCTCCGTTACTCTCCGCAATGGCGGCACTTGCCGCCTACGGCCTGATGACGCTCGCCTGGTATTTGAAGCCGGAGCGCCGGCAGTTGGTGTACGTGGCGATGTCATCGAGGCCTCAGCCGGTTCAAGGCGCAGCTTTGCGGGACGCCGCCGCCGGACCGTCCGAGCCCGAGGCGCAAACGGATACGCCTGTCGGCAAAGGCTGGTGGGCCCTTCTCGTGAGAGCCGGGTCCCAATGGGTATCGCATAAGGACGCCCGGTTGGGCGCGGCACTTGCGTATTACTCGATCTTCTCGCTTGGGCCGCTCATCGTTATCGCAATCGCGGTCGCCGGCCTCCTGCTTGGCGAAGAGGCCGTGCGCGGCGAGGTAGCCGCGGATTTAAGCCGACGCAGGGCATCTTTGCGACGATCATCGGTGTAGGGGTGCTGATATTCGCTGCGATCGGCGTGGTGATGCAGCTGAAGGACGCCTTGAATACGATATGGGAAGTAAAGGCGCTGCCCACAAAAGGCATCTGGGGCTTTATTCGAACGCACGTCATCTCGTTCGCAGGTGTTCTGTCTCTGGGATTTCTTCTGCTCGTATCGATGCTGCTGACCACCGCTCTGTCGGCTGCGGGAAAATACCTGGGCACTTTCCTGCCGGAAGCCGCATTGCAGGTGACGGGATTTGTCGTCTCCTTCCTTGTTATCGCGCTTCTCTTTGCGATGATGTTCAAGTGGCTTCCCGATGCCAAGGTTGCCTGGGCGGATGTATGGCTGGGTGCCATTGTCACCGCAGCGCTGTTCGAACTCGGGAAATTCCTGATCGCTCTTTACATCGGCAAGCAAGGCCTCGAATCAACCTACGGCGCGGCAGCCTCGATCGTGATCGTGCTTGTGTGGGTCTACTATTCGGCGCAGATCGTTTTGTTTGGCGCGGAATTCACCAACGCCCGCGCGAAGCAGAGGTCATCGCGCTAGGCGCCGGCTGTTCTGGGCTATTGGCCGGCCGCCGCCTCTCAGAGCGCTGCCGCTCGCAGAAGATAGCCCTTCACCTCAGGCGGGAGCGTGCGCCCAGGAGATGCAGGTGCGCCAACAGGAGCTGGCCCTGAAGGTCCGGGAGCTCGAGCTCAAGCAGCACGACCTGCAGACGAAGTTACAGGCGGCACAGAACAGGCCGCGCGGCAGCAGATGGACATGCTTGGTACGGACGCGCTCGATACGGCCGGTTCGGTCCCGATGCGGCAGTGATCATCGTATGACGACCTATGTCATTCGCAACGGCGCGCTGATCGAGAAGCACTTGGCGCCCCCGCTCACGGCCAGCCGCTCGGCGCATGTGATCTCCGACATCGCGCCGTTTGCGACCCAGGACGGAACGGCGATCACCTCGCGCGCCGCGCTGCGCGACTACGAACGTGCCAACGGCGTGCGCCAGGTCGGTAACGACTGGGCCGGCTCGGAGCGGCCTGCGTTCTGGGACAAGCATCTGGCGCGGGAGAAGGCTAGGGGCGATGAACCGCCGATAAGAATATTTAGCGTAGCTCGGAACGCACGCGCGCCGGCGGGTTTGATTCTCTCAGAAGAAGCGAACCCGTGTCATGGGCAGGAAGTCGGACGAATTCCGTGCGCAAGCACGGCGCCTGGAGGAACGCGCTGAAACGGTCATCGACGAGAAAGTTCGGTCGGCCTTGTTGAGCGTGGCCGCGCGTTGGCGCAGTCTTGCGCGTGACGCAGAACGCTATGAATTGGACGCGCCCAAGCCCGCTGCAGGTCCGGACCGAATTAATCGCAAGGCAGCGGTTGCTGCGCTCGGGCGTGCCGTCCGCATATACTGGGAACATGAGAAAGCAAGGGACCTTCCCGATTTCCTGGCGAAACTTGCCGCGGCCGCTGACGACGCATGCAGCGCCAACCCGACCAGCCCCGAATCCAACGCGCGACCCGGAGGGGGTGGGAAGCGTGGGACGATTTTGGCCTGCCCCGATCGAGTGGTCCGGTTGGGATGTTAGTTTAGGATTGGTCTTGGCGCCAGCGAGAGCGCGCCTGGCGTAACTGATCCAGACTGCGAAGCCGGGCGCCCGCGGATGAAGGCTTCCGGTGCGGGTGGCCGATAGCCGAGCGAAGAGTGCGGGC
>Ga0190270_10000940_pt1 | contig 13199 bp, 8 predicted proteins | sample Popmic320T_FD_133748 | JGI IMG/M metagenome (GOLD analysis project Ga0190270, IMG submission 133748) | Populus adjacent soil microbial communities from riparian zone of Weber River, Utah, USA - 320 T | ecosystem: Environmental > Terrestrial > Soil > Riparian zone | place: USA: Utah | collected... | reverse complement strand
GCGGTCGGCCTCGGAATAGACGGCGACCGGCGCGACCCCCAGATCACGGCAGGCGCGGATCAACCGCACAGCGATCTCACCTCGATTGGCGATCAGAATTTTGCTAAACATCGTAGGAGTGTGGAATGGGGAGTGGGGAGTGGGGAGTGGGGAGTGGGGAGTGGGGAGTAGTTCTTTTCCCGATTCCCCATTCCCCACTCCCGGCTCTTCACGGCACAATCGAAAGGCCCGGCTTCTTAGGATCGAACCGGACGAGGACGCGCGCGCCGGGCGTGTAGGCGTCTTTGCGAGACAGTTGCTCGCCGGATAACCTTTGAGAAGTTTCGTAATCTACGTTCGCGACCTTGTAGCGATAAAAGATCGTCAAGCCGGATTCGTCCTGTTGAAAATCCAGAATATGCCCGTCGGCGACGCGGCCGAATTTTAAGAGCCATTTGTAATATTCAGCCATCGGGTCACGGCCCACCAAACGGTAAAGCATGCGGGTGAACACGCTGTGATTTATTCGCATAGGGGTGTGGATCATTTGGGGAAAATTCAACGAAAACGGCCCCAAGTCGCACATGATGAGGACAACTTGAGGCCAAGTGACAATAGGATATGTTCAAAAAATCAGTCAATCGGCGCGGCTTTGTTCAATCGGAACAATCTATTGTCGCGCTTGTCCCTGACTCGGCTCAATCGCGTCAGGGTCATTCTGTGATTCGATAATCACGCCGTCAATCATGGTGATGTCATCTTCGGTCCCGAACTTGCCGTCGGGGCCGGAGGAGATGAGTTTGTAATCGCTCAGGCTGATCCCCGAACCTTTTGACGCGATGACGGCGACCGGTTTGTATTCGAAATTGCGTTCCCAGTAATCCGATTGCGGAGTCCCGCTGGCGTTGACGCGCGAGAGATCGCCCAATTCGCCCGGGTAATTGCCGTATTCTTTGTAATACCTTTGTAGCCCCCGCGAGTGCAATTCGTACATCAACGCGTGCGTCGCGGCTAAGCGCTTGGCGCTGCGGTTGGCGATCCAGCGTGGGATCGAGGAGACGCTCACGGCGCTGAAGACGACCAGCAGGCCGATTGAAAGGCAGTAAGAGACTCGCGCGATCTTAATCCCTCCGAACGAGGCGGAGTCGGATTTGATCAGACGCAACGCGCGCCGGGCCAGCCAGATTCCCGCGAGCGAAAGCGGGACGGCCACGATCGAGAACTTGTTTGCACGGATGTACGCGTCGTAAGCGAAGATGCGGTAGTAAGGCAATTTGGCGTCGGCTTCGAGCAGTTTTTTGGTCAGCTCATATCCGTCGCCCAGCGTCCAAACCAGCAACACGCGCGCGACCCTCAGGTCATTGATGAGCGCCCAGTACAAAAGAAACGCGATTATAACTATGACGCCGCAGGTCAGGGCGGCGAAAGACGGCCCGAGTTTCGGCATCAGAACGTCAGGCTTGGCGAGGGGAGGGCCGACCTGTTTCGCCCCGCATGAGGCGCATTCGGAAGAACTGATTTCACGACTCTCCCCACAGCAGGGACAAATCATTGAATCACGCAAGGATTTTTTGTTCATAGTCAGGGTTTATGAAATCCGAGGCAGCGGGCGCAATTACGTTTTCGCTTAGGGATTATCGCTCAACTGCTAAACGGGGTCGTGGCCCAGGCGCAGATTTTTCGCCTCCTTTTTTTCTTGAGATTTATTCTCTTGAGCCTCGATCCTGGAGAGATCGGCGGCGGACTCCATCTCGCGAATTGCGCGCCGGGTGTGATAGAGCCTGTGGCAGAAAGTCCAGTAAGAAAGGACGGCCATCAGCCATATCGTGGCCGGCATTTTATTGAGTAACGGATGGTTCGATTCGGGCCAGACGGTCAGCGAGCCGATGATCAGCAGGACGACGCGCTCGGGGCGCCGCAAAAAACCCACGTCGCATTTCGGGATCAGCGATTCGGCCCGCGCGCTTGTGTAGCTCACCATGACCGAGCCGATCAACGCCGCCCCGGTCAAAGCCACGTAAAGTGTGCTGTGGTATTCGGTGTCGCGGGCGTAGAAGATGATGATCCCAAGAAAGACGACCATGTCGGACAGCCTGTCGAGGCTCGAATCGAGAAACGCTCCGAACTTTGTCACCCGGCCCGTGAGCCGCGCCACCCGCCCGTCCAGCATGTCGAAGACGTTGGCGAAGATCATCACCAGGCCGGCGTAAAAGAACCGCCCCGTCCCGTAAAGCAGCGCTGCGAACAGGCTGATGCCTAATCCGATCACCGAAAGTAAGTTCGGATTAGGGTCAAGGCGCGCAATCTGGCGGACGATGCCGTTAAGTATGCGCTGGCAAACATCTCCGATGTATCCGCCGAGCATATTCGGTCTACTTCATTCTCCTTAAAGAACCTGAACGGGTTTGGTTGGACGCCTCTCAGGTTGCGTTCGAGGGACGAATCATATGGTCTGGTTATTCGGTGTGTCAAGAAATCGAAAGAAGGTCCAAAACGACCGGCCCGTCGCGTTGTCAAATTAAAGCGCCATTGTTGTACCATGAGGCCCTTTGCGCCATTGCGCGTCAGACGCAAAACGGCGATCCGGGAACAATTTTCTCACGGCGGTGTCTACAATCACGGGCATCCTGAGTTCACGGAACGATCTATGCGTACAACAAAAATCATTTTCGCTTTCTCTCTTCACCTGGCGATGGCGACCTTCTGCGCCGCTGAAATCAAAGCTCAGCAAGTCGCAGACCCCGATTTCAAACCGCCGCTTGAAAAACCGGCATACGCCGAGGGGAAAGGCCAGGTCGTTTTGATTGACGAGGCGCATTTCAATTTTCACACCGCATCGGGCCGCTACCAAAGTTTTGCCGACCTCCTGAGGCGCGACGGTTATGTCGTGCAGGCGTCGAAAGAGAAGTTCGGCAAGGAGTCGCTGAAGGCCGGGAAGATTCTGGTCATCGCCAACGCGCTCAGCCAGCGCAACGCGCTCAATTGGAATCCTCCCTTCGACCCGTCGTTCACCGACGAAGAGGTAGCCGCCGTGCGCGAGTGGGTCAATCAGGGCGGCGCCTTGATGATGATGGTCGATCATTTCCCGATGCCGGCTACGGCGGGAAAACTGGCCGAAGCGTTCGGCGTGCGGTTCCACAACGGCTACGCCGTGGACCCGCAGGCGCCGCCGGGGCCGCTCCTTTACACGCGCGCCGACAAATCGCTGGCCGACCACCCGATCTCGCGAGGCCGCTCGGAGAAGGAGCGTGTTGATTCGGTGGCGACGTTCACCGGCTCCGCTTTTCAGATCGACGGCGGCGACCCGGTACTGACTTTTCTCGGCTCTGAAGCGATTTCTTATACTCCGAAGGGTTTCGGCCGCCCGCCAGACAATGATACGCCGCGCATTCCGATCAAAGGCTGGCATCAGGGCGTGGTGATGAAGGTTGGCAAAGGGCGCGTCGCGATCTTCGGCGAAGCAGCGATGTTTTCGGCGCAACTGGGAGGCCCGCAGAAATTCCCGATGGGAATGAACGCCCCCGTCGCCAAACAGAATCCGCAGTTTCTGCTCAACGTCATCCATTGGCTTTCAGGCCTAATATAAAAATAGCTGGCGCGCGCGATCTACGGCAATGCGTTTGCAGGTTTCCTGACAAAGCATATACGATATGCGCCGGACGCGAGGGCCACAGCTATGTTTTGCGCAAGATGCGGATCGAAAGCTTCCGAAAATCAAAAATTCTGCCGATCGTGCGGAAACAGGTTGCAAGTCGTTCCCCCAGCCCTTGATCAAGACCCCAAGATTTCTCGTCATGGAAAGAACGCTTGCGCCAGAGCGGCGGACGAAATCGGCATGATGGGAGCTTTGACTCTTGCCGCTGCGTTGGCGTTCGCAGTTATAATGGGGCTGATAAGGAACATCATCTCAATAACACTGCCGGAGGTTTTCGGTAATATTTTGCTCGCCAGTATATACGTGGCGCTCATTGTGATAACGATAGGTGTGTTTCTGAAAATAGTCGGATGGGTTATGGGGCCTGAATCGAAGGCCAACCAGGATGGACAAAGGGTTAATGCAGAAACGCCACGAACAAACCATCTGATAGAAAGCCAGGCGCCAATTTCAAGCATCACTGAACACACAACTAAATTATTGGAAGATAGTGTCGCAGAATCCGCTGACGGCGCCGGTATCGGTAGCGACCGGCTTTCCCAGAAGAGCCGTCCCACTTAAACGCCTGGCAGTCATCTCCACCGCGCCGTCCGACTCTTTCTTGCTTTTTTGCTTCCACTACCCACCGAACTGGATTACTCTTCGCCTTCGGCGGGCGACGCTCAGCCGTCAGCGCCGAAACCGATTCTTGAATTGAGGTCAAAAGAGATGCGCAAGAGTAAAAATAGTCCCCGTCGTTCGCTGTCCCGGATTCTTCTCCTTTTTCTTTTGCCTCTTCTTTTGGATTGCGTTCCGGAGGCGTTCGCGCAGAGCGGCGACAGGGCGGCTCGCGCGGCGCTGTGGGACAGATATCAGGTCCCCGCGGGCAAGTTCGCGCGCTACGTTGACAGGCGGAACGGCTTTTCATTTCGGTACCCGGCCGACTGGAGGCAGGAGCCCGGGCAGAGCGGCGGGGCGGTTTTCAAACCCGCATCGGATACGGTCAACCTGATCGTGATCACCGAAGAGATTCCAGACGGATCGGGACTGGCCAATTACGTCAGCGGCGTAATGCGGAGTTTCCGAAGCGAGCCGATCAAGCCCGAATCGGTGACCGTGCGCCGCGTCATGTCTGGCGGACTCGAATGGCGCGAGATAGCGCATGAGATCGAAGCGCCGGGCGGCGTGGCCGTGCGCCAGACAATGTGGTTCACCGCCGTAGGCTCGCGCGCTTACGGGTTGGCGCTGACGGCTCAGGACGGCGAGATGGAGGTCTACGAACCCGTCTTCAAACGCATCGTTTCGTCAGTCCACGTCGGCGCGGCGGGGCATTGGAACGAAGAATACGAAACTTTGCGCGCCGCTTTTACCGCCGGACACGACTCGAAGCCGGAGATCGAGATCGAGGCTGGGAGGGTCGCCGAAGCCTTGCGGACGGGTCGCGAATCTTTCTCGGCGACGGCGGCCCGCGTGGCGGAGCTTTTTGTCGTGTCGACAGACACCGCAATCGATCTGATCACCGACGCCGACCCGCAGGTGCGGGCGGCGGCCATCACCGCGCTCGGCAAATCCAGCCATCCCCAAACCGTCGATCTTCTGATCTGGGCGTTAGCCGACAAAGACGTTTTCGCGAGCTCGGCGGCGGCGCAGGCTCTGACCGCGCGGGGGGCGCTCAACCAGGTCAAGGGCAAGCTGGCGACCCTGGCCGACAGTCCGGCGGCGGTCGTCCGCGTCGGCGCCGCTATGGGCGAATCGGCTTCGCGCGAACTGATCGAAGACTTGCTCAAAGGCGACGGCGCCAAACAGCATCTGGCGGCTCTGCGCCTTGCGCTCGTCATGGAAAAATTCGACCAGGCGCTCCCCTACTCTAAGCTTCTAGCTTCAACCGACCTCGGCGCGCTGCACGCCCTCGTAGCAGTTTTGCAGCGCCATCGCCCGTCAGGCGCCGCGAACGATCTCGTCAAGTTGTTGCGCACGGAGAATGAATTGTGGGCGGCGCGCGCTCTCGGCGAGACGGCTGGAGTCGAAACCGCGCAGGAATTGAACAATCGCGTCGCCGAAATCGATGCGCAACTCAACAAGCTCGGTAAAGCCGCAGCCAATAGACCTTCTCCGAAGAGGGAGCAAAAGAAGCCGGACGACGAGAAGAGCAATGCGCCCGAAACGTTCGCGCTGGTCACAGCCGCCGAGTTGAAGAACAAACCCGAAGACGTGCGCCTGGCGCTGCTGCGCGGCGAACTGGAGGCCGCGGCGCGCAAGATAAAATTCCGCGATCGATGGAATCAGGCGAAGACCGAGGCCGAACGCCGGCGAATAAAAACCGAAATCAACAAAGAACACTCCGACCTGAGCGGTTGGTCTGAAATCGCGCTCGCGGCCCCGGAGCCCGCGCCGGCCGGCGTCGCCGGCATTGACCTCGCAAAACTGAAGGACGCTCCGACGACCGGCGAAACGCTCTTTCCGAAAGAGACCTTCAGTTACGTGATGGCGCCCAATTTCGCGGCGACGATGGAGAGGATCGATTCCGCGCTTTCGGGCGTGCAGATGGCCACCGTCCGCGACCAGATGACGTTCACATTGATTCTGAAGGCGTTGAAGGCATCGCTCGCGTCGCGCCTCGGCGCGGATGTGACCGGCGACGCGGGCAGGGCCACGGGCATCGACCTGAAATCGCCGATAGCCCTTGCCTCGTGGAATCACTCGGAAGGCAAGGGCGACGTGGCGGCCGCCGCGACTCGCAGCGCGGTCACGGTCCGCGTCACCGACCGCGCGCGCTTCGAGCGGTTGTTGGCGACTTATCAGGAGGGGTTCGGCGATTTCGATCAGTTCTTCACTGTGGCCGCCGCGCTCACGCGCTTCGCCGGAATCATACCCGCGGCCGTGCCCGTGATTTTCGCCTCGATGGCTTCGGACGAAGCGCGCGGCAAGTCGATCGCGCGGTCGCCATCGGAATCGAAGGTTCCATCCCTCAAGCCTTTCTCTTACGCGCGACAGGAAAGCGTGGGCGGTCTTCCGATCACAACGCTGGTCAGGCCGGTCATCTCAGAACTGGGCGGGGCCAAATGGATGACTATCCGAATAGCCTATTTGGGCGAGACCGCGATCGTTTCGTCGTCGCGCGAAGCGATAACCGACCTGCTGGCTTCTGGGGCTTCGGGGCAGACCATCGCGCAAAGCGAGGCCGGCGCCAAAGCCCGAGCCGAGAAGGGCGAGATAATCTTCTTCAGCCGGTTGAGCTCGGCGATCAAACCGCTGCTCGACCTGGCCGAATCGAAGGGGGATAACGACCAGATCGCAGCGTTCATCAAGGCCTTCGGCGTCGAGAGCGGCGCGCTGCAACTGACGCCGAATTCGTGGGAGACGGTCTTCAAGATCGGCCTCGCTGACAACGAATTCATCAAGAGCTTCAAGCCTTTCAAGGTCGAAGCGCTCGCCGCTCCGCGCGAACTGATCCCCCGCTCGGCCATACTTTACGCGGGGGCGGTCGTCGATCCGGCGAAACTCTACAGCGCGTTGAAGAGCCTGGAGACCGACAGGGACCGGGAGAAAGCCACTGATCGCGACAAGGAGATCGACGCGGACATCGAGAAACTGATCGTCCCGAACATGCAGGGCGAGATCGCCGCCGCGCTCCTCAGCTTCAGGCCGATCTTCGACGGCGCCGAATGGCCCGCGATGGCGCTGGCGCTGAAACTCAAGAACGGGGACCTGGCCGCGGCTCTCCGCGCGGGCAAACTCTTCGCCAATTTCCGGCGCGCGCCAAACGTGACGGCGGGAGGGAATCCGGTCGTGGCGCTGGGCGAAGACGGGGCCGCGCCGTTCGTAGCCGTGACGGACGATTATTTCCTGCTCGCCGACAGAATCGAGACGCTCCGGTTGTTCGAAGCCAGAGAGAAGTTCTCCGCTTCGCGCGATTTCGCGCGTTCGACTAAAGACACGCCCGACGGTCTGGCGATGTTCGCGACCTACGACCTCGAATCGGCGTTCGACGAGGCGAGCAAGGCGCTCGACGACAGCTCGTCGCAACGGATGCTGCCTTTCATCAGCGCCGTGCTTCATGCCTTCCACAGCCAGCGCGCTTACCTGGCCGTCGATAAAGACGGCCTGATCGGGCGGCTCGCGGTCGCCTTCGACCGCGAGGGGCGCTATTCGGTCGGCGACCTGGCCAGCGCGATCGGCGATTTCGACGTCGCCAACGCGATGATCACGCCCAGTGGGCTGACCGTGATCGGGGCGCCGCGCGTAGAATCGATGACGATGCGGGTCTCGGCCAGGACGCCCGGAATTGCGCCGCGCGTCCGCGACGACCTGGCCAAATTCGATTTCCAGCGCGTCGAATCTAGCGACCCTTCAACGGTGGTCGTCACGACCGCAGCTCGCCGCATCCCCGAAAAGCTCACGACCACATTGCCCGTCGCCGGCGCCGAATTCGCGCCCTTCCTCAACCCGACCGCCCGCATCAATTCCAAAGACCCGCGCATAGTCGCGCTCGCAAAACAGATCGCAGGCGGCGACACCGACGGCCGCGTCGTCGCGCGCAAGATCGGCGAATGGACGTACAGGAATCTGACGTGGAAAAAGGTCGAGAGCGACACCGTCGATACGCTGGCGTCGCGCGAGGCCGATTGCCTCGAGCACTCTGAGCTTTACGTCGCGCTGGCGCGCTCGTTGGGCCTGCCTGCGCGGGTCGTGACGGGGGCGGCGCTCGGCGGCGGGTCGTTCGGCGCGCATGCCTGGGTCGAGATCTATCTGGGCAAATGGGTCGAGGTCGATCCGACCTGGGGGCTGATGGATCGCGTCGACGCCACGCATCTGCGCTTCGACGGTGACGCGTTCGCCAGCTACGCGATGCTCAACCAGCTCGACCTTGAAATCACTTCGGCGCGCCGCGTGACAGCCGATTTCCAGCGCGACCCGATCCGCCTCGCCAAAGAATTCAACCTTGACCCGGCGACGCGCGACCTGGCGTTCGACCTCTCGCTGACGGCGGAACAAGTGTTGGGCCTGAGCGGCTGGGCGAATCTCGACGAAAAACAGCGCGCCGCCGTGATCAGCGCGTTTGAGAAGACCGTGAAGGGAATGTGGGAGACCTGGGACGCGGAAAACCCTTTGCCGCCGCGCGTCTTGCAAAGCGACATCAAGGCCGACCGAGCCTCCGTCACGATGCTGCGCGGCGAGGCGCTGCTGCGCCTGACGCTCGCCGCGCGCGATGGCGCATGGTTCATCACCGAGCATGAGGTCGTCGACGACGCGCTGCCCGAATTCGCTGACGCGCTTCGGGGGGCGCTCGATCCCGACGGCCGCCGGGGGCTGGTCTTTGGAACCTCGATCGACGGCGCGGCCAAACACCTCGAAAAATTGATCGCCCGCGAAGGCGAGAAGCCAGAACTGCTCTTGCTGAAATCGCGCGTCCTGAGCGCGCAGGAGATGGAAGAGACTGTGAATGCCCAGGTTCAAACCGGGAAAGATAAGACCGCGGTCGTGTCAGTCGAGGTTTTGAAGAAGGCCGCCGAACGCTGGCCCGATTTCGCGCCCGTCCGCCTGGCGCTGGCGCGCGCGCTGCTCTATTCAGGCGACGGTGATGACGCCATCACACTGCCCAGCAAGGACGCCGAACGCGCCATCGCGGAATTGAACGCTTACGCGCGGCTCGCGCCTTACGACCCGCGCCCGTGGCGCGACCTGGGCGGGGCCTACCAGCGGTTCGTCAAGCTGGAAGACGCCGAATCCTCTTTAGAGAAGGCCGTCGAACTCGACCCCCAATACCTCGACCATCACGCCACGCTCGTCAACTTTCACCTTCTCAATGCGCATCCCGAAAAGGCCAAATCCGCCTTCGCTCGAATGCTCAAGGCCTCCTCCGACGTCGATGAGGTATACGGGCAATTCTCCGATGACGAAGGCGTCGACCCCGGTTACGCGAAGGGGCTCGAACCCCTGTTGCTGGCGTTCCCGAAAGAACTGGAGGGCAGCGTGACCGGATTGGTATTGCTCGCCGGAGTCCAGGAGGCTCAGAACAAGATTGGCGACGCGATCAAGTCAATGCAGCGCGCTATAGCCATCGAGCCTTACGCCAGTTCCTACGAATACCTGTCGTCGCTCTATCGCTCACAGCGCCGCTTCACGGAGGCGCTCGGCGCCGCAAATCAGGCCGTCAAGCTCGACGAGGATTCGGCCGACTCGCATTTCGAGCGCGCCTGCTCGCTGGCGCAACTGGGCCGCAAACGCGAAGCCCTGGCGGCCTTGAAGCGGATGCTGGAGATCGACCCCGAAGCGGTCTTCGACCCCGACGAGCCTGACCTGCAACCGCTCGCCGCAACGCTCGAATTCAAGGCGATGAAGGAGAAGATGAAAGAAGCGAACGCGCCCGCTGAGGAAGTGAAGCCGGCGAAACCGGAGAACGATTCCCCGCGCCGGTTGAACAACTAGCTGAAGAAGCGTTGGAACACGCGGAATACGCGGAAAATCAACTGAAATACTCCGCGTCTTCCGCGTATTATTTTCCCCGGCCTTCTGAAAGAGCCGCGCTTGTGATTACATCTACGCCCAAATAGGGCGTCAGAACTTCCGGAACTATCACCGAGCCGTCGGCCTGTTGATAATTTTCCAGGATCGCGATCCACGTCCTGCCCACGGCCAATCCCGATCCGTTCAGCGTGTGGACGAGCTCGGTCTTCGATTTGCCGTCGCGCCTAAAGCGAATCTGCGCGCGTCGCGCCTGGAAGGCCTCGCAATTCGAGCAGGAAGAGATTTCGCGGTAAGTCTTCTGGCTCGGCAGCCAGACCTCGATGTCGTAAGTCTTCGCCGCCGCGAACCCCATGTCGCCAGTCGAGAGCGTTACCGTGCGGTAGGGGAGTCCGAGCCGTTGCAGCACTGTCTCGGCGTTGCGTGTCAATTGTTCCAACGCTTCGTAGGAATCTTCTGGCCTGGTGATCTTCACCAGCTCGACTTTGTCGAACTGGTGTTGGCGGATCAACCCGCGCACGTCGCGGCCGTAGCTGCCGGCTTCCGAGCGGAAGCACGGCGTGTAGGCCGTGTAACTCAGCGTCAGGTCTTTCTCGTTCAAAATCTCGTCGCGGTGCAGATTGGTGAGCGGAACCTCGGCGGTCGGCACGAGGTAATAGTCGCGCTCGAACCGCAGCTTGAAGAGGTCGGCTTCGAACTTCGGGAGATTTCCCGTGCCGAAGAGCGAGTCGTCGTTGACGATGAACGGCGGCAGCATCTCGCGGTAGCCGTGTTCCGTGGTGTGCAGGTCGAGCATGAAATTGATCAGCGCGCGCTCGAGTTTCGCCCCCAGCCCGCACAGAACGGCGAACCGGGCGCCAGTTACCTTCGTCGCGCGCTCCTGATCGAGAATGCCCAAACCGACGCCGAGATCGACGTGGTCTTTCGGCTCGAAGCCTTCGGCGGCGAAATCGCGCGGCGTTCCCCACCGGCGGACTTCCAGGTTTGCCGATTCGTCAGCGCCGACGGGAACCGATTCGTGAGGCAGGTTCGGAACGCTGGTCAGAATGGCGCGGAACTCGCTCTCCATCTCGTCGAGTTTCGCCTCGATGCCTTTCAGCTTTTCGGCGACGGCGCGCGACTCGGCCTTTTTCGACTCGGCCTCGTCTTTTTTGCCTTCGCGCATCAACGCGCCGACTTCCTTGCTGATGCGGTTGCTGGCGGCGTTCAACTCGTCGCGCTCGCGGATAATAGAGCGGCGCACGCCGTCCAGTTCGGTGAAATTGTCGAGCGTCGCGGGATCGAAATTGCGTGTGGAGAGTTTTTCACGCACGAGGTCGAAATTCTCTCGCACAAAATGAACATCGAGCATAACCAATCCTTTCAAACCAAAACTCTACCGGGAACGGAAATTTTAGACACTACGCGTCACGCCGAAACGTGTCAAGGAGAGAATTTTTGCGGCCCATTGGGCTATAATCGCCCCTCTTCAATAATGGAAAAGAAATTTCGGCCACGAATGAACGCGAATGAGCGCGAATCTTTTTTGATCCCTCCCCGCTGTTATTTGTGAATATTCGCGTTCATTCGCGGTTAAAATCCTTTCTCCCGGAGTCATTGTCTGTCGAACTGATCGGTACCGCGCGCATAAGCCAGCGGTTGGGCGCCAGGGCGGCCGCTTGCTTACGCGCGCGGCGCCCTACCATCTGTAGAAACGAGATTTTCGAAATGCGAATCGCAATTGTCGGAGCCGGGCCTGCCGGGGCGCGCCTCGCTCGTCGGCTCAGTGAAAACGGGATTGGAGTTCTGCTCTTCGACGCGCGCGAGGCATGGGAAAAGCCCTGCGGCGGAGGAGTCACTTCAAAAGCCTTGAGCGAGTTCGAATTCCTGCGGAACGGTGACGCGCCCAAACAGATGATCTCCAGCCTGCGTCTGATCACCGCCAGAAACCGCGAATTGACGGTCGCGCCCCGGCGCGACTTCGCGATCTATTCGCGCAAAGAGCTGAGCCGGATGATGCGCCGGCAAGCCGTTGACGCTGGCGCGCGGCTTCAATGTTCGCGGGTCGAAAACACCGGCTTCAAGAACGGCAAATGGTGGATCGAAACCGACGACGGCGATTTCACCGCCGATTTTCTGGTTGGCGCTGACGGCGCGAGCAGCGTCATTCGACGGCGCGTCGGCCTGAAATTCGAGGCGAAAGATTTCGCCTACGCGCTGGGCTGGCATGTTAAAACCGATCGGGTCGCGCCCCATGTTGATGTGAAATATCTCGACGAATTCAGCGGCTATCTGTGGCTTTTCCCGCGCACCGATCACGTCTCTTTCGGCGTCGCGAGCGGTTTTCAGGAGACGACTCCGGCCCGATTGAAAGCCAAGCTGATCGACTTCATCGAGACGCAAGACCGCGAGCTTGCGCGCGAACTCAAAACGGCTTCGGGCAATTCGACTCCGCGCGCCAGCTTTTACGCAGCGATGATTCCTTCGCTCGACGTTTCGACGTGGGATCGTCTGAAGGCCTGCGACGCGAAGCGGGCGTGGGCGCTCGTCGGCGACGCCGCCGGATTCGTCGATCCGCTCACGGGCGAGGGAATTTACTACGCGATCAAATCAGCCGACCTGCTGGCCCGTGCGCTGGTCAATCGAGTCGATGATTTCGACGAGATGTGGCGGGCCGAGTTCGGCGCCGAGCTGCGTCGGGCGGCCGAATTACAACATCGCTTCTATCGCGGCAATTTCGCGGGCGCGCCGCTGACCGAACGAATGGTGCAGTTCGCGCGCCGCCATCGCGGCGTGCGCGAAGCGCTGCGCGACCTGATCGCGGGCGATCAAGGCTATGTCGGGCTGAAGTCGCGCTTGCTGCGAAGCGCGCTCTCATTCACCTGAAACAATGAAAATAGACAGGATTCACAGGATTTCTCAGGATTCAACTTAATGCGCAAAATCCTGAGAAATCCTGTGAATCCTGTCTATTTTCCACAGCGAGGCGCCGGAATAAATAACATGGCAATGCAAGAAATCCTCATCGGCACAGTCAAAGGCCCGGGAGAGAACCCGCACGAATTCACATTCATCACCACCGACAACACGGGGACGCGGATCGGCGAATTCGTTTACTACCACACCAGCGACGGCGAAAACG
>Ga0190270_10000939_pt1 | contig 13213 bp, 6 predicted proteins | sample Popmic320T_FD_133748 | JGI IMG/M metagenome (GOLD analysis project Ga0190270, IMG submission 133748) | Populus adjacent soil microbial communities from riparian zone of Weber River, Utah, USA - 320 T | ecosystem: Environmental > Terrestrial > Soil > Riparian zone | place: USA: Utah | collected... | reverse complement strand
TTCCGGAAAGCCTGCGTTGGAGTCCCGCCTTCAGGCGGAATCAATGCAGTCAGAATGGCTTGGATTGATGATTCCGCCTGAAGGCGGGACTCCAACGGCGCCGTCCGGTTCCGGAGACACATTCCGGAAAAGAATTTTGGCAATCGTTCTAAGATGGGCCGGAACCTTTCAAAGGAGAGGTGAGAGCTTAATTCCTGCCCCGTCGCCAAAACCCCGGGGAGAGCCGGATCATGGCTTCAACTTAGACTGTACTCACTCCATAGAGAGAGAAGTCTGTGCCGTGGAAGTACTCCGCGAGCCGGCGGATGCGGCCCATTTGCTCTGGCGAGATGGTTGTTTGGCCCCGGCCACTGACTCCTTTGTTGAAACGGTTCCGCCGCGGTTCTCCGGCCAGCGCGGCCAGTGCGGCGGCGATTTTTTCCTCCGGGACGTCGATGCCGTGGAAGGCGAGAACTTTTTGCACGGCGCTGGACTGGTCGCGCATCAGATCTTCGTAGGTGAGCCACAGGACGGGCACGCGCTGTTCCTTGTCGGCCTGCTGCCATGAGGCCAGAAACTGAAGGTGCCATGGAACGACGTGATCGATGATGAGGTCGATCTGGCGCTCCGGGCAAAGGCGCATCCAGACATCCGGGTGGAAGAAAGTGCCGAGAATGGCTCCCTGAGTGTAGAAGTCGCGGAGGCTGACGATAACATCCGCGAGGTTGCGCACGAGAACGACGGCGCGCATGCCGAAGGCCTGCATGAGCTGGATGTTGGCTTCCGCCGCGCGGCAGTGCTGCTGCGTCACGGTCGGAACCGTCGCGAATTCCAGCAACACAGGGTAAAACAAGTCCTGCTCGCTCTGCCCGGAGGCGTGGAATAAGAACAGGTCGCGAAAGCCGGTGATTTCGCAGAGGACGTTTTTGAGAAAAGTGGAACCGCTTTTGGGCTGGCACGCGATGAGGAGGTGCGGGGCGATGTCCGCCGGCTCCATGGTGTCGCAGTAGTCGGCGAGTACGGAGGGCGTGCGCAGACACGCGATGGTATTGATGAGATTATTTTGAAACGAAGGGCAGGGATAAAGAGCCACGGCGCGCCGCTGGCAGGGCAGGGCTTCCGCAAACATCGCGGCCTGAAAAAACGCGTGGCCGAGCGAATGGAAAAACTCAGCGCGGTTTCGCAGCATCTCCGGCGGCGCCTGCTGCGGCGGCGGCAAGGCCAGCGCGCGCGTTGCAGCTTGCGCGGCGGCCTCCCGTTCTCCGCGACCGAGCCGGGCCACGGCGATGAGGCGCAGGGCTCCCGTGAGATTGTGCGTCAGGACGTTTTGCACCTCGCCGGTCCACGGGCCGGCGGCGAGAATTTCCTCCAGGATAAGTTGCGCGTCCTCCGGGCGCTTCTCCTGGAGGCACGCGTTCGCCTTGTCGATGGCGTGTCGCGCCTGCTCCAGACGCAGGGGATCGGTGGGAATCACGGAGTTCAGACCATGAAGCCGAGATCTCTGTTGGGGAAGCGATTGAGATTCGGGAAGATCGTATCGAGCGCGGAGTCGGCGACGCCGAACCAGCGGGCGAGCGTGGCGGAATATTCGTCCACGCTGATGGACGGAATCCAGCGGCCCGTGGGGTTGCTGTTATCAGTGTCGCTGGGGCCGCCGAGTTGGAAGGTCGGGAACGCGCCGTAGAACTTTCCGCCATCCACGGCGCCGCCGCAGACCATGTGGTGATTGCCCCATGCGTGGTCGCTGCCGAGGCCATTGCTCTTGAACGTGCGTCCGAAATCGGCGCCGGTGAAGGTCGTGACTTTGTCCGCGATATTCAATTCCGGTGTGGCCGTGGCGTCGTAGAGGGCCTTCATGGCGCGGCTGATGGCCACAAGGAGGTTGTTGTGGGCGAGCGGCTGGAGTCCGTGCGTGTCATAGCCGCCGGCGGAGCAGAAGAAGATCTGGCGTTTCATGCCGAGAGTGTTCCTCGCCGCGATGATGCGTGCGATCATCTTCATCTGCGCACCGATGTTGCTGTTCCCGACAGGCAGGAAGGCGGCGTCGATGGCGGCGGCGGTGGGAGCGGGAAGTCCGGCGAGCGCGGTACTCAAAGAAGCTCCATTGAGAAGCGCGCGCTCATTGACATTGCGGAAGTCGAGCAGGCTGAGATTCGTGCGCTGCGTGTTCAACGTGGGATCGCCGCCCTGACTGGGATCCCGCAGGATTTGGTCGATGACCGCCTTGCGATTCACGTTGGCCGCCCCGTTGTAGTTGCTGAACGAGACGATGCCGCCGGACGAGACCTGGAACTGATTCACAAGGTCGCCGACTTCCCACGTGTTGGAACCGGAGACGGAAACCGACATGGAGATTTGTCCCATGGGAATGCTCTGCTGCGCGAAGTCGGCGCGGACGCGGTCCATCGTGCGGCCGCCCCATCCGGTCCGGCTGATCTGGTCGGGCAGTGACGTTTGCCACTGCGAGACCTGGTCATTGTGGGAAAAAAGCTGCGGCGGCCTGGTCTTGGTGCCGGCGCGGTATTCCGTGCGCGTGATCGGTTCTGTGAGGACGCCGACATTGCGGACGAACGCGAGCTTGTTGTTGTTGAAGAGCGTCTGGATTTCCGGCATCGCCGAGTGAACGGCGGCCAGTTCTCCGCCGGTGTTCGCGGCGCTGAGCGGGAGGCCGTAGTAGGCGTTGCCGTTGATCTGATCGACGACCGCGGGCACGGACGCGGCATCCGGCGCGAGCGCGAGACCCGGACCGCGGATGCCGGCATAGGCGGCATAGTTCGTCGGATCGAACGGGATGACCATGTTGTTGCCGTCGTTGCCGCCGCTCAGGAAGAGGCATACCAGCGCTTTGTAGTCCGGATACGAACCGCCGCCCTGGGCCAGGGCGGTATTGATCAGGCGGAGATCAAAGATGGTATTGGCAACGCTGGTGCCGAGGGCGAGACCGGAGGCGCGCTGAAGGAAGTTGCGCCGGCTGAGAAGTTCTCTGGAGGTCATGGCAGTAAAGGTCGGTTGGGAGTTGGTGATCGGGTGAAGGGGCGCGGTTACTTCTGAGTGGCGAATTCCGGGCTGAGTGAGATGAGGTAGAAGGCCTCACCGATGCGGGTTCTGCGCTCCAGAGATGTTATGGAGCCGCCACCGCCGCCCGTGGCCTTGAGTTCAAGATCGAAGGAAATGTCGGCGGAGTTTGCGGCAGACTGGTGGATTTCCACGGCGATGACGTTGCGGCCTTCGCGCAGCAAATTAGCAGCGACCGGGAGGGCATAGACCGTATTGCCGTCGTCCGTGGCGCTGGCCGGGGCCAGCGAAGTTCCGGTATAAACGGCGCCGTTCGTCATGTTGCTGCGAGTGGCCTCGCGACCGTTGATATAAACGATGGCCCCGTCGTCACGCCTCAAATTGACGGTAAGGCCTGTGACCTGCGCCGCATCGGTCACGGTGAATTCCCGGCGGTAGTACGAGGTGCGCCACTTGTTCGTGTCCACTCCGCCGTAGGGCAGAACCGTGGCTTCGTCACCGTCGCCATAGCCGAACTGGCCCGGGCCGGTGCTCCATGCGGAATCGTTGAAGTCCGCATGTTTCCAGTTGGCCGTGGTCCATGAGGGGTGATCTTCCACGATATCACTGGCACCGAGGCCGGTGGCGTCTGTGTAGTAGCTCCATGTGGACCCGGCGGTGATCCATGAGACGGGCAGGGAGTTGATATACGTGGCGATGAGGCTCCGGAGGCGCGGCGTCATTTGGCCGGGCATGACCATCGCAGCGATGTGGTCCACGAGCGCTCCGCCTTCCGCAGCGGACGTTAGCGCGCTGGTGATGTTCATCTTGATGTCCCGCCCGATGGTGGAACCGTGGCTGAAGCCCTGACCGTAGCTGAAGGGAGTGCTTTGGTTCGCGTTGTGGCGCGTGAGTTCATAAAACCAGTTGCCGGTGTTGATGACGCTGGTCTCGGAAGTGATCTGGAACTCCGGGCCGTAGAGGCCGTTCTTTCCGGTGTCACCGAGGAAGACGTAGGAAGGTTCGTAGAAGTTGAAGACGGTGGGAGAGCGCAGCGGAGTCTGGAAGAAAGCGGTGTTGGTGCTGCCCATTTCCCACATGCGGCGGCGGAGGTTTGAAGTTCCCGGAGCGAGAGCGACCCAGTCCTGAGGATCGGTGCCCACGACGCTGACCGTGTTCATCTGACGGAAGGTCACGCCGGTGTTAGTGCCGGCGGTGACGCGAACGTAGGCGAGGGTGACTTCCGCGCCGTCGTCGGCTTTGGCGGCCCGGGTGAGGAGCTGGCCGTTGCCGTTGAATACGTAGATGCCGTTTTCGGCGGGGTTGGTTTGCATGCGGACCAGCAGCGTATTGCCGAGGCCAAACGGATTCGGAACTGCCGCGCCATCGACGCCGCCGAGCACATAGTCATCAACAATCGTATAGGGCCGCAGAACGGGCGTGCCGGCGGGACCGACATCGATGTTCGTCGTGGGCAGCGGCTGAGCGAGGTCGATGTTGGCCTGGGTGGCGACGATGCAGTTGCCGAGGTCGATGGTATTGCCGGCGTTCGCTTCGGAATAGCTGAAGGCATTGAAGGCGCGCAGCATCTGGGTTGCCCGGATGACCGGCTCTTTGACGTGGCCGAACCCGCTCTGCGTCCGCGGTGCAGCGTTGCGGGCCTCCGGATCGAGCAGGATGGCCCTAACCACGGCGGCAAGATCGCCGCGGACGCCGCTGCCGTTATCATTGAAAACAGAGGCCACACGATAGATGTAACCAGGGCTGGGATTGGCGGAGACCATGCGCTGAATAAGCTGGCGGCCGATGAACGGCCCGACGTTCGGGTGATGGAAGATCACGTCGAGCGAAGCGGCGAGTTCCGCGTTGCAGGATGCCGTGTTCGGTGTCGCGTTAGCCGTGAGGACGGCGGATTCGAGGAGCAGCTTTTCGCCGGTATCGTGGTCTGCGCTGCGCGGGGTCATGGGAGTGATGAGATTGTTGCCGCTCCCTGGATAGTTCCAGCCCGTGAACGTATGGGCGTAGCCGACGACATGATCCTGCTCGTAGGTGGTAAGGGGCAGGCCACCGTCGCTGAGGACGTTCGACCCATCGGGATGAAGGCGGTTCAGGCCCACCGAGAAGAGCTGCAGGATTTCCCGGGCGTAGTTTTCGTTGGGAATGTAACCGGTGGCGGGGTTGGGTTTGCGGTTGCCCAGCATGTCGAGGTAGCGGCCCATCGCAGGATTGAGCGTGACGCGCTCCAGCAGCGTCCGGAAATTCCCAAAGCTGTGGTAGTAGAGCAGGTCATAGTAATTCACCACGCCGCGCGCGTTTTCGTCCAGTTCGCCTTCTTCGGAGAGCACAAGGATCTGGCTGAGGGCGAATGCCATGCGGTGCCGCAATTGGTCCTGCGACTTGACGCTCAACGCCCACCATGAGCGCCAGATTTCCTCGGCGCTCTGCGACTGGTTGTTCACATCCGTCGAGGTCCGCGGATACCGGCTGTAGTAGTCGTTGACGAACGAGGCGAATGGTCCGGAGCCGTTGTAAGCGTTGGCGAAATTGTTCGGAGTCTGGCGGCCATTGGTCGGCAGCCGATAGACCACCGTGGGCGGCATCTGCACAAGGTTCAGCGTCTCCGGATTGGGGCCGGCAGACATCGCCAGCTGGGCATCGATCCATGCCCCATAGCCGAGGTTTTGCACAGCTTCGATGCTGTCAGGATCCCATGGCGGGGCGCCGTCGGTGTCATGACGGGCGCCAAACGTGGCCTGCTGCAGGAAGCGCACGATTTCGTTCTTCGCAGCGAGCGGGTCGGACGGAATGGTGAGTTCTGCGGGAACAGGCGGGGCGGGCGGAATGAAGAACTGGCTGCCGCTCACCGGATAGAAATTCCCTTTGATCTCACCCATGGGGTAAGCCGTGGTGTGAAGGTTGAGGTAGGCGTTGCCGGTTTCGATGGCCGCGACGATGTCGGCGATGGAGTGGCTGATGTTGGCTTCGAAGACCCACGGACGGACCCCGTAGATGTCAGGCTGATAGTCATCCACGTCGTAAATGATGCGGCCAGCCTGTCCCATGATGACGCGGGCGTCATGAATGTGCTGGCCGGAATTCACCGGCCCGGTGAGGTTGCTGTAGGTGAAGGAGAGCGAGGCTTCCGTCTTTTCTTCATTCACGAGCAGCAGGGCGACGCCGCTGCCGAGAGTGTTGGCGCCGGCCTGCGGAGTCATGTTGGCGGCGTAGAGCGTGCCCGTGGAGCCGGTGCTGAGCGGCGGCGTGTAAGATGTCAGGGCCCAGCCGGGGATGATTTCCTTTTGCGCCGGATCTGTCTGGCCGGGTTTGAGCCATGCTGCGGCAAGATGATCGCCACCGGCGGTCTCCCGGCGAAGAGCTTCCATGTAATAACGGCGCCCGGCACTCATCCGCATCGTGATCGACCGTTGTCCGGCCTGCGCGTCCCAAACGCCGTCGGCCACGCTGCCGGCACTCACCCATGAGCGTTTCAGACGATGTCCCGGTTCTTCATTGGAACTGACCCACAGTTGGGCATTCTCGTCGCTGGTTAGGAAGAATGTGTAAATGCCGCTCGTGGGGGCCGTGATGTAGCCGCGAATGCGCTCGCCGTAGTTGTCACCGTCATTGTCAGGCGACTCCAGCGTGCTGAGCGTGCCGGTGGCGGACGGCGCGGTATGGAACGGCACGGAGTCCAGTCCGCCGCCCGTCAGACCGGTCCAAACTTCGCGGGTGATCGATCCGCCGGTGGTGGTGACGTAAATGACGAGGGTCTTCGAATCAGATCCCGCGGCGTTGGCGGCGGTGATCGTCACGAATTGATAACCCTCCGTGCCGCTCATGGTTCCCGAGATCAGACCCGCGGCGTTGAGGGTGATTCCGGCCGGCAGTCCGCTGGCCGTGAACGTCGCGGGGGAATTGGTGGCCGTGATTTGATAACTGAAAGGCGCGCCCGCAATGCCCGCCGTCAGCAGCGTGGAATTGATTACCGGAGCCGCTCCCGTGATGCCTTCGCTGCTGAGCCGGGAAGCCGGAATCACTTCTTCGGCCTGACTGGCACTGCTCCAGCGAATTTGAATGTTGGAATTGTTCGGGTTCGTCGTGGAGTCCCGGTAATCGATACGGATAAAATACGGCTGCCCGGCGACCATCAGTGCAGAACCGGTCAGCGCGTTGGCGGTGTATTTCGTTGTCGGGCTGGTGGTGGTCCATTGATTGATGCGAATCTGGCCCGCGGCGCCTGTGATCGGCGCTGCACTGACATAAACCGCCACGCCACGGTCCGCGTAAGCATGGATTTGATGAAGCTCAGAATACCGCGGGATGATCACCCCCTGCCAGCGCGCGCTCCAGACGTCGTCGTTCACGACCGGCGGCGGCGCCACGCCAACCCAGTCAAAGTCGATGGCCGGATCCCGGCGAGTCATGGCAAGTCCGGTAAAATTTACGGAATCCACGCCCGGCAGGGCCACATAAGTGCCGCTGGAGTTGTTGAAGTACTCGCCCGTCAAACCCTGACTGATGATGGTAACAAAGGCCGACGACGCCGCGCCCGGCGTATAGCCGCTGCCGGCCTGAAGTGTCAGGGTGACCGTTTCCGCATCCTCCAGTTCCACGTCGGTGAGGGCGGTCACAGTGATCATTGCCGAGGTCACGCCTGCGGGAAGCACCACGCTGCCATTGGTGGAAAGCGTGTAGTCAGTCCCCGGTGTTGCCGTGCCGCCGGTCGTGAAAGGAATTGTCAGGGGAAGGAATCCGCTGTGACGCGTGACGCGGAAGGCCGCCGTCCGTCCGCCTTCGTGGGCCCAACTGCTTGCGGCGTAGATGTTGACCGTGCTGGTCGAACCAAGAAGGTCTTCCACGAAACTGCGGTCACTGAACCCGTCGCCGTCCGTGTCCCACATGTAGCGGTCCGTTCCCGCCTGAATTTCCTCCCAGTCCGTCACGCCGTCCGCGTCGCTGTCCACGTCGGTGACCATGATCCGGAGAAACATCCGGCCGCCGGAAACGGGGTTCGTTGCCAGCGAGTTGCTCCCGTTCCCCAATACCGCGGCCCCCTCGTTGGTCCACGTGCTTCCCGTTAGTGCAGGGGCCGACTGCAATTGATAAACCTTGCCCGCCACAGTGTGCCACGAGGCCTGCAACTCCGTGCCCGTATTCGCTATCGTGAAAAAGGTGAGAACGTCCGTGCCGCTGTTCGGATTGGTGCCGGCCGCCGCTTCTTCTTTGTTAGTCATGCCGTCGGAATCGTTGTCTGCATCAGCGGTTCCGGATCCGGGATACATCGCTTCGTAGAGATCGCTGATGTGATTGTCGTCGGCGTCGATGCCGAGATAAGACCCCTCACTTCCGTGACCGGAAGCACTGAGGGTGAGCGCGAGCGAGCAGGCTGGAACGAGGAGGCGGCGCAGCGCCGGGCGGAGATTTCGGGTCGGTTGCATGGCAGAAGGAACGGTTGGGATCGGCAGGGCGGGTGGAAAAATAGACGCGGGATTCTGAGTTTTATAATTTGCTACACATTCGCGGTGGATAGGGCAAGAACCGATTTCGGACTTTGCCGGTGCCAAACAAAGATTTTGGAGGCTAAGCGCTCGAAATCAAGGCGTCCCGACGGCATCTTCCCCGGCGAAGTGGTCCTTCCTGGAATGGAGGTATTTGGCCCACGCGCCTTCCGCTGTCAGGGCCTGAGCCACTTCACCTGCGATAGGCGCTGCGGGCGAGTCCCGCCCCCCTCAAAACAAGGACTTTAAAAATTTTTCTCCGAAAAGCTGGAAATTTTACGATTGCTCATTAGAATCCGCAGAAATTCAAGGTTCCTTAAATAATCGCCCTGCTCTACGAATTTTTATTGACCATGAAAATTAGGATCGCTAAAGGTTCCTGTAGTTGACCAGAATTTCCATTGATACTTCGACCACCATGAACCTCTCATCCTCTCCCGTTTTGGTATCGGAACCCGATTCGGGAGGGAAAGTGCGGTGGACGCGAGGCACGGAGCGGCGGAAGAGGCTGATTTTTTCTCACGATCATGGAAACTGCAATAACCCGGCAGGGTTGTTGTGGGGCCTGATCCCGTTGCCTCCGAAACTCATCAAGAGGAAATTACCGTGCACTGGAACCTTCTAAATGTTCGGAATCTGTTTTCCCCCTCCGGGGTAATCGAGTGGATCGCTGATCTGTGGCAGGAGCGGGGAATCCCGCTGCCCGGTCCCCTGCCGCCCCTGGCATGGCACCACTTGGCCGGAGGGGGCACGCCAATTAAGGACTGGTATGGCGAAAGGAGCCGGCAGGGATCCGGTGGCGGCTCGCGGTGGACAAACCTTGCCTTTGGAGCGCCGGAGGGAGGAGAACCACCGGACAACGAGGATTTGGAAGGGATCTACCATGTTCCGGTGATGCCGGAGGAGGTCATCGAGTGGCTGGTGCCGGCGCGGGGGAAACTGATTCTGGATGGCACGTTCGGCGGGGGCGGCCATTCCCGGCGTCTGCTGGCGGGCGGCGCGGGCGTGCTGGCGCTCGATCGTGATGCAGATGCGCTGATGCAGGCAGGGGAATTGGCTTGTGACTGGCCGGATGACTTTGTGGCCCTGCGCACGACGTTTGACCGGTATCCGGAAATTCTCGAAGAAGCGGGAGTCGCCGGCCTGGATGGAATCCTGTTGGACCTCGGAGTCTCCAGTTGGCAGGTCGATTCCCCGAATCGTGGCTTTTCGTTTCGTTATGACGGTCCGCTGGACATGCGGATGGACCGCGATGCACCGCTGACGGCGGAGGAAATCGTGAACACATGGCCGCCAGAGGAATTGGCACGCATTTTCTACGCCTACGGTGAAGAGAAAGCGTCGCGCCGGGTGGCTGCGGCGATTGTCGCCAGCCGCCGCCGCAAACCGGTCCTGACGACGGCGGAACTCGCCGGGATCGTAGCGTCGGTGGTGCCCAAACACAGCGGAGCCCATCCGGCGACGAAAGTATTCCAGGCGCTGCGCATCGCGGTGAACGACGAACTGGGGTATCTCGAACGCGCTCTGGAGCAAGCGCACCGCTGCCTGCGTCCCGGAGGCCGGCTGGCGGTGATCACGTTTCATTCGCTGGAGGACCGGATCGTCAAGAATTACATGCGGCGTCATGCGGAGCCGTTCATTGACCGGCCGGAGTGGCCCGCGCCGCGTCCGAATCCGGAATGCTATTACCGGCTGCCGGTCCGCAAGGCGATTACCGCCAGTGCAGCGGAAAGGGCCGCCAATCCCCGGTCACGTTCCGCCAAACTCAGGATCGCCGAACGGCTTCCCTGACATTTTTCTGAATCACTCTATGGCCGCCCGCCGTCCGCAAAAAAACTACCGCAATTCGCTGAGCCCCGCGCTTCTGGCGAACTGCGGCATCGCCGCGGTGATCCTCGCCGGCATCGGCATGACGTATGCATGGGTGAGCTGGCAGAAAAAGGAGCGCGGCGATCAGAACAACGCCACCCGCAGCGCGATCGAGCAACTCAACCGCCAGAAGCAGGCCCAGCAGGTCCGCATGAAGGCCCGGCTGGACCGGACCGAATTGCGGCAGCGGGTCGAACTCATGGCGCTGGGACTCATCGATATCCCTGATGACCGCCTTGTCGAAACTGTTGGCGCGGAACCCCGCATTGTCTCACCGGCCAAATGAACGTGAAAGAACTCCCCACCCGCATCGAACCTGGCGACGCCACGCTGCGCCGGCGGCTGGTGGTGGCTGGCGGCGTGCTCCTCAGTGCCTTCAGCCTGCTGTCGTGGCGAATCATTCATCTTCAGGTGGAACAGCACGATCATTACGCTGCTCTGGTGGACCGGAAGCACCAGCGCACCGACACGCTTGAAGCCCACCGCGGGCGCATCTTTGACACGAGGGGCCAGTTGCTGGCCGGCGATGAGCCGGTGCAGAAGATTATTTTCGACCTTGGCTTCCTTTCTCAGAAGGAAGCTCTCGCTCATGCGCTCGCAACCGTCGAAGGCATGAAACCGGCCGACATCCGCACAGTATGGACGGAGGCGGAAATGCAGCAGCGCTACCTTGGACATGTCATCCCGCTGCTGGCTCACCATGCCGGCCGGCCGGAGGAGGAAATCAAAGCGATGATCATGGAAAAGATGACGCCGAAGCTGTCAGGCGAAATCGTTATCCATCGTGAGATGGCCGTGCAGGACGGCATTCAACTCCGGGATGCGCTCGAGCAGTCGAAGCTGGGTGAATACCAGGAGTTGCGCGGCCGGATTGGAGCAGTGGTTTTCAAGGACTCGTTTGCCAGGCGCTATCCCGCCACGGTCCCCCTGTTTCACTTTGCCGGCAAGGTAGGTGAACCGCCGCGCTCACAGAATGGCGAGCAACTGGGTGTCTGCGGCATCGAGAAGTTTTACAACGAACAATTGAAGGGCCGGCCCGGCGAGCGGGTTCTCGTGGTGGACGGCCTCGGCAATGAACTCGCGGCTTATCGCGGGGAAGTGAAGCCGCCCGTTCATGGAGCGAATTTGCGCACGACGATTGACACGGGACTGCAGGAACTCGTGCGAAACGAAATCGATCTGCCCTCTCCGCGCCTTGACGAATTGAGCGTCGCCCAGATGCATCCGAATCGCGTGATCGTGATTCTGTTCGAGCCAAAGACCATGGCGCTGCGCGCGGTGGTGACGCGGGACTTCACCCGTGCTGAGGACGCCGGTCCGCTGCTCGTGAACGACCTTGTGGAATATGTTTATGAGCCCGGCTCCACCATCAAGGTGGCCACAATTTCCGCCGCGCTCAGCAACGGCAGAGTGAATCCGAACACCACGCTTTCCATCGACCCTGACGGCGACCGGATCTACGATGATGAGGACATCGAGCCAATCCGCGATGAGCATGCTTATCCGTCGCTCACGGTCGAAGGCATCATGGTGAAATCCAGCAATATCGGGGCCTACAAGCTGGCGCGGCAGATGGGGCTGAAACGCTTCCGGGAATACATCGACGCGCTGGGATTCGCGAAACCGACGGGCATCACGCTTCCCACGGAGCAGCGCGGATGGTTTCCAAAACAGTGGAACATGCAGAGTCTCTCGCGTTCGGCCTACGGCTACGCTTATTCGGTGACGCCGGCACAAATGTGCGCGCTGCTCGGGTGTGTGCTCAATGACGGCCAGTGGCGTCCGCTGCGCGCCGTGGAAGCGTGGACGGATGAACAGGGGCACACGCTGGAGGATCTCGAACCGCCGGCGGCCACGCAGCCGATCACCGCGACGGCGTCGCGTCAGGTGCGGCAGATGATGATCCAGGTCGTCGAGAAGGGGACCGCCAAACTGGCCCGCAGCGACACTTTTGAAATCGGCGGCAAGACCGGCACCGCCAACAAAATCAATCCGCGCACCAAAAGCTACGACGATCACCGGCAGGTCGTTTCCTTTCTTGGCTTCATCTCCGGCGGCGATGGCCCGCGGCTCGGCGGCATCGTCATCATCGATGAGCCGCGGCTGGCGGAAAATTTGAATTATGGCGGGCGGCTTGCGGCCCCGCTGTTCCGCCGTATTGCGGAAAAAGCCATGGCTTACTATGGCGTGCCCGCGCTGTTCGCGGTGAATGAACGGGCCACCGAAGCTGTTGGTGGAAAGAAGCGATGAACCTAAAGGAACTGCTGGACGGAATCGAACGGGTGAGCACCCACGGTCCCCTTGATAAGGAGATCACGGCGCTCACGGTGGATTCGCGCACAGTGACGGACGGCACGTTGTTCGCGGCCATCCGTGGAGAGAAAGCGGACGGCCATGAATTCATCGACACCGCGCGCGAAAAGGGAGCGTCCGCCATCATGGCCGAGCGCGATGTGCCGGAGCACTATCGCGAGACATGGCTGCGCGTGCCGGACAGCCGCAAAGGAATCGCGGAGGCGGCGGACACTTACTATGGCCGTCCGTCGGACGACCTGATGGTCTGCGGCATCACCGGCACTAACGGCAAGACGACCACCGCTTTTCTGCTCCATCATCTCCTCACGGAAGCGAAAGGCCGGTGCGGTCTGATCGGCACGGTCAAGTACGACACCGGGCTCGGTCCGGAAGCGTCCTCACACACGACACCCGACTGGATTGCCGTGCAGCGGCTGCTCTCTGAAATGCGCGCGAACGGATGCGCCGGAGCGGCGATGGAAGTAAGCAGTCACGCGCTGCAGCAGAGCCGCGTGCACGGCATCCGCTTCGATCCCGGCGTGTTTACGAACCTAACGCAGGATCACCTCGACTATCAC
>Ga0190270_10000938_pt1 | contig 13219 bp, 12 predicted proteins | sample Popmic320T_FD_133748 | JGI IMG/M metagenome (GOLD analysis project Ga0190270, IMG submission 133748) | Populus adjacent soil microbial communities from riparian zone of Weber River, Utah, USA - 320 T | ecosystem: Environmental > Terrestrial > Soil > Riparian zone | place: USA: Utah | collected... | reverse complement strand
GGAGCAAGGTGAACGGACGCTGATGTCGCGGCCTCGATGTTCCCTTCTTGCTGACTCCAACGTCAGCTCAGGATTGCTTTGTGCCACCACCCGTTTCGTGGGCTAGAGTTTTCGTAGCAGCAGCAGACGTAGTTGACGCTGAGGTAGACCGCGATCACGCCGGTCACTCCGGCGAGCAGGCCTACCGCGAGATCGCGCCGCGGGCGCACGAGCTCCCCCGACATGAAGCTGGCGGTCTGCCAGCCGCCGTAGGCGAACATGACCGGGGTCATGGCCGCGGCCAGCGCGAACAGCGTTGGAGCGGCCGGAGCGATCGCGCCCGCACTCGCCGGTGGCGTACCGCCCACCATTCCGCCGACGACGATCAGCAGGACGATCGCCGCCAGCTTCAAAAGCATCAGCGCGGTCTGCGTGTTGTTGCCGCTGCGGACGCCGAGACAGTTGATCAGGGTGAGGATGGCCAGCGTGCCGGTGGCGAGCAGCGTCCCGCTCATCGGCACGCCGGTGAGCTCGAGCGTGTAGCGCGCGAACGTGACGGCCACCGCGGCCATCCCGCCGCTCTGGATGACGAGCAGCAGCGCCCAGCCGTAGAGGAAGGCCACGGAGGGGTGCCACGCATCGCGCAGGTAGGCGTACTGGCCGCCGACTTCCGGCCGGAGCGCGGCAGCTCCGCGTAGACGAACGCGCCGAGTAGGGCGATCGCGCCGCCGGCGGCCCAGGCGCCGAGGATCCAGGCGGGCGTGTGCACCTGCCGGGCGACGACCTGCGGGTTCGTGAAGATGCCCGAGCCGATGATGCCCCCCATGACCAGCATGGTAGCGTCGAAGGCGTTCAGGCGGCGCGCGAGCGTCGTCATCGCAGGTACTTCAGAAGTCATCGGCCCGCCGCTTCAGCGATCACGGCGCGCAGGAGTTCGATGACGCTGCGCAGATCGACGGACGCGTCGAGCGCCACCGAGACGTGTCCGTCCTGGAGCGGGGTCACGAACTGGTAGAAGTTCCCGTACCTCACGAGCACGTATTCGAAGCCGCCGCAGTCGATGTCGCCGCGCTGCGTCAGCAACTTGAGGAGCGTAGGGTTCACGAGCAGTTCCTCGTAGCGATCGGAATCGGCAGAGCTCGCGTCCTGCAGGTCCGCGCGTGCGGCCATCTTCAGGCGGCCTGAAACGTACGTCGCCACGTATCGCGCTGGCGCGACGCGGGCGAGGATCTGCCCGGCAAGGTCATTCATGTACGTGCGACGGTTGGAGGGGAGAAATGGAGGCGTCGGCGGGAATCGAACCCACGTACACGGTTTTGCAGACCGCTACCTAGCCGCTCGGTCACGACGCCATGGAGTGCAGAATAGAGTGCCGGAGATCAGGCGTCAACGCCTCAGGTACAGCCTCTCAGCTCACGCGATCGATGTAACCGCCGTTAGCGCCTCAACGGCGGTTCGCGAGAACGCCCGCGACGGCACGCACCAGGTCCTGAGGTGCGAACGGCTTCTTGACGTAGTCGTTGAAACCGGCAGAAAGCGCCAACTGATGCTGCAGCGGGCCGCCGTACGCCGTGACCGCCACTGCGGGAATGGTGGATTTGTCATCGTGGCGGGCACGGATGCGGCGCGTGAGAGAGTGACCGTCCTCGTCCGGCATGGCGATGTCGCTCACGAGCGCGTCGAAGGACTGCGCGGTCAGATGCTCGAACGCGTCCGCAGCGCTGCTCGCCGTGACGACGGAGGCGCCGGCCGAGCGCAGAACTGTCGTGATCAACTTGCGCATCTCCAGTTCGTCGTCGACGACGAGAACGCGCATGCCGGCGATGGAGTATGGCGCGTCGGACGCGGGTGGCTTGTTCTCGTCACGAATGCGCAGCATGGCCGGCTCTTCGACGGTGGCCGTGAACTCGCGGGCGGGAAGCGACACCGTGAACGTCGCGCCGAGCCCCTCACCCGCGCTTTCGGCGCGCACCGTGCCGCCGTGCATCTGCACGAGTTGCTTGACGATCGACAGCCCGAGACCCAGCCCGCCGTGATCGCGCGTACTGCTGCCGTGCTCCTGACTCAAGCTATCGAAAACGCGCGGAAGGAACTCGGAACTGATCCCCTGGCCGGTATCGCTTACGACGATGTGAATCCGTGAATCCCTCGATGAGAGCTGTACGGAAATGCGTCCGCCGGCGGGCGTGAATTTCACGGCGTTCGACAGGAGGTTCCAGAAGATCTGCTGGAGTCGTGTCGGGTCGCCATCGACACGCGAGGCGCCGCGCTCGAATGATTTCTCCAGCTTGAGGTTCTTCTTCTCGGCCAGGGGTGTGATGGCGCGGAGTGCGAGCAGGACCGCTGCCGCGACGTCGACCGGTTCGCTGTTCAGCTCCAGCTTCCCGGTGAGCAGCCGCGACACATCGAGCATGTCGTCGATCAGCCGTGATTGCGCCCGTGCGGACTGCCGGATGGAATCGAGCGCTTCGCGCTGAGTCTCGGCATCCAGGCCGCCTGTCACCAGAAGCTCGGACCAGCCGAGAATCGACGTGAGCGGTGTCCGCAGCTCGTGAGAGCTCATCGCCAGAAACTCGTCTTTCGCGCGGCTGAGCGCTTCGGACTCGTGGTACTGGCGCACCAGGGTCTCTTCGACGCTCTTCCGGTCGTGGATGTCGGTACTCGAACCGATCCAGATCACGATTCCTCCCGCATCGCGCATGGCAGAGGCGCGAGTGAGGTGCCAGCGATAGACGCCGTCCGCGCGGCGGAAGCGGCTCTCGAGCTGAAACGGCTCGCCGCTTTCGATCGACCGGCGCCAGAGGCGATCGTCCTCTTCGGCCTCATCGGGATGTGTGAACGGTGTGCGGCCGGCCGTGGAGAGCACTTCGCACGGTAGTCCCGTAAACTCGGTCAACTGACGGTTGCAGTAGTCCATCTCTCCGTTTGGTTTCGCCGTGAAGATGATGATCGGCATCGACTCGGCGAGGAACTGGAAGCGCTGCGCGCTGATGCGAGCCGCCTCCTCCGCCCACTTGCGATCGGTGATGTCGCGGATGTTGCACTGAATGACCTTGAGCTCGCCAACCATGTAGGAGTTGCTGACGAACTCCACTTCGACGCGCGTCCCCCGCTTCGTTTCGAGCGGCATGTCTTCGTAGCGGATGTAGCCGGTCTCCTGCAGCCGATGCATGGCTGCTTTGCTCTCGTCTGTGTCAGAGAACAAGCCGATCTCCCAAAGCTCCTTGCCGATCAACTCGTCCAGCGGATACCCGAGGAGGTCGATCACGAACGGATTCGCATCCATGATCTTTCCGCTCGCTTGTTCGAGGATGAGGATCGCGTCCTGAGCGGTCTCGAAGAGCCGCCGGTAGCGCGCCTCGGACGCTCCGAGAGCATGCGCGGCCAGCGCGCGTTCCGTGATGTCGCGGATGTTGCACTGGATCACGGTCCGGCCATCGACCTTGTACGTGTTGCTGACGAACTCCACGTCGACGCGTTTGCCCTGCTTGGTTTCGAGCGGAATGTCTTCGTAGCGGATGTAGCCTTCGCTCTGCAGCCGCTCCATGGCTGCCTGGCTGCCGGCTTTGTCGGCGAAAAGGCCGATCTCCCAAAGCTCCTTTCCGATCAGTTCGTCGAGCGAGTACCCGAGCAGGTCGATGACGAACGGATTCGCGTCCATGATCGTCCCCGGTCTCTCTTCCGCATTGAGGATGAGGATCGCGTCCTGCGCCGTCTCGAAGAGCCGGCGGTAGCGGGATTCGGACGCTTCCAGAGCGGATTGACCGGTGGGAAGCGGCTGACCCGCCTCTTCAGTGGGAGTTGGAGCTGCCATCGTTCACATCCTTTCGGGACAACCGTCTGAGGATGGAGGCAGTGGCGAAGTGCGCGCGGGATACCCGAGGGGCTCCCTTCACGGCACTCGGTCGCAACCGGCTGATCAGGCGTGTACTTTAAGGAACGGGCGCTGGACACCGCGAATTTCGCCATTTTTACGGAAGCGTAAGATTCGGGGAGTAACGGGTGACGGGAACCCGTTGTTCAGGCCAGCGGTACGGCACCGGGACCTCTTGCCTCCTCCTGTCGCGACTCTCGACGCAAGCGAGGAGGTTGCATGACTCAGGAATCAGAACGTGCCCTGGCGCGAGAAGACAACGCTCTTCTCGCAGCGTTGCCGACGCGCGAGCGGAACGACGCCCACCGGGCGTCACAGCTCTTCACACTCGAATTCGGCGCGAAGATCCTCGAGGCGAACACACGCTCGCCGCACGCGTATTTTCCGATTCGGGGCGCGGTGTCCCTGATCCGGACCCTGAGCTCGGGCCCGACGGTGGAAGTCGGCGTGGTCGGCAACGAAGGAATGGTGGGCGTCGACATTTTCATGGGCGCGCCGGCCCAGCTCAACGATGCCATCGTGCAAGGCGAGGGATCGGCATGGCGGATGAGCGCGGAGCACCTGCTCGCCCGCTTCCAGCGCAACGGCGAGGTGCAGCGGCAACTGCTGCGGTTCACGAATGCGTTCATTACGCAGGTCAGCCAGACCGCCGCGTGCAACCGCGCGCACGACATGGAAGCGCGCCTCGCGCGCTGGCTTCTGATGATGCACGATCGCGTCGGAGCGCCGCAGATCCGCATGACGCAGCAGTTCCTCGCTCACATGCTCGGAGCGCGCACAGCGAGCGTCAACGAAGCGGTGCAGAAGCTCGAAGCGGCGGGAGTCATCGGACACCGGCGTCAGGAGATCAGCATCCTGGACCGCACGGGCCTGGAAGAGATGGCCTGCGAGTGCTACGCAATCGTGTGTCGCGTTTACGAGCGGGCCATCCTGAACTGAGATCAGGCATCGATCGGGTCACGCCGCGGCGATCCGCGGCCTCGGAGTCATGGCTGCAATCGTGCAACAGAGTTTTACGGTCCTCCGCCGGCTCACATCGGCGATAGCCCACCCGGACCCACTCTTCAGGCAGTGCGCGGCAACAGGTGCCCGCTCTTCGACTGTCGCGGCGCAACACAACGGATCGGAGCTCCTTTGAAAAAAACAGCAGCAGTCCTGACCATGTTGACCTTCGCGGCGTGCGCCACCAGCACGCCCGACCGTGCCGTCAAGGCAGCATCCTCACTCGACGTCATGCACGGCAACAGCTCCAAGGCGCGGGCGCAGATCGACACGGTATTGACCTCGCTCGACACCATGCTCAATGCCTCGCCGGATCAGCTCCGTGAGACCTACGACCGGTACGACCGGGACGTGAAGCAGATGAATGGGTACGCGGCCGACATGCGCGAGAACGACGCCGATCTCCGCACGAACGGCAACGCGTACCTGGCGCAGTGGCAGCGCGACGCATCGAACGTCTCCGACCCGGAGCTCCGCGCACTTGCGGAACAGCGTCGCAGCCAGATCGCGCGATCGAGCGAGGAGATGCGCTCGAAGGTCACCATGGCCGCGGGCAGCTTCGCGGCGTTCCTTCGCGACATCAACGACATCAAGAAGGTCCTCGGCAACGATCTCACCCCCGTCGGCCAGCGCAAGGTCAAGGACACGACCGTCGCCCAGACGGCGAATACCGAAGGCCTGCGCGTGAAAGCTGCCGTGCACAACGCGGAGCAGGCCATTGAAGGCTTCCGCGTGCAGATCACGCCGGCGAGCTGACCCGCTTCATTTCTCCGCAGCCTCGCCGCGCCGGATGGCGCGGCGAGGCTGTTCTGTTATGAGCGGTATGAAGAAAGGAGTCACAATGACGACACTGTCTGCCGAGCAGGAAACGCTGACGATTGCGACAGACGCCGGCACGATGCGCGCGGCCGTGTTTCACGGCGTCAACGACGTTCGCCTCGAGGAAGTCCCGCGACCGCAGGCCGGACCGGGTGAAGCGGTCATCCGCGTCACGATGACGACGATCTGCGGCACCGATATCCACATCGTACGAGGCGAGTACGCGGTCGAGCCGGGCCTCATCATCGGTCACGAGCCGGTCGGCGTGATCGAAGAGCTGGGCGCCGGCGTGACCGGCTACAGCATCGGCGACCGCGTGCTCGTCGGAGCCATCACGCCCTGCGGACAGTGCAACGCCTGCCTGTCCGGGAACCTCTCGCAGTGCGGCCACGGCAGCGGCTACGAGGCCATCGGCGGCTGGCGGTTCGGCAACACCATCAACGGCGCGCAGGCCGAATACCTGCTCGTGCCCAACGCCCAGGCGAATCTCGCGAAGATCCCCGACGACGTGACCGACGAACAGGTCGTGCTCCTCGCCGACATCGCCTCGACCGGCATCGGCGGAGCCGAGTCGGGCGGAGTCAGAATCGGTGACGCGGTGGCGGTCTTCGCGCAGGGACCGATCGGCCTTTGCGCCGCACTCGGCGCGAAGCTGATGGGAGCCGCGGTGGTCATCGGTGTGGACGGGGATGACGACCGGATCGCCATGGCCCGCAGGATGGGTGTCGACGTCGTCCTCGATTACCGCAAGGTCGACGTCGTCGAGGAGATCCGCCGTCTCACCGGCGGCACCGGTGTCGACGTCGCCATCGAATCCCTCGGCACGCAGGAGACCTTCGAGAACGCCCTGCGCGTGCTCCGCCCGGGCGGCACGCTCTCGTCGCTCGGCGTCTACTCCGGCAAGCTGCAGATGCCCTACGACGCGTTCGCCGCCGGACTCGGCGACCACCGCATCGTGACCACGCTCTGCCCCGGCGGGAAAGAGCGGATGCGCCGCCTCATCGAGATGGTGCGCAGCGGCAGACTGGACCTCCGTCCCCTCATCACGCACCGCTTCGAGCTGGCCGACATCAACGAGGCGTACAAACTGTTCGGGGACCGCCGCGACGGCGTCATGAAGGTGGCGATCACGCCGTGACCGCGGACGCTGCGGCGAGGCCGGCTCACGCCCTGCCCATCGAGCGGGTTCTCGCAGAGCTGGACGTCGACCCGGCGGTGGGATTGAGCGACTCCGCAATCATCGAACGCCGCCGGCAAAGCGGAGCAAACGTACTCCCCCACGCCAAGCCGCGGCCGCTGGGACGGCTGCTCCTCCAACAGTTCCTGAACATGATCGTGCTGCTTCTGGCGGTCGCTGCGGCGATCGCGTGGGCGACCGGCGACACGTTGGAAGCCTTCGCCATTCTCGTGGTCCTGCTGCTCAACGCGGCGATCGGATTCGGAATGGAATGGCAGGCCGGACGCGCTCTTGCCGCACTGCGCAAACAGACGGAACTGGCGGCGAATGTACGGCGCAGCAGTGCCGTCGTCTCGGTGCCGGCTGAAGATCTCGTTTCCGGTGACATCGTCCTGCTCGCTGCCGGCGATCGCGTTCCCGCCGATCTTCGCATCCTCGAGGCAGCGGCCCTGCGCGCGGAAGAGTCGCCGCTGACGGGCGAAAGCAATCCAGTATCAAAGTCTGCCGATGCTGTTGCACCAGCGACGCCGATCGCCGAGCGGTCGTCCATGTTGTTTCTCGGGACAGGCGTGGTCGCCGGCCGCGCGCTGGCGGTCGTGGTCGACACCGGGGAGCGGACCGAGCTCGGACGGATCGGACGCCTCGTGAGCGACGTCCCGGAGGAGCGCACGCCCCTCCAGGACAAGCTCGACGCGCTCGGAAAACGTCTTGCCGTCGTCGTCCTGGTCATCGCGGCGGTCGTCATCGTCGCCGGGATGATGCGCGGCGATGAGTTGTGGATGATGCTGGAGGTCGGGATCACCCTCGCGGTAGCCGCGGTTCCCGAAGCGTTACCTGCCGTGACGACATTCATCCTCGCGTTCGGTGTGCTGCGCATGGCGAAGAAGAACGCCCTCGTGCGACGGCTGACCGCCGTCGAGACGCTCGGCAGTACCACCGTGATCTGTTCCGACAAGACTGGTACCCTGACGATGAACCGGATGACGGTTCAGGAGTACCGCTTGCGCGACGGCGCACAGCAACGAGTACTCGTCACAGCGAGTGTGCTGTGCAACGACGCGACAGCGGATACAGGCGATCCAACGGAGATCGCACTGGTGGCTGCCGCGATCCGTGACGGGATCGACGTGGACGGGCTGCGACGTGACCATCCACGCGTCGGCGAGCATCCTTTCGATTCGGTCACGAAGCGGATGATCACCATTCATCGCACGCCAGCGGGCGATTTTCTCTGGGCGTTGAAAGGTGCAACCCGCGTGGTCCTCGATGCCTGCGATGTCTCGCCGGAAGAACGTGCAGAGCTCACTTCCATGAACGACGAGCTGGCCGCCGAAGGACTGCGCGTGCTCGCAATCGCTCAGAGGATAGCGCCTGAAAGCTCCGGGGATCCGGACCACGGATTCACCTTTCTCGGTTTCGTCGGGATGCTCGATCCTCCCCGGGCCGGCGTCGTCGATGCGGTGGCCGCTGCACGAGCAGCCGGGATCCGTCTGATCATGCTCACCGGCGATCAGGCGGAAACGGCACGCTCCATCGCCGCGCAGCTTCGATGGACGGACGGAGAGCCGCGCGTCAGGCATGCCAGCGAGCTCGCCGGCGCGGATACGCGCGCGATCGTGGCCGGCACCGACGTCTTCGCGCGTGTCTCGCCCGAAGACAAGTACCGGATCGTCGAGGTGCTGCAGGCGGGCGGCGCGATCGTGGCGGTCACCGGCGACGGTGTCAACGACGCGCCCGCACTCAAAAAGGCCGACGTGGGCGTGGCGATGGGGGAGCGGGGAACCGAGGTGTCGAAGGAAGCCGCCGACATCGTGCTCGCCGATGACAACTTCATCACCATCGTCGCTGCCATCGAAGGCGGTCGAGCCATTTACGCGAACATCGTGAAGTTCGTGCACGTGATGTTCTCGCACAACCTGAGCGAGGTGCTGGTGATCTTCCTGGCCATCGTCCTCGGGTGGCCGCTGCCGCTCCTGCCGCTGCAGATCCTCTGGCTCAATCTGGTCACCGACATCTTTCCCGCGTTCGCGCTGGCCTTGGAGCCGGCCGCTCCGGGACTCATGAAGCAGCCGCCCCGCCCTCCAGACGAGTCATTGCTCTCGCGGTCGTTCCTCACCCTGATCTCGTGGCAGGCGGCGACGCTGGCGACGATCACGCTCACCGTCTATTGGCTGGCGCTGCAGCGCTATGGCGCCGGCGACGTCGCCCGGACCATCGCGCTGCTGTCGCTGGTGGGCGTGCAGATCGGCCAGATGTTCAACTGCCGTTCGCAAACCCGATCTGCATTCGAGGGACTCTCGAAGAATCCACACATCTTCTTTGCCGCGGCCACCGTGATGGCCATCCAGGCGGTCGCGCTGACGTTCGCTCCGCTCCGCCGCATCCTCGGCCTTGCGGTTCCTCCGGCATCGGCGTGGCCCGTGCTGGCGTTCACGATCGTCCTGCCGATCGCGATCGTCGAAGGTCAGAAGTTCATCGCGAGACGGCGGGTCTCTCCTGCCGTGTGAGGCGCAACGGCTGAGTATCGCTCTGAGAGGATCAGTGCTCCAACCGCAGATGCGCCAAGTCCGCAAATCACTTGGATCCGACGCCGAAAGCGTGATGTCGACGCTGCGCGAGGCATACTCGCGAAAAGCGCAGGGGAGGGATCGGCCTGGCAGATGGACGCGGAGCACCTGCTGGCCCGCTTCCAGCGCAACGCCGAGGTGCAGCGGCAACTGTTGCGGTTCACGAATGCGTTCATTACGCAGGTCAGCCAGACCGCCGCCTGCAACCGTGCGCACGACATGGAAGCGCGCTTCGCCCGTTGGCTCCTGATGATGCAGGATCGGGTCGCCGCGCCGCAGATCCGCATGACCCAGCAGTTCCTCGCTCACATGCTCGGAGCGCGCACCGCGAGCGTCAACGAAGCGGTGCAGAAGCTCGAAGCGGCGGGCGCATCGGACACCGGCGTCAGGAGATCAGCATCCGGGACCGCACGCGCCTGGAAGAGATGGCCTGCGAGTGCTACGCAATCGTGCGTCGCGTCTACGAGCCCATCCTGAACTGAAATCAGGATGCGGCGCGCGTGCGAGTTGATGCCGTGTGCTGGAACGGGAGTGGCCTGGGTGGCGAGTCGCGTCGTGGTGCTGACGGCATTCCCGAAGACGGTGCGCGAAGAGATCGGTCCGCGATATCCGATCGCGTCGAAGCCGTTCAACACGGCGGAGCTCCTCAACGCGATCGGCCTGCGGCTCGGCGGGAAGCGGTGATGCCGAAGAAACCGTAACGCAGTCGCGCTGTTCGCGACGTGAGGCGCGCGGCGCCGAGGATACGACTAGGTGATGATCACTCAGGCCGCGCACGGAATCCTGACGGTGAAAGTGGCTCCCTTCCCTTCTCCTGCGCTTGCCGCTGCGACCGAGCCGCCGTGCAGTTCTACGATGTGCTTGACGATGGAGAGACCGAGACCGAGACCGCCGAAGCGCCCTGCGGTTGCCTGTGAACCTCGCCCGAAGATGTTCGGCAGAAAATGCGACGCGATTCCTTCCCCGGTGTCGCACACTTCGATGACTGCGAATGAGGCCTCACGCACCAACCGGGTCTCGATCAACCCGCCGGGAGGGGTGAACTTGATGGCATTGGCCAGCAGATTGGACACCGCCTGGCCCAGCCGGAACGGGTCACCGTTGACGATGATGGATTGCTCCACGCTCGTCCTCAGCGAGAGGCTTTTCGCTGCGGCCAGCGGACGCATCGCGGTCAGGGAGTCGCCCATGACCCTGCGCAGATCGATCTTCGTCTCGGTGATCGTGAAGTTGCCGGTCATGATTCTCGAGACATCGAGCAGGGAATCGATGAGCTGCGCCTGAAGGGCGGCGCTGGTCGCGATCGAGCGCGCGGCTTCAATGATGGTCGGAGGGTCGGGAGCTCTCTGCAACAGCGCAGCCCACCCTGTGATCGACGTCAGCGGCGTACGGAGCTCGTGCGAGATCAACGCGAAGAAGTTGTCCTTCGCCTGAATGGCGGTCTTCGCCTCCTCGTACAACTGATTCATTTGCTCCGCCAGGGCTTGTGATCGAAGGTTCGCGATGACGAGATGGCCGTTGGCTTCGCGAAGCGCGCTCGCGAGCGCCTCGAGCTCCAACAGAACGCCAGCCCTGTCCTGCTCTTCGGCGCGAAGGTGCTCCTCCTGTGCTTCGACAGCGTCTTCCCGCTGACTGAGAGATTCTTCCCGTCCTGGATTCTCGTCGCTCTTTGCTTTGCCCGCCCGCTTCCGCTGTTTCGCCATCTTCGCTTCAACCTCGCTCAGCGCTTCTTCCGCGGTTCTGCTTTCGCAGGCGCTGCGCTTTCGATCTCCTCGGGGTCGCCCGTGAGCAGCCCCTTGAAGTTACCCAGCGGCTTGCCGACCACGATGCCGGTCTTCGAGATCTCGAAGAGCCGGAGATCGTTGCTATGGGCGCTCCCGCGCACCTTGACGACAGCCATCATCCGTTGCAGCCGGCCCTTCAGCTCGATGTATCGCTGCATGATGATCACGTCGGTCAGAAACGCCGTCCCGTGCGGGCTGAAGCGAAGGTCCGTGTACGTGTCCTCCAGTTCCGCGGTCATCATCATCGTGACCCCCATCCCGGTAAGGACGGCCACCATGCGGTAGAGCGACTCGCGAAAGTCCTCCCGGAACGTGGGAGCCAGCGCCAACTCGAAGCCGGAGAGCGAATCGACCACCAGCCGGCGAGCTTTCAGGCGGTGAATCTCCTCGACGATCTCATTGAGCGTTTCGTCGATGGAGAGGTCGAGCGGGCGTGAGTGGATGACGCCCACTTTCCCCTGCTTGACCATCTGTTCGAAAGCCCGGCCGCCCGGCGGAGTCTGCGAGTATTCGTTCGGGCGCTTCTCGAACACCGCGAGGATGCCCGGCTCGTCATGGCGAACGCCGGCCATGATGAACTGCGTAGCCAGCACGCTCTTGCCGGAGCCCGAAGGGCCGGCGACCAGCACGGAGTAACCGCCCGGGATGCCTCCGCCGAGCATCTCGTCCAACTCCTCGTTGTCGAGCGACAGACGCGGCCGCCGCCCGCGGCCCGGCTTGCGGGACGGACCGACGATGACTCGTGGAAATACCTCGACGCCGTCGGTGGTGATGCGAAAGGTGTGTAAGCCGGGGACTGGTGCCTGCCCCCGCATTTTCATCACCTGCGTTTTGCGGACCATGGAATTGCGATCGATGCTCTGATAAAGCCACAGCACCCCGTCCGCCACCGTGAAGACCGGATCGTGCTCGGCCTCCCCCGGCTGATACTCGCCGATCAGAAACGTCGTGGCCTGCCATCCGGTCATCCTGATGGCGAGTTGCTGGACGAAGTGCTGCAGATCGATATCTCCGTCCCGGGCGGTCGCGGCGGCCTGGGCGATCGTCCGAAAGGAATCGACGAATACCAGGGCCGGGCTGGCGGCCTCGACTTCCTCAACGATCCGCGCGAGGACCTGGTCCAACGATCCCCCGACCAGGTCCTGGCTGAGGTTGACGAAGCGGATCGATTCGTCCACGCGATCCAGGTCGAAGAAGTGGTACTGCTGCTGGTAGCGCAGCATCTTCAGCGGTGGCTCGCCGACAACGGTGAAGTAGATGGCGTGGCACCTCGGACCGGCCAGCCCGAACATGATGTGCTGCGCCAGCGTGGTCTTGCCCGAGCCAGGTGCGCCGGCAATGAGATTGAACGAGAACTCCGGCAGACCCCCGCCCAGAATCTGGTCGAGTCCCGGTACGCTGGTGCGGAGTTGTCGAATCGGAACCTTGTCGGTCATGCTTCCATCCCCTCTGACGTGTCGGCAAAACCATCGGGCCACGCCTTTCGCAGGTAACGTGTCGTCAGTGGTTCCCCGATCAGCGCGGCCAGCAGTGCTGCGAACCTCCCGAACATCGCGGCGGCGGCATCGATCGCGGCGGTTCGATCCTGCCGCTCCAACCAGAGACTGACCCGGCCAAACCCCTCGGCAGCCTGTTCTTCTCCCGCATGGTCCGACGGATACTCGCGTGCCGCCAGGTACAACGCTCGCGCGACGAGCGCGTCAACGCCGGCCTGGCTGATCAGCGGCACGAGCGCGGTAGCCAGATCGTCGTAGGCGCGACGGGCAGCCGCGGCAACGACAGTCGCATCAGCGCCAGAAGAACCGGCGCGCCGCGTGATCATCGTCACGACGACGGTCTGCAAGACAGTGTCTTCGGGCGGTCTCATACGGAGCTGAGTCACGCGGCAACTAACTTAGTTCCTGTCCCGAAACGGTTGGAATCGCCAGCGGTTACTTGACAGCTATCCGGAAGTATGGCCACAAGGCCTTCGGAGTGATCGTGCAGGCAGCGTTCGTAGGAGATCGAGGCCGTCGGT
>Ga0190270_10000937_pt1 | contig 13221 bp, 13 predicted proteins | sample Popmic320T_FD_133748 | JGI IMG/M metagenome (GOLD analysis project Ga0190270, IMG submission 133748) | Populus adjacent soil microbial communities from riparian zone of Weber River, Utah, USA - 320 T | ecosystem: Environmental > Terrestrial > Soil > Riparian zone | place: USA: Utah | collected... | reverse complement strand
GGACTAATATCGGGCATTGCCTCCGCTGGCGCGTACTTAACTGTGGGAAGACTTGCGGTCTATTATGATCCTCGCGTGATAGTGCTCTCCTTCCTGATAAGCGGTTGCATCGTTCCCTTATTCAGCATGATGCTTCATCATTTTGGGCAATTGCCCCTGGATGGGCTTTTCATTATATCATGGAAGTGGCCGGACTTGCGAGAATGGATTTTCATTCTAATAATGGGATTAGCGGCCCTCTTCGGGCAATATTTTGTAACCAGGGCATATGGCAGCGACAAGGCCGGCGTCGTTTCTGCCTTTAGCTATGCCAGTATCATCTTCTCTTTAAGCATTGGGCTGTTGCTAGGCGATCCTTTCCCAGACTTGCTTTCCCTTGTTGGCATAGCATGTATTGTAGGGAGCGGTATTATTATCTCCCTGTACAAGAGGGCAACACAAGAAACTTAAAAAAGATTTTGTTGGCATTTCTATTATCGTATATTTGCGATATAAGATTTAAATATGGCAGTTCACAAAAAGGAAGAATTTACTCAAAAGGAACAAGGGCTGGCCAATTTTGCAAAAGCCATTGCACATCCTGCCAGGATCGCAATTTTGAAATTGCTGGCCGAAAAAAATGAATGCATTTGCGGTGAGATAGTAGAAGTATTGCCGCTTGCACAATCTACCGTTTCGCAGCACTTGAAGGAATTAAAGAATGCCGGCCTCATAGAAGGAACCATTGATGGCCCCCGCAGTTGCTATTGCATCAATTGGAAAGCTTTTGATCGGTTCAAATCAGATTTTGATTCTCTCTTTACTTCCCTTAAAGTGAAAAATGAAAAGGCTTGTTGCTAATGAAATTCAAACCGTTAAATATTAATATTATGAACTCATCTATTGAAATTAAAAACCTGGTTCGTGAAAAATACGGGACCATTGCCAACAAATCTACCGAGGAAAATCAGTCTGGCTGTTGTTCATCAACGGGTTGTTGTGGGGACGAAGTTTACAACATAATGGCAGAGGAGTATAACAAGCTGGAGGGGTATAATCCGGAAGCAGACCTGGGGCTTGGATGTGGGCTTCCCACTGAGTTTGCAAAAATAAAGGAAGGTGATGTTGTGATCGATCTTGGAAGTGGTGCAGGAAATGATGCATTCGTGGCGCGTCAAATTGTGGGAGACGCGGGAAAAGTGATAGGAGTGGACTTCACTGAGCAAATGATAAATAAGGCCAGGGCTAACAATGAAAAATTAGGTTTTGCAAATGTCGAATTCAGGCTAGGAGATATTGAAAGCATGCCAGTGAGCTCGAATGTTGCTGATGTTGTTGTGAGCAATTGTGTTTTGAATCTAGTTCCCAACAAACATCTTGCATTTAGTGAAATGTTTAGGGTGCTCAAGCCGGGAGGGCATTTCTCAATTTCAGATATCGTATTAACAGGGGAACTGCCTCCGAAGTTGAAAGAAGCAGCCGAAATGTATGTGGGATGTGTATCGGGCGCTGTTCTCAAGAAAGATTATTTGTCCATAATTGAGGAGGCGGGATTTAAAAACATAGTTATTCAAAAGGAAAAATCCATTTCAATTCCTGATTCAATCTTGTTGAATTATTTGAAGGAGGAGGAACTTCAGCTGCTCAAGCAAAGCGGAACTAGTATTTCCAGTATTACTGTGTATGCGGAGAAGGTTGCAAAGGATGCAAGAAATTGTTGTGAACCCGGGAGTGGCTGCTGCTAAAAAATATAAGACTAACATAAAAAAATTTGATTTTATGATTCGCCCGGCTACAGCCAATGATTATTCGCGGGTGTGCGACCTGTTGCAATCAGAAAACCTCCCAACAATTGACCTCCCGAAAGATCTTCCACATTTCTTTGTAAAAACAGATAGTGAAGGAATTGTCGGGATAGTCGGCCTGGAATTGTATGGAGGCGCTGCTCTCCTGCGTTCCATGATAGTGCTGCCTTTTTATAGAAATAAAGGAGTTGCCTCTGAGTTGATTGATGAACTAACCCTTAACGCAAAGAAGGAGAATGTTCACTCTATTTTTTTAATTACGAACACAGCTGAGGAATTTTTTAATAGAAAAGGCTTCCGGAAAGTAGAAAGAAGAAACGTAGACGAAAGGGTATTGCAATCGCAAGAATTCAACGGCCTTTGCCCCGCGTCCTCTGCGGTAATGATGAAGGAAATATGAATTAATGATAAGTATTGAACCAATGTTGAGCAATCAGGCGGAACAGATCTTGGCAGTTTATAAACAAGGCATTGATACTGGCATCGCAACTTTTGAAACCGGATTGCCAACCTGGGCAACATTCAATGAAAGGCACCATACTCATTCGCGACTTGTTGCGGTTGAAGACGGAGATGTTTGTGGCTGGGCAACGCTCTCGCCTGTCTCTGCCCGCAAGTGTTATTCTGGTGTAGCCGAAGTAAGTGTATATGTTCGGTTGAACGAGCAAGGAAAGGGTATCGGGAAAAGATTATTGAATGAGTTGATCCTGGAAAGTGAAAAAAATGGGATATGGAGCCTGTTGAGCGTAATTGATGAAGAGAACTCGGCAAGTATTCATATTCACACAATGAGTGGATTTCGGATTATAGGCTATCGGGAAAGAATTGCTCAACAAAATCAAAAATGGAGAACAACTGTGATGATGGAAAGAAGGAGTCTTGTCGTAGGTATTTAGAAGCATAAATCATGACAAAGAAAAAAGTTCTGTTTGTTTGTGTTGAAAATTCAAATCGCTCGCAAATGGCCCAGGCGTTCGCGAACATCCATGGTGAAAGCAAGGTTGAAGCCTTTAGTGCCGGATCAAAGCCTTCTGGTAAGGTGAATGAAAAAGCCATTGCGGCTATGAAAGAATTGGGATATGACCTTTCCAACCATCATTCAAAATCATTAGAGGAAATAAAAGCGGCCGCGCCTTTTGATGCGGTTGTCACTATGGGTTGTGGAGATGCTTGCCCATGGATGCCTGCAAAAAAATTCATCGACTGGGAAATTCCTGATCCTCGGAACATGCAACCTGAGGCCTTCAATTTGGTAAGAGATGAAATAGAAGGAAAAGTAAAAGAGTTGCTCGCCAGTCTTTAATTTCGCTTCTATGGAGAAGTTCAAGAACATTGTTTTCGACCTGGGTGGAGTGTTGGTAGATTGGAATCCTGACTATGTGTACAAGAAGATTTTCAATGATGATGGAGAAAAAATGCGATGGTTCTATCAAAATATCTGCACCTCCGATTGGAATGAGGAACAGGATGCAGGCCGCACACTTACCGAGGGCACTGAATTGCTCGTTAAGAAATTTCCGGATCACGAAGAAAATATCAGGGCATACTATGGAAGATGGGAGGAAATGCTCGGTGGTCCAATAGCGGGAACTGTGGAGATTTTGCGGAAGTTGAAACAAAACAAGGGTCTTAGACTATATGCCCTAACCAATTGGAGCCATGAAACTTTTCCTATTGCATTGAAACTGTATGATTTTCTTCACTGGTTTGATGGGCGACTGGTATCGGGTGAAGAAAAAACCAGGAAGCCCTTTAAAGAGATTTATGAATTGCTAATAAAAAAGTTTAACCTCGACCCTTCCCGCTCCATTTACCTGGATGATAATCAAAGGAACCTTTATCCCGCTGCTGAGTTGGGATTCTACACCATACATTTTCAATCGCCTGCCCAATTTGAAGAAGAATTAAAGAAAGCCGGGGTGAAAATGAATTGATCAATGAAGATACTTTTGTGGAATTAGATTATCTGGAGTTTCGTTTTGCCAGAGAATGGAAATGATCCACCATCTTTTTCCATCATTCCACAATTGAATGCTGTTGATGCCCCGTGCAAATGGATTAGGATCTGTTAGTAACCGCTTTGAATCGTATGCGCTGAAAATCTGAACAATTCCGCCATATTGTTCTATTGTTCTGCCTATCTCCCTTTCAAAAAATCCATCTTTTTCTAATAATGGGCCTGCAGCGCTGATATAGCCCTCAACCGACCGTACGCGCTTCGTTATTGAGCCATCGGGTCTTTTATTTGTTGAGATCATCTGGGCTTCAGGAATGAAAAGCGTTCGCATTCTATCCCAGTTTCTTTTTTCGCCGGCAGGACCGGAGATAACTTCATATAAAGCCGAAATAATTCCATCAATTGACGACACATCTTTATCTTGAGGAGCTACACTGTCAATCCGATTCCAGCTTTCATAGGGAGCGCTGTTCGCCTTTAGGAAACCACAACTGAAGCTAACCACCAGGAGCAGGGATATTATGCGCATAAGCAAGTATTTGATTTACCAATTCGTGTTTTAGGAAATCTACAACAATTTATACTTTGTTAATTCCCGAAAGGGGAATAAGCCTTTAACTTTTTATAATGAAGCGTGGTCTTCATTTTGCGTTCTTATAGTGCAAAGGAGCTAAAAACTATGAGACGCATATTAACCCTTTCGACTGTTCTCGTTTCCCTGCTTATTTTTTCGGCTTGTAGCAGTTCGAGGAAATCAGCAGCTTCAAAACAAGACAAAGACTTGTTCAATGCTATAAAAGCCATTGAAAAAAAGAATAATGCCGATGCCAGGAGAGATCTGCCTATGCTTTATGAACAGGCGGTTCAACGGCATGAGATGGAGATTGCAGCCTATAAATTGAGCCAGAATCCTGAGCGTTGGATAAACATTATTGCAGAGTTGCAAGCTTTACAAAATATTTATAGTGCAATCAATGCTTCCCCGGCAACGGCAAAATTGGTATCAGCCCAAAGTTATAGTGCTGCGATTACGGATGCCCGTGAGTCCGGAGCTGCAGAATATTACGATAAAGGTGTGCAGTATCTTCAATCTGATGATAGAGATGATGCGCGCATTGCCTATAAAGCCTTCCAGGCCGTAAATATGATCTATCCTGATTATAAGGATGCTCCCGTGTTACTTAGAAAAGCAAAAGAGAAGGGAACTCTCGATGTTGTGATTAGTGAAGTAGAATCAAGAGGATACTTTTATACTGGTGGCTCGTTTGCTGCCGATAATTTTCAAAGAAACCTTGTACGTGACTTAGGCGGAAGCTATGGTACTAGTTCATCAGGGGCGAGATTCTACACAGAATGGGAGGCCAGGAGTAGTAAGGTTGAACCAGATTGGGTGGTGGATCTGCTATGGTCGAATATGTACATTTCTCCAATAAGGACCAATACATATTCCAGAACTGTTTCGAAAGATATCCAATCTGGCAAGGATACCAGTGGACGACCAGTTTATCAAACCGTTACTGCCACACTTCGTATTACGCAAACCAACATCAATGCGCAAGCTGATATGGAATACAACATAACGGATCTTAAAGACGAGGAGCGCATTGAGGGAAATCGTGTGCCTGCGTATTTGAACGCAGTGATTGAAACTGCAACTTATTCTGGCGATTCAAGAGCGCTGAGCACGCAGGATTGGAACCTGGTAAACAACAGGAGATACGCCTACATGAACGAAGGAGAGATTGTTGAGGCGCTTTACAGGGAAGTATACCCGCAATTGAGAAACAGGATTGAGGCTGTTACGCGTTGGTAAATATTCTTCGCTAAAAAAATAATTTGTTGGACGGTTATAGGCAAATCAGCCCCGCACGTTGCGGGGTTTTCTTATTGTCTTGTGAGCGACTTAGGTGAGGTGGGTACCAGTCCAAAGGTGCTGACGTGAAGTGAATAATCGCCATGGAAAGCAGCCTCCTTTGTAATACGGGTTTTCAAATTCGGCGATTTTCTTGTACTTACGTAGTATCCATTGAAAATGTTCTTAGCGCTTTCTTCAAATGAACCATTGGGCAATTCAATTTCCAGCCATTCCCCATCTTCTTCTACTGAAAAACTAAGTCCATCAAAATAGAATTCACCGTTTCCATTTACAGCAGAGTAAAACCAAAGTTTCCAGGCCTGCTCAGGCACGGTTCCTGTAATGGTATAGATGGTCCAGTTATTTTCAACTCGGTAACCCTTGGTAAAATTTGAATTATTCAGGAAATCGTCGGCGCCTTTTCCAACTCCCACCCCATTGATGCGAACTTTTGAAAAAGTATCCGATGCATTCGCTCTTACAGCTACCTGGTAGCGGAAATTTTTTCCTCTGAACTCCTTTGCAGTAACCTCCTTCACAAAATAAATCTCATCAGGAAAATAGTACCATTCATGCTGGGCAGATGATCTCAGCGCGAGGCTGAAGGCGAGTAAGAAGAGGAGTGCGGCTTTCATGGATTTGACATTACACAAGGGAAGAACGGCAAATCGCACCATTTATTTCAACCCAGGAGCTGGTAGGTCACCAAGCTTAGCAAATAGGCAAGACCGGTCATATAAATCAACTGGATGATTGGCCACTTCCAGGTTCCGGTTTCCCGCTTTACCACTGCAAGGGTACTCATACACTGCATGGCAAATACATAGAAGATCATAAGCGAAAGGCCAGATGCAAGAGTATATACCGGACTTCCATCGGGCTTTTTAGCCTGCCTCATTTTATCCCGCAGCATAAGGCTCTCACCAGTATCATCGTCCCCAACGCTATAGAGTGTGGCCATTGTCCCCACAAATACTTCCCGTGCAGCAAATGAAGTAATAAGCGCTATGCCAATCTTCCAATCATAACCCAGTGGCTTGATAACAGGCTCAATGGATTTGCCAAGAATGCCAGCATAGGAATTTTCAAGCAGGCTAGTTTTCTTTTGTTGTGCAAATTCCTTTTCCCGCTCAGGATGCAAGGAAACCTGTTGTGCATATTTTGCTTCGACCTCCTCCATTTTTTTGGAAGGTCCAAATGAGCTGAGGGCCCAAAGAAGCAAACTGATGACCATGATTACGCGGCCGGCATCGAATACAAATATTTTTGCTTTCTGAACCATGGTCACTAAAATGTTTTTCCATCTGGGTGAACGGTAAACAGGAAGCTCAAGAATGAAAATACTTTTCTCTTTTATTTTAATGAATGCCTTGGCAATATAGGAAACCACTAATGCCATTAATAATCCCAGGAGATAGAGCCCCATCATCACCAGGCCTTGAAGGCTAAGAAAGCCAATAAAAAATACATTGGGAACCACCAACGCAATCAAAATAGTAAATACAGGAAGTCTCGCGCTGCAACTCATGAGCGGCGTGATTAGAATAGTGAGTAGCCGCTCTTTCTTATTCTCAATACTTCTTGCACTCATGATGGCAGGAACTGCGCAGGCAAATCCACTGATCATAGGCATTACACTCTTCCCATTCAAACCAACCTTTCGCATCAACCGGTCGCTGAGAAAGCTAATACGAGCCATATAACCTGTATCCTCCAACAGCGTAATCAAACCAAATAGTATCATGATCTGCGGAATAAACACCAGTATTCCGCTTAGTCCTGCAAGTATTCCGTTTAATAATAAGTCGCTCCACCACGCAACCGGCAGCGCTTGTGAAAGCGAACTTCCCAAGGCTGCAAAACTCCATTCGATCAATTGCATTGGATATTCTGCAAGCCAGAATACACTCTGGAATAACAGGAAGAGAACAACAAGAAGTATCAGGTATCCCCAACGCCTGTGCAGTAATACGTCATCAAATCTTTCCGTGATCATTTTTGATTCAGAAGGATCTGGCTCCGCAACTGCGTGCTGCATGATTTGTTTGATTCGATGGTAGCGTTGCAGGATTTCTTCTGCCTGTACCTTGGTGTGATTAAACTTTGAGGCCTGCTCAATAGATTCAATCTTATTTTGTTGCTCCTGATTAAATGAAAAGGATTCATGATTGATTAAATAATGAACCGCCCTGTATTCGCTGATTGTAGGGAACATATGCTTCACGCCTGCAACTGCTCCTTCTGCAATCAATGGCAGATCTATAAAATTTCTCACAGGTACTTTGTAGTGATCATCGGCCGTGAGCTCAATTGCTTTTTTAAGTTGACTGATCCCTTTGTTTCTCCTTGGGTTGATTGGCACGATTGGAACCCCGAGCGCTCTTTCCAATTCTTCAACATCAACGCGAATGCCTTTTTTTCTCGCAATATCGAGCATGGTCAGCGCAACTACTACAGGAATTTTAAGATCGATAATTTGAGACGCAAACAATAAGTTTCTTTTTAGATTGCTTGCATCGGCAATCAACACCACCATATCAGGATGAATGGATTCATCCTGCTGCATCAAAACCCGGTAGGCCACCCATTCATCAGATTTTCTTGGATAAAGACTATAAGTGCCGGGAAGATCAATGATAGAAGCTTCCAGTGAAGAAGTGATGGACGTTGTTCCTACCTTCTTGTCGACAGTTACACCTGGAAAATTTCCCACTTGTTGGTTAAGCCCCGTAAGCGTATTGAAGAGCGAGCTCTTTCCGCTATTTGGGTTTCCAACTAAAGCTATATGGATAATGCTTTTGTTCACAATAGTTCAGCCTGCAAAAATATCAAGCGAACCTCTTACTGGCTTACGATTTGGGAAAGATTCTTTACCATTTATGAATATTCAGCTTGCCCGTTTCATAAAATGGCAGCACATTGGCTACGTCGGTGCTAAGGCAGTATCGAATGTCTTTTTCTAATCCAAACCCGCTAAGCCTGTGATAGTGCGAAGCGCCTTTGGATTTCATGAATTCAAAGAGGTCGGCCTTTGCAACATCATACAAAGTTTCAGCTATCTGTGATGAATCACAATTGACGATGAAATGCTCTTTTACCCTGCTGATTACTGCTCCGGCATAGAGGGTGTCCTCCATGTTCACCCTGTCTTTCCATGCTGCACAGGCAAGAATCACATTTTGCTTTTTCTTTTCGAGGTATTCACACACCACGGACAAGTTGGGAAATGATCCGGTGATTATAGTATCGGCGCCTTTTTCCAGGGCCATATGCAATAGTCTTGTTCCATTGGTTGTGGTAAGTACCAGGGTCTTGCCTTTCACAAATTCTACGGAATATTCAAACGGCGAGTTCCCGTATCTTAAACCCTCCGCAATCTGTCCATCCCTTTCACCTGCAGTTATACATTCCATTTGCTTACCCAACTCAATACAACGAGATACTGAATCCACAGGAATCACCGTCTTGGCACCGTTAAACAAAGCGGTGGCAATAGTGGAAGTGGCGCGCAGTACGTCGATTATAACAACTGTTGTATTGTTGAGATCATATAGTTGCAGGAGAGCTGGTGAGAGGCATGTATATAGAGTGGGTTTGTCATGATTCATACGTAGGCAAATGTAGGGATTGCCGATTTTGCCTGCCTACTAAATGTCACTTATTCAATAACTGTTTCCATTTTTCAGTCTCTGCAAATTCTTTGATCACGAGGTTGCGTTGTTCGAGCACTTTCCGAAGATAGGAAGTAAGGTAAAGGCGATTGAAGAAGCGCCCGAGGGAATTAAATGGAGATTCAAATTCGAAGATGTCAATCATGATAGTTCCATTATCCACCTGCTTAAAATGATGCTGGTGTTTCATCTTTTTGAAATCTCCCTGCAGCATTTCATCTGTGAACATATCCGGCTTCTTAAATTCTGTAAGTTTCGACTTTAAGAACCTGGTCTTACCAAGATGCTTGGCCTTCCAGGTCACGCTTTCATTCAATTCCAAAAGTCCTGTTATGGTACCAGCGATAGCCTCCTCCCTTGTGTGGGTTAGCGATTTTTTATGAAGATCGATACTGCGGGAAAGGTCAAACACCCGATCGGGCGGTGCAGCTATAAAAGTGGTTAGATGGATGGTTGGCATTTTCGTAGGATTTGATGTGGAATAGCCATAAAAATCAAGCCAAAAAAGGATTGATGATTTCTAGATTTATTTAGAGATTGAGCAAACTCACAATCCGCAATCTTAGATGAATGGGACTTTGACTACTCTAGCTAATAACAATTTTTCCCTGATTTTAATATAGATTTTGGTATCTATTTTTGAAAAGACAGTCCTTACATATCCTAGTCCAATGGCCTTTCCCAGGCTAGGCGATTGGGTGCCTGAGGTTACAAATCCCATAGGTGTACCAGACATATCTTTGATCTCATACCCATGCCTCGGAATTCCCTTATCGATCATTTCGAACCCCACCAGTTTCCTTTCCACTCCGGCTTCTTTTTGGGCCAGGACTTTATCTTTGGCAACAAAGTCTTTTGTGAATTTAGTGATCCAGCCCAAGCCTCCTTCCAGGGGGGAGGTAGTGTCATCAATATCATTCCCATATAGGCAATAACCCATCTCTAACCTCAGCGTATCCCTCGCTCCTAATCCTATTGGTTTTAACCCCTGCGGTTTGCCTGCCTCGAATATTTTATCCCAGATTTTTTCAGCCGCTCCATCCTTATCCTCTAAGTATATTTCAACACCTCCGGATCCGGTATATCCGGTTGCACTTACCAGCACATTGTCAACGCCCGCAAATTTACCTTTCGTAAATGTGTAATACTTGAGATTCAGAATATCCATCTCGGTCAAAGGCTGCAACATCTTTGTAGCATTCGGACCTTGAATTGCCAGGAGACAAGTCTTGTCCGAGATGTTATGCATCTCTACTTTTTTTGAATTGAAGCCAGATATCCAATTCCAGTCCTTCTCGATGTTCGAGGCATTCACCACCAGCATATAAACCTTATTCTCTTCAATGCAATACACCAGGAGATCATCTACAATCCCTGCATCATTATTGGGCAGGCAACTATATTGGGCCTGACCCGCCTTCAATTTTGAAGCATCATTGGTAGTGACTCTTTGTATAAGGTCCAGCGCATTCTCTCCTTTCAAAATAAATTCTCCCATATGGCTCACATCAAATACACCCGCATTGGATCGAACAGCCTGGTGTTCATCGTTAATGCCGGTATAAGAAATAGGCATGTTATAGCCTGCAAATTCAACCATCTTTGCGCCCAGCTCAATATGTTTTTTCTCGAAGGGGGTATGCTTCATGTCCTGATTTTAAAGTGGGGCAAAGATAGGCAGGATGCCGGATGCCAGATGACCGGATTGATTTATGAACTTTGGGCTTCGAATGCTCAATAACCAACACGCAATACTCAACTAGGGGAGCTCAGATTTCAAAAAACGAAAGTTCATGCACGTACTTGAAGATTGAATATTGATTGTTGGGTATTGAAAGTTAGAGTTCTAATTCTCGTTGAGGAAGGAAGAACCCGCTGCGATTACCTATTAAACAGGTTACTGAACCTTAGGCTTCAGATGCTCAACAAACAACAGTCAACTCTCAATGCTCAATGACGATAAAGCAATAAAAAAATGGGCCCCCTGTTCATCACAGAGGGCCCGGTTCCAACTTCAACCCCGCCCACGCTCGCAAAGCGAGGAGGCGGCGGGATTGGCTCATCGGATTATTCTTGCGAGCATATATATGAATGATGGAGAAGTTTCTACTTCATCAGTAGGATCATTTTGCGCTGTTGCCTTATCCTGCTTTGATGAATCAGGTGTTGTTTTCGGCTTGCCGTCATTCCCTTTATACCGGTATTTATTTTGTGGCTGGGTTGAGTCGGCCGGAACATCTATCTCCTCTTGGATGCTCGACCTATCCGATCCATTTTCATCAAGATTATCAGTTCTCTTAAGACCATTTTCTGTCATTACATATTCCACATTGTCTCTCCATCCGTAGGAGCGCTCCCAATGATCATTCCAGTCAGCATTCCAGCCCCTGTTGCGATTGAAATCCACATTGAACCATTCGTAGCTATCCAAACTACCATCCAATTGAATTCTTTTACCAACCGGAACCTCAATGATCACTAAAACCTGTTGGTTGCGAAATTTATCTTCCTTGCTTATAGGAAATCCCTTGGGAAGAATCAGCATGCTATCTTTTTGGGTGATGTTGAATTGTATTTTTTCAGCAGATCGTAATGATACCTCAGGATTCTTTCCTCTGGCAATTCTCACTGCATGCACATGGTACAATGAATCGCTGCTCTTGACAACATTCACTCGCACCGTATTCAGCATCAAAGTATCCTGGTTAACTCCATATACCGGGAAATCCTCATCATCAATGCTAAACCAGTCTCCTCCATAATATCGAATATTACTTGTTGACACATCAACGATAATTTTTCCCTTGCTTGGCTGAGTAAAAGATGCCAGTTCTTCTGCCTTTTCCGAGCCTGATCTGAAATTCCTGGCGAATAATCCAACAAGTATGATGAAGCTGACTAATCCGATAGTCCAGAGACTTCCAAACACGTAACCCAGGTAATGATTTTTACTGCGGACACCCATGATGCGGCGAATAAGCCAGGTCATTAGTGCTACGATAGGAATTCCAAGGAATAAAAGAAGTGACAACCACGCCAACAAGTTCTGTCCAAAGCCTTCCAACACAAAATCTTTAAAAGGGAATATCACAAAACCCCCAAACAACAATCCCATCAAAAGACCAAATAGTGATATTGCAACAATGCCAGCAATAACCAGGAAAAATGCCTTGAATAAGATGCCGATAACATTACCTATTCCGCTACCTGTTCGCCTGGCAACTGGTGCTGCTTCTGCGGCAAACGCCTTAGCATGTGTGCCTGCGGTTTGTCCTAACGTCTTGGCCTTTTCACCTAAATTCTGGGCTGTTTGCTTTACTTCATTGCCCCAGTTTTGTGCTTTGGCCTTGAGGCTTTCCATATCTTCCTTCACCGTATTTCGTATTGAATTCAGGTCAACTCTTTCCCCTCTCATTTCTAATTTCTCAGATGAGGTAGTGGCCACCGGAACTGCAATCCAAAGAATGACATAAGTCACAAATAAAGTGAAGCCCAGGGAACCGGTTAAAACTTTTGGTCCCCACCACATATCCCAATCATTGAACCAGGCGCCGAACGGACTTGAAACCAATCCAATGAGAATGGGCAGGGCAAAAATCAAACGGGGAATCCAAACCTGGGTGTTGAGATACGCGGCTAATCCTCCGCATACCCCGGCAATTACTTTATCATCTGCGCTCCTGTACAACCTTTTTGTAACATTGGATTGAATCGACTGTGAAGGAACAATGATCCAAAGAATAATGTAGACCCAAAACAAAGCCCCCACAAACACTACAAATAGGATCCTTGTTATCACCGGGTCTATACCGAGATAATTAGCGAGACCGCTACATACACCTGCAATTATCTTATCATCGGCATTGCGATACAATTTGCCTCTGCCGGCACTTGCATAAGTATATGTAGGTTGAGCAGTTTGAGTCGAGGTTTGCTGGCGAGAGCCGCTGCTAG
>Ga0190270_10000936_pt1 | contig 13229 bp, 11 predicted proteins | sample Popmic320T_FD_133748 | JGI IMG/M metagenome (GOLD analysis project Ga0190270, IMG submission 133748) | Populus adjacent soil microbial communities from riparian zone of Weber River, Utah, USA - 320 T | ecosystem: Environmental > Terrestrial > Soil > Riparian zone | place: USA: Utah | collected... | reverse complement strand
TTAATCCAACCGGATCCAAATGGTGTATCCCTGGTCTCTGACATTGATGACACCATCAAGATCACCGAAGTACCGGCCGGAAGGAACATCGTTCTGAGAAACACATTCTGCCTTGACTTTAAACCCGTGCTCGAACCCGACATGGCCGCAAGGTATAAGGAACTCGGCGATATTCCAATCCACTACGTGTCGGGTGGACCAGAGCAGTTGTTTGGCCCGCTGTATGATTACCTCATCACCGGTAACGGCCGCTTTCCGGAAGGAACGATTCATCTGAAGTGGTTTCCGAAGCCGAAGAGCCGCGAAGCGATCGAGAACTTCATTAATGCCATCGATAGTTCCCTGAATGTGACGTATAAGCATAAGCTCGACACGATCACGACGCTGATGGATAAATTTCCGGACAGGAAATTTATTCTGGTGGGCGATTCAGGCGAGATTGACCCGGAAGTTTACAACGAGGTCAGGACGAAGAGACCGGCCCAGGTTAAGGAAATCTGGATTCGCGACGTCATAAACGATAACGCCCTGAACGCTTTCCGGCTTTCAGGAATGACGCTCATCCCGGTTAACCCGCCGGTTTGCGTCGACAAAAAACATTTCGATCACCTGTCCGAGAAGATTAAGGAAAAATATCCGACTCAGACCTACCGGAGGAATACGACTCCACCTTGCGCTCCGTGATCTTGCCGACACCGCTGAGCGATGGCTCGAGTAGTGCCGAGATGGGCGGCACTGAACTTTCAGGCCGAAAGAAAGAAGCCCGCATGACCAATAAACCAATCGTGCTCGCACATGGCATAGCCAGGTTCGACATTCTGCGGGAGATCCTAAGTAAGAAATCGAAACTTGGGGATAGCGATGGGCTTCACTATTTCAAAGGAATCAAAACACATCTCGAAGCTAACGGTTTCCGGGTCTTCCATTCCAACCAGGATTTTGCCGGTCCAGTTGAGTCAAGAGCGGAACAGTTGAAGTCGAGGGTCAACGAGGTCTTATTTGAGACGGGCGCCGATAAGGTCCATATCATCAGCCACAGCATGGGCGGATTGGACGCTCGCCACATGATCGTCGATATGGGTATGGCCGAAAGAGTAGCTACTTTAACTACCATCGGCACGCCGCATCTGGGGACCGTTCTGGCGGATCACGTCATCGGACACGGGGGAGTTTTTCTCCTGGACTTACTACGGCGAGTGATCAATCTCGATGGATTTGCTGACCTGACCGTGACATCCTGCGAAGCCTTTAATAAGCGCGTCGAAGATTCCGAGGCGAGAAACGATGTGGTTTACCAGACGTATGCCAGCGCGGAAGAGATGCGGCAGGTTTTTGCGCCTCTCGTTCCATCCTGGATCTTCATACGAGATAACGAGGGCAAAAATGATGGGCTCGTGCCTTTCAGGTCGCAACAATGGAATGGCGAGCTGGTTGCGGGCGACGGCACCAGAAAGCCAATCACCCAGAAAGAGTTTCCACTGCCTGCGGATCATCTGAACCAGGTGGGCTGGTGGGACCCGCAGGAAGCCATCAGTCCTTTAGCCGGGCTCGGAGGCTTTCTTAAACAAGTGTCAAACTATGAAAAGAAGATAAGAGACGTCTACCTGGAGATCGCACAGAACCTGCCTTAGAAGCGCAAGCCCCTGCGCAGTATGTTGCAAGAATCTTTGTAAGTACCTGTCCACCTCCGTTCCTGGCCGGAAGTTTCCTGACAGCGAACTTCAGTGTATGTTGCTATCCCCGGGCGCTCGCTACGGGAGAATCGTTAGATCAGAATTGCTGTAACCTCGCGAAGCCTGATGGCTGAAATCCGAATTCCTCATGAACGTGCTCTTCCGAACTATGAGAATGCTGTGGTTCCGCGTGAAAAGCTGGAGCGGTATTGCCGTGATCCGGACCATCTATCTAAAGCCTTCGGAAAGAGCAGCGGGAAGGACAAAGCGCGTGTTTTCAGAGCGGCGCTTGGATTGGTGAAAGAAGACTGGGAATTATTGAAAAGCGGCATTCTTCAGGAGTTGCCGTATCATGAAGCAGTCACAGGAGATGAGGACGAATATGGCAAGAGGTATAATGTAAACATCCCGATAACCGGACCCAATGGCCATACAGTGATAGTTTTCACCTCCTGGATTATTCGGCCTAAGACGGATTATCCCTTCTTCGTTACCGCCCTTTGTTTACGAGGAGTTTAAAGCGATGTCGTTTGTTTCGGGCAAACAGAAAGCGTATGAAGGCGATGTAGTTCAGCTTTCTCTGGACTTGCCAAAATGCAACGCAAAAAGAGGCAATAGGGGCGTCGTGGTCACCGCCTTTGATGAGCCCTCAGAGGCTTATGATTTAGAGATGGTTGACGAGTCTGGCGATTTCCTTGGCCTCGCGTATTCTGTCAAGCCGGATCAATTTACAAATCTCTCACGCGACGCGTTTGTTAAGGCAATGAAGGCGGTCGAAAGGGCTGATTTGGCCACAGCCGAAGAGCAGCTAAGAGGCGCAACTGATTTGCGGCCAGCATATATTGGTGCTTTTGTCATGTCGGTGCTCGCGAGTGTTCCAGATCCTGTCGAACACAAAGGCTTTGAGGACGATGTGAGTTTTTTAATCCCCTTGTTACAGTTAGCAACTCGCGTCGACCCTACCTACGAATTTGCTAGCTTCAATTTGGCGGTTGCCTTCTTGAATTTTGGAGTCGCCAAAGCTCGAAAACAAAAATACTTTGAAGCGATAGAACTCTTCATCTCGGCCCTGGGAATCAAAACGGATTCGGATACTGAATTTCGAATCAAAACGAATATTGTAATGGCCTTTACAAGTCTGGCCAGGGAGTCGATCAAGAATGATCGGGTTGAAGAGGGCTTTGGTTATGTTCGGTCGGCATTTTTGGTCCTTCAGGATGAGATCACCAGGCGCAACCTCGGTCTCGCATACGGAAACTTGGGCGTTTTTCAAATGAGGTCTCGAAGCTTTGAATACGCATTACAACAGTTCGAGAGGGCTGAGGATTCCGGAGTTGTCTTGCCCGAGTTCTTGAGTAATCGAGGCGTATGTCTAGTGTTCTTGGGTCGTATTAACGAGGCCGTTCGAGTGTTTGAGCGAGTCTTGGTGATAGATTCTCAAAACGAGCTCGCTCAATACAATCTAGCGAAACTGAAACAAATCTCCAACGGGGAACCTTCGACGTCAGATCTTGTGGCTTTCGGTGACCAGTTCTTCATTCCGGAAGAAGAGCTTGCCGACTTTAACGGACGAATACCTGAGGAGTTGGCTTGGAGAAAGCCTCCTGTATCCGCCCACGAATTTGCCTTCGCCCTGTAGTTCAATCACGCTCCAGCCGCTTCGCTCTCCGGTCTCGCCTTTCGCTCTTCAATTGGAACGTAATCGCGCCCGCGATACCCGAGATAGATTTGCCTCGGCCTCGCAATCTTCTGATCCGGGTCCTCGAGCAGCTCAACCCATTGGCTCAGCCAGCCTGACGTGCGGGGAATCGCAAACAGTACCGGAAACATATCAACCGGGAAACGCATAGCCTGGTAAATGATTCCGGAATAGAAGTCCACGTTGGGATAGAGACGACGTTTGATGAAGTAGTCATCCTCGAGCGCGATTCGCTCCAGCTCCAGAGCGATCTCCAGCATCGGATCCTTACCGGTAACTTCAAACACCTCGTCAGCCACCTGCTTAATAATGCGCGCACGCGGATCGTAATTCTTGTAAACGCGGTGTCCGAAACCCATCAAACGAAACTCGCCCGCCTTCACGCGTTTGATGTACTCAGGAACCTTTTCTTTTGAACCAATCTCCCTGAGCATGCGCAGCACCATCTCGTTTGCGCCGCCGTGCAACGGGCCATAAAGCGCCGCCGCCGCGCCTGCCAGCGACGAAAAGGGATCTGTCTGTGCGCTGCCAATACTACGCATCGCATTTGTGCTGCAATTCTGTTCGTGATCGGCATGAAGGATGTACAAGACATTCAGCGCCCGCTCGAGCACCGGGTTTGACTGATACTTCAGCTCAGTAGTCTTGAACATCATGTTGAGGAAGTTGCCTTCGTAACTGAGATCGTTGTCGGGATACGCGTAACGCATTCCGATGCGGTGCCGGTAAGCAAAAGCCGCGATGGTCGGCACCTTCGCGATCAGTCGATGGATCTGTTTCTTCCTGCACTCCACGTCGAAGATGTTTTTCGCGTCAGGATAGAAAGTTGAAAGCGCGCCGAGCGTCGCTTCAAACATCCCCATTGGATGGGCGTTGTAATGGAAACCGTCGATGACCTTCTTGATGCTCTCGTTGATGAAGGTGTGGTAGGTGATATTGTGCGTCCAGTCCTTCAACTCCTGTTCGGTTGGCAGCTCACCGTTGAGGAGCAGGTAAGCAACTTCGAGATATGAGCTCTTCTCCGCAAGTTGCTCAATCGGATAACCACGATACTCGAGAATTCCTTTGTCGCCATCGATGAAGGTTATTCGACTCTTGCATGAAGCCGTGTTCATGAATGCCGGATCATAAGTCATTAACCCAAAGTCGTCGTCTGACGTCTTGATCTGGCGCAGGTCCATCGCCTTGATGGTCCCATTTTCAATCGGAACCTCATACTGCTTTCCAGTTCGATTGTCGGTAATAGTTAAGCTATTCCCACTCATGAGTGTCTGTCTCCTCTGGTTGTTGCGGCTTGCAAAGCAGATTAACTCCGCGGCGGGAAGGAATCAACCAGGGTGTCGGATGACGGATGACGGGTGACGGGTGACGGGTGACGGGTGACGGGTGACCGGGGACGGGGGACGGGGGACGGGTGACGGGTGACCAGGGACGGGACAGGGTCAGGGTACAGGGAGATGGATGACGAGTGCCGCGACAGTTATTCTTTGCTTTCCGCGCCTTTGGCGCTGAGAGCAAAGAAAGTATTTCTCGCGACACCCGTCACCTGTCACCCGTCACGCGTTCCCCGACACCAGGCGCCCTTCCGAAGAAAAGGCCCGCCAACTCGGGCGGGCCATTCTTATCCAGGTGCGGTAACTAATCGTCCCAACTATTTTCTTGCCTGTTTGATTTCGCGTTCGGCTCGCTTCTTCGCGGCATTCGCTTCATCGGAACTCAATCCCAGACTTCGCAATGTGCTCCCGAGGCTTTCACCCGAGGCGAGCCCCTCCAGAATCGCGTCTCGCGTTATGTTGGGAAATCTTGAGCCAAGATTCTGCGCCACTCTGGTTGCGGCAACATATTGACCAAACTTTAGGTCAGGATTGTTTACCAGGGCGGCTTGATAACCGGCTCGAAGTTGATTGGCGTTGACATGTAAAGTATTTGCGATGCCCGGATGGTCTCGCAAGTCTCGATCGGCGTCGCGAAGCCTGCTGCTTGCCATCCGCGCACGTTCGAGTCCAGCATCGGAACGGCCTTTGGATCTTTCTGAAGCGGTCCTGAGTCCATCATCGGAGCGTCCATTTGAGCGATCCGACGCATTCCCGAGACCTCGATCAACGCCGACTCCCGCAGGAGGGCCACCACCGACACCGCCGCCTGAGCCGCGACCGCCGCCGCCACCACCGCCGCGACCTCGTCCCTGACCGAACACCGAGACCGTCAAGCAAAGCATAAAGAAACTGACCAACCCTACATTAAGAATGTGGCCGTTGCGTTTAGTATTCATAATTTCACTCCTGACTGTTTGAACCCTATGTGTTTTTGCAACTGAATGAGCCTTCGGGGCAAAGAGGAGAGTTGCCGAGTATACGCAACGCAGACATGCCAGCGAGTGTTCGGGACTCAATACAAAGATAACGCAATACAAATATTACAAAGCAGCACTAGTTTCCCAGTGCTGCTCATTGACGACTTTACGGATGAGTTTTGTGGCTACTTAATCCCCAACAACTCAACATCAAAAAGCAGTGTCGAGTTTGCCGGAATGTTTGGTGTACCGCGTGCGCCATATCCAAGACCTGGAGGAATTATTAACTTCCGTTTACCTCCCACCTTCATCGTCAGCAAACCTTCATCCCACCCCTTGATTACGCTACCGGTGCCAAGGACGAATTCATAGGGCTGCCCACGATCGACTGAGCTGTCAAACTTGGTTCCGTTCTGAAGTGTGCCTGTGTAATGAACGGAAAGTCTTTGTCCGTTGCGTGGCGATGGGCCGGTTCCCTCGACGATGTCGGTGTATTTCAGCCCTGACGCCGTTGTAACTTCGGAGCCGTTGCTTCCCGAGCGTTTGGTTATCAAGTAAGCGATGGCAGAGGCAGCAAGGGCCAGCACGATGACGATGGCTATTATGCGAACCTGACGGTTGCGGCCGGTCGGCGTTTTACTTTTTCCGGCTGGATAAAGCCCCTTCGATCGCTTCTTCGCCTTACCGGTCTTTCGGTGTCTGCTTTGCGGCAAGTTGTGGTTTTCTCCTGTTGCTCTTTGATAGCGGGCACCCTTTATAGCTGGTTTCAAGAGCGGGTTCAATTTGAGAACGACCTTTTCAACTACCCAGCCAATAGGTAAACTCTGCATCCTGATTGCAATTCGAAGCGTTCGACCGGGTAACTCCAGGATTCCCTGTTGCGCAACCATCCGCGAAGCGATCTCATTAACACCGTGGCTTCAGCCCGGTGATTTGAGCCGAAGAGTAAGACGGTGAACCGTTTCCAACGGCTTTTGTTTGGGTTACGAGAAACCGTTAACAACGGTTCTGGCGTGATGCCGGCGAGCCCAGATCACCGGGCTAAAGCCACAGTGTTAATGAGATCGCTCCGCGACTGTGCCTGGATCGCCGTGATGAATAACCGCTCGCGTTACATAAAAAAATCTCAGGAGAAAACATGTTCCCCTTGAAACCACTTCGCACTTTCTATTTCATCATCTTCCTGTTCAGTCTCACTGTTGCACCGCTTCACGCGCAGGAGCTTTCGGCCACGCCGTCTCCCAGTCCACCGGCAGACGCCGCCCAGGCGAACGCAATTTCGAAATCGCCTTTTGAGAAAGCCTTTGAGCGGCTCGAATGGCGCAGCATTGGTCCGGCAATCATGGGAGGACGAACGGCGGATATCGAAGGCGTGCCGGGAAATCCGAACCTGATTTATGTTGCCACGGCTTCAGGCGGATTGTGGAAAACCGTTAACGGCGGCGTGACCTGGAAGCCAATCTTCGAGCGGCAAGGCACGATCTCTATCGGTGACGTGGCCCTCGCCCCGAGCAATCCCGACGTAGTTTGGGTTGGCACTGGCGAGTCGAAACCGAGAAACAGCGTTTCGTTTGGCGATGGTGTTTACAAGTCAACCGACGCCGGAAAAACCTGGCAGCACATGGGCCTCAGGGACACCGAACGAATTTCGGCCATTGCGATTCATCCGCAAGACCCGGACATCGTTTACGTCGGCGCGCTCGGCCACGCGTTCGGGCCAAACGAGAACCGCGGTGTGTTTATGACCACAGACGGCGGAAAGACCTGGACCAGGACACTCTACATCGACAAGGAGCACGGCGTTTCGGATTTGGAAATGGATTCTACGAACCCAAACATCCTCTATGCCGGCATGTGGAGTTTTGAGCGGAAGCCATGGACGCATCGGAGCGGCAGCGAGCGAGGTGGCGTTTATAAGTCTATCGATGGTGGAAAAACGTGGGCCAGATTGACTAACGGACTGCCGAAACTGATCGGCAGGATCGGGGTGCGTACAGCGCCGAGCAATCCAAACGTTGTTTACGCCATACTCGAAGCAAAGGAAGGAACGCTTTATCGATCTGACGATCGCGGCGAGACTTTCAAAATGGTGTCCAAGAACGAACGCATCGTCTCACGTGGTTTCTACTACACGCGCGTGCGTGTCGATCCAACTAACGAGAACCACGTCTATGCAGTGGCTTCTACCCTGTTTGAATCGATTGATGGCGGCAAAACGTTTCGTTCAATCACCGGGCGCACACACATTGACTACCACGCGTTCTGGCAGGATCCCAAAAATCCCAAACGCATCTGGCAAGGAAACGACGGCGGCGTCGCCGTCACGCATGACGGCGGCGAAACGTGGGAGCCTGTCTACAACATTCCCATCGGACAGTTTTATCAAATCCATGCCGACAATCGTCAGCCGTTTTATTACGTGATGGGCGGACTTCAGGACAATGGCGCCTGGACTGGTCCAAGCCGGACGCGTGAGCCTGCGGGAATCATGAACGACGATTGGCGCATGGTGAGCTTTGGCGATGGTTTCTATGTCATCAACAACTCGGACGAACCCGATGTCTATATCTCTGAATCGCAGGGCGGCAACATTCTGCGCACGGACTTTCGCACGCGCGAGCAACAGGAAGTGAATCCGTGGGGCCGCGGCAGCGGTGACGGACCAGCCATCGGCGAGAAATATCGCTTCAACTGGAACTCTCCTATCGGCCTGTCGCCTCACGACAAGAACACTGTCTACTTCGGCGGAAATGTAGTGTTCAAATCCACCGACTTCGGCAAGAGTTGGGAGCAAATAAGCCCCGATCTCACCACTAACGATCCCGAGAAACAAAAAGACGCCGGTGGGCCAGTAGGTATTGAGAATACGACGGCTGAGTATTACACGACCATCATTACGCTGGCTGAGTCGCCTGTGCAGAGGGGACAGGTCTGGGTCGGAACTGACGATGGAAACGTGCAGGTCACGACTGATGGCGGTAAGAACTGGTCAAATTTCGTCAAGAACATTCGCGGTGTTCCTGCAAACTCGCCGGTGTCTCATGTGGAACCATCGCGTATCAACGCGCAGACTGCTTACGTTTCTTTCGAGCGTCACATGTTTGACGATTTTCGGCCATACATTTTCAAGACGACGGACGGTGGAAAAAGTTGGTCCGCGATTGCCGGGAATCTTCCGGCAAAGGCTTATGTGCAGGTGGTTCGCGAGGACCCGAAAAACCCGAGCCTGCTTTACGCAGGTACCGAGATTGGTCTGTTTGCCTCTTACAACGGTGGCAGGGAATGGATTCCGCTGAACCTGAAAAATCTCCCGAACGTATCGGTGCACGACATTGTGGTCCACCCACGCGAAAACGATTTAATCCTGGCCACGCATGGCAGAAGCGTTTGGATCTACGATGATGCCACGCCGATTCAGAGCATGACCCCGGCCATTCTGAACAGTAACGCGCATCTGTTTCCTGTGAGACCGGGACTGCGATATGCCACGCGCTTCACTCGTTATGGCATCGGCGACAAAGTGTTTACCGGGCCAAACCCCTCGTATGGCGCATTGATAACCTATTACTTGAAAGACAAGCCTGACGACAAAACAACCTTCAAGGTTCAGATCATGGACCAAAACGGCAAGGTTGTGCAGGACATTGAGAGGCCGGCAAAGGAAAAGGGTTTGAATCGCATTGCCTGGAACCTGCGCATGGGCGGCGCCGAAGTAAGGCGTCCACCCAGCGAAGAAGAGACGGCCTTCGCTGGTCCACCACGTGGGCCACAGGTGCTGCCCGGTAGGTATACCGTGAAGTTGACGGTAGGCGACAAAACATTTGAGCAGCCTGTCGAGGTGCGTCTTGACCCGATGTTGAATGTGCCGCTGTCTGACTTGCAGGCACAACATGAGCTGCAGGTAAAGCTTCGTGACATGCAGTCTGCCGTGAACAGTTCACTGCGTTTTCTCGACAGCATCGAGGAACAGCTCAAGCACACGCAGACCACGGTGAAAGCCCTCAACAAAGAACCCGACAAGGATTTGTTGAAGGCCCTCGAAGACTACATAAAGCAAACCGACGCGCTTCAGGACCGGCTGGCACGCCGCTCAGAAGGACTCGGATTTCCCGGTAAGGCCCAGGTGACAAATAAGATTGGTGACCTGTTTTTTGGATTGGACGGGACCAACGCGGCGCCGACGCAGTACCAGCGGCAATACTTTGACGAGATAGGGCCGGAATATCGTTCGCGTATGGCGGAGGTTAACCGCTTCATCAAAGAAACAGTGCCGCAATGGAATGAAAAACTTCGCGCCTGGAATGCACCGACGCTGACGACCCGCTTGCCGGTGGATTTCTAAATAAGGCTATTCTCGTTATTAGGGCTCACGGCGGGCGGGACGCCCGCGGTCCCAGTGTTCGACCGGAATCGGATATGGATCAATCGAGGTAATCGATGGTTTTTAAGTGCTTAAAGTCTTTACTGCTCGTTGTGGTGATTCTAACGGTCGCCCTTGCCCAGGGGCCACCGGTCGAGACTGGTCCATTTCGCAGGCCTGATCTCGTCGAGCTGGTCAAACTGGATCCGACAATCAAACTCGACATCCGTTACGCGACGAAAAACAATTTTCTCGGCCAGAAGGTGTACCAAGAGGCGCGCGCGTTTCTGCAGCGGCCGGCGGCGGAAGCGCTCGTTCGCGTAAATCAAAAAGTTCGCAGCCAGGGGTATGGATTGGTCGTTCACGACGGATATCGTCCGTGGTCGGTCACGAAGATCTTTTGGGATGTCACTCCCGAGGACAAGAAGATTTTCGTGGCGGATCCGGCAAAGGGCTCCCGTCACAATCGTGGCGGTGCAGTCGACCTATCGTTGTTTGATCTCAAGACTGGAATGATCGTGAAGATGCCGGGTGAGTATGACGAAATGACGGAGCGGTCGCACATCAATTACGAGTGCGCTACGCCGGAAGCGAAACGTTTACGCGAGATCTTACGCGCGGCGATGACATCGGAAGGCTTTGCGGTTTACGAGCCTGAATGGTGGCACTACGACTATAAGGATTGGAAAGAGTATCCGATTCTTAACCTGAAGTTTTCGGAGATAGGGAAGTAGGGTGCCGGGTGCCGGGTGTTAGGTTTCAAAGAAGCACTTGGCCTCAGCGCCAAAGGCGCGGAATGTAACAGCCTGGGCCAACGGCCCAGGAAGTAGCGACAGAAGGTTCTAAGCGCTGAAGGCGCGAAATAGAACGTATGCACCGGTCGATACGCCCCATTTCGCGCCTTCAGCGCTTACCAGTTTTTGAACCCTGACCTGGGGCGCTGCCCCAGGCTATTGCATTTCGCCGTTGGCGCTGAGATCAAGGGCTGTTTCCCACACTCGACGCCCTTTCCTTTACCCGATGCGGTCGTCAACACCGGCCATCCGGATCAAGCGGATGTTTCCGTTAATCCCACTAGCGGAGATTGAGTTTCCACCGGAACCAATCCGGGCGGTGTAGTTGCCGCGGCTGCTCTTTTCGATAACCACGCTCGGCAAGTCTGAAGTGACGCTGCCGTTCATCCCGTGAGCTTTGAGGTCAGCGTTGATTCCATCCGCCAATCTCAACTCGATGTTCCCATTGATGCCACTGATTTCGATGCCATCTTTACCGAGGTTTCTAAGAGCAACGGAAACGTTACCGTTGATGCCGCTGAAATCAGCGGAGCCTGCGGCCTGCGCGATTTCAACTCGGCCGTTGATACCGCTAATGTGAACCGCGCCGTCAATCTCGCCAACCTTTACCGAACCATTGACGCCGCTTGTTGACAGTGCGATCGCTCTCGGCAGTTTCAGCGTTACTTGCTCCCGCGCGTTTGAGCCGGAAATTCGCGACATCAGGCTTTCGTCTTTTTCGCCGCGAATCGTCAGCTTGTCGCCAGTGCTCTCAATAATAATCTTGCGGCGGCTTAGCGCCTCTGCGCTTTCTCCGATTCGTTCGATATAGATGTCGGCGGTCCTGGTATTCGAAGTCTCGATCTTAACAAATCCGTTAATCCCCGAAACATCGACACGCGCGCCCGGCGAAAGCTCGAAAGTCTTGCGAATCTCCTCGCGCACGTCGCCCGAAGAAGGCTTTTGAGCGTTGACCTTCACTGGCCACTCAAAGCGGCCTCCCGATTTGGAATGCGAACGCACGATGCCTGCGATCCCGGCAATGCCTACCAGGAGCACGAGTAAGATTACTTTTTTCATTTAGGGTGGTCTCCGGAAAGAAATTTCGAATGTCTCACGCTTTAACGATACGAACGGCGCTTTGGTTCCTTTTTGTTTGGGGGTTTCTATTATAAGCGAGAACCCACCCGCTACCAGGACGTGGTAATGGTGAGTTTGAATTTAACGCCGAAGGCGTTCGCTAATTTCAGCCCAGGGTTTGCTTTGAAACCCTGGGGACAATATGGTTCGTTGTTTGTCGCCAACTCTGAAGGAGTTCGACAGGCTTGCGGGTTATCGCGACCCAACCCTTTTCAGGGTTCGCGGGTTCTGTGGAGAGCCTGGCTCTCCCAGGGTTGCCAAAGCGCAACCATGGGCTGAAATTAGCAAACGCTTTCAGCGTAGAAGCAAACTGCATGAGTACGCAGCGGGTGGGTTTCTTGACATACGCGACGTCGGGACATACCCTCACAACCTATCTAACATTTTTACAATACGCGGAAACGCCAGCATTTTTGAGGGTGCCGGGGTGCTATGACCGATAGAGACTCAAGGGACCGAAAGGTTCTGGTGGTTGAAGACGACGAAGACGCACGCTTTCTAATGCGTCTTGAGCTGGAACGTCTGGGTTACCTGGTTTTGGAAGCCGCAGACGGCGAGAAGGGGGTAGAAGTCGCGGTCGACGAACGTCCGGATATCATCCTCATGGACCTCACACTGCCAGTGATGAACGGAATTACCGCCACAGAGAAGATTCGAGCCACCGATGGCCTTGGCGGAATTCCCGTGATTGCCGTCACCGCCCATCAGGAGACCGATTTTCGTGAAGAAGCAAAGACCGCCGGCTTCAACGCTTACGTTACCAAACCAATCGAAATCCCCTGGCTGGATGAACTGATCAGGGGTCTGTTGGTGTGACGGGGCATGCTGGGGAACGGAAGAGCGGGGGCATGCCCTCCTTCCCTACCTGAGAGCACCGCGCGCGGCACCTGAGACCGGTCGATTTCTCTCCAGTAAGTATAGATCCCAACTTCAAAGTCTCGCGCTCGCATGCTCTCAGGTAAGAATATCCCGAGTGTTCAACGTGACGCGCTCGCATGCTCTCAGGTAAGAATATCCCGAGTGTTCAAGGTGACGCGCTCGCATGCTCTCAGGTAGGGAAGGAGGGCTTGCCCCGCTCTTCCGCACGCCACAGGCCCCACCGTGGATAGCAACAAAGCACTCGACGTAGCCTAAGCAGACCGATTGCATCAAAGATTCATGTAGCCAATCTCGACCCGGTCGCTATCCGAGAGTGTGTGAAAACTGAAGGTACGAGTGAATAACGCTGAAAGCGTTCGCTAGCTCCAGCCCAGGGTTGCGCTTTGGCAACCCTGGGAAAGAGGCATTCATT
>Ga0190270_10000935_pt1 | contig 13231 bp, 12 predicted proteins | sample Popmic320T_FD_133748 | JGI IMG/M metagenome (GOLD analysis project Ga0190270, IMG submission 133748) | Populus adjacent soil microbial communities from riparian zone of Weber River, Utah, USA - 320 T | ecosystem: Environmental > Terrestrial > Soil > Riparian zone | place: USA: Utah | collected... | reverse complement strand
TCACTGGATCGCATGAGCCTGCAGGCGCAGGTCGACGCGCTGGGCGATACGCACTCGTAGTTCCGCGCGTGACGCGGAGGGCCGCGCGACCATAAGATCGCCGCCATGACAGATGGCGTACAGTCGGCCGTTCAGGAACTGCTGCCGCTGATCAGCAGCTTGCGCGATGAAACCGAATCGCAGCGACGTATCGCAGCGCCCGTCGTCGAAGTGTTGCGTGCGTCGCGCTTGTGTCGCATCGCAGTACCGGCGGATCTCGGCGGACTGGAACTGCCGCCTCCCGAGGCACTGTCCATCTACGAGCAGCTCGCGGGCGCAGATGCTTCCGTTGCCTGGATCGTCTGGAACAGCACGCTGCCTTGTTTTTTTGGCCGATTCTTTTCGCCCAAGGTGCGCTCGGAAGTCTTTGGCGATCCGCGCTCGCTGTATGCCGGCTCCACGCGCCCCAGCGGGCGCGCGGCGGTGGAAGGCAATTCCTATCGCGTCAACGGACGCTGGTCGCTGGTGTCCGGCTGCGAACTCGCCGACTGGGTGGCGTTGCGTTGTGTGATCGAGGAGAACGGCCAGCCACGCATGCTGGCGCCGGATGTGCCCGAGGTTCGCATGGTGTGGTTCAGGCGCGCCGAGCTGGAAATACTCGACACCTGGTATACGGGCGGGCTGCGTGGCACGGGCAGTCACGATGTCGTCGTCAAGAATGTACTCGTGCCGCGCAGCCATACACTGTCTCCCATCGACGGCAGCACGCTCGCCGGACCGCTCGGGCGAGTTCCCATCGTCTGCAACATGGCAGCGGGTTATGGCGCACAGTTGCTGGGCCTGGGGCAGACATCCGTGAACCTGCTGGTGGCGTTGTCGAAAAAGAAGCCGGCGGTCGACCCGGGTCCGGCGCTCGGAGAGCGGCCCGCGTTGTTCGCGGCGATTGCTGAACACAGCGTGCGGCTCGCCGCCGCGCGCAATCACCTGCGCGATTGCGTGCAAAAACTCTGGGACGCGGCGGGGACTGGCCCCGCCACGCCGGAGTCCGTCGCCGAGGTATTCAACGCCGCGCACCACGCGATGGCGCAGGGGCGCGGCGCGGTCACTGCAATGTATGCCCTGGCGGGCACCAGCGCGCTCTATACCAGCTCACCGCTGGAGCGCATCCATCGCGACATGCACGCCATGGCGGCTCACGTGATTGCTCAACCCATGTGGGTCGAGGACACGGGACGTGTACAGCTCGGCGCAAAACCGGTGAACCCTTTGTACCTGGTTTGATCGAAACGCTGCATATGCCGCGGATCCGATACCTGCCAGCCGTGGTCCTGGCCAGTGCCCTTGGCGTCGCGTTGGCGCAAGCGCCTGCGGAAACCGAACCGCTCGAAGAGGTCGTGGTCACCGGCGAGTTTCCCGGCCCGGGCATGTGGAAGGTGACCCGGGCCGACGATCCGGCCGGGCATGTGCTGTGGATCGTCGGCGAACCACCGCCCTTGCCGAAGCGCATGAAATGGAAATCGCGTCAGGTGGTAGCGGTTGCCACGGGCGCGCAGGAAATCCTGCTCGACGCGTCGGTGCGCATGGAGCCCGACGAGAAGATAGGTGTGTTCAAGGGACTGTCATTGCTGCCCGTGGCGCTCAAGGCGCGCCGCAATCCGGAGGAGGCCACGCTGCGATCGCAGTTGCCCGCGGATGTCTACGAGCGCTGGCTGGTGCAGAAGAAGCGTTTCCTCGGTTCTGACAGCGGCGTCGAGAAGTGGCGACCCATCTTCGCCGCGGACAAGCTGCGCCGCGAGGCCTTCGACGATCTCGGACTGCGCGAAGGCGGCATGGTCTGGGAGGTGGTGGGCAAGCTGGCGAAAAAGCAGAAGATAAAAACCACCAGGCCGAGCCTGCAGTTCACGTTTCAGGCCGACGGGCTGAAGGCAAAGATCCGGGAATTTTCCCGCCAGCCGCTGGCCGACACCGAGTGCTTTGCCACCACGCTGGATCTCACCGAGGCGTTATCGGACACCGCCACCGAGGAGAGCCGCGCACGCGCATGGGCGACTGCCGATCTGGCGACACTCGCGAGCCTGCCACCATTACCGAATCCCTACGTTCCCTGCGCCATGGCGCTGCTGGCCACCGATTTCGCGAAGGAAGTGATCCCCGCCGACATCCGTGAGCAGCTCCACGCGCTGTGGATCGAGTCGGTCGGCAAGTCGCTGGAAGCCAATCAAACTACTTTGGCCATCGTGCCGCTGGCCAAGCTCACGCGCCCGGGCGGGTATCTCGAGCAGTTGCGCGCGAAGGGTTATCTCATCGAGGCGCCGAAGTAGTCTCATCGCGCTCGGTCTTGGCAATGTTCACCGCCGAGCGCGTATAGCGCGCGGCATTGGCGAAGGCGATGCGCGCTTCGCTGACAGGGTTCACCATCTGCAGCTCGCGTGTTTCGCGCGCCTGCTCGTGGTCGATGATGCGCCCGACGGTCACGCCGCTCGCGGCGTCGCGGAGCTCGACGATGAGAGTCATCGAGCCGGCGGTGCGCACGAAGCTGCGCGAACCCGGCGTGCTACCGGCATCCGGCGCAGTGAGATCCAGTTCGGTGATCGAGGGCACGATGAGCAACACGTCCGGTGCCGGCGCTTCGGCCAGCGTGAAACCGCCACGCTCCACCAGTTCGGCCACCAACTCCTCGTGAAACGCGAGCGCCATGTCATCCACGATGCGCTGCCGTTCGGAGGGCTTGAGTCCGGTGTCCAGGCGATCCAGTTTCTTGCGATCCCAGTCCTTGCGGAACGCGACCGACGCCGGCGCGAGCATCACGCGGCGGTATTGCGAGAACGTTGCGTCCGGTAATCGGTACACGCCCGCCTTGCGGCTCGAAGGCACGCGCACCAGTCCATCTTCGGTCACGTCTGTGATGACCTGCGCCCCTGCGCCGCTGCACGACAGGACCAGAAGCAATGCGAGCGTTCGAATGGCCATCATTCCTCCGCTGGTGGGGTGTATCACCACGTTGCTCATCCGTCGGCTTGCCGACCTCGCCGATTCCTACAGGCCTTGCCGCGATGCTGCATGACTACCCCTTTGGTGGGATAGAATCGTGCCACTCAGCCGGGGCACACTCCAGCCTCGCCGGCCTCAAAGAAAAACATGTACTCACGTTTGCAGCTGATATCAGCGGCCGTGGCCGCCTTGTTTGTTGCCGCATGCGACAAGAACGAGGCTCCACAAGCCCCACCACCGCCGGAAGTTGGCGTCGTCATCATGCGTTCGGCCGCCGTGCCCCTGGTTCGGGAAGCGTCGGGACGGCTTGCGCCCACGCGCGCCTCGGACGTCCGTGCCCGTATCCCCGGGGTGGTGCAGAAACGCCTATATAAGGAGGGCAGCATGGTCCGTGAGGGCCAGCCGCTGGTGCGGATCGATCCTGCGCCGTACCGCGCGCAGCTCGCGGCCGCCACGGCCAACCTCGAACAGGCCGAAGCCGCAGCCAAGAACGCCAGCGTGACGGCCGCGCGCAACCGCGAGTTGACCAAGCAGCAGCTCGTATCCCGCATGCAGCTCGACGACTCCGAGGCGCTGGAACGCTCCACCGCCGCGCAGGTCTCCGCGGCAAAGGCACAGGTCGAGTCGGCACGCATCAACCTGGGATACGCCAACGTCACGGCCCCGATTGCGGGACGAGCCGGACAGATGCGCGTGCTCGAAGGCGCACTGGTCGGGCAGGGCGAGGCCACGCTGCTAACTACCGTGGAGCAGCTCGACCCCATCTACGTGTTTTTCGATCAGCCGGCCACCGATTTCGAGCGCCTGCAGCGCGCCCAGTCCGCGGGGCAGGTCACCATCTCGCAGGGAAACCTGGCCGAGGTCAGCGTCATCCGCGCGGACGGCACTGAATACCCGCACGCTGGAACACTCGACTTTTCCGATTTCAGCGTGAACGCGTCCACCGGATCGGTGGCCTTCCGCGGCATCATCCCCAACCCGGATCGCTCCCTGCTGCCAGGCATGTACGTCATGGTGCGGTTGAAGGCGGGCGTGCTCAACAACGGCTTCGAAGTGCCGCAGCTTGCCGTGCAGCGGGACGCCCAGGGTTCGTTCGTGCTGGCCGTGGCCAAGGACGGCACCGTCGAGGCGCGACGCATAGAAATCGTCGGCGCGGTCGGCGCCAACTGGGCGGTCACCAGCGGACTCGCCGTTGGTGACCAGGTGATCGTCTCCGGAATGCAACGCGCCGCTCCCGGCATGAAGGTGGTGCCCAAGCCCATGGACGCCGCGCCAGAAGCAGCGGAGGCGCCCGCGAAGGCTGCGCAGAACGGCCAGACAGGCTCGTAGCACATGTTGCCGCACTATTTCATCGACCGGCCGGTGCTGGCCTGGGTCATCGCCATTCTCATCATGATCGGCGGCGGGCTTGCGATCACCCGTCTTCCGACAGCGGCCTATCCGGATATCGCCCCTCCGCAGGTGTCTATCAGCGCGTTCTACCCCGGTGCGAACGCTGACACGCTCGAACGCACGGTCACGCAGATCATCGAGCAACAACTCACCGGCCTCGACCGGCTGATGTACTTCACGTCCTCGTCCAACTCCAACGGCACCGCCGGCATCACGCTGGTATTCGAGAACGGCACCGACGCGGATGTCGCGGTGCTGCAGACCCAGAACCGCGTCAAGCTCGCGGAAGCGCGCCTGCCCAGCGAAGTGGTGGTGCAGGGACTGTCGGTCTCCAAGGTAAACCAGGGATTCATCATCGCGCTCGGCGTGCGTGCGCCTAACGGCGGTGTGTCCTCCGCCACGCTCAACAACGTCATTTCCTCGCAAGTGCTGGACCCCATCCAGCGCATTCCGGGCGTGAGCGCCGCCAACCAGTTCGGCTCCGCGTATTCAATGCGCATCTGGCTGAACCCCGACAAATTGCGCAGCTTTCGCATGAGCGCATCGGAAGTGTTGAACACGGTGCGCGGCCAGAACGTGCAGTTCGCCACCGGCTCCATCGGTGGCGCGCCCTCGGTCGCGGAGCAACAGATCACCGCGCCGGTGAGCGCGGAAGGGCGCTTCGGCTCGGTGGAGGAATTCGAAAACGTCATCCTGCGCACCGAGCCGAACGGCACCAGCGTCAGGCTCAAGGACGTGGCGCGCGTGGAGCTGGGACTCCAGGACTATGGATTCGACGTGCGCCTCGACGATCAGCCGGTGAGTGGTTTCGGCGTCACCATTTTGCCCGGTGCCAACGCGCTGGATGTGGCGGACGCCGTCAAGGCGCGCATGGAGGAGTTGTCGGCTGGTTTTCCGCCGGGCGTCAAATGGTTCGTGGCGCTTGATGCCACCACGTTCATCACGCACGCCATCGATGAAGTCATCTTCACGCTGTGCGCGGCGGTGGTGCTGGTCTTCATCGTGATGCTGATTTTCCTGCAGAGCTTTCGCGCCACGCTGATCCCGACGCTGGTGGTGCCGGTAGCCCTCATGGGTGCCTTCATCGGCATGGAGATCTTCGGCTTCTCCATCAACCAGCTCACGCTGTTCGGCATGGTGCTGGCGATTGGCATCGTGGTCGACGACGCCATCGTGGTGATCGAATCCGTCGAACGCATCATGCGCGAGGAGCATCTCTCGCCGCGCGATGCGACGCGCAAGGCCATGGACCAGATCACCAGCCCGATCATCGCCATCTCGCTGGTACTGGCGGCGGTGTTCATCCCCTCCGCGATGCAATCGGGTTCGGTGGGAGTGATCTATCAGCAGTTCGCCCTGACCATCGCGATTTCGATGCTGTTCTCCGCATTCCTTGCGCTGTCGCTCACGCCGGCGCTGTGCGCGACGCTGCTGCGACCCGAACATCTCAAGGAGAACCGGATTTTCCGGTGGTTCAATCGCGGCTACGACTGGTCTTTGTCACATTACCTGACCACCGTGCGCTTCAGCCTGCGTCACAAGACCTGGTGGTGGTTTGGATACGCCGCGCTGGTGGTGATCGGCGGCATCCTGTTCTGGCGTGTGCCGGGAAGTTTCGTGCCCGAAGAAGACCAGGGTTATGCCATCGGTATCGTGCAGATGCCGCCGGGAGCGACCATGCAACGCACGCGTGAGGTCATGCGACGCGTGGGCGAGAAGCTCCGGAAGTCGCCGTCGGTGGACTCGGTATTCGAAGTTGCGGGATTCAGCTTCAGCGGCAGTGACGAGAGCCAGGGCATCTTTTTCATTCGCCTGAAGGAAATCGAAGACCGCAAGGAAACGGCGATGGAATTCATCGGCTGGGCCTACGGGAACATCGCGGGCACGGAGCGCGATGGCTTCGTGTTCTTCGTCAACCTGCCGGTGATCAACGGCCTGTCCGATTTCGGCGGCTTCGACCTGTGGCTCGAGGACCGCGGCAACCAGGGCACCGATGCGCTTATCGCCGCCCAGAACACGCTGGTACAAAAGGCTTCACAGAGCCAGGTCGTGCAGGGCGTGCGATACAACGGACTCGCTCCGTCGCCGCGCCTCGAGCTGAAGCTCGATCGCTCGCAGGCGCAGTCGATGGGTCTTGCGATCGACGATGTCTACAACGCGGTGCAGATCATGCTCGCACCCGTCTACGTGAACGACTTCTACTACCAGGGTCGTGTCCTGCGGGTGCAGATGCAGGCCGACGCACCGTTCCGCATGAACGAGGATGCGTTGCGGCGTTTCTATCTTCCGACCAACGCCGCCACAGGAAATGCCTTTGTGCAGAGTGGCGAGACCACCAGCGACGGCATGGTGCCGCTGGCCTCGGTAGTAAGTTCGAAGTGGGTGGTCGCACCGCCGACCCTGCAGCGCTTCAATGGTTTTGCCGCCATGCAGATCGTCGGCCAGAACGCCGAGGGTCACAGTTCGGGCCAGGCCATGGGAGAAATGCAGAGAATGGTCGCGCAGGATCTGCCACCCGGCTTCGGTGTCGACTGGGCTGGCCAGTCGTTGCAGGAAATCCGTGCCGGGGCCGAGGCGCCGTTGCTATTCGGGCTTTCGATCCTGGTGGTGTTCCTGTGCCTGGCCGCGCTGTACGAGAGCTGGGCCACGCCCATCGCGGTGTTGCTGATCGTGCCGGTGGGCATCATCGGAGCGATAGTTGCCGCGTCCAGCACAGGCCTTTCAAACGACGTGTTCTTCAAGATCGGCCTGATCACCATCATTGGCCTGGCGGCGAAAAACGCCATCCTGATCGTGGAGTTCGCGTTGCTGGCCCAGCAGCGGGGCGTCGCGCTATACGATGCCGTCATGGAGGCCGCGCGCCTGCGATTGCGGCCCATCCTCATGACTTCATTCGCCTTCATCCTGGGTGTGTTGCCCCTTGTGTTCTCCAGTGGCGCCGGTGCCAATGCGCGGCGGGCCATCGGTACGGGCGTGGCCGGCGGCATGTTGTCAGCGGCCATCCTCGGTGTGATGCTGGCGCCAGTCTTCTATGTGACGATCCGGCGCATGGTCGGGGACAAGTTCGAAGTCCCGAAGCCGGATCTCCCCAAACCTGAACGGCCGGTGAATCCGTATCGCAGGGGGGATTGAGGAACCGCATCGACTGGGAACTCCACTCACGACATGTGAGTCGAATTTCGCAAGAGGTGTTTATGAAGACGTCACTGGTTGCCATCCTCTTATCTGTGGCGCTGCTCGCGGGCTGTGCCGCCACCCTGAAGAAACTCAGCGAACCGAAACTGAGTTACACCGAATATGCCGGCGAGCCGGTCAAGTCCTTCTATATGAGGAACCTCGACGGGGGCTGGAGCCCGGTGTCCAGGGATCAGCTGGTGGTCTGGTCGGGTATCAACGAAGCCTATCTCATCAAGGTGGCCGGCTACTGCCCGGACCTGCAGTTCGCGCAGGCCATTGGAGTGACCAACACCGCCGGCACCGTGGACAAGTTCGAAAAGGTGATCGTGGGTCGCGACAAGTGTTTCATCGACGAAATCCGCCCCATCGACACCAAGCAGATGAAAGCCGACCGCAAGCTGATGAAGGAGCAGCTCAAGGAAAGCGAGACAACCTGAGCCCGAGCCCAAACACTAAAGAGCCCCCGGTCCCGGGAACGGGCCGGGGGCTTTTGTTTTTCAGATTCGGGACAGCAGCGGCAGCAGCATCATCACCAGGCCGGCCCAGCTCACGGCCCACAGCAGGGTGCGCACCACCGGCACGCCCGCGATATAGACAGCGGTGTACAACACGCGCGCCACGAGGAAAACGAGCGCGCCAGTCTTCGCCTGCGACGCTTCCGGCGCCACGATCATGTTCATGAGCGCCAATGCCAGGAATACCGGCAGGGCCTCCTGCATGTTGGCGAGCGCGCGCGTGGCCCGTTGGCCGGTCATGGTGAGCGGCCGCATGTGATCACGATTGCCCAGGTTTTCGGCTAGTTTGCCCGGGGCGCCGGGCGGCACGGGTTCCCGGAATCGGCCCGGCAGCAGCGTCTGCAGGACGAAGAGGGCAAGCACGAGAAGCACGAGAAGGACCATATGCGGGCTCCGTTGGTGTTCGGGGACAGTAACTGTGTCGCAAATATATATAGCAATGCCGCTGGCCGGGGCGGTCCCCTTACAATCCTGGGCCATATGAACAAGAAGGGCTTGCTGGTCCTAACATCCCTGGCCGTGCTGGCCGCCTGCGGCAAGCAGGAGGAGCCCCCCGTCATGGCGCGCGCCGACTGGGTGCTCGAGTCGCGCGTGGCATTCTTCGAGAACGACGCCAAGACCCCGCGCCTGGCCCCCCGGGAAGACCTGCGCCTGTGGGTGCCGTACGTGGTGGGTGATCTCTACGGCGGCCCTAACGAGGGTGAATTCGCACCCGTCGCGCTCAAGCCGGACCTGAGTTTCGCGCTCGATCTCAACAAGAATCACGACAAGCTCGCGAAGGCACTGGTCCCGACCGAGTTCTCGCAGAAGTGGATGACCATCGAACCGACCAGCGCGCGCGTGGCGCGCCTGTCACCGTTTGTCATGCCGGTGGATGGCATCGCCCCGGTGGGAATGTGCGAGTGGTTAGACACGGACACCGGCGACAAGCTGATGCTCGTCTACGTGGACCGTCCGGCGCGTATCCGCGGCGAGATCGTCTACGATGGCCGCAACCTGCGGTTCGACATCGAGACGAAAGAGGCCGGGTATATCTGGATCCGGCAGCCCGAGGGAAGCGGCGAATACCGGGTTGCACCCTGGCCAGGCAGGGTCCTGCTCGCCGTTATGCCCGGCTAAAAGAACGGGGGCAGCCCCCGTTTCCCAGCAAACGGGGGCTGCCCCCATTTTTCTGATACTTTCCGACCCCGCGGACCCTTCCGTTTATAGAGAGCGCGACCATGCAACGAAATCTCATCGTGGCAATCACGAGTATTGCCGCGTCTGCCACGTTTCTGACCGCCTGCGGGAAAAAAGAAGAGGCTCCACCGCCACCGCCGGTGGCCGAAGAGGCCAAGCCCGCGGAGCCCGCCGGCGCCGATCCGAAGCAGTTCCTGACACAGCCGCTGGCCATCGACATCTACAGCGCTGATCCGTCGGCGCACGTGTTCAACGGCAAGATCTACATCTATCCCTCGCACGACTTCGACTCGGGCATCCCGAGCGATGATCTGGGCAACCAGTACGCCATGAAGGATTACCAGGTCTTGTCGATGGACAGCATCGGCGGGCCGGTTACGGTTCATCCCGTCGGTCTCGACATCAAGGACGTGCCGTGGGCCAGCGAAAAGATGTGGGCGCCGGATGCCGCCGAGAAGGACGGCAAGTACTACCTGTACTTCCCCGTGAAGGACAAGGAAGGCGTGTTCCGCATCGGCGCGGCCGTCGGCGACACGCCGGAAGGTCCGTTCAAGGCCCAGCCCGAGGCGATCAAGAACAGCTTCAGCATGGACCCGGCCGTGTTCAAGGACACCGACGGCAAGTACTACATGTACTTCGGCGGACTCTGGGGTGGCCAGCTGCAGCACTGGAAGACTGGCAAGCACACGCCGCTGGATGACTCGCAGCCGGCGGACGACAAGCCCGCGCTGTATCCGAAAGTCGCGCGCATGGCCGACAACATGGTCGAGTTCGCCGAAAAGCCGAAGGATCTGAAGATCGTCGACGAGAACGGCAAGACCATCCTGTCCGGTGACCACGTGCGTCGCTTCTTCGAAGCCTCGTGGATGCACAAGTACAAGGACAACTACTACTTCTCGTACTCGACCGGCGATACGCACACCATCTCGTATGCGATGGGCAAGTCGCCGTACGGTCCGTTCACCTACAAGGGCGTAATCCTGAAGCCCGTGCTGGGCTGGACGAACCACCACTCGATCACGGAAGTGGAAGGCAAGTGGTACATCTTCTATCACGACACCCAGCGCTCGAATGGCATCAACCACCTGCGCAACGTGAAGCAGCCGATCGAGATCACGTACAACGAAGACGGCACCATCCAGACCATCGACCCGTACACGGGGGATGACGCGGCGGCCGCCGCGCCGGCCACCACCGGTCCGACTCCGGCGCCGGCCACCTGATCGGAACACACTGCAACTCGCTGTAAAGAAGGGGACGCTGCGGCGTCCCCTTTCTTTTTGTGTCATCCGGACCGAATCGCCCGGCACACGCCGAAACGGCTTATCATCGACGGCGCCATGAACGATGCGCTCGAGTCGACCCCGGTATCCCCGTCGCTGACGCGGCGGCGCCGGACCTTTCTCGCGCCGCTCTGGTTGTTAGCCTTGGGCGGTATCGCGGTGCTGGCGGCGGCGTTCTTCTACTGGAATTCCGCCACCACCACGACCATCGTGCTGGTTCGGCATGCCGAGAAACAGATCGGTGCCATCGACGATGCGCCGCTCACACCCCAGGGTGAACTTCGCGCCGCGCGCCTGGCGGTGATGTTGGGAGACGCGGAAAAGCTGGGCCGGGTGCAGAGGATCTACGTCACCAACACGCGTCGCTCTCAACAGACCGCCGCGAACCTCGCGCAGCGACTCAATTTAAAGCCGACGATCGTCGAAGCGAAGATCTCGAACGCGGAGCTCGCGCACCAGGTGCTGCACGATAACAAGGGTGGACTGGCGATCGTCGTCGGGCACAGCAACACCGTTCCACAGCTCGTCGCGGAAATGGCCGGAGTCGACGACGTGCCGGCGATGGGCGACGAAGAATTCGACACGATGTACGTAGTCACGGTGCCGACCATCGGTCGCGCTTCTGTGCTGCGCATCAAGTACTGACTTCCTCAGATGATCGGGATGTCCCCGCGCAACTCGATCGCCTTCCTGATGAAGGCTTCGTGTTCGGCAATCGAGAAGTGCGCCTTCACGCGTCCCTTGACGATCCGGTTCTGGTCGATCAGGTAAGTGACGCGCTGCACCCAGACGCCGAACAGTCCGTTCACGCCGAACATCTTGATGACCTCTTTCGTTTCATCCGAGAGGAGCGTGAAGGGCAGGTCGTACTTTTCGCGAAAGCGTCGATGACTTTCCGGGCTCTGCGGGCTGATGCCCGCCACACTCAGGCCCGCCCCACTGATCTCCCGGTGCAGATCCCGGATCGAACAGGCCTCGCGGGTGCACCCGGGAGTGAAGTCGGCCGGGTAGAAATAGAGGATGACGGGCCCGTCTTTGCTCAGGTCGGATAACGAAATGTCGTGACCGTCCTGGTCCGGCAGCGTGAACTCGGGTGCCTTCTGCTCGGTTTCCAGCATGGGCGGCATATTAAGAGTGAATCGCTTGCCGGGGCCAGCCTGCCTGATAGAATCCCGCGCCTTCCGGCCCAGGGCCGGTGTTTTCAACGTGTGGGGCGGTAGCTCAGCTGGGAGAGCGTCGCGTTCGCAATGCGAAGGTCGAGGGTTCGATCCCCTTCCGCTCCACCAAATTTTCGTGTCACCACCGTAGCCCAACGGCCAGGTGGCCACCGTAAGAGGCATAGTCACCGATCGAGCCGGTGTTGCCCGTCACCCGATCCTCAACCTGCCAATCCGCAAAATGCTGGTTGGCATGCACGCGGAATTCCCCGTACCAGCGCTCGCCGAAATTGCGTCGCACGCCGGCAAAGGCGCTGAGGACTATTTCAGTGTCAACCTGTGTGTGTACATCGAATTGACCGCCGTCGGCAGTCGGGCCGGACACATTCGGAACATCTACGGCGGAGGCGCCGAGCCCGGCTCCCACGAACCAGGTGGTCGCACGGCTCGAGGGATTAAACGTGCGTTCGCCCCAGGCCTGCAGCATCGTGCTTTCGGCGAGTGCATCGACGGGCTCTACCGCGGGCGATTGCCTGATGCCCGCAATCTGCGCCGGCGTCTCGAAGTCGTACTCTGAAAGCAACAACGTGCCACCAATGGTCCACCGCTCATTCAGTTCGTAACGCAACTGCACGCCGAAGCCGGGAATGTCGTTGGCCGGTTCGCCATTCGCCACTGAAATACTGATCAGCCCGCCGGCGCTGAGCGCCTTTTCGCGCTCATCGGCAATCGCAGTGCCGCCAGTTGATGCAATGCACGCGACGAATGCTCCAAATCCATTCTTGTTCTTCACGAAGCACCTCCCTGAAGACATGCTCCGTTAGACGTCATGCCGCGCCAGACTCCGGCGAAGCTACGTCACCACCACGATCTTCCCGATTTGCCGGTTGGCCTCGAGAAACCGGTGTGCCTCGACGATCTGGTCCAGCGGGAACGTACGAGCAATCACCGGCTTCAACCGCCCATCCGCCAGTCCGCGCAGAATCAGCGCCTTCGCGCGCGCGAAGCGATCTGGATAATTCCAGATGGTCGATGCCACCCAGCCGCGAATGCTCAGGTTCTTGAATGCCGCCGGCCAATGAGGATGCAGGGTCGGCTGGCCGGAAAGACCGCCATAGATGAAGAGTGTGCCGTCGACTGCCATGGCCTCGGCCAGCGTCTGCACATACGGGCCACCCACCGGATCAAACACGATGCGCGCGCCTTTTCCGTCGGTGATCTTCATGACCTCCGCGACGAGATCGGATTCTTCCGTGGCGATCACATGCTTCGCGCCGTGATCGAGCAGGGCCTGGCGTTTGTCACTGCGCCGCGTGGCCGCGATCGGAGTGGCGCAGGCCCAGTTCGCGAGCTGAATCGCGGCGAGGCCCACGCTGCTCGAAGCCGCGCGGATGATCACGTAGTCGCCCACCGTCGCGTGTACAACCTCGAGGATGGCCATCGCCGTCAGGTATTGCATCCAGATCGACGCGGCGTGAATGGATGACAGCCCCGGCGGCGCGGCGAGCACGCTGCGCGCGGGCACGATGGCCTGCTCACCGTAGACACCGTATTCGCC
>Ga0190270_10000933_pt1 | contig 13245 bp, 7 predicted proteins | sample Popmic320T_FD_133748 | JGI IMG/M metagenome (GOLD analysis project Ga0190270, IMG submission 133748) | Populus adjacent soil microbial communities from riparian zone of Weber River, Utah, USA - 320 T | ecosystem: Environmental > Terrestrial > Soil > Riparian zone | place: USA: Utah | collected... | reverse complement strand
GCGCCCCCTCGCGCATCGCCATCCATCTTGGTCAACACCACGCCGGTGATCCCGATGCGACGGTGAAACTCCTCCGCAGAACGAACCGCGTCCTGCCCGGTCATGGCATCGGCAACAAACAGAATCTCGACTGGATGCGTTTCGCTCTTGATAGTTACCAGCTCTTCCATCAACTCTTCGTCGATGTGAAGACGTCCGGCAGTATCAATGAGCAACGTATCGAAGCCCGTTTGTTGCGCATGCTTCACGGCGCTGCGAACAAGCGTGAGCGGATCATTTGTATCGGTCTGTTCAAAGATCTGTTGGCCAGTTGCTTTCGCAATGACCTTAAGTTGCTCTCGGGCTGCCGGCCGGTAAACGTCCACCGAAAGCAGCAGCGGCTTGCGATCCTGGTTCGCAGCCAACCAGCGCGCAATCTTCCCCGTCGATGTCGTCTTCCCGGAGCCCTGCAGGCCCACGATCATGACGACATTCGGGGTTTGCCGCGTAAAGACGAGTCGCGACGATTGGCCGCCCAGCAAATCAACCAGCTCGTCAAAAACTATTTTGACGACCTGCTCCGAAGGCTTCAGTTCCTGCCAAACCTGCTGTCCCTCGGCTTTCTCCTTGACAGTGGCTATAAAGTCTTTTGCAACCTTATAGTTGACATCGGCCTCAAGGAGAGCCAAACGAATCTCGCGCAGCGCCGCGTCTACATGCTCCTTCGTAAGCACGCCCTCGCCGCGCAGATTCTTCAGCGTCCTCTTTAACTTATCCGATAAGGACTCAAACATAGAGCACTAGGTGACAATTCCTGCCGGCGACGGAAACGGAGATGATAGCGGCCACCCCAAAAGAGTGTCAAGGAAGGCACTTTGTGGGGATGGAGTAATTCTGTCGTACCAGGATTTTTCAGGGCCAGGAGACTAGTGGGTCAACACTTTCGATCGGAAGAAGCAAACTATGAACCTTGCGTAGCTGCGGGAACCTTTGAATTATGATACCGATGGCCTCTTGACATTTCCTGATGTGGGCGTCTTTCTCGGCCTTCGGATCGTCCGCGGTGACACCAAGGAACACCTTGTAAGCGCCGCAGTCTCGATGGTCGAGTATGAGGACTTCCGACACCTGATGCAGATCGATGGCCACGCCGAGTTGGTCCAAAAAGGAACTCTGCCAATCCAGTTTTTTGGGAGGTTCAGTCCTTTCCCGGAGGACGACTCCTAAACTTGCACCGGGCAGAATCAGTTGATCGTATTTTCCGCGCAGGCCCAGGGAGTCCATTGTTTGCAGGGTCCGATGCGGGTAGCGAGAATCCATGCACTGAAGCATGAGGATCGGAACGCCGGCAGCTTTACTCGCATCCGGGGCGATGTGTTTAGCCACATATGATTCGAAATCCATCTGATCATGTTCAGACATAGTAACCTCGCTTTGGTCGGCATTATACGCCAGCGCTGGCGCAAGTCCAGTTTCTCGTCAACCAGGCAGTGACTCGGTACCGTAAGGACGGGAAACGTCGTAATTTTCGAGAGGTGCTTCCAGCATCCAGCGCTATCGGTGTGTAAACTCCAGCCACTCAGCGCCAAAGGCGCTGAATATAAGAGCCTGGGCCAACGGCCCAGATGGACCAGTTGAAATCTTTTAGCGCTGAAGGCGCGAAATGATGTTGGACGCGGCGCAATCAATATGGTTTTCGGGCGATGGCTCTGGTATTTCGCGCCTTCAGCGCTGTCAGATTCATTCACCTCCAACTGGGGCGTTGCCCCAGGCTTTCACATTTCGCGCCTTTGGCGCTGAGACCAACCACGACTAAAAGCGAAGGGGTGGGCCAACGAAGTTCTCGTGGCGTTTGAATTCTCTTAATTCCCACGCAGAGAATCAAAAGTGGCGCAGCGCTCAGAACATTCTGGGCGCCGGGCCTAAGCTCATCAAAGGGCAGGAAAGTTCGAGATCACTGAGAAACAGCGGTCGAAGCGATAAATCTGGACGGCGGCGGATCCACAACGATGGTTGTTCGCGACAAGATAGTGAACAAACCTTCGGATCAAACCGGGGAACGTCCTGTGAGCGATGCGATCCTGGTCTTTTCCAAGCCAAAATGAAAAAAACCAATGTGGACGGCTTTTGGAGCGTGTGTTAGATTCTCCCTGTTTTGGCACTAACAAACGTTAGCGGCGCGTGGGAAATCGCCGCTTCACCCAACCTTTCGCTCGCCACAAAAGTAATCTTGTATGAAAGTTGTCCTGAATTAGGTGTGTTTAAGGGACTAAATGGCTAAGAATGCAGGCTCCGGGGGAGGCCCCGCGCCGGAAGACTCCTCAAGCGGTAAAAGTGTGGTCGATCTCGCGGACGCGCGTGTGCGCCTGAGAGCCGGCACCCGTGCGGCTACCAACCCGAATTTACTCGAAGAGCTACAGGAAGTTCGTTCCCTTCTGGACCAGGGTCTATCCGCCGAAGCGAAGACGCGTCTCGCATTACTAATCACGGCTGCTCAAAAAAATCCTTCAATACTCGCGCTGGCGCGCTGTGCATTGTCCACTGCGCTGGAGATGCAGGGACTGTATCGTGATTCGCTTGCGGCGGTGGCGATGTACGAATCGCCGGAATCAAGGACCAAGCTTGATCAGGAAGCGATTCAGTCGCTAAAAGTCCAGATAGGTCTCGCTTACAACTACAACGGAGATCACCCCAAGGCGATTTCGGTTCTTAAGGGCGCCTTAAAGGAGTTTTCCGACAGCGAGACGGCCGAGCACAACCTTGGTCCAATCTATGTAGCATTGGCTCGCGTCTATCGCAGTATCAGCGAACACCCGATTGCCCTGGATTATTCCCAACGCGCGTTAGAGCATTTTCGACAAACCGGGGAATGGCGCGGTTTGGCAGATGCTTACTTCGGCATTGCATTAGCCCAACTCCAGGAGGGCAATCACGAAGGTGCGCTGGAAAACTTTCAGCAAGCCCTCAAACTTACCGGCGATCATCCCGCCAGTTATATTCTCGGAAAAATCTACGCAAACATGGCGGGTGCGTGCTGGTTCCTTAAGCGCCCGCAGGAGGGGATTCGTTACCTCGAGAAGGCGATTGCATACTACGAGCGCACGGACCACAAGACCAATGCCTCCGATGGTTATAACAACCTCGGCATCAATCTTATTTTGATCGGCCAATGGAGCCGGGCCCAGGAGGCTCTCCAGCGAGCTTTATCTCTCGCATCAGAAGTCGACGAACGCGCGGCTAAAGTCCCGATGATTTTAGACTCGCTCGGCGAGTTGCTGATGTTGCGCGGCGAGCTTGACGAAGCGAAAGACTATCTCTTGCGGGCGGTCGAGTTGGCCACCGAACACGGCAACAAGTGGTATGCATGTCAGGCTTTACGAACTCTCGCGCGGTGTTATCTGGCGATGGAAGATCACGCCAAGGCGCTGGCCAATGCGCAGGAAGCGCTAGACCTGGCCGAAGTGATCGTCGACCGTCAGGCGATCTGTGATTCGCGCTTAATTCTGGCGGAAGCACACGTTCGCAACAACGAAATTGAAAAGTGCGCGGCACAGTTAGAAAAAATAACTGAGGAAACTACCGAGTCTGCAAACGACTTGGGCTTCACTGGTGAGTCTCACCGAATTTCCGGGATGCTGGCCCTGCTTCAATCTGATTTTCCTTCGGCAGCGCAACATTTCGGCAGCAGCGTCTCCATTTTCGACATGCTCGGCGATCGGTATCGCGCCGCGCGTGCGCATAGTGAACTCGGGCGAGCATACGCGACGAGTCAGCCCAGCCGTGCCATTGAACATCTGACGCGCGCCGTTAACGCATTTCGCGAGTTGGGCGCAAAGCTTGATCAGAAACGCGCCGAGGCAGTGTTGGACAACCTGGATCGATCCGCTCCTGAACGGAGCGAAGAACAATCGGCGCTAACGCAGTTGCTGACGTTGCGACTCGCTGAAGCGGTAACTTCAAGGGAACTTTTGCTGCGCGAACTCGCGGCGATCATGCGCCAGGAAACCAACGCCAAGCGCGTGGTGATTACTGAAATGGATGAAAACTCGCGGCGTCGCGTGGTCATCGCACATGGCTGCACGCCGGCTGAGAGTGGGACGATTGCAGAGGCGCTTGACGACCTCAGCGATGAAGATCTGCTGGACTATGGAAAAAAGAACGACGCCGCAATTCTTCAATTACGTTCGTCTCACGCTCCGAGCGCGACACTCTATATATCTCCTCGCAACCGGGCCAAGCTTCCGGGAGGACTTTCGCTGGATCCCTTAATGAGGATTGCCGAACTCGGGATGGACGTTTGTGCGCTTCGTCTGGGCGGTCAAAAGGGCCCACGTGAGCAGCAGCCGGCGGAGATGACAACCAGTTTGATGCCCGGTTTCATTCACTCCAGCCCGGCGATGACAAAGCTGGTCGAGGAAGTGCACAAGATCAGGTCATCGGACGTCACGGTTTTGGTGACTGGCGAATCAGGCACCGGCAAAGAGTTGGTGGCCCGGGCCATTCACGCACTCTCATCGCGTCGCTCCAAAGTGTTCGTTCCATTCAATTGCACTGCGGTGCCAAAGGAGCTTTCAGAAGGTTATCTGTTTGGCTATCGACGCGGCGCATTCACCGGAGCGGTTACCGATTCGGCGGGCGTGATTCGGACAGCCGCTGGAGGAACACTCTTCCTCGACGAGATTGGCGATTTACCTTTGGATCTGCAGCCAAAGCTGCTGCGGTTTCTTCAGGAGGGTGAGATTCAGCCACTCGGCGAGCAGCGTCCGATCAAAGTGGATGTCCGCATCATTGCGGCGACCAATACGGATTTAGAAGAGATGGTTGCGCAGGGGCGGTTCCGTGAGGATTTGTATTACCGGCTAAACGTGATTCGTTTGCGAGTGCCGCCGCTGCGCGAACGCCGTTCGGAAATCCCAACCATCGTCAACTACTACATCAATCACTATTCGGCGAAGTTTGGTCGCAAAGACATTCAAATCACGCCACCGGCAGTAGATTTATTAATGGTTAGTGATTGGCCGGGAAATGTTCGGCAGCTTTGCAATGAAATCCAGAGGGTAGTTGCGCGCGCCGAGGATTCAACAGTAATTACTCCCGATCATCTATCTCCCGAACTCAAGCGGACGTCTTCTCCGACCACTCCAAGTTCAACGGTTTCAACTTTGAACTCAATACCCACGAGCGCTTTGCAGAACGTCACGCTCGCTGACGCGCTGGCTGACGTCGAGCGCCGAATGATTGCCGATGCCCTTCGCAAGCATGGCGGCAACATCTCGCGCGCCGCTCGTGAGCTTGGACTGACTCGTCGCGGCCTCTACCTCAAACTCGAGCGTTACCAACTCAGCGCCACCGGCTAGAGGCTTGACCCGCTACTGACGTGCGCGCCTTCGTGTCCGTTGGTTCCTGTCTCCTCCACTATCGAACCGTCAAACAGATGCACTATGCGATCCGCGTGCTGCGCGTAACGCGCGTCGTGCGTCACCATACAAATCGTAGCGCCACCACGATGTAATTCCCTCAAGAGTTCCATCACAGCTTCGCCGTTAGTGGAGTCGAGGTTTCCGGTAGGCTCATCCGCCAGCAGGATGCTTGGCTGGCCGCCCACTGCTCGGGCCACTGCCACGCGCTGCTGCTGACCGCCTGAGAGCTGGCTGGGCAAGTGTTTAGCCCGGTGGGCCATGCCCACGCTCTCCAGAGCGTCGGTTACACGCTTCTTCCTATCTGCCGAGTTCATGCCACGATAGGTCAAAGGCAGCTCGACGTTTTCATAGACCGTGAGATCTCCGATCAGATTGAAGCTTTGAAAGATGAACCCGACTTCGCGATTGCGAATGCGAGCTCGCTCCGATAACGAAAGGTTCGCTACCGGCGTATCGTTCAAGACATACTCGCCATCGCTCGGTGTATCCAGCAAACCCAGGATCGACAACAAGGTCGACTTGCCGCATCCGGAAGGTCCGGCGATGGAAACATATTCGCCCTTTTTGATGTCGAGATGGATACCGGAAAGAGCGTGAGTCTCGACCTCGTCCGTGTAGAAAACTTTCTTAACGTCTGCGAGGTGAATCAGCGCATCGGGTGAACTCATCATTTGTCTCCTTCGAAAGGTCGCTTAAGTAAGTACTGCCTGCATTAGTGGGTGAAAGCTTTCAGCGCCAAAGGCGCGAAATGTAATAGCCTGGGGCAACGCTCCAGGTAAAAGTTTGAGTGAATCCTGGGAGCGCTGAAGGCGCGAAATACGGAACCCTCGGCGAAAACAACGGTGAATGGCTCTGCGTCCAATATTATTTCGCGCCTTCAGCGCTAAGAAGCTTGCTGTCTCACCTGGGGCGTTGCCCCAGGCTTTCACATCTCGCGCCTTTGGCGCTGAGAACCAGGTTCCTCTCAAGTCGGTAGCTTCAACGTACTCTGATACGATCGTAGCTGTCCATTGCCGATGTGTCCGACAGGATTACTTGATCGCCTTCACGCAGTCCACTTACGATCTCTATTGTACTTACGGAACTCCGCCCCAGCGTTACTTGCGTCCGCAATGCCTCTTGTCCGTCCGGGCTTAATCGAAACAGCCCCACAGTCTGTTGGCCCTGGCCAAACGCTGGTCGACCCACGTACAAAACGTCTTTCAGTCGCTCCAGCTCGATCGTTCCATCAACACTCAAATCAGGCCGCGCACTGGCCGGTAACGGTCCCGTCAGTGTCACGTCTACTACAAAAGTTCCTTCTCGAGCCGCAGGGTCGATGCGCAACACTTCTCCCTGGATTATGCCGTTGCGCGTGTCGACCGCCACTGCCTGCCCTAGTTTTACGTCCTTGATCTGTGTCTCGGCAATCTTAAGTTCGGCTTTCAGCGACGCCGGATCCGCTACGCGCGCGATGTTGAAACCGGGAGTGACCTGCTGTCCGACCTGCACCGACACCTCCTGCAGCACTCCGCTGGTACCTGCACGCACTTTCAAACCAGTGGCCTGCTCGCGTTTCAGTCTGGCCAGCGCGCGAAATTGCTGAATACGCGATTGCTGCGCGGCTATCTGCGCCTTGATCGACTTGCCTCCCATTGTCAGCCGCTGCTGTTCCACTTTCAGCCGGTTCGCAAGATCAGACACGCGAACTCGAGCGACCTTCAAAAGAATCTCCGGCACCAGCCCCTGTTTGCCCAGCACCTCGTCAGTGTCAAGCTGCAACTTCGCCTGCGTATACTCCGCGTTGATACTAGCAATGGTTGACTGCAGGGTCATGGATTCACTTTCCAAACGCGTTCGCAAACTCTCCGCGTCGGCCTCGGCAGCCTTAACCTGAAACTCCGCATCCATTGCTTCCTGTTCCACCTTTGGATTTGAGAGTTCTGCAATCACAGTGTCGTGACCAACGACGACCCCGGCCTGCAACGGAATCTTTTCTACCCGGCCCTCTGCGGGCGCTGGTACCCAACGCACTAACTGCGGCACTAAGGTGCCGATACCTCTCACTTCGCGCACCATCTGCCCGCGCTTGACCGTATCGATAACGGCGGTGGAACGATCGAGTGTGGGCGCGGCCGGCTTCAACTTTGAAAGCCCAAAAGTAATTCCCCCAACCGCCACCAGACCAACGACGATAAGGACCACTGTCGGGGCGCGCTTTTTTAGTTTGGACTTTTGAGGCCGCTTAATATCCATGAACTTAATTCTTAACTGACGATCGTTCTACGTTGAGTGTAGGAGGTTAGCCTTCTCGATCTACGAGACCCTTCTTACTGGGACCGCGGGCGTCTCGCCCGCAACCTGCGAGACCTCATACATCTTATCTAACAAAGAGCTTTTCGCGCTGCGCGCTCATTTGCGGGCGAGACGCCCGCGGTTCTAATGAAGCCGCCCCAGGTTCCGAGGAACGTTATTCGTAACGCACAGCGATCATCGGATCAACCTTCGTCGCGCGTATAGCCGGGATCGAGCAGGCAATCACGGCGACAAGTATGAGCAATACCGAGATGGCTGTAAAAGTCACTGGGTCGGTAGGCGTAACGCCATACAGTTGGCTGGCGAGAACCCTGGTCAGAGCTACTGAGACTATCAGTCCCACGAACACACCAACAAGCGCCAACGCCAATCCCTGTTTCACGACTAGTTTCAGCACATCAACCGGCCGTGCGCCCAGCGCCATCCTGATGCCAATCTCATGTATGCGCTGCGTAACCGAATAAGACATCACGCCGTAGATTCCTATCGACGCGAGGATAAGCGCTAAGCCCGCGAAAATTCCGAGCAGCAACGCGTAGACGCGCGGTTGCGCCACAGACTTGCCGATGATTTCATCCATGAACTTCATATTTGAAACCGGCAGGTCTTTATCCAGTGCCGACACCTCGCGTCGCACAGCACCCGCGAAAGCTTTCGGATCAGACGTCGTTCGGGCGACCAGCGTAAGATTCAAGCCCGGATTCTGTTGGAAGGCCAAATACACCTCGGGCTGCGAAGCGACTTGTAGCGCTGTGTGACTTACGGGAGCCACGACACCGATTACCGTCATCCAGGGTCTTTGAGAATCAATGGTGCCTCGCTTAAACCGTTTACCGAGCGGCTCCTGGTTGGGCCAGAATCTCCGCGCCGCCGTCTCGTTAACTACCGCCACGCCCGGTGCGTTTCCATTATCACTATCCGTAAAAGCCCGGCCATTGCGTACAGGGATGCCCATCGACTCAAAGTAGTTTGGACTAACTTTGCGAAGGAAGGCTCGCGGCCTGTCGGCCGCACTAAGAGGCGGTTGTCCTTCAATTCCCCAGGCGAGGTTAAGCTCATTACCGCTGAAGGGAAGGTTGTCGACAGTGCCCACGGACCTTACGCCGGGAACCTGGGCCACGCGTTGGACCAGTTGCTGCTGAAAAATTGCCTGGCGGTCCTTGTCCGTGTATTTGGTTTCCGGCAACTGCATTTCCAGCGTAATCAAATTCTCTGGATTGAAACCGGGGTCAACATTCTGCAAGCGCAGGAAACTTTTTATCATCAAGCCTGAGGCAATCAACAACACGAGTGCCAGGGCAATCTCCGTGACGACAAGCAGGCTGCGCAGGTAGTTCGCTTTGGAACCTCCGGAGTTGCCTCGCCCGCCTTCTTTCAAGGTTTCATTCAGATCCAGTTTCGACGCCTGCAGCGCCGGTGCCAGGCCAAAGACGAAAGAAGTGAACAGCGATAACAACAGCGTGAATGTCAGCACCTTCCAATCAATCCCAATATTGTCAGGGATGGAAACATTCGCGGGGCTGAAGATCACTAACTGGCGTAGAACCAATATCGCCAGCAACGAACCCAGCAGTCCGCCGGCCAATCCCAATAACATTCCCTCGGTCAAGAGTTGTCGAATGATACGTAGACGCGTGGCTCCCAGAGCGGTGCGAATGGCCACTTCTTTTTGACGTCCTGAGGCCTTGGCTAACAGGAGATTGGCGACGTTGGCGCAGGCAATCAACAATACGCAGCCGACGGCGCCAAAAAGCACCAGCAACGCCAGGCGGATGTCTCCGGTAATCTGTTGCCGCAAAGGCACAACATCAACTTCCATGTCGGCATCGACCTCCGGATATTCCTTTTGCAGTCGGCTGGCGATTACATTCATTTCAGACTGCGCGGCTTCCGGCGTCACTCCGGGCTTTAGCCGGCCAATCATGAAGAGCGCGCGAATGTCACGGGCCTTCAGGAGTTCCTCGGGAACCAATGGCACCCACAGATCCGCATTAGGCATAGCGTATTGTGAAGAGGCAACGGTGGCGGAAAAAGCGGGTGGAAATTTGAAATCGGACGGCATTATGCCAACGACTGTGTAGCTGTTCCCATTGATCGCCACATTCTGCCCGACTATGTTCGGATTCGCCCCGAAACTTCTTTGCCATAGCTGATTGCTGAGTATCAGCACCCGATTGGCTTGAGGCTCATCTTCGCCGGCAACAAAGAGCCTGCCATGCAACGGCTTGACTCCAACCACCGAAAGAAGTGTCGCGGTGACTCTGACACCAATTACACGCTCCGGTTGTTCACCCCCTGTAAGATTGAAATTACTGTCGGTGAAGGCCCCTAAATCCGTTAACGACTTATTATCATTCCGAAGATCGGTGAAATTAGGGAGCGAGGTGGGAATTTGTCCAAAACCCCTTTTGGCACTCTTTTCCCAAACCATCACAAGCTGATCCAGATTTTCATAGTTAATTGGATTGAGAAGGATCGCGTTAACAACACTGAAGATCGCGGTGTTGGCGCCTACACCCAGAGCTAACGCAAAAACAGCAACGACGATGAACCCGGGATTCTGCCGCATTACCCTCAGGCCATACCGTATGTCCTGCCAAAAAGTATTCATCGCTCCTCACCGCACGCCCGTTTAAGAGTCAACCAAACCGCTGATTATTTACGAAATTGCGAATTCAAATTTGCCAATTTGAACAAGGGCCCGGTTGACTGTCAACCAGATCGTCACGACTAGAGTAGACGGATCTTTGCTGAATTTTATGCATCCCTATGATGAGAAACCTCGGGTACGTCTAATGAGTCGGATGGAGAGTAGGATGAAGTTACAAAATGGGCAAGGCGAAAGGGGAAAGTTGATCAGACCTGAAGAAACGGAGAAGGGGCCTTAAATACCAATCGGGAAAAGCGACACTACATGAGCCGCTTTCCCCGCATAACGTCTTGGGAGGTAAACCTTGAACTTCAACCGATCAGGCGCTTAATGGCCTACAGTGGGAGGCGAATGGTGGAGCTAAGGACTAGTTACCGAGCAGTGATCCCAGAGTCGCCGAGCATGATTCCCTTGCAAACGTTGCCGAGCATGATCCCTGAGTCGCCTAACATGATGCCCTTGCAAACGTTGCCGAGCATGATCCCTGAGTCGCCTAACATGATGCCCTTGCAAACGTTGCCGAGCATGATCCCTGAGTCGCCTAACATGATGCCTTTGAGTTCGGTTGATGTAGTCATTGGTTTTTCTCCTGAAAGTCGAACGGTTACTTTTGATTACCGACTCGGTGAAGAGTTCTTCTTGGGGGAAGTTTTTCTTTTTTCAAGCCGACGTTAACTGCGATTCGCTTCCCTACTTATCAACCTTCGTGCCAATGAAGTCCTAGAATTAGCATGTTCCACAAGTCGTTATTATTCATGCACTTGTGGGTTCATTTTTCGCAGCCTCAGGCAGGAACACAAACTGCCGAAAAGTGCTTACCAGCTATACACCAACGCCCTCTAGATCACTTGAGGGCCTTGCATTCCGGCTCGCGCCCAACAAAAGCCGCTCTTTGAATCAATTCATCTGACGTGTATACCGCGGTAACAGGTGTTTAGTGAGTATCCAGTGGATCAGTGGATCTTCCTTGCTCTCATCCCAGCAGTGAACTGCTGGGCTACTATCAGTCGTCCGCTAACGCGGACTGACAGAACCACTTTTTGTGCAAAGCCCAGTGGTGTGGGTCAGCCCTAAAAGTCGCGAACGCCTTAGTACATTTTGAGCAACTTTCGCGAAGCGATCTCATTAGCACCGCGGCTTCAGCCCGGTGAATCGAAAGCCATCCAATTGCCCCTAACCGTTTTAACGGTTTACTGATGCGGGGAAACCGTGGAAACGGTTATGGGTTGGAAATAACGTTCTTGGCCCACCGGGCTGAAGCCACGGTGCTAATTAGATCGCTTCGCGCAGGCCGCGATCATGCGTCTGAGGAAAAGGAAGGTGGTGTATGAGTAAGTGTAGGCGTGGTTCGGCAAGTCGCTTGAGGCCAAATTTAGCGCTGGATTGCGCTTTTCAACTACTGAGGATCAGGGCGCGCCCCGAAGAGCCAAAGGCGCATAGCGCTAATGCGATCAGCAGCAATAGGCCTGTCACGATAAACATGAACGACACGCTGATCTGCGTTAGCGCGCCCGTCAGAAGGTATGAGAGAGGTGTTAACCCATAAGCGCTGAGCATGACAACGCTCATCACTCTGCCCCGCAATTGCGGGTCGGATTTTGTTTGCAGCCAGCTCGCCATAAGCACCTGCGTATAGCCGGCGATCACTCCAATCAACACCATTAAGACGCACGCCCAAATTACGTTGGGCACCAGGCCCAGCAATGTGAGTCCGAACCCCAGTCCGGTTGTCAACCACAGAATTGTCTTACCGAAACTGAACCTGGCATGCATCGCACCCACGACTAGAGTGCCCACCAGAAGCCCTCCGCCAAGCGAAGAAAGCATTGCTCCAAAGGCCGCCGCGCCACCGGCAAACTTCACGTTGGCAAGCGATGCGAGACCGACGGTAAACGGGCCGGCGAAAGCAAACTCCACGACGGCGGTGATCGTCAGCAGTGCGCGAAGCGTGGGTTCATAGTACGTATAGCGCAGTCCTTCACCGATAGAGCTCAACAGTTTCGCGCGACGTGCGCTTGTTTTGGCGATGATTTGCTCAGGAGCGGCGTCTGACGAAGGCGGACTCTTCATTAGCAGTAAACAACCGGCGACAAAGACGAAGCTTCCGGTGTCGAAGGCGAAAGCCCCACCGGTTCCAATCACAGAAATAACGATCCCAGCCAGCGACGGACCTAAAAACATGGCGAGCAGCGAACTGGTATTCAGCATAGAGTTGCCGGCCACCAGGTTCTCTTTGGGGATAATTCCGGGAATAAAGGCCTTGAGCGCAGGAGTGAAAAAGGCATCAGCCATCCCGAAAACAGCGACCACAATAAATAAGTGCCAAAGATGAATCTTATGGAAAAGGACGAGCGCCGTGAGAACGGCACAAACGATCGCGCGCACCACGCTCGAAGCGATCATGAGTTTCCGCTGGGAAATCATATCGCTGATTGCGCCTCCCACAAGTTGAAAGGCCACCCGCATTATGGTGTGGGTTAACAGGATGCTTCCGAGAGCCAGGCTGGAACCCGTCAAGCCGAGCACCAGCCAGGGCAGCGCCACAAGATAAAATTGGTCACCAAGAATCGAAACGCTTTGTCCCATCCAAAGCAGACGGAAGTCGCGCCGGTAGAGCATCTGCCAGGCTGTGAAACGCCGGGCAAAGTTCCATATTGAGCGTTTCGCTGGAGGACCGATCATAGTCTGGGTATCTTAAAGGTAATTCGACTCAATGCTAAAAATATGTCAGCAATGCTCATTCCACAATTGAAGCGTATCGAGATGTGCAGAACCGTGCGCGGGTAGAGAGTGTGTGAAAACTCAGGTACGACCAATAACGCTGAAAGCGTTCGCGAATTCCAGCCCAGGGTTGGCTTTGAAACCCTGGGTTCAAGACGTTCCAAGAGATTCTTCGCAACT
>Ga0190270_10000932_pt1 | contig 13247 bp, 12 predicted proteins | sample Popmic320T_FD_133748 | JGI IMG/M metagenome (GOLD analysis project Ga0190270, IMG submission 133748) | Populus adjacent soil microbial communities from riparian zone of Weber River, Utah, USA - 320 T | ecosystem: Environmental > Terrestrial > Soil > Riparian zone | place: USA: Utah | collected... | reverse complement strand
GCGAAGGCGCGGTAGGCGCGGGCGAAGTCCTCGGTCTGCATGCAGATGGCCTGCGCCTGCGCCTCGGCCTCGATGGCCTCGTCCACCCCCATGGCCCACTCCTGGTGCAGGCACCGCTTGGTGATCCCGTTGGCGAAGCTGGGCCCCTCGGCCAGCGAGCGGGCGAGCGCGGCCGCCTCGCCCAGGAGCGCGGCGGGCTCCACCAGCCGGTTGTAGAACCCCCAGCGCTCGGCCTCCTCGCCGCCCATGCTGCGCCCGGTGTAGAGCAGCTCCGCCGCGCGCCCCTGGCCCACGATGCGCGGCAGCAGCGAGCACGCGCCCATGTCGGCGCCGGAGAGGCCCACCTTGGTGAAGAGGAAGGCGACCTTGCTGCGCGCCGTCCCCAGGCGCAGGTCGCTGGCCATCGCCAGGATGGCCCCGGCGCCCACGCACACCCCGTCGATGGCGGCGATCACCGGCTGCGGGCAGCCGCGGATGGCCTTCACCAGGTCGCCGGTCATGCGCGTGAAGGCGAGCAGGTCGTCCATGCGCCGCTCGTCGCGCATGCGCACCAGCGGGCCGATGATGTCGTGGACGTCGCCGCCGGAGCAGAAGTTCTCCCCCTCCCCCGTGAGCACCACCACCTTCACGTCGGTGGCGAAGCTCAGCTGGCGGAAGGTGTCGCGCAGCTCGGCGTACGAGTCGAAGGTGAGCGGGTTCTTCCGCTCCGGCCGGCTGAGCGTGACGGTGGCGACGGGCCCGTCCACCTGCCAGCGGAAGGAGGTAGGCGCGAGGTCGGCGGCGAAGATCTTCGTGGTCATGCGGGACTGACGTCTCCAGGTTCGTTGGGAATCGACCAACTACATCAAAACGGCGACATCCACTGCGCCACAACCAGGAACTTCCACTGCGCAACCACAACTCAACGCGGGCGGGGTCTGGTGCGTGTCCGACGGCTCCGCGCCGCCCCCACCGGCTCGCTAAGGCTCGCCACCTCCCCCGTCCCGGGGGAGGTTACTCGCGTCGATCTGCTCGTCGGCCCGGATCGGCGAGGGCAGCACGGATCCGGCGAACGACCAGGTGGAGCTGCGTCAGCACTTCCTCGTTGCGGAAGCGAAGGACGCGGTAGCCGGCTGCTTCGAGCACCGCCGTCCGCCCCGCGTCGCGCTCCTGCTGTTCGTCGTGGACCCCGCCGTCGACCTCAACGCAGAGCTTCTGCGCGGTGCAGCAGAAGTCCACGACAAACCCGTGTATCGGATGCTGTCGGCGGAAGTAGAATCCTTCCTGCCGATCCTTTCGCAGTGCGCGCCACAATTTTTTCTCGGCGGACGTCATTTCTCGCCGCAGCCCCACCGCCGCCCGCTGTACCTCCGCCGAACTGGCCCGCAGCCGTTTGCTCGCGTCCATGCGGTCCCGGTGAATGAAGGTGATCACGATCACGGCCAAAGGCACCAATATCTGACCGATCAACCCCCACCGGAACGTGGGAGGTGGCGAGCCTAAGCGAGCCGGAGGGGGCCGGCGCGGAGCCATCGGGTCTGCGCTGTCGTGGCCGTGCCATCGCTGTAGGCGTAGGCGGTAGGCCCGCCCCTACACCTCTCCACCCGACACCGCAAGCGCCTGCCCGGTCACCCCGGACGCCCCGGGAGAGCAGAGCCACGCGACGGCGCTCGCCACCTCGGCGGGATCGATCAGCCGGCCGAGCGGGTTGACGCGGGCGAGCATGCGGCGCGCCTCGTCCGGCGTCTTGCCCAGCGCGCGCACCAGGTTGTCGGCCGCGGCCTGAGCCATGCCGGTGTCGGTGTAGCCGGGACAGACGGCGTTCACCGTGATCCCCAGCTTGGCGGTCTCCAGCGCCAGCGCGCGGGTCAGCCCCACGACGCCGTGCTTGGCGGCGCAGTACGCGGCGGTCATCGGGTAGCCGCGCAGCCCCGCCGTGGAGGCCACGTTCACCACCCGCCCCCACCCCGCCGCGCTCATGGCCGGGATCACCTCGCGGGTACAGAGATACGTGCCGGTGAGGTTGACCGCCAGCATGCGGTCCCAGGTCTCGCGGGGCATCTCCGCGAACCCCGCCGCGGCAGATTGCCCGGCGTTGTTCACCAGCACCTGCACCTCGCCAAGCGCCTCCCGCGCCCCCGCGAACGCCGCCGCGACCGAGCCCGCGTCGGCGACGTCGCAGGCGAAGGTCTCCACCCGCACGTCATACCGTTCGCGCAGCGCGGACGCGTGCGCGTCCAGCCGCTCGCGGTCGCGCCCCAGCAGCGTCAGCGCCGCCCCCACCCGCGCCAGCTCGTCCGCGATGGCCGCGCCGATGCCGCGCCCGCCGCCCGTGACGACGGCGTGCCTGCCGGCCATCACGAGCTCAGTCATTCATCGTCGCGCCGGCAGAGGAGGCCTGTCCATCTCCCGGATGGGATGTCCCGGCGGCAGCAGACTGCAGCAGCTGGTGCTCGTCGGGCCAGGGGACGTGCTCCCCACGAGCACTCACCGGGTCGGGTGCACGATCGACCCCCCGCAAGCCGAGCAGCTTCGCCTGGCGCGCCTTCAGATCGTAGTAGCGGGGCTCGATGTAGGCGGTCAGTGCCGGTCCCGGGAACACCACCAGCGAAATGTGGGTCGAGTAGTCACCCGCCTCCCAGCTCTTGATAACGGCTTTGTAGGCCGACACGTGCGCGACCAGATCGAGCAGACATTCGTCCATGTCGCGTTCCTCGATCAGGTCGGCGTGCTCCACGATGACGCGCTCCATCCGGAGCAGTATCGGCATGAAGACCTCCTTCATCCACAGCCGCCAGGCGGATTCCTCTTCGGGCGTGGGCGGAGGCTCGGAACGCCAGTACGAGACGCCGCTCCGGTATTTCTTGCGGAACTTGTTCCAGGCCGTGGCAGAAGCGTGGTTCAGCGCGAAGAGAGGACCGTAGAATTCGCGCAGCTGTCGATCGACCCGAGTGAGCTGATTCTTTCGACTCTCGATGCGGACGTTGTTCACGTAGGTGGCGAGATACCCCAACAGCGCACCCAGCACCGTGACGATCACGGTGACGCTCGTGTTGGTATCCATGTCAAACGCCTGGAATCAAGGTTGGCTGCGAGCCCCACGCACGAGCTAGATCCCGCCCCCCGCCAGCTCCTGCGCCTTCCGCTGCATCTGCCGCTCGAGCTGCTGGCGCCCGCTCAGGTACTGCACCGGCCACCACTGCTCCGCGTAACCGAGCTCGGCGGCGGCGCGCAGCGTCCAGTGCGGGTCGGTGAGGTGCGGCCGGGCCAGGGCGCACAGGTCGGCGCGCCCGGCGGCGACGATCCCGTTCACCTGGTCGGGCTCGGTGATGTTGCCCACGGCGATGGTGGGCACGCGCGCCTCGTTGCGGATGCGGTCGCTGAACGGCGTCTGGAACATGCGGCCGTACACCGGGCGCGCCTCGGTGGAGGTCTGTCCGGCGGAGACGTGGATGGCGTCGGCGCCGGCGGCGTGGAAGGCGCGGGCGATCTCCACCGCCTCGGCGCCGTCCACCCCGCCCTGCACCCAGTCGGTGGCCGAGATGCGCACCGACATCGGCCGCTCCTCCGGCCACACCGCCCGCATGGCTCCGAAGACCTCCAGCGGGTAGCGCAGGCGGTTCTCCAGCGGCCCGCCGTACTCGTCCCCGCGCCGGTTGCTGAGGGGGGAGACGAAGCTGGAGAGCAGGTAGCCGTGCGCGCAGTGCAGCTCCACCATGTCGAAGCCCGCCCGGACCCCCATCTCCGTCGCGCGCACGAACTCGGCGAGCACGCGCTCCATGTCCGCCCGCGTCATGGGGCGCGGCACCGGGTTGCCGGGCGCCCACGGCATGTCGGACGGCGCCATCACCTCCCAGCCACCCTCGGCCAGCGGCTGGTCCATCCCCTCCCACATCAGCCGGGTGGACCCCTTGCGCCCGGAGTGCCCCAGCTGCAGGCACACCTTGGCGGGAGACTGCGCGTGGATGAAGCCGGTGATGCGCCGCCACCCCGCCAGGTGCTCGTCCGTGTACATCCCGGTGCACCCCAGGGTGATGCGCCCCTCGGGGGAGACGCAGGTCATCTCGGTGACCACCAGCGCCGCGCCGCCCAGCGCCCGCGCCCCCAGGTGCACCAGGTGGAAGTCGTTGGGGATGCCGTCGACGGCGGAGTACATGTCCATCGGGGCCACTACCACGCGGTTGTGCAGGGTGAGCCCGCGCAGCCGGAAGGGGGTGAACATCGGCGGCACGGCGCCGGCCGCCTCCCGCCGCGAGGCCCGGCTGGCGAACCAGCGCTCCACCCCCTCCAGGTAGCCGCGGTCGCGCAGCCGCAGGTTCTCATGGCTCACCCGCTGGCTGCGGGTGAGCAGCGCGTAGGCGAACTGCGGCGGGTCCAGGTGCACGTAGCGCCGCACGTTCTCGAACCACTCCATGGAGTTGCGCGCGGCGTTCTGCAGCCGCAGCGCCTCGGTGCGCCGCTCCTCCTGGTAGCGCTCCAGCCCGGCGGCCAGCTCCGGCTCCTCGCCCAGGATGCGCGCCAGGCCGATGGCGTCCTCCATCGCCAGCTTGGTCCCCGAGCCGATGGAGAAGTGCGCCGTGTGCGCCGCGTCGCCGATGAGCGCCACCGGAGCCACGTCGCCGTCCATGTGGAACCAGCGCTCGTTGCTCACCCGGGTGAAGGCGATCCAGGGAGAGCGCAGGTGCGGCGCGTTGCTGCGCAGCGCGTGGCCGCGCAGCCAGGGCGCGAACATCGCCTCGGCGGCGGCCACGGTGCCCGCCTCGTCCAGCCGGTCGAACCCCGCGCTGCGCCACGAGCGCTCGTCGCACTCCACGATGAAGGCGGAGTGGTCGTCGTCGTAGCGGTATGCGTGTACCTGGAAGACGCCGTGCTCGTTCTCGACGAAGACGAAGGTGAAGGCGTCGAAGCGGCGGTCGGTGCCCAGCCAGACGAAACGCGCCGTGCGCACGTCCAGGTCGGGGCTGAAGGAGCCGCCGTACTTCGCGCGCAGGCGGCTGTTCACCCCGTCCGCCGCCACCACCAGGTCCACGTCGCCCAGGCCGAGCGCCGGCAGCTCCGCGTCGTCGGTCAGGTCGCAGCCGAAGCGGATGTCCACGCCCAGCTCCTCGGCGCGCCGCTGCAGCACCTGCAGCAGCCGCACCCGCGCGATGCCGCTGAAGCCGTGGCCGCCGGAGGTGGTGACGGTGCCGCGGAAGTGGATGTCGATGTCGTCCCAGTGGGCGAAGCTGTCGGCGATGGCCCGGTACGACTCGGGGTCGGCCTCGCGCAGGTTGCCGAGCGTCTGGTCGGAGAACACCACGCCCCAGCCGAAGGTGTCGTCCGGCCCGTTGCGCTCCAGCACCGTCACGCGGCGCGCGGGGTCGGCCTTGCGGAGCAGGAGCGCCAGGTACAGCCCCGCCGGCCCGCCGCCGACCACCACCACGCTCAGGGGCTTTCGTTGCACGGCCGGCACGTTCGCTGGGGAGTCTGGGGAGGAGGAACGGCGTTCGGGGACAGGGAGGGAAGTGTAGGAAGCGGAATGCGCGGCGGAAAGGGGAGCAACGACGCGGCGCCGCGGGCATGAAGGCCGCGGCGCCGTTGCAATCGGTCACTCCCTCACTCTTGCGGGAGCGGTCAGGTGGGCAGGTCCGGATTGTCTGCACGACTACGGATCCGGATGGACCGCCTCAGCCCGCCGGGGTTCCGAGGCGATGTGGGACAGGGATCCACCGGTTCAGGAGATCTTCTCGAAGACGAAGACGAGCGGGCCCATGTTCCCCTGGATGGTGTACTCCAGCCGATTCCCCACCACGGTGCCCTCGAACTCCCCGCCGGTGCTCGGGCGGAAGACCACCCGGCTCCCGTAGACGGCCAGCGTCCCCAGCGTCACCGTCTGCCGCGGCGTGGCCAGCCCGCTGGGGCCCACGTCCTCGAACTCCAGGGCCTGGCTGAAGGTGGTGCGCTCGCAGTCGAGCTGTCCCGCAGCGAGCAGCACGCGGCCGGACGCGTCGTTGCGCATGGTGTACGGCAGGGCCCACCCGTTCACGGTTTGCAGCCGGTACGAGCCGCGCGCCCAGTAGTCCCCGGCGAGCGGGCTGCTGATGGTGGTGCCGTCGCTGCATGCCGCCCCCGTCCCCACGGCCAAGATCCACAGCGCGGCAGCCAGCGTGCGCCGCATTCCCCTCATGGTCACCCTCTCATTCGTCAGGTCCAGCGTTCCCGGCCTCAGCCCTGGCCGGACAGCCCCAGCTCCGGGGCCACCGTGCGCATGGCGGCGATCACCGCCTCCACGTGCTCGGGCAGCTCCACCCCCAGCTCCCCGGCCGCGCGGCGCACGTCTTCGCGGTCCACCCCCGCGGCGAAGGCGCGGTCCTTCATCTTCTTGAGCACCGAGCGCGCCTCCAGGTCCATCACCGACCGCGAGGGACGCACCAGCGCGGCTGCGGTCACCAGCCCGGTGATCTCGTCGCACGCGCAGAGGGTGCGCTCGAGCCTCGTGGCGGGCTCGACCCCCGTGCGCGCGGCGTAGTGCGACAGGATCGCGTTCATCACCGCTTCGGGGTAGCCGCGCTCGCGCAGGATGGCGCTCCCGTGCAGCGGGTGCTCGTCGGGGTGCTGCTCGTAGTCGAAGTCGTGGAGCAGGCCGGCCAGCCCGTAGAGGTCCTCGTCCTCGCCGAAGCGCCGCGCGTATGCCCGGCAGGCAGCCTCCACCGCGTACATATGGCGGCGCAGGCTCTCGCTCCGGACGTGCTCGTGCATCAGCGCGAGGGCATCCTCGCGGGAGGGGAGCGCTGCCATGGGATCCGGTCTGGAGTAAGCGATGGGGCGGAATCGACTGCTCGTGACCGCTCTATCCTAACAGCACCGCGACCCCTGCGGAATCCGGCGCCGCTCCCGGCCGGCACGCTCCCCGCGCCCGCGGGCGCAAGCCTGTGGTGAGAACGCACTTCCGGACGCGATTGTGACGGCCCGCGCCCGGCCGGGAAGGTGGTCTCCAACAAGCGCGCCCACCGCGGCGTCCCACTCCGTGCGATGCGGGCGGCGAGCGTCCGGGCCCGGCAGGCCGCCTCACATTTTCCGGCATCGCCAAGGAGCCCGAATCCTGGAGATCGGTCCATGAAACGTACCATGCTCGCCCTGCTGCCGCTCGCCGCGCTGGCCTCGCTCGGCGCCTCCGCCAGCTTCAAGCCGCACTCCTTCACCCTCCGCGTGGAGGCCGAGGGCAGCCGCGCGGCCGACTTCATCGCCACCTCCAACGCCGAGCTCCAGCTCGCCGGCGGCGACCAGGCGCCGGCGCGCCGGGTGTGCGGGCGCACCCCCGCGACGCTGCGGGTGTGGCACGGCGCCACCGCCGTCACCATCCAGGCCGTGGGGCCGGCGCAGGCCGTGCGCGTGGTGCAGGTCGACTCGCTCGGCCGCCGCGTCACGGCCCCGGTGGCGGGACGCCACCTGAACATGCGGCTCGACGGAGCGCGGTTCCTCGCGGCTACCACCGTGCACCGCACCGCCATGGCCGCGGCGAACCCCTGCGAGTGACGGACGGCACAGAGGAGCACAGGAGGGGCGCGGGCAGCGCCCCTCCTTGCTTTGCGGGCATCGCGGAGACGAGAATGTGCGCCCCACGTCACTCTCCCGCTCCCACCCACCGGCCGATGCGAATCCGCAGCCTCGCCGCCCTGCTCGTGCTCACGGCCTGCAGACGCGGCGATGCGCCACCCGCCACCATCGACCAGGCCCGCGCGAAGTCGAGCGGCGAGCGCGTCGTCGTCGAAGGCGTGGTGACGGTGCCCAGCGGCGTGATCGACGCCGGGTTCGCCATCGCCGACGAGACCGGCGGGATCTATGTCGCCGCAGACTCCACCACGCGGTACCGCTCGGACCAGGTCGTCCGCGTCACCGGCACTCTGAGCGACAACCACGGTCTGCTCGTCGTCACGCCGACCTCCATCGCAGCCGCCGACGGCCACCCCCGGGCGCGCGTCACCGCGGGCCCGGCCAGCATCGTGGGCGAGCGGTCGGAGGGCTCGCTGGTGGAGACGACCGGCACCGTCACGGGGCCCGTGGTGGACGACCGCCCCTACGGCTGGAAGATCACCATCCGGGACGCAACCGGAGCACTGCTGGTGTTCGTCCCGGTGGGCGCACGCATCGACGTGAGCGGCATCCGGGCCGGGCAGCGGCTGCGCGTGCGGGGGTTCAGCGGGCAGTACGACGACCACCACGAGATCCTCCCGCGGTCGCAGAAGGACATCGTGGTGTTGGACAGCTAGCCGGCATTAAACTCGCGGAGACGAGTCGACCGATTCAATCCCTTTGGTATCCGATCTATGGACACGAATTTCCCAGCGAAGCCGAGTGCCTACTCGTCGGCGATCGCTAGTCTCAGGCAAGTCCTCGCCGAGAGTGGTGCGGACTCGGAAATTGGCGGAATTATCAGTCGGCGCGACGACGTGATATCTCGATTTAGACCCATCTTCGCTCCAGAACACGTTCCACATCTCACCGGGGAGGAGTTCAGGGGTTTTCTCCAGTTTGAAAACAACCATCATTGGACGGGAATTAACCGATGGGGAACCATAGTATCCAACCGGATGGATGTACTTCGCGGTACTCTGGCCATGCTCCTTGACGAATCAATCCCGATCCGGGAACGCATGGACGCGATTCTCAATCGGGACGGTCTCTCAAGGATTTCAGGACTTGGAAAAGCGGTCGTTACCCCAATCCTGCTTGTTTCTAACCCAGATCAGTACGGAGTTTGGAATCAACCTACTGAGAGCGGTATGAAGAGGCTTGGCATCTGGCCTGTGGACGAGCCAGGCCTGAGCCAAGGCGATACATACGAGAGGGTCAATCGCATGCTTCATCGAATTGCGGGAGATCTCGGAGTCGATCTCTGGACTCTTGACGCACTTTGGTGGGGAATAGCTGGCCGTCCAATTACCGGAACGGGACAGGAACCCGCATATACGGAAGACGACTTTGAAGAGGCCGTTCGCACACTCGAGGAACTCGATGAACTCGCTCCCCTAGACGAGCGGCGGGAGGTCTCAATGCGGGTGGAGCAGGGCTTCATCCGGCAACAGTTATTCGGTGGCAAGCGGGAGCTACAGTGCGTGATTTGCGGACGTTCCTTCCCCACGGAGTTAGTCCGGGCCGCGCATATCAAGCGACGCGCGGACTGCTCATCGGCAGAGAAGCGTGACTACCAAAACAACGTTGTGCCGATGTGCACGCTAGGCTGCGATGAGTTGTTTGAGCGGGGCTATGTCGTCGTCCGTGACGGAAGCGTGCAGAAAGGCCGAAAGGTGGCCAGCACGCCGGCTGTTGAGGACTACATCGCACAAATCGTCGACCGGCTCTGTCTTTCGTATTACCGCGGGAGTGACCTTTACTTCAACTGGCACTCACAAGCATACGATTGATACCTACGCTCAGTACTGCTCCGCGAACAGCACGAAGAAGCGCTCCCCCAGCCGCGCGAGCAGCCCCCGCCGCTTCCATTCCTCCAGCACGATCTCCTTCGACTGCTCCAGGTCCTCGAGGAAGGTGGCCTCGATCTGCTGGCCGAACTCCGCGTCCAGGATGCCGATGGCGCTCTCCTGGTTCAGCTCCTTGGAGCGGATGTCCATGTTGGCGGAGCCCACGATTGACCACTTGCGGTCCACCACCAGCGTCTTGGAGTGGATCATGGTGGTCTGGTACTCGTAGATCCGTACCCCCGCCTCCAGCAGCTCCTGGTAGTACGAATGCCCCGCCAGCCTCACCACCTTGGCGTCGGTGAGCCGGTTGGGGAGCAGCAGGCGCACGTCCACCCCGGCCCGCGCCCGGTCGCACAGGACGCGGCGCGTCTCGCGGTCCGGGGCGAAATACGCATTGGTGACGTAGATGCTCTGCCGCGCGCAGGCGAAGGAGATCCAGAAGAAGACGCGCAGCGGGTGCGACGCCTGCGCCGGCGAGCTGATCACGTTCACGTGGCGGGAGAGCTCCTCGTGCCCGGGGTGCTCGTCCCCTCCGGTCTCGCGCGGGTAGAAGGCGTCGCCGATGAGGATCTCGCCGGTGGTGCTGGTCCACAGCTGGGTGAAGGCGGACTGGAGGTTCCCGGCCAGGCACCCGCGCACCTCAACCATCATGTCGCGCCAGTGCTTCTCGTCCTGCGCGTCGCCCAGCCACTTGTCGGCCACCGAGGCGCCGCCGGTGAAGCCCACGTGCCCGTCCACCACGATGGCCCGGCGGTGGTTGCGCTTGTGGAAGTTGGAGAGCTTGCCGAGCTTGAACGCCTGGAACCAGCGCACCCGCCCGCCCGCCTGCTCCAGCTCCTTGAACCGCCGGTTCGGCGCGCGCCAGGCGCCCATGGCGTCGAGCATCACCCGTACCTCCACCCCGGCGCGCGCCCGCTCGCAGAGCACGTCGAGGATGGCGTCGGAGACCTTCCCCGGCTCCCAGATGTAGGTCATGAAGTTGATGCTGCGCTCCGCCCGCCGGAACGCCTCGAGGAGCGCCGGGAAGATCTCCACCCCGTTGTTGAGGAGACGCGCGCTGCCGCCGCTCTGCAGCGGGGCGTTCACCGTGCCGGAGATCCCCAGCAGGAACTCCTCCGAGTCCACCTCGGGGTGCTCGTACAGGGTGAAGCGCCGCGGGCGGCGGCCCAGCGCGGAGAAGAGGGAGACCAGCGCGGACAGGGTGGCGAGCACCCCCACCACGAAGAAGAACAGCAGCCACCAGGGCGACGCCGAGAACAGATCGCTCACGGGGCGGCGGGGCGGGGCGCCGGCGGCGTCCAGCGCGGGGCGGGGGGCGGCGGCGGCACCGGCACGCCCCTGGCCTCGCGGATCACCACCGTCTCGGAGATCTTGTCGTGGATCGCCTGGCGGTTGCGGTCCCAGTAGACCTGCGCGAAGCCGAGCAGGCCGGTGAGCAGCCCCGCGGCGTACCCGCCGAAGCGCTCGAACGACGTCCACAGGGTGATCGGCTGCCCGTTGAGCCGCACCACGCGGATGCCGAGCAGCCGCTTGGCGATGGTCTGCCCCTTGAAGAACGCCAGGCAGGCGGTGAAGTAGAGGGCGTTCCAGCCGAAGCCGATCCCCAGGTCGTTGAGGAAGCCCAGCAGCGAGGAGAGCAGCCCGCGGTTCTCCTCCTCCTCCAGCCGCTCCCGCAGCTCCGCGCGGTCCGACTCCGCTTCGCTCAGCTCGCCGCGCAGCCCCGCGAGCGAATCGCGCGCGAGCGATGAGGCCAGCCGGGGGCGCAGCGAGTCGACGCCCGCGGAGTCGGAGGCGGCGACGGCGGCCGCGTAGAGCACCGCCAGCGAGTCCTCGGAGAGCGGCTGCGCGGTGGAGTCCGCGGGGACGGCGCCGGCCAGGGCCGCCGGCATCCAGTCCTTGCCGGACTCGCTGGCGGCGTTCGCCAGCGCGTCGCGGATCTCCGTGTCGGACATGCGCATGGTCCGCATCTCGGCCACGACGCGCTGCGCGGCGGCGGCTGCCGCGGCGCTGTCGCCCGCGCCCTGCAGCTCCATGAGGCCCTTCACCATCCGGACCGCCCCCATCGGCGAGGCCTTGACGGGCTCGGCGCCACCGGCGGCGACGCTCATCCCGGCGCGCGCCACCGGGGTCTCGTCGCCGTCTCCGTTCACCGCGTCGCCGGCGCGGTCCCACACGCTGCAGGTGACGCCCATGAGGATCAGGGCGCCGGTGCCGCGGAAGGCGAAGCGGGCCGTCTTGCCGAAGAAGCTGCCGCCCTTGCCGAGCTTGCGGGCGGCGAAGACGAAGAAGGCCACTCCGGCCGCCAGCCCCAGCAGCACGGCGCCGCCCAGGTTGGCGAGGATGGCCACGAGGAGCAGGTCCAGCAGGATGGCCACCAGCCGGCGTGACGGGCGCGCGAGCGGCAGCCCCAGCAGGTGCGGCGCGACGGAGAAGGCTTCCTGGGTGATGATGCGCCGGGCGTCGACGCGGGGATCGGTCGGAGGCATCGGTGCGCTGGTGGGGAAGGTGCGCGTCCGCGCGGAATCTACTCCGCCGGCCGGAGGACGCACAATCGGCGCCCGGCATGGCGTCCTCGTCACCCGCGCCTGAGCGCCTCCAGAGCCATCATGCGCCAGGGTCCGCCGGCCGAGCCGCGGCTCTCGCGCGCCATGGAGAAGCCGGCCCCGGCCAGGAGCGCGGCCGCCTCGTCCCGCGAGTACATGCGACGGTAGTGGATGCGCGCGATGCGCATCCACAGGTCAAGGAGCCGCATGGAGAGCGGGTCGCGCGACCAGTCCAGGAGCAGCAGCCGTCCGCCCGGCCTGAGGATGCGCGCGGCCTCCGCCAGGGCGAGCCGGGGATCGGGCCAGTAGTGCAGGGCAGAGGCGCTGACCACGGTGTCGAAGCACGCGGAGCGGAGGGGGAGCGCGCCCACGTCCGCCGCGGCCAGGGCGGCCCCGGAGAAGAGCTTCGCGCGAGCGGCGAGGAGCATCTCCGGCGAGAAGTCGGCGCCGAGGTAGAGGGAGAAGCGCGCATTCCAGGCATGCAGGCGCGGCAGCAGCCCGCCGGTCCCGCAGCAGAGGTCGAGCACGGCACCGAGATCGACGTCTACGAGGTGGGGACGCAGGAGCGCCAGGCTGCGCTCGACGTACTGCGCCCAGCGCCGATCGTAGTCGGCGGCGCGCGCGGCGTACTCGCGGCGCAGGACGGACCCGCGGGGTGCGTCACCGCTCATCGAGTGCACCGGAGAGCCGCGGCCGCGTTGTGTTCATCAGAAGATGAGGCGACGGGAGACCCGCGCGCGCCCTGGAGTAGAGGAGTGCGGGGAAGCCTGGAGCGCGGGGCTCACGGCGCGGGCGGGGAGACCCCGCAGGAGCGGAGCCGTGCAGGCAGTATCGCACGGCGGAGCGACGAGGAGGCTCCCCGCCCCCGCGGAGGAGACGGACCGGACGGCGGTATCGTCCGGGCCGGCTCCGTAGCGGTCATGCGCGGGGGGTGGCGAGCGGTCGTCGTCGTTGCGGAAGTACGCAGTCCGCGGTCACATGCGCTTGTACGCGGGGCCGCTCCCCCCCTCGCGCGGCGTCCACCGCGGCCCCACCACGTCCGTCGCCTTGCAGTCGATGCAGTTGGGCGCGTTCACCACCAGCCGGTCGCCCTGGCGCTCGTAGACCCCGGCCGGGCACACGTGCGAGTAGAAGTCCGCCACCTCGCCGGCCACGTCCTGCCCTACGAACAGGTGCGACGGGATGTCGTCGCGGGTCTGGTTCCCGGACTTGAAGACCGCGTCCACCTTGCTGAAGGTGAGCCTGCCGTCGGGGACGAACGGCT
>Ga0190270_10000931_pt1 | contig 13248 bp, 10 predicted proteins | sample Popmic320T_FD_133748 | JGI IMG/M metagenome (GOLD analysis project Ga0190270, IMG submission 133748) | Populus adjacent soil microbial communities from riparian zone of Weber River, Utah, USA - 320 T | ecosystem: Environmental > Terrestrial > Soil > Riparian zone | place: USA: Utah | collected... | reverse complement strand
CTGTGTCCTGTTCGTCGACGTCAAGGACATGGGCAAGGAGACGCAGACGCTCGTGTCGACCACGCGCGAGGTGGCCTCTCGGCTCGCGGCCGGCTGCCGGGTTCTCGACCTCGGGTTCAACGACGTGGGCATCTCGTCGTGGAGTGAGGACTACGCCGAGCTGCAGCCCGTCGACATACAGGTGACCGCGGACACGACGGTCGCCCTGCCACAGCTGCTGGCCGAGTGCCGGCTGCTGCTCGAGCATGACGATGCAGCACGCCGCGAGCAGCGGCAGGCGTGGCGTACGACTCTCGCCACCCGGCACGACGACACCTGGCAGGAGTGGCGCCAGCAGGCGGGGAAGGTCTGGGACGAGAGCCCCGTGTCCACGGCACGGCTGGCGGCCGAGGTGTGGGCGGTGGTGCGGGAGCACGACTGGGTCCTGACCGCCGGCACCGCCGCCGGCTGGGCCCTGCGCACCTGGGACTTCGACCGGCCGCACCGGCACCCCGGACGACAGCTCGGAACGGCGACGCAGATCGGCATGTCGCTCGGTGTCGCCCTTGCGCACAAGGGAACCGGACGTCTCGTCGTCGACCTGCAGCCCGACGGCGACCTCATGTTCGACGTGGGCGCCCTGTGGGTGGCTGCACGATACGAGCTACCGCTGCTCGTCGTGATGTTCAACAACCGCGCCTACTACAACGACTGGGAGCACCAGGAGCGGCTGGCCCGCCAGCGGGGTACGCCGGTGGGACGCGCACACATCGGCATGGCGATCAGCGAACCGGCTCCGGACTTCGCCTCCGTGGCACGCGGGTTCGGCTGGTGGGCCGAAGGCCCCATCGAGGACCCCGCGGCCGTGCAGGCCTCGGTGCGCCGGGCAGCCGAGCACGTCATCTCCACGGGAACCCCCGCGCTCGTCGACGTGGTGTGCCAGCCGAAGTGAGTTCGCAGGATCAGCGCCCGCCCGGCCCTGCGCGGGGTGGCACCGTCGGCCGCGCATCCGCAGGAGCTGCCGGTGCCGTCTCGTCGACCCCGACGGCGCCGGTGTAGTCGCGCACGACGTTGGGCCGCGCGAGGAAGCCCAGTGCGACCAGCACCGGCCCGAGGCCGCCGACCGTCAGCGCCAGCACGGGCCCCACGAGCCCCGCCAGCCCGCCCACGACGACGTCGCCGATCGCGGGTCCTCCGCGCGAGGACATCTGGTAGAACGCCTGGACCCGCCCGCGGATGTAGTCGGGCGTCTCGATCTGGACGGCAGCGTGCCGGATGGTCGTGGCCATCGCGTCGAAGGCTCCGAGCACCAGGCCCAGCGCGAGCATCAACCAGAACATCGGCGCCTGCGCGAACGCGATCGCACTGAGGCCGTACAGCCCGGTCGAGACCAGCAGCACCCGCCCCTGGCGGCGGCTGCGGTCGACGACCCGGAACACGCTGTAGGTCGCGAGCAGCGCTCCGGCCGACGGCGCGCTGCTCAGGAGCCCGTAGCCCGTCGGTCCGACACCGAGCACGTCGACCGCCAGGGCCGGGAGCACGACGCGGTAGGCACCGAACACCGTCGCCGTCAGGTCGAGTGTCATCAGCTTCCAGATCAGCGGCCGATGCAGCACGTACCGCGCGCCCTCGCCGATCGAGGACAGCACCGACGTGCGTGCTCCCCCTCCCTGCGCCATGCCCTGCACGCGGATCGCCGCGAGTACCGCCACCAGGACGGCGTAGGTCGCCGCGTCCAGCACGTAGACCGCGCCCGGGCCAGCCAGGGCGATCAGCAGACCCGCGAGGGCCGGACCCACGAGGACGGCGAGCTCACGCGAGGGGTTCAGCAGGGCGATGGCCTGCGGCAGCTGCTGCCGTGGCACGAGGGCCGGGATCAGAGCCTGCCTGGCGGGCTGGTCGAACGTCGCAGCGGCGGTCGCCAGCAAGGCACTCACGATCACGTGCCAGGCCTCGACGTCGCCGGTGAACGTCAGGACGGCGAGCACGAGCGCGACCAGCAGCGAGACCGACTGAGCGGCCTGCAACAGACGCCGACGGTCCAGGCGGTCCGCGTACGCCCCACCCAGCGGGCTCAGCAGCAGCAGCGCCACGGCCTGGGCGGCCCCGACCATGCCGGTGAGAGCCACCGAGCCGGTCAGGTCGTAGACCTGGTAGAGGTTCGCCGCGACCGCGCCCCGCGTGCCGATCTGCGAGAGGACGACACCCGACCAGTACAGGTCGAAGTCGCGGTTGCGAAGAACCGGCGGCAGCGGCGACACGTCATGCGTCCTCAGGCGCGGTTGCGTGGGCGCCGCGCGGGCGCCTCAGCCGACCGGCAGACCGATCGGAACCCGTCATCCCTCGAGCGGGACGAGCGAGAGCTTCGCCGGGTCCATGCAGAGGTAGACATCGGTGCCGGGTGCGACGGAGATCGACGGGTTGGACCGGTTGCGGATGTGGTACTTGCCCACGCCGATGACGTGGTCGACCGAGTCGCCGAGGAACGCGCGGTTGGTCACGGTTCCGGACCACTCGTTGGGAACCGTCCCGTCCCAGCTGCGCGTTGCCAGGTCGACCGCCTCCGGGCGGATGCTGACGACCACGTCGGCTCCCATGGCGACATCCACGGTTCCGTTCACCAGGAGGCGCCCCTCGCTGGTCTCCACGGTGAAGCAGTCACCCTGCCGGTCGGCCACGACGCCGTTGATGAAGTTGGAGGTGCCGATGAACTCGGCGACGAAACGTGACCTCGGGTTCTCGTAGATCTCGCGTGGTCGACCCAGCTGCTCGATCCGCCCCTCGCTCATGACCGCCACCTGCGACGACAGCGCAAGCGCCTCGATCTGGTCGTGGGTGACGTAGATGCTGGTGATGCCCAGCTCCCGCTGCAGCCGCTTGAGCTCGAACCGCAGGGACTCGCGCAGCTTCGCGTCCAGGTTCGACAGCGGCTCGTCCAGCAGCAGCAGCGGGGGCTCGGTCACGATCGCGCGTGCGAGAGCCAGCCGCTGCTGCTGACCGCCGGAGAGCTTGGTGGCCTGGCGCTCGGCGAGCTGGTGCAGCTCCATGACCTCGAGCACACGCATCACCTTGTCCGCGATGTCGCGCTTGCTCGGCCGGCTGCCTCGCTTCATGACCTGCAGCGGGAACGCCGCGTTGTCGAACACGGTCATGTGCGGCCAGATCGCGTACGACTGGAAGACCATGCCGAGACCGCGCTCGTTCGCGGCCACGTTGACCGTTCGCCGGTCCTTGCGGGCGAACAGCACACGCTCGTCGAGCTTGATCGTGCCCGAGTCCGGCTTCTCCAGGCCCGCGATCGAACGCAGTGTCGTGGTCTTGCCGCACCCCGACGGCCCGAGCAGCGTGAAGAGCTGCCCGTCCTCGACGTCGAAGCTGATGCCGTCGACGGCATGCACGCGGGTGGGGGCGTGGTCGTCCTCGGACTGCTTGCGCCGACGCGAGCGGCGGCGCCGGTCGCCCTCGAAGGTCTTGACCAGCTGTTCGATTCGAAGCATCGGTTTCCTTCCTGTGCGCCGGTCGCCCGGCCGCCGCTCAGTCCTGCTTCAGGCCGACCTTGGCCCCGACCTTGTACGCGATGCTGACCAGCACGACGAGCGTCAGCACCATGACCACGCCGAGTGCGGACAGCACCGTGAACTGGCCGTTCACGTACTGCTCGAAGATCAGGATCGACAGCACCTCGTTGCCGGGGCTGTAGAGCAGGATCGAGCTGGAGAGCTCGCGGAACGACACGACCATGATGTAGACCCACCCGGCGATGAGCCCCGGTGACAGCAGAGGCAGCAGCACACGCCGGAACGTCTGCCACCACCCGGCGCCGCAGGCCTGGGCCGACTCCTCGAGCTCGCTCGAGATCTGGTGCATCGACGTGACGGCGTACCGCATCCCGTACGGCATGTACCTCGTGCAGTAGGCGATCAGCAGGATGAACAGCGTCCCGTAGATCGGAATGGGACTGCGCAGGTAGACGAACGCCAGCGACAGCCCCAGGACGAGCCCGGGGATGACGAGCGGCAGGAACGACAGCTGGTCGACGATCTGGCGGCCGGGTACGCGCGACCGGACGACGAGCCACCCCGCGATGGCCATGAACAGCATCACCAGCGTCGCCGATCCCACGCCCAGGATCAGCGAGTTCTTCAGCGCCGTGCCGGCCTGCTCCATGTCGAGCAGCTCGCGGTAGTTCTGCAGGCCCATCTCCCCGAAGACACTCATCGACGGGGCCCGGTAGAACGGCAGCAGCGAGGTGTAGATCAACACCGCCAGGGGCGCCAGGACGGTGAGGATGAAGTAGAGGATGATCCCCGCGCCCATCACCCCGCGAAGGCGCCCGAGCTCCATGCGCCGCGGCCGGAAGCCCTTGCCGCTGACGGTCTGGAAGTTGCGCCCCTTGCCGAGGCGGTTGCTCAGCAGTACACCCAGCGCCGCGAGCACCAGCAGGCCGGTCGCGAGGGCGCCGGCGGCGTTGAGGTCGGGCGGGTAGGTCCGCAGCGTGAAGTAGATCCGGCTGGTGAACACGTAGATGCCGTTCTGCAGACCGAGCAGGGCGGGCACCTCGAAGCTCTCCAGGCTCCGCACGACCATGATCAGCACGGAGGCCACGATGGCCGGCCGCGCCAGCGGCACCGTCACCTTGCGGAAGACCGTCCACTTGTTCGCCCCGGACATCAGCGCGGACTCCTCCAACGCGGGGTCCATCGACCGGAAGGCCGCCACCATGAGGAGGAACACGATCGGGCTGAGGTGCAGCCCCTCGACCCAGGCCATGCCCCACAGCGAGAACACGTTCAGCGGGCTGCCCCCGACGATCGGCTCCACCGCGGCGTTGATCAGCCCGATGTCGGGACTCGCCAGCAGAATCCAGGAGACGGTGTAGAGGATGCCGGGGATGATCAGCGGGATCATGGAGGCAGCGAAGAACAGCCCCTTGAACGGCACATCCGTGCGCACGTTGAGGTACGCCAGTCCGGTGCCCACCACGAGGGAGATGACTGCCGCCCCGATGGAGAAGGCCAACGAGTTGAAGATCAGCTGACCCATGCGTCCGTCGCCGTACGCACGCGCGAAACCGTCGAGCGTGAACCCGTCCTCGCCGAAGAACGTGCCCCACAGCAGGTAGTACAGCGGAACCAGCGCCAGGTAGGCGATGACGCCGACGACCACGAGCAGGATCAGCGCCTTGAGCGTCAGCAGGCCGCGCAGGCCGGTACTCAGCCTGCGCGACCATGCCGACGGAAAGGTCGGGCTCGCCGTTGCCATGCGATCAGCGCCTCTCTGCTCGCATCAGGCGAGCATGCCGAAGAGTCGGGCGATCGTCCATGGTCGGCATCAGTCCGACTCGACCTCGTCGCCCTGCTGGACGACCTCCTCGTACTGCTTGCTCCACTCGTCGCCCTGTTTGAGCAGCTTGTCGGTGTCGACCGGGACCACCTCGCGACCCTGGAAGGGATCCATGCTCTGGACGGCCGGCGTCAGCCCGAGGTCGGCCATCACCTTCTGGCCGTCGGTCAGCAGCCAGTCGGCGAAGAGCATCGCCGCCGCAGGATGCTCCGCGGTCTTCATCAGGCCGAGACCGTTGGGACGCGCGATCACCGGCTCCACCATCGGCTCGAACCCGACCGGCGCCCCACTGCGCTCGAGGGTGTCGGTGATGTAGCTGTAGTTGGACGCCACGACGTGGAACTGGCCGGCGGAGAGCAGCTCGCCCTGCACCGTGTGGCCCTTGACGATCTTGGCGCCGTCGGCCATCTCGCTGAAGACCTGGTCGGCCTCCTGCTCGGTCATGCCCTGCTCGACGAAGTAGTCGTGCAGCGTGCCGTACCAGTCGTAGTCCTCGATCTCCATGGAGAGCTTGCCGTCCCACTTCGGGTCGGCGAGGTCCTCCCAGCTCGTCGGCTGCTCACCCGGCTTGACCAGCTTGGTGTTCCAGCTCGGCGAGAACAGGTTGAAGCGGACGCCGGTCCAGGTGTCGAACTTCGCCAGGTCGCTCACCGTCTCCCGAGGAGCGCCGCGGTAGGGAGCCATCAGGCCCTCCTGCTCGAGCGCGATCATCTCGGTGGCGTTGCTCTCCACGACGTCGTTGCCGTAGAACTGCGCCTGCTGCTCCTGGAGCACGCGCTGCAGCACGGTCTCGGAGTCGGCGCGGTACACACTCACGTCGAGGTCGCCGTAGGCGTCCTCGAACGCGCCGATGACCTCGTCGGTGACCTCGCTGGTCATCGACGTGTAGACGGCGAGGGCACCTTCCTCGTTCGCGCGCTTGACCAGCTCGGCGTGCCGCTCGGAGGCCGGCAGCTCCTCGATCTCGGCGTAGACCTGCTCCGCCTTGGTCGGGCCCTGTGACTCTTCCTCACTCGAGCTCGTCGGCGAGGTGCCGCAGGCGCTGGAGGCGACGACCGCGGCGAACACCACAGCCGCGAGCCGCGCGTACGTGGGTCGGATTCTCATGACTGCTCCTAGATCCTCAGTGGCAGGGGGTGGAGGGACGGGTCAGTCCTCGGTCGCGACCACCTCGCCGCCCTGGACCACGTCCTCGTAGAGCTTGCTCCACTTCTGGTTCTCGGCCAGGATCTGCCTCGTCGGGACCGGGAGGGTCTCCAGCCCGGCCAGGGGGTCGCTCCCGGTCGGGATGGCACCGATGCGGTACTCCTCGGCGAAGACCTCCTGTCCCTCCTTCAGCTCGAAGTCTGCGAACAGCGTCGCCGCGGCGGGGTTGGTCGCCGTGCGCATCAGGCCGATGCCGTTCGGCCGGGTCACCAGTGGCTGGATCGGCTCCTCACCCGCGGTCCGCCACGTGACCGGCGCGCCCTCTTGCTCCAGCTCCTCGACACTGTGGCTGTACGTCGACAGCGCGACGTCGAACTGTCCGGCGGCGAGGAGCTCGGCCTGCACGGTGTGGCCCTTCACGACCTTGGCGTTGGCCGCGATCTTGCGGAACAGGTCGTTGGCCTCCTGCTCGGTCATCCCCTCGCTCACCATGTGCTGCTGGAGGGTGGCGAACCAGTCCAGGTCCTCGACCTCCATCGAGATCCGGCCCTTCCACTTCGGGTCGGCAAACCCCTCGATCGAGTCGGGCAGCTCCGCGGCGCTGACGTTGTCGGTGTTGTACGACACGACGAACACGTTGAGCCGGGTGCCGACCCAGTTCTCCGCATCGGCCTCCGCGCGTACCAGCTGCCGCAGCTCGGACTCGTACGGCGCGAGCAGGCCTTCCTTGTTCGCGATGTCGAGCTCGAGCGCGTTCGTCTCGAACACGTCGTTGCCGTAGTAGCGGGCGCGGCTTTCCTCGAGCACACGCTGCAGCACCGACTCGGAGTCACCGCGGTACACACTGACGTCGATGTCGTAGGTGTCCTCGAACTGCTCGATCAGCGAGTCGATGTCGGTGTTGGAGGTGTAGATGGACAGCGCGCCCTCCTCCTCCGCGAGCCGGACGAGCTCCTTCTGGCGCTCGGCACCGGTCAGCCCGTTGAGGCGCTCGTACACCTTCGCGGCGCTGTCGGCCACCTCCGAGGACTGCTCTTGCAGCCCCCCTGAGGCGGTGGGAGACTCCCCGCACGCGGCGAGCGCGAGAGCCAGCAAGCAGGCGACTGCAGGGAGCGGGCGCAGTGACCGTCGGTAGCGCATCATTTCTCCGATGTCCGTGTCAGCGCGGTGAGGCGTGGGGTGGGCCAGGGTCGGTACGGCCTGGGCGGCGCCGAACACTGCTCAGGTCGGTGACTCCACGGCGGAGGGTCGACGGTCCGTGGCGCGGCCGTTCCCAGGTCCCCGAGCAGACCGGCTCGTAGTCGTAGTCGTACTCGCCGGCCACGTGACACCCGTACCGAGAGTCCTCGAGCACCGTCCTGCCCCTTCCATGGCCGAAGGGTCTTTAGGTCTTACGGTCTAACCACTGGCATGATGTCTATCACACCGCCGCACCCCGGGAAACCCCCAGAAACGAAAACGCCGGCGACGCGACCGGGGCCTGCCTTCGGTCTCACGACGCCGCTGCGCGGATCGCCGGCCGGCTGCCGAAGCGCTGCAGGGCCGGGGGACAAGGGCCGGGGTACTAACCTGACTAGTACGGCCAGAGGGATCGGTGCCCGCGTGCGGTGACCCGGACATTTGGCGAGGTACGGGTCCAAGACGTGCGGGCGTGAGAGAGTGCAGACATGGTGACCAGCCCTGGACGGGGAGACGGCGACTTTCCTGCCGCAGACGACATGTTCAGCCGGGTGTCGGTTGACCGGGCCTCGCAGGTGATCGTCGAGCAGATCCGTCTGCTCGTCCGCAACGGCCGGCTCACGCCCGGCGACCGGCTGCCCAGTGAGCGCGACCTGTGCGCACGCTTCGGCGTCAGCCGCGTCACGGTTCGCGAGGCCCTGCGGGTCCTCGAGGCCAGCGGGATCGTGCAGATCCGGGTGGGTGCGCGCGGTGGCGCATTCGTCACCTCGCCGACGAGCGACCGCCTCGGCGCCGGCCTGGCCGACCTGATCTCCCTCTCCCCCATCACCGCAGCCGATGCGACCGAGGCTCGCATGATCTTCGAGCTCGGCATCCTGCCGTTGGTGATCGAGCGAGCGACCGATGAGGACATCGCCGAGCTCGACGAGCTGGTCAGTGCCGGGGAGAAGGCGCTGAAGGACGACACCTACACGATGTCCGACTCCGCCCTGTTCCACGTGCGGGTCGCCGCGTGCACCCACAACCCGGCGATCGAGATGATCGTGCAGTCGTTCCACGGCCCCCTGCTGATGTCGCTCCTGGAGGCGCAGACCGCCGCACCGCTGATGGGCCGTCGTGGCGTACGCGAGCACCGTGACTATGTCGAGGCCATCCGCCAGCGCGACGTCGAGGCCGCCCGCACGGTCATGACGGCACACCTCAAGCGCACCGCCTCCCGGGTGAAGTCGCGGCGCTGAAGTCCTTAGTCAGCGCAGACGGGCGAGGTCGTCGACGGTCAGCTCCGCCATGAGCGGAGCGAGGCTCCGCATCAGGGGTACGTCGACGCCCACCTCTTCGGCGAGCGCCAAGGCGACGTCGAGGTCCTTCTTCGGCCAGCGGAGCCGCTGTGCGCCCCACTCGGCCAGGGGCCGGTTGGCGCCGCTGCCGACGTTGAGGAAGCTGCGCAGCTTCCCCGGCTCCACGCCCAGCCTCTTGGCCAGGGTGAGTGCTTCGTAGTTCGCCCGGACGCAGCTCCACAGCAGCAGGTTGTTGGCGATCTTCGCGACCTGGCCGGATCCCACGTCGCCTACGTGGCAGACGTCGATCGCGAAGGCCGAGAACGGTGCCAGGCAGGCGTCGACGGCCTCCGACTGCCCGCCGCACATGAGCTTGAGGGCGCCGGACTCTGCGCCGCGTTCACCGCCGACGAGGGCCACGTCGATGACGTGCACTCCGTGCTCCCGCGAGGCCGCGGCCATCTGCACGCAGGTGTCGGGACGCACCGAGGGGCAGATCGCCAGAATCGTGCCCGGCCTCGCCGCCTCGAGTGCGCCGCCGGGGCCTGTGACGGCCTCGACCACCTGCGCGTCGTCGACCACGACCAGCAGGACGAGGTCGCTGGCCGCGGCTACCTCGGCGACACTCGCGGCGACGGTGGCGCCGGCGGCCTCGGCGGCGGAGCATGCCTCGGCGGAGGGATCGAAGGCCGTGACGGTCCAGCCCTTCTCGAGCGCGAAGCGCCCCATCACGCCGCCCATGCGTCCCCAGCCCACCAGACCGAGTGTGGTGACCTTGCGGATCTCCGCGGTCATGTCGTACCCCTTCCGCGCGCGGCTCCATCGATCGACCGGCGGGGTTGCCCACACGGGTCAATGGTAGGACCATAGTCGGGACCGTCCGGCTTGCGCGAGCCGGCGGCACCCTGCCGATCGCCACGTCCTCGAGGAGCACCGCATGAGCGCGACAGCGACCGTAGCGGGCTCCGAGCGGATGTTCATCGGTGGCAAGTGGGTCGACTCCGGCGACGGCGCGACCATCGCCAGCATCGACACGTCGACCGAGGCGGTGATCGGTGGCGTCCCCAGCGCGGGCGCGGACGACGTCGACAGCGCGGTTCGGGCCGCGCGGGCGGCGGCACCGGAGTGGGCGGCCCTGCCGTGGACCCGGCGCGCCGAGCTGCTCCGAGAGCTCGCGCGGCGGATCGACGCGGCGTCGGAGGAGCTCGCTCTGCTCGACACCGCCGATGCAGGCCTGCCGATCGCCGGGAGCCGCCGCGACATCCGCAGCAGCGTGCACGAGCTCAGGTACTTCGCGGGACTCGGCGGCGAGGTCAAGGGCCACACACTGCCCGGCGCCGGACCACAGATGGCGATGACGCACCGTGAGCCGTACGGCGTGGTCGGCCGGATCGTCCCCTTCAACCACCCGTTCAAGTTCGCCGCCGGCAAGTGCGCCGCACCGCTCATGGCCGGCAACTCGGTGGTGCTCAAGCCGGCGGAGCAGACGTCGCTGTCGGCCCTGCGGCTCGCGGCGATCACCGAGGGGCTGCTGCCCCCCGGAGTTCTCAATGTCGTCACCGGTCCGGCCGCGACCGGTGCGGCGCTCGTCGACCACCCTGGCGTACCGAGGATCGCGTTCACCGGAAGCGTGTCCAGCGGACGTGCGGTGCTGAGAGCGGCGGCCGAGCACATCAAGCACGTCACCCTGGAGCTCGGCGGCAAGAACCCCATGATCGTCTACGACGACGCCGACCTCGTCCAGGCCGCCGCCGGTGCGATCTCCGGCATGAACCTCGCTCGCTCGATGGGCCAGTCGTGTCAGTCGAACTCGCGGGTCCTGGTGCACCGCAGCTGCGAGGACGCCTTCTTGTCGGCGCTGACCGACCGAGTCGAGCGCCTGCGCGTCGGGGACCCTCGGGACGAGAGGTCCGATCTCGGCCCGCTGGCCTTCGCCGACCACTACGAGCGGGTCCTGGCCTACGTCGATTCGGGGCGCCGTGACGGGGCGGAGCTGATCGCGGGAGGAAGCCGGCCGGAGGGGCTGAGCCGCGGGTACTACCTCCGGCCGACGGTGTTCGCCGGCGTCGAACCCGGCATGCGCATCGCTCGGGAGGAGATCTTCGGCCCCGTGCTCGCCGTACTCACCTGGGAGGACGAGGACGAGGTGATCGAGCTCGCAAACTCGGTCGAGTACGGGCTCACCGCGAACGTCTGGACCAACGACCTACGTCGAGCGCACCGCACCGCCCAGCGCCTCGAGGCGGGGACTGTCTGGGTGAACGGTGACGGACGCAAACCGCTGGGGACCCCCTTCGGCGGCTACAAGCACAGTGGCCTCGGCATCGAGGGCTCGCTCGAGGAGCTGATGAGCTACACCCGCTCCAAGAGCGTCGTGCTCAACCTGCTGGACGCGTGACGAGCCAGGCGGCAGCACCGCTGCCGGTCGGCGAAGCCGTCAGGAGAGCGCGCGCTGGGAGTACCCGGTCAGGTGGCGGTACCCCTCGGACAGCTGGTCGAGCTCCGACTGGTCGATGACGTCGGACAGCCGGTCGAACCGCTCGTCACCGGTGCGCAGGCACACCTCGCGCAGGATGGCGTCCGGCGGGTTGGCCCGGTTGCGGTAGACGATCTGACTAGTCTTCGGCCGGCGCTCCTCCTCGTACCGGTGCAACGCGTCGACGTGTTCGCGGGTGGCCGCGAAAGCCGACGCGAGCGCCTGGCAGTCCACGATCGCCTGGCCGGCCCCGTTCGACCCGCGGGGCACCAACGGATGCGCGGCGTCGCCGAGAAGGGTGACCCGACCGGACGTCCACTGCGGTAGCGGATCCTGGTCGACCATCGGGAACTCGAGAACCGAGTCGGCCGCGCGCAGCACTGCGGGAACGTCGAGAAAGTCGAAGGTCCACTCCTCGAACGTCTCGATGAAGTCCTCGAGCCGACCCGGACGGCCCCAGTCGCGCTGGATGTTGCGGTCGCTCTCGATCGCGGCGATCCAGTTCATCAACTGGCGGCCCTCGGCGTCGACGTTGTTGCGACAGGGGTAGATGGTGAGCTTGCCGCTGGAGTACCAGCCCACGCGCAGCATCGACGCGCCCGAGAGGAACGGCTGCCATGGCGTGACACCACGCCACATGTTGAATCCCTGGTAGATCAGCGGCGGCTCCTGCGGGTTCAGCTGTTTGCGCAGCGTCGAGTGGATGCCGTCGCAGCCGATGAGCACGCTGCCGGTCTCGGTGAACGTCAGCGGGCCGTTGCCGTTCGCCGCGCGCTCGAAGTGCGCGTGGACGGAGCGGTCGTCCTGGTCGACCCGGACGAGGCGAGCGTCGAACGTGATCCGATCGTCGCCGAGCCGTTCCCGCACCGCGGCCAGCAGCACGTCGTAGACATCGGCGCGGTGCATGGCCAACTGTGGCCACGCCAGACCTGCGTGCGTACCGGTCGGCTCCCGGTACACGAACTGACCGAACCGGTTGTAGAAGACGGAGTCCACCATCGGCACGCCGCGAGCGACCAGCTGGTCCAGCAGACCGAGGTCGGCGAGCACGCGGGTGGCGTGCGGCAGAAGCGTGATCCCGACGCCGACCTGCGTCACTTTCGGCACCGCCTCGTACACCCGCACGGGCACGCCGACGCGGTCCAGGCAGAGCGCGAGGGTCAGTCCCCCGATGCCTCCGCCGACCACGATCACGTCGTCAGATCCACCTCGCAGGCCACGTGCCACGAGATCTCCTCTCCTCGGGCGGACCGCCATAGCGGCCGTGGCGAGCGATCATACTCAAAATGGTAGTACCATTTGCCGCGCCGGCTGGAGGAGGTGACTGCCTCGGGGCCCTCCCGGTGGCGGGCCGCCGTGGCGCTCAGGCGCCCTCGACGATGAAGTCGGCCGCTCGCCACGCGAGCGCCGAGACCGGCCCGTTGAGATTGCCGGAGACCATGACCGGCAGCACCGAGGAGTCCACGACCCGCAGGTTCGTCACGCCGCGAACCCTTGTCCCAACTGTGCGGACGTGGCAAGGAGGTTTCGCGGGCATCGAGCAGCCCGGAATTGAGGCACCCGACCGCATTGCGCCGAGATTGCGCGAATGGCCCGGGGCACCTGCCCGAGCCTGCTGCGGCAGCGAGCCATTCGCGCAATCTCGGCGCGAAGGAATGGGTCAGGGCAGTTCCGCGGTCAGAGCCGTCCAGCGTTGAGGAAGTAGATGAACACGAGCGCGGCGGCCATCGCGGCGGGGATCCAGAAGCTGCTCAGCATGCTCCGACGCAGACGGCGGCGCGCCTGGGCCAGTGCGTGCCCCGATGTGGGCGTGGCGACCGGTGTGGCCGCTGCCTCCGGCGTGAGCGG
>Ga0190270_10000930_pt1 | contig 13254 bp, 2 predicted proteins | sample Popmic320T_FD_133748 | JGI IMG/M metagenome (GOLD analysis project Ga0190270, IMG submission 133748) | Populus adjacent soil microbial communities from riparian zone of Weber River, Utah, USA - 320 T | ecosystem: Environmental > Terrestrial > Soil > Riparian zone | place: USA: Utah | collected... | reverse complement strand
TCGGCCACCGCGCGCGCATCGGTCGTGGCGAGCGACGAAGCGGACGCGCGCGAGAAGCTGGCGTTCGCAGCCGAGGCGATCGACAAGGCCGCAGCCAGCGGGGACGTGGCCTTTGCCTCGCCACGTGGCGTCGCGTACGGCACGGGCGCCCTGCAAGGGGACATCGCGCTGCTGTTTCCGGGTCAGGGAAGCCAGTATGTCGGCATGGGCGGCGAGCTGGCCGTGCACTTCGATGCGGTGCGTTCGGTTTTCGACGATGCGGCTGCCGCCATCGGCGAGTCGGCGTCCGGCGACACGCTGGGCACGCGGATGTTTCCGCCACCCGTGTTCGACGACGCAGCGCGGGCCGCACAAGGCACCCGTCTTGCCGCGACCGAGTGGGCTCAGCCCGCGATCACGGCGACCAGTCTCGGCATGCTGCGGATGCTCGAACAGGTCGGTGTACGGGCAAGCAGCGTCGCCGGGCACAGCCTGGGTGAAGTCACGGCCGCAGTGGCCGCAGGGCTCTTCGATGAACGCACCGGCATCGCCGTCGCGCGGCGTCGCGGCGAACTCATGGCCGAAGCCAGCGATACCCCAGGCACGATGTCGGCCGTGACATCGGATCCAGCCACTGTCGCGAAATGGGTCGCCGACATCGACGTCGTGCTGGCCAACCACAACAGTCCGAATCAAGTCGTGCTCTCCGGGGCCGTTCCGCAAATCGAGCGTGCAGAGCGTGTCCTCGAGGCCGCCGGCATTGCGGTGCGTCGTCTCGCCGTGTCGAATGCATTTCATTCGCCGTTGGTCAGTTCATCGGTGCCGCCGTTCCACACCTACCTGCAGAGCGTGCCCACCTCGGCATTGACGCGGCCGTACTACGCCAACGCCACGGCATTGCCGTATCCGGGCAATGAAACAGAGGCCTGTGCGCAGCTGGCGCAGGCAATCGTGCGGCCCGTGCGCTTTGCGGAGCAAATCGAGGCGATGTACGCCGCTGGCGTGCGGACGTTCATTGAAGTCGGTCCCGATGCGGTACTTTCGCGCCTCACCGAACGCTGCCTGACGGGGCTCCCGCACCTCGCCGTGCCGCTCGACCAGCGCGGCAAGTCGGGGGTGACCGCATTGTTCCTCGCGCTGGGCCGACTCGCAGCGGCCGGTGTCCCGATCTCGATGCAATCCTTGTGGGACGGTCAACGCCTCCCTGGGGATCCCGAAAGCACAAAGCCCGCGAAGTTCAGCATCGCGCTCAATGGCGCCAATTACGGCAAGCCGTACCCACCGCGTGAACCTGAGGTGCGCGTACCGCGCCCACCGCGTGCCGGGGCCGGCCAGGCCGCATCGCAAGTTGTGACGGCACCGGCCGCAACGTTGCCCGCCTCGACGACGCCAGCGCCGATGGCACCCGCCGCGCCGAGGCCTTCAGCCGTGACCGCCTCAAGACCGCCCGTGCCAAGCCAGGTGGAGGAGGCTGCAACCTGGCTTGCTGCGCCTCCCCACGCGTCGGCACCGACCCTGGTGCGTGCTCCCTTATCAACGTCAACGCCATCATCGACCGCTTTTTCGGATTGGATCGACTCGATTCAGCGTTTGCAGGCCCCCGCGATCGCGGCCCAGATGGAGTTCCAACGTTTGAGCGCAGAGAGCCACATGGCCTTCCTCGGCGCGATCGAGCGGGGATACGACGCCCTTCTGCCGGGGCGCCCGTCGCACACTCCCTCGCTGCCGCTCTCGGCGCCCGAGTCGGTGTCGTTCCGAGCACCCGCCGCGCCTGTGCAGGCTGCAGCAGCGGCGGCCGACCCGATTGTGGTCTCGGTGGCGGAGCCCCTCGTGCATGTTCAGGCGCACGCGGCTGAACCGGAGCCCTTGCACTTGTCGATCTCGGCTGCTGACGCTGCGTCGACGATGACATCGCTGCAGCAGATGCTCTTGGAGATCGTGGCCGAGAAGACCGGGTACCCCACCGAGATGATCGACATCGGCATGGACATGGAAGCCGATCTCGGCATCGACTCGATCAAACGGGTGGAAATCCTCTCGGCCATGCGCCAGCGTGTGCCCGATCTGCCGCAGGTGGCCACCACCAAGATGGCCTCGATGCGCACCCTCGCCCAAATCATCGATCTGATGAGCGGTGCAGCGGCCGCAGGCGATACCGCCGCGCCCGCACCGCAACTGCTACCTGCTGCAGGGCCGGCCGTCATGCCTGGCGTGCCGTCGCGCAGCGTGGAACTGCAGCAGATCCTGCTTGCGATCGTCGCCGAGAAGACGGGCTATCCCGCGGAGATGATCGACTCCGGCATGGATATGGAGGCGGACCTCGGCATCGATTCCATCAAGCGCGTGGAGATTTTGTCGGCCATGCGTCAGCAGGTGCCCGACCTTCCGCAGGTCGCCACGACGAAGATGGCATCCATGCGAACGTTGGCGCAGATCGTCGAACTGATGAACGGCGAGGACAACGTCCCGGCCGCGGCTTTGCCCGTTCTTTCCGCGGCGGCTTCGCCACTGGGAACCGCGCGCGCGCTGGACGAACAAGGCAGCGCCGTCATCGTTTCTTCGCCCGTCCGGCGAATCGCGGTGCGGGCTCGTCCGGCCCCCCCACTGGGCTCTGCGCTGCCCTCACTTTCTGGAAGCACGTCAATCGTCGTGACGCCGGACGGTGGCCAGGTCGCGACCGCGCTCGTCGAGCGGCTGGTGGCCCGTGGTGTGCACGCTATCGAGGCCGCCGTCGGCGCGATTCCCGCCACGGCCGGCGGCGTGATCTTCCTTGGCGGACTCCGCCCTGTCGCCGATGAGCAGGCGGCCATTGCGGTGAACCGAGAAGCATTTCGGGCCGCTCGCGCGGTGGCGCAACGGTTCCGCGAAACCGGTGGCCTGTTCATCACCGTGCAAGATACGGGTGGAGACTTCGGCCTCGCTGGCCGTGGCGCCGTGCGGGCATGGATGGGAGGCGTCGCCGCACTTGCCAAGACGGCGCGAGATGAATGGCCTTTGGCCACATGCAAGGCGCTCGATGTGCAGCGCGCGACGCGCAGCGACGCCTCGGTAGCGGATGCCATCGTGGCCGAACTGTTTGGCGGTGGACCGGAAACCGAGGTCGGTCTTTCGGCTGCCGGCGAACGCATCACGTTGGCCGGCGTGCCCTGCGTGGTCACGGCGCCGGCTCGCGCGATGACATCAGGCGCGGTGTTTGTCGTCACCGGTGGCGCTCGCGGCGTAACGGCCGCATCGCTGATTGCATTGGGACATGCGGCGCAACCCCGGTTTGTCATTCTGGGACGCACGGCACTATCCCTCGAAGCTGAAGCCTATCGCACGGCCACAACCGACGCCGAGCTCAAGCGCGTCGCGTTGGCTGCCGCCAAGCAAGTTGGCCGCGCCGTGACGCCCAAGGCCATCGGCCTGGAAGTCGAACAGATCCTCGCAGCGCGGGAAGTGCGCGACACCCTGGCGCAGCTCACCGGGACGGGTACCAGTGTGCGCTACGAGGCTGGCGATGTGCGTGACCTCGCGTTCCTGACGACGCTTTTCAACGACGTGCGGAAATGCTGGGGGCCGATTCAGGGCATCGTGCATGGCGCGGGTGTGGTGGCCGACGCCTTCATCGATCAGAAATCGGACGCGCAGTTCGATCGTGTCTTCGACACCAAGGTGTCGGGGCTCCGTGCCCTGTTGGCAGCCACCGCGAACGATCCGCTCCAGTGGATCTGCTTGTTCTCGTCGGTCGCCGCCCGCGCCGGCAATGCGGGACAGTCGGACTACGCCATGGCGAACGAGGTGCTCAACAAAGTGGCCGCCGTGCAAGCCCGGCAGCGCGCCGACACATGCCGTGTGGTGTCGATCGGATGGGGGCCCTGGGACGGGGGCATGGTCACGCCGGCACTCCGTGGCCATTTCGTGGAGCGTGGCGTGTCCCTCCTCTCCGTGGCGGCCGGCGCCGATGCGTTCGTCGCGGAGCTCATGGCTCCCTCCACGGATGACGTGGAGATCGTGATTGGCGGCGGCGATGCCGAGCTGAAGGGGAGCGCCGGCATCGGCGGCGGTGTGCTGGCCCATCTGGAGATCACGGTGAATGCGCGGACCCAGCCGCAACTGGAGAGTCATCGCATTCAGGGCAAGCCGGTTCTGCCCATGGTGCTTGCCGTGGAGTGGTTTGCCCGCCTGACCCGTTCGCTCTTTCCTGAGCGCGCCTCGGTACAGCTCCGCGACATACGGGTGATGCGCGGTATCGTGCTGTCCGATTTCGATGGCATCGGTGATCGGTTCAACCTGCGGGCCATCGCGGGTGCACAAGGCGTGGAGCTGGAGCTGCGTGACATTGCCGGCGCCGTGCGCTATGCCGCGCGTGTCGAGCCGAGTGAGCGGGCAGCGAAAGCCGAGCAGCTCAACGGGGCCGCCCTCGGCAAGAGCCCATGGAAGGGCACCGCGATCTACGCGGCGGACACACTCTTTCATGGGCCTGACTTCCAGGTGATCCGTTCGGTCGATGGCGTGTCATCGACCGGTGCCAGAGCCACTCTCGACGGCATGGCTGATCGTACCTGGCCAGCCGAAGCCTGGGAGACGGATCCTGCCGCGATGGACGGCGCGCTGCAGCTGGCGATGCTCTGTGGTCTGCAGACCATCGGTCAAACCCTCCCGCTCCGCATAGGCGGCATGGGCTACACCGGCAGCACCGTCATCAGCCCGATTCATTGCTCCCTGCTGGTGCGCAGTCAGTCGCCCGAACGCGTAGTCTGTGACATCACGTTGGTGGGCAGTGACGGCGCGCCGGTTGCCGATCTGGTTGACGTGGAAATGTACGCCGTGCCCAGTGCGAACACGTTGTCGAACATGCTCGCGACTGCAGACGTATGACGGCGGCGGTGACACCCGCGTTCGCGCCCATCGCAATCGTTGGACAGGGGTGCGTGCTGCCGGGGGCATTCACTCCCGACGCGCTCTGGTCATTGGTCTGCGAGGGCCGTTCGGCGCTTGCGCCGGCGGCACCCGATGCCTGGCGCATCGATGCCGGCGCCGATCGGGCACGATTGGCCCGCGAGATCGCCTGTACGACGAGTGGACACGTGCGAGGCTTCGATGCGGTTCGTGACGATCACGGCTTCGCCATCGACGCGGAACAGCTGCGCGGGCTGGACCCCGTGTTTCTCTGGACACTTCACGCCGCCCGCGACGCACTCGCCAGTTCCGGGCTTTCGCCGCTTACACCGCAGGCGCGCGCCGCACTCGTACTGGGCAACCTGAGCTATCCCACGCCGGGCCTCGTGGATTACGCGCTCGAGCAGTGGGCCAACGACACCACGTGCGTTGCACACACCGATCCGCGCAACCGGTTCATGTCAGGTTTGCCAGCGCACCTTGCGGCCAGAGCCTTGGGCTTCGGTGGGCGTGCGTTTGCCGTCGATGCCGCCTGTGCGTCATCCTTGTATGCCATCAAGCTCGCCTGCCAACAACTGCAGGATGGCAAAGCGGATCTCGCCATGGCGGGTGGCGTGAATCACGCCGATGATCTCTTCCTGCATGGCGGGTTTTCGGCCTTGCACGCGCTTAGCGCCAGCGGACAGAGTCGCCCGTTCCATCGCGACGCCGATGGGCTCGTGCCCGCACATGGGGCCGCATTGCTGCTGCTGGAGCGGCTCGACGACGCGATCGCGAACAGGCGCAACATTCTCGGCGTGATACGCGGCGTCGGCCTGTCGAACGATGGACGGAGCCGCGGCCTCATGGTGCCTGCCGAAGAAGGGCAGATTCGCGCCCTGCGCTCTGCATACGAAGAGAGTGGACTTTCGCCTCGCGACATTTCCCTGGTCGAGTGCCACGCCACCGGCACCGTGGTCGGCGATGGTGCCGAGATTCGCAGCATGCGCGCGGTGTTCAATGAGGCGCGCCGCCTGCCGCTGGGCTCCCTGAAGTCGAATGTGGGACACCTGATCACCGCCTCCGGCGCCGCCGCCGTGATTAAGGTGCTTGCCGCACTGCGCGAGAAGGTCCTGCCGCCTACCCGCACGGCGGAGGCGCCCATTGACGAGTTGGGCGATGGCATGTTTCGGCTTTTGCGTGAGGCCGAGTCGTGGGAAGCACCGGCGAACGGCGCCCCTCGACGCGCGGCCGTCAGCAACTTCGGCTTCGGCGGCAACAACGCGCACTTGATCCTGGAAGAATGGATGGGAGTTCTGCCGAACGCTGCAACGTCGAATGCGGGTTCCGGCTACAACGGCACTGCCAGCCATGTCGCGTACGACGTCATCGCGGTGGTGGCGCAGTCCGTGCGCATAGGCAGCGACCGCACAACCTTCGGCGATGCGACGTTCGCCCACGGCGTCCTGGGCACGGCAACGGGCAAGCACGCCGACAGCGACACGGTCGAACTCGATGCCGCAGGACTGCGATTCCCACCGAACGACCTGAAGGCGGCGCTGTCACAGCAGACCCTGCTGCTGTCGATGGCTCAACAGATGGCCCCCCTGCTCGAAGCATTGCCGCACGACCGCACGAGCGTGCTCGTGGGAATGCAATGCGACGCCGAAGTCGCGCGTCACGCGATCCGGTGGCGCGGAGCGCGTGCGTGGGTCGACGCGTTGCCCCCGTCGCTCGTCGATGGTGCACTGACGGCGGCGGCAGTCGTGGGGTCCATGCCCAACATCGTCGCGAATCGTCTCAGCCATCAGTTCGACTTTCGCGGTCCGAGCTATACGCTGTCATCCGAAGAGCTCTCGGGCATTGCAGCGCTCGAGATCGGTGCGCGGGCGCTGCGTGCCGGTGACATCGACGCGGCGGTGGTTGCCGCGGTCGATCTGTGTCGCGAACCGGTAGCTGCCGCGGCCGCCGCCTCCGTGCTGGGATCGGCACGCCAGACACCGGCGGACGCGGCCGTCCTGCTGGTGCTCAAGCGTGAGGCCGACGCGCTGCGGGATGGCGACCCGGTGTTGGCGCTCATCGATGGTCCGGCGCAGGCGTGGGCAAGCGCCACGCTGGACCTGGCGCTGACCTGCACCGATCCGGGCCTGACGCCTGTGTTGGGGCATGCACATGCGGCAGCGGGATTGCTGCACGTCGCGGCGGCGATCGCCTCGTGCCGACACTGCGCCCTGCCGTCGACGATGGGGCCGATGCCGTGGCTGCCGAGCGATGGAGCGCGGATCGCACGGGTCCAGGTGGAGGCGCTGGGCGGACAGCACGCTTCGGTACAGCTGCGCGCGCCATCGCAAGCCGCAGCGAGCGGCGCACTCTTCCCCAACGGGCGCCCGCGCCTTGGCGTTTTCGCCGCCGACGACATGGCCGGGGTGATCGAGCGCCTCGTGCGCGGGCAACAGTTCGCGCACCACGCGACGGGCCATGGCGCGGGCCCGGCGCCTGGCGCCGTGCGTGTGGCCTTGGTTGCCGAAAACGACACGGCGTATGAAGCGCAGGTGCAGAGGGCGGTCGAGCTATTGCGGCGATCGGATGGCGTCATTTCCCCGGGAGCGATCGATGCCGGGATCTACGTCGGCCGCGGCGCGATGGACGGTGAGCTGTCGTTTGTCTACACGGGGGCAGCGGGTGCCTACCCCCACATGGGGCGGGATCTGGCGCTTGCGTTTCCAGAGCTGACCGATCGGTTCGCCGCGCGAATCCCCTCCGGCCGGTATGCCTGTGGCTGGGTCTACAGCAATGACGCCGCGCTCCAGATCACGCCGATAGACAAGCTGTTGGGCGCGTCCTATCTCGGCCAGTTGCATACCGAACTCACGCGCCACCTGTTCGGGCTGAAGCCGACAGCGGCAATCGGGTACTGCTCGGGCGAAACGAACTCGCTTTTCGCGCTCGATGCGTGGACCGGCATGGATCGGTTCCTTGACGATGTCGTCGACAGCCATATCTACGATCGCTGGCTGTGCGGGGAATTCGCGTGCCTGCGCACGGCGTGGCATCTCGATGCCAAGGCACCGATCGATTGGGCCACCTGGCGCGTGCGGGCACCTGTCGATGACGTCCGCGCGGCGGTCGCCGGCGAAGCACGTGCGCACGTGGTCATCATCAATGCGCCCGCCGATGTCGTGGTCGCCGGCGACCCGGAAGCCTGTGAGCGCGTGGCTGCGAAGTTCGATCGCCGTGCCGCGCGCGTACCAGGGTATGACTTCGTCATGCACTGTCCCGAGGCTCGCGAATTCGAATCCCGGTGGCGCGCGCTGCATACGCGCCCCACCGTCGACGTGCCGGGCGTGCGGTTCTATACGCACGCCACGTGCTCCAGCTACCGAGCCACCACACAGACGGCCGCCGACGCGCTCACGGGGCAGGCGATGGACGTGGTGGATTTCCCGGCGCTGGTGGAGCAGGCCTATGCAGACGGCGTGCGCGTGTTCGTCGAGCACGGGCCGCATGCCGGCTGCACGAAGTGGATCGGCGAGGTCCTGGGCGACCGCCCGCATGTCGCGGTTGCGCTGGATCGTTATGGACATTCGTCTCTCCAAATGGCGGTCGAGGCGGCCGCGGCGCTGTTTGCCGCAGGTGTTCCGGTGCACCTCGAGGCCTTGTCCAAAGCCTTGCACGGTGTCCCGCCGAACGGGTCGGCGACCAAGCCGATCGCCGTGGCACCGCCCCGCTCCCTGCCGCTCTCGTGGCCGGTCCATCCCATGGCAGTCCCGCCAATGCCGAGCGTCGTGCCTCCGGTGGCAGCGCCGACTCGCCGGTCCTTGTCTCCTTCGAACGACGGCGCAATCGAGTTCATGGCGCCGCCGCCTCGACTGGTGTCCGCCCTTCGGAACGGCAATCGCGGTGCATCCTCGCGTCCCGACGGACTGTCCGCGCCGCGCGAGGTCGCTGAGGCCTCGGTCAGCACGATCCACATCTCGCCAGCACGCGTCGAGCCCGCCTTGACGGCGCCGGCGTCCTTGGCTTGTCGAGCACCTCGCGAGATCGACTTGGCGGCCGCATCCGCCCTGGAAGTGCTCGCAGCGCACCACCAAGCACTGGCAACGCTTCACCAATCGTTCTTGCGTCAACAGTACGCCGTGCAAGCGCGCTTCAGCAGGATGCTCGCGACCTGTTGGTCCGCGCCTGATTTCGTGGGATCTGACGTCCACCTGACTCCGGTTCTCTCGGCGATGCCTTACACGGAATCCGCCGAGCCCGCCGCGCTCACGCCGAAGCCGATTGCAGTTGCCGTGCCTGCCTGGATCGGCATGGCGCCAGCGGCAGTGCTGCCCACCAGCGCTGCAGCGCCCACAGCAGCGCCCCACGCGGCGGCCGTCGCAGCGCGCGTCGCAGCGTCGGTCACAACACCTGTCACAGCACCGAGCCAGGCTGTCGCGCTCATCCGACGCTCACCCGTGCCAAGAATGCCCGTCGGGCCGAGCTTCGACCGCGCCGCGCTAGAAATTCACGCCGGGGGAGCCATCTCGACGATCTTCGGTCCGCTCTTTGCGCAGCAGGACAGGCACGAGCGCCAGGTCCGCATGCCGGAACCGCCGATGCTGCTCGCCGATCGAGTGCTCGGCATCGAAGGAGAGGCCGGCACGATGGGTGTCGGCACGATCTGGACCGAGACCGATGTCCGTGAAGGCGCCTTCTACCTGCACGAGGGACGCATGCCCGCCGGCATCCTGGTGGAGTCGGGGCAAGCCGACCTCATGCTGATTTCATGGCTTGGCGCGGACTTCCACAACCAGGGCGAGCGCGTCTATCGCTTGTTGGGATGCGAGCTCACCAGCCACGGACCGCTGCCCACGATCGGCGACACCTTGCACTATGAAATCGTGGTCGATGGACACGCAGAACAGCAGGGCGTGCGACTCTTTTTCTTCCACTATGACTGCTGGGTGAATGGTGAGCTGCGCTTGTGTGTGCGCAGCGGGCAGGCGGGCTTCTTCACTGATGAAGAGCTAGCCAAATCCGCCGGGGTGTTGTGGTCGGCGGATACGGCGACGCCCAAAGTCGATGCGCGCATGGATGCGCCGGTGCTATGCACGACGCGTCGCGCGCTTACGGCAGACATGGTCACAGCCCTCTGCGAAGGTCGACTGGGCGATTGCTACGGACCGGGATTCGAGCGGGCCGATGCGCACACGAGAACGCCCTCGATTGCGGGCGGCAGCATGCGGTTGCTCGACGATGTCACGGACTTCGATCCTGCGGGAGGGCCATGGGGACGCGGTTACCTTCGCGCGAGACTCGGCCTGACGCCGGATCACTGGTTCTTCGACGGGCATTTCAAGAACGATCCCTGCATGCCGGGCACGCTCATGCTCGAGGGTGGCCTGCAAGCGATGCAGATCTTCATGACAGGCCTGGGTTTCACGCTCGATCACGACGGGTCGCGTTTCGAGCCTGTGCCTGAACAGAACTACAGTTTGCGATGCCGGGGTCAGGCGACGCCAGCATCCAGGGAAGTGGTGTACGAGATCTTCGTGGAAGAAATCGTCGCTGGCAATGCGCCCACGGTCTACGCCGATGTCATGGGCTCGGTGGACGGCCGAAAGGCGTTCCACTGCAAGCGAATGGGTCTGCGTGTGGTACCCGCCTGGCCGCTCGATACGGGGCGCGCCGCCGTGGCCATCGCACACGATCCGCGTCCGGTCGCCGTCGTCGATGGCTTTCGGTTTGATTACGCGTCGCTGCTTGCGTGCGCTTGGGGGATGCCGTCGTCCGCCTTCGGGCCCATGTACGCACGCTTCGACGGCACTCGACGGGGCGCCCGGTTGCCCGGACCGCCGTACCACTTCATGTCACGCGTCTCGGAAGTGAGTGGGCCGATGGGCGGTTTGCAGGTGGGCAGCCACGCGGAAGTCGAATACGACGTCCCACCCGATGCGTGGTACTTCAGGCAGAACAACGCCGCCGCGATGCCATTCCCGGTGCTCCTGGAGGCGGCGTTGCAACCCTGTGGCTGGTTAGCGGTGTATGTCGGAGGGGCGCTCGAGTCCGAAGAAGATCTCCGTTTTCGCAATCTCGACGGCATCGGCACGCAGCATGGGGAAGTCGGGCCGCACATCGGAACGCTGCGCGTCTCGACCACGCTCAAGTCGGTTTCCAGGGCCGATGCCATCGTCATCATGAGTTTCGACGTCCTGTTGCGGGCAGGAGATCGAACGCTTTACACGCTGCAGGCCGTCTTCGGATTCTTTCCCGGAGGTGCCCTGCAAGATCAGGCTGGCTTGCCGACGACCCCATCGCACCGCGCGCGAGTGATCGATCCGAGCCAGGTGCTGGTCGAACTTGGCGACAAGCCGACACGGTACTTTGCCGACACGCTCAGGCTGCCTACGGAACGCCTGGTGATGATCGATCGGATCACCGGCCGGTGGACCCGCGGTGAACTCGCGGGCAAGGCCGGACTGGGGCGCTTGCGGGCCGAGAAGGACGTGGCGGCTCGGCAATGGTTCTTCAAGGCGCATTTCTTCCAGGACCCTGTGCAACCGGGCTCGCTGGGCATCGAATCGTTGCTGCAGGCGGTGCAAGCGCTGGCGATCGAATGCGACCTTGGACGGGGTATCGCTGCTCCTAGGTTCCAAAGCCAGGCGGTCGATGTGCCGATGAGCTGGAAGTATCGCGGTCAGGTCACACCCGAAAATCACGTGGTGGTCGTTGACGTCGAGATCACAGAGATTCGCGTCGAAGCGGACAGCCGACTCGTCACCGCGACCGGATCCCTCTGGGTCGACGGGAAGCGCATCTACGAAGCGACGGGACTGGGCGTGCGAATCGTGCCGGGCGCGAGCAATTGATCGTGAACGGCACAGCACCCGGTGCGACAAGACGCATGTCGCTCAGCCCGGACCTCGTTCCGGTTGGCGTGGCCATCGTGGGTCTTGAAGCATCTCCTTTGGGTGCGGACCCGACCGGAAGCGCGTTGCACGCAGCAATGATTGCTGCCTCTGTCGACGCGGACGATCAGTTGGGTAACGCGAAGCTCGGTGCTGCGCGTGTGAGCCGGCAATCGGAGTTTCTTGGCGGTCGCTGGTGCGCGCGAGAGTGCCTTCGCGAACATGCGCCCGAGACGGCCGACGCGCCCATTGGTGTCGGTGCCCATCGGGAGCCGCTGTGGCCGGACGGCATCGTGGGCAGCATTGCACACGCCTCGCCGTATGTGCTCGCCGCCACAGCCTTTCGAGGCTCGGCACAGTCCATCGGCCTCGATGTGGCGCCGTGGCTCGACGACGGGGCCACGGACCGGATCGGGGCAAGCATCGCGATGCCGGGCGAACTGAATTCGCTCATCGACAGCAATGGATGGTCCATGGCCCGCCGGCTCACGCTGGTGTTCTCGGCGAAGGAATCGATCTACAAGGCACTGTATCCCCTGGTGCAGTGTCCTTTTGGTTTCGAACATGCGAGGCTCTCCCGCATCGTGCCCGACGGCGCCACGAGCGGCCGGTTCGAAGCCCATCTGACGATGGCGCTCAAAAACCTGCCATCGCAGGTGCCACTCGTGGGTCGTTACGAATGCCGCCAGGACGCGATCATCACGACGCTCGTTTGCCTTTCCCGAGACGTCCGCGCCGTCCATCGCCCCATGGCAGCCACCGCGCTGGCGCCTTGGGTCGTTCGCTCCGTTTCCCATGATCGTGGAGATGATCAGCCCCACGCGCACACGACTCGAACAAGGGCAAAAAGGACAGGTCCGCCCACGCAACAGAGGGCCTCCATGGATGACACGAGTACCCATCACGGCGCGAAGCAATCGAGGCGGGATCTCGATGGCAATCTGCGCCACCTGGCGCTGGTGGGCTCATGAGCATCTCGCCAGCACCCATCTCTCCCAGCACGCTCGCAGAGATGCTGGCGCTTCGCGCAGCCGCCGACCCGGACCGCCGCGCGTTCGTCTACGTTGAGGACGCGTCGGGCATCGAGCTGACGGCGACCTTTGGCGAACTGGATCGCCGCGCGCGTGCCATCGCCGCGACGCTCGAAAAAAGCGGCGCACGTGGGCAGCGCGTCCTGCTTCTCTATCCGACGGGCATCGACTACGTGGCGTCGTTTTTTGGCTGCCTCTACGCCGGCGCGGTCGCGGTACCCGCGTATCCGCCGGATCCGACGCGGCTCGATCGATCGTTGCCGCGGCTCATGGCAATCGTGAACGACTGCCAGCCTTTGCTCGCGCTCACCGTGAAGCGCTTCCTTCCTCTGCTCGCGATGATCCGCGCGCAGTCGGTGGCCGCCGGCGTCGTCACACGCCTTCCATTCGCGAGCCGCTTTGCCGGGCGCCGCGTCGGACGCATCGCCGCCGTCGACGCAGCGCCGCTGACCTCCATCCCGTGGCTGGCTACGGACCGCATCGATCCTGCCGCGGGC
>Ga0190270_10000929_pt1 | contig 13260 bp, 11 predicted proteins | sample Popmic320T_FD_133748 | JGI IMG/M metagenome (GOLD analysis project Ga0190270, IMG submission 133748) | Populus adjacent soil microbial communities from riparian zone of Weber River, Utah, USA - 320 T | ecosystem: Environmental > Terrestrial > Soil > Riparian zone | place: USA: Utah | collected... | reverse complement strand
TCCGACTGCGATCCTGCGCAACGGCCTCGTCGATAGTTCACTAGCCGAGCCGACATCGATCCATGTTGCGTCCGGCATGACAAGTCTCCTCAAGGCGGGCTGCCCGCGATTGTAGCGCCTTTTCATCGTCCCTAACGAAGTCTTAACGCCGGGGGTGGTATCAGGAAATCTGTCGCAATCTGGGGTGTGGTGCCTGCATGGCCGGAATGGGTCAGCCGGCGAGAGTTTCTCCGGGAGCTGACGCCCGGCGCACGCGCTTTGCTGATCGCAGAGCTCGAACGAACCATGTTGCGCGGCGAGGACATGGCCGGTGCCGAGCTCATCCTCGCCGAATTGCGGCGCAGCATGCACGAGGGCCGCTCGACGTCGCAGCGGATCGGCCACCATGCGCGGCTGTTCTTCAATCCGATCGAGCCGTTCGTCGTCGATGACGTCGCCGATCACAAGCATTGCGGGCGCATCGCGCGTTCGGCGCTCGAGCCGATCTGGCTGTGGCTCAGCAACACTGTGATGCTCGGCGAGGCCAAGACATTTGCCAAGCAAGTGGAAGAAGCGCTGCTCGCAGGCGATACCGAAACACCGATCTCAAAAGCGAGCGCGGCATCGCTGTCACCGCGCTGCTGCGGGACATTCACGATGCACTGCGTGGGCTGCGCTCCGAGCTGGACCTGTCGGGCGACTCGGCCTGGGCAAAACAGCTCGCCACGACTCGCGCCGATATTTCGAAGCTGCTTTCCAGCGAGATCAACATGATGCCGGGCCGCGTACGACGCCTGATGCGTCCCCGCCCGGCCAAGGAGATCGCGCCGGGCTCTACGGTCGATGCGGACGAGGTGGCGGAAGCGGAGTCGCTGGTCGGTTTCGTGATGGCTTGCCGCAACTACGCGAGCGAACTTGCGATCAATGAAATCACGCAGCGCACCTTCACCGAATTGCAGCAATGCCTCGATGTCGGCACCAAGGCGCTGCTCGATGCGCTTCGCAGTTCCGGCGACGATGAGCGGGCATTCCGGCAATCGCAGGTCGACGCGGCGGTTCGGTTCTGCGGCAAGGTGTTCGGCCAGGAATATGCCTCGCTGCTCACCAAGGCGGCCGACGTCGCCACGCACAGCGACCGCAAGGCGGCGCGAGGCTGAGGGCTGACTTGCCGGTTGCGGCGGACGCCTCGCCATGATGTAAACCCGCCATCATGACTCTCTGGTTCATGTTGGCGCTGATGACGGCAGCGGCAATTTTTGCCGTGCTTTGGCCGCTTGGCCGGCGCGCGTCGGTTGCGTCCGGCAGCGATGTCGAGGTCTATCGCGATCAACTGGCCGAACTCGATCGCGACCGCGCCAACGGCCTGATCGGCCAGCGGGAGGCCGACGCCGCGCGGGTCGAGATTTCGCGGCGGCTCATCGCAGCGGCGGACAGCATAGCGGCGCCAAAGGCTGAGGGCGCGGCCTGGCGTCGTCGCGCCACCGCCGTTGCCGCCCTGGTGCTGTTGCCGGTCGGCGCGGCCACGCTTTATTTGGCGTTGGGCTCGCCGCGACTGCCGGGCCAACCCCAGGCGGCGCGGCACGACGCTCCGGTGGACGAGCGCTCGATCGAAGCGCTGGTCGCGAAGGTCGAAGCGCATCTCGAATCCAACCCCGAGGACGCCCGTGGCTGGGAAGTCGTCAGCCCGGTCTACATGCGGCTTGGCCGCTTCGACGATGCGGTGAAGGCGCAGCGCAACGTGCTGCGTCTGCTCGGTGCCAACGGGCAGCGCGAGGCGGATCTTGGGGAAGCCCTGACGGGCGCCGCGAACGGCGTCGTGACCGCGGACGCGAAGGCAGCGTTCCAGCGCGCGATGCAATTCGATGCGACGGATTTCCGTGCGCGCTACTTCATAGGCCTGTCGGCGGAGCAGGACGGCCGCCGCAAGGAAGCTGCCGCGATCTGGAGCGAGTTGCTAGCGGAAGCGCCATCGGACGCGCCTTGGGTTGCGCTGGTGCGCGAATCGCTGGCGCGTGTCGATGCCGTGGTGCCGCCACCAAAAGGCCCGAGTGCCGGCGACGTCGCCGCCGCGAACGAGCTTTCCCCCGAACAACGCGCTGAAATGGTGCGCGGCATGGTTGAGCGTCTTGCCGAGCGGCTGTCGCGTGAGGGGTCCGACGTCGAGGGATGGCTGCGGCTGGTGCGCGCCTATATGGTGCTGGGCGATCGCGACAAGGCGGCCAACGCCGCCAACGATGCGCGAAAGGCGCTGGCGGGCGAGCCGGACAAGCTGCGCCGCGTCGAGGAACTCGCCGAAGGTCTCGGGCTCAAGGGCTGACGGAGCAGATTTTGACGCGTAAGCAGCGGCGATTGGTCCTGATCGGTAGCGGTGTCGGCGTGCTGGCGCTGGCGGCCGTGCTGGTGCTGAGCGCGCTGCGCGATTCGATCGTGTTCTTCAATTCTCCGACCGACGTGGTGGAGAAGGAGATCGCCGCCGGCACGCGCATCCGGCTCGGCGGCCTTGTGAAGCCCGGAACGCTGACGCGAGGCGACGAGCTTGCCGTGCGCTTCGAGGTGACCGACGGCAAGAGCGCCATTCCTGTGGCGTATAAGGGCATCCTGCCGGACCTGTTTCGCGAAGGGCAGGGCATCGTCGCGGAAGGTGTGCTCGACCCAGCCGGCTTCTTCAAGGCCGAAACGGTGCTGGCCAAGCACGACGAAACCTACATGCCCAAAGAGGTGGCGGACGCGTTGAAAAAGCAGGGCCACTGGAAAGACGACTACGGGAAGAAGAAATAGATTTTCAGAAAGATCGTAAGGCGAATTCGGTGCAACTCTCCCCTTGGGGGGAGAGGGTGTCCGAGCAAGCGGTGGCAGATGAGTAAACCTTTATGATCGCCGAGATCGGGCATTACGCGCTGGTGCTGGCGCTGGGTCTCGCGCTCATTCAGGGCGTGGTGCCGCTCGTCGGCGCGCGCAAGCGCGACGATACGCTGATGGCGGTGGCCGGTCCCACCGCGCTCGCGCAACTCGTATTCGTCGCCATTGCCTTCATGGCGCTCGCCGCGTGCTACGTGGTGTCGGACTTCTCGGTCGTCAACGTGTTCGAGAATTCACACTCGGCGAAGCCGCTGATCTACAAGATTTCCGGCGTATGGGGAAACCACGAAGGATCGATGCTGCTGTGGGTGCTGATCCTAGCGTTGTTCGGTGCGCTGGTCGCGCTGGCCGGCGGCAATCTCCCGGCGACGCTCAAAGCCAACGTGCTCGCGGTGCAGTCGTGGATCGCGGCGGCTTTCGTACTTTTCATCCTAGGCACCTCGAACCCGTTTCTGCGCATCCCGAACGCCCCGCTCGAGGGCCGCGACCTCAATCCGATCCTGCAGGACATCGGGCTCGCGGTGCATCCGCCGCTGCTTTATCTCGGTTATGTGGGGCTCTCGATCTCATTCTCTTTTGCGATCGCTGCTCTGATCGAAGGCCGCATCGATGCCGCCTGGGCGCGCTGGGTGCGGCCTTGGACGCTGGCCGCCTGGATGTTCCTCACGCTCGGCGTCGCGATGGGCTCGTACTGGGCCTACTACGAGCTTGGTTGGGGCGGCTGGTGGTTCTGGGATCCGGTTGAGAATGCCTCGCTGATGCCGTGGCTCGCCGCCACCGCGCTGCTGCACTCCGCGGTGGTCATGGAAAAGCGCAACGCGCTGAAGGTCTGGACCATCCTGCTCGCCATCCTGGCGTTCTCGCTCTCCCTGATCGGCACCTTCCTGGTGCGCTCCGGCGTGCTGACCTCGGTGCATACCTTCGCCAGCGATCCGACCCGCGGTGTGTTCATCCTGGCGATTCTCATCCTGTTCATTGGTGGCGCGCTTGCGCTCTACGCCTGGCGGGCCCCAGCGCTTAAGCAGGGCGGGTTGTTCGCGCCGGTCTCCCGCGAAGGCGCACTGGTGTTCAACAACCTGTTTCTCACCGCGGCTTGTGCCACAGTTTTCGTCGGGACGCTTTATCCGTTGGCGCTCGAAGCGCTGATCGGTGACAAGATTTCGGTCGGCGCGCCGTTCTTCAATCTCACCTTTGGCCCACTGTTCGTGCCGGTCATGCTGGCGATGCCGTTCGGGCCGCTGCTGGCCTGGAAGCGCGGCGATGCGCTCGGCGCCGCGCAGCGCCTGATGGGCGCGGCAGCGCTGGCGCTCGTGGCGGCCGCGGCGGTCTTTGCGGTCAATGGCGACGGCCCGGTGCTGGCGCCTTTCACCATCGGGCTTGCGGTTTTTGTGATGTTGGGCGCAGTCACCGATCTGGTGGAGCGGACTGGCCTGTTGCGAGTCGCGCCCGCGGTGGCGTTGAGCCGCGCCCGTGGTCTGCCACGCTCGGCCTGGGGCACAGCGATCGCGCACTTCGGCGTCGGGCTGACCCTGCTTGGCATCGTCAGCGAGGCCACCTGGGGCATCGAGCGCATCGTGTCACTCAAGCCGAACAATGTCGTCTCGTTGCGCTCCTATGATCTCACCTTCGACGGTCTGACCACCCGACAAGGGCAGAACTACCGCCAGCTCACCGCCAGGTTCACCGTCCGGCAGGGCGGCGTGGCGATCGACGTGATCGAGCCGTCGAAGCGGACATTCGCGACGCGTCAGACCTCGACGACCGAGGCGGCGCTGATGAGCCGCGGTGCGAGCCAGGTCTATGTTTCGCTGGGCGATACCAACAACGACGGCTCGATTTCCGTGCGCATCTACCACAAGCCGCTGGTGCTGTTCATTTGGCTCGGCGCGGTGGTGATGGTGATTGGCGGAGCGTTCTCGCTGTCCGACCGGCGGCTGCGCATCGGTGCACCGAAGCCCGCCCGCAAGACCGGCGGCTCATTGCAGCCGGCGGAGTGAGCATGGCTGCGCTGCCCAATTTGATGCTGGCTCTGGCCCTGATCGGCACGGTCCCCGCGCTTGCGGTGCAACCGGATGAAGTGCTCGCCGATCCAGCGTTGGAGACGCGCGCACGGGCGCTGTCGAAAGAGCTACGCTGCATGGTCTGCCAGAACCAGTCGATCGACGATTCAGATGCGCCGCTGGCCCGCGATCTGCGGCTCCTGGTGCGAGAGCGCCTCATCGCGGGCGACAGCGATACCAAGGTGATCGACTTCCTCACCGCCCGCTATGGCGAGTTCGTGCTGCTCAAGCCGCGCTTCGGCATGGGCACCGCACTGCTGTGGCTGGCGCCGGTGATCGCGCTGGTGATCGGCGGGGTTGGCGTCGTGTTCGCGCTTCGGCGCCGGCGAGCAGAGGCTGAATCGCCGGATGCGACGGAGCCGCCCCTGACGGTGGCGGAGCGGGCACGCGTCACGGAGCTGCTGGGACGGGAAAGATAGGCGCGAACTGCACCGCAAGCTATTGAATTCAAACACATATTATCCATTACAACATTACAAAAGTTTAATCCCGCCGCCACTCCGCGGTAAGGCGGCAGCTCCCATCTTGTCTCCAACAAACGGCGCCGGGGGGCGCTCAACGGAATTCGGAGACAGAGAGTCATGACCATTAACAAGCAGAAGGGCGGCCTGTCGGCTCGCCGTTTCGCTCTGCTCGCCACCACCGTGCTGGGGCTCAGCGCCGGCGGCTATTTCGTCGCACCCGGCATCACGTTCAACACGCCAGCCGCGCTGGCGCAGAACCTCTCGCAGGAGGCCAAGGTCATCCCGGCGCCGATTGGCTTTGCCGACATCGTGGAGACGGTGAAGCCGGCGGTGGTCTCGGTCCGCGTCAAGTCCGATGCCACGCCGCAGTTGTCGTCAGATCGCGAGCTGCCATTCCCCAAAGGCTCGCAGATGGAGCAGTTTTTCAAGCGGTTTGGCATGCCCGATGGGATGCCCAACGCGCCGCGCGGACGCAATCAGATGAGCGGCCAGGGTTCGGGCTTCCTGATCTCGGCCGACGGCTACGCCGTCACCAACAATCACGTCGTTGAAAACGCCTCGACCGTCGAGGTCGCGTTTGACGACGGCAAGACCTACTCGGCCAAGGTGATCGGCACCGATCCGCGCACCGACCTCGCGCTGATCAAGATCGACGGCGGCAACTTCCCGCACGTGCGGCTCGCCGACAAGGCGCCGCGGGTCGGCGACTGGGTGCTCGCGGTCGGCAATCCGTTCGGTCTCGGCGGCACGGTGACCGCCGGCATCGTGTCGGCACGCGGCCGCGACATCGGCGCGGGTCCGTACGACGACTTCATCCAGATCGACGCGCCGGTCAACAAGGGCAACTCTGGTGGCCCGACTTTCAACACCCACGGCAGCGTGATCGGCGTCAACACCGCGATCTATTCGCCGTCCGGCGGGTCGGTTGGCATCGCGTTCGCCATTCCGGCTGAGACCGTGAAGACCGTGGTCGCCCAGCTCAAGGACAAGGGCAAGGTCGCGCGCGGTTGGATCGGCGTGCAGATCCAACCCGTGACCAAGGAGATCGCTGACAGCCTCAACCTTAAGAACAACGAGGGCGCGCTGGTCGCCGAGCCGCAAAAGGACAGTCCCGCGGCCAAGGCCGGCATCGCGGCCGGTGACGTGATCGTGTCGGTCGACGGCAACCGCTTGAAGGATGCCCGCGAGCTGTCGCGCCGGATCGGCGGCATGCCGCCGGGCGCCAACATTAAGCTTGGCGTCCTGAGCAAGGGCAGCGAGAAGACCATCAACCTGACGCTCGGCGAGTTGCCGGCGCAGCGTGAGGCCCGCGCCGAGCAGCACCGCGGCTTCCAGGATCGCGACCAAGACATGGACAGCGATCAGGGCGCCCGCCCTGACCGCGGCCGCGATCGCGGTGAGCAGCGCGGCGACCGCAATGACCGCAACCAACAGCGCGCTGACCGCGCCGATCGTGACGTCCCGGTTGCGGAAGGTCCGCGGCTCGGCCTGTCGCTCGCGCCCGGCGGCACCGAGCCGGGCGTGGTGATCGCTGAAGTTGATCCGAACGGTCCGGCCGCCGACTTCGGCTTCAAGGCGGGCGACGTCATTCTCGACGTTGCAGGCAAGACCGTTGCGACGCCTGCCGAAGTCCGCAATGCGCTGGCCGAGGCCCGCGCTGAGGGCAAGCGCAGCGTGCTGATGCGAGTGAAATCCGAGCGGGGGACGCGGTTCGTCGCCATCCCGCTCAGCCGCGCGTGATTTGCGGCATGTGAATGATAGACGCCGGACGGGACGCAACTATGATCGTTCGTTCCACAAATCTGGCGCAAGAGTTGGGAGCGTCCCGTCGGCATTCGTCGCCCCCGTCGGCGGAGCGAACCTGGGGCACGGATGCAAAATCCGTGCCCTCTAACACCGCGCTTCGTTCCCCGGCATTCGTCGCCCCCGCCGGGAGCGAGGTCGGTCGAGGGGCGGCGGAGAAATCCGCCGCCCCTCGCAGCGGTTCCGGCGAAGCCGGTGCGAAGCCCAGCGCGAACCCCAAAACTCCGCTAGACTTGGCAGCCCTTGACCGGACCGCCATGCGAATCCTCATTGTTGAAGATGACCGCGATGCCGCTGACTACATCGCGCGCGCCTTTCGCGAGGTCGGTCACATGGCCGACCAGGCCGCTGACGGCGAGGAGGGCCTCGCCCTGGCCCTAGAGCGCGAATACGACGTGCTGATCGTCGACCGAATGCTGCCCAAGCGCGACGGCCTGTCGCTGATCGGCGAACTGCGCAACAAGGACGTCCACACCCCGATCCTCATCCTCTCTGCGCTCGGTCAGGTCGACGACCGCGTGAAGGGCCTGCGCGCCGGCGGCGACGACTACCTGACCAAGCCATATTCGTTCTCCGAGTTGCTTGCGCGCGTCGAGGTGCTGGCGCGCCGCCGCGGCGGGCGCGGCGAGGAAACGGTCTACCGGGTGGGCGATCTCGAGCTCGACCGGCTGTCGCACCGGGTATCGCGCGGTGGCTCCGAGATCGACCTCCAGCCGCGCGAGTTTCGGCTGCTCGAATACCTCATGAAGCACGCCGGCCAGGTGGTGACCCGCACCATGCTGCTGGAGAACGTGTGGGACTACCATTTCGACCCGCAGACCAACGTCATCGACGTGCACATCTCGCGGCTTCGCTCTAAGATCGACAAGGGATTCTCGCAGCCCTTGCTGCATACGATCCGCGGCGCCGGGTATATGGTCCGTGACGCAAAATGAACTCGCCATACCCCGCGTCGGAGGGGTGGATGAGGCCAGCAAGAGCGGCGTCGCTACCGTTGCGACCCCGACTGGCACGGCGTTCCTCCGCAGACTGAGGAACCGGATCCGATGGCCTCAAGGGCGCCGCGCAATTGGATTCGGCAAGCTGCTCCGCACCACCGCCTTCAAGCTGACGCTGGTCTACCTGACGGTTTTCGCACTGTTTGCCGCTTCGCTGCTCGGCTATTTCGCGTTCAACACGCGGCGTCTGGTCACCGAGCAGATCACGCGAACGGTGAACGCCGAGATCACCGGCCTCACCGAGCAATACAACACGGGCGGCATCCGGCGGCTGGTCTTCGTCGTCGACGCGCGAGCGCGGCGGCCGGGATCGAGCCTCTATCTCGTCACAACGTTCAACGGCGAAGGCCTGGCCGGCAACGTCGGCTCGCTCGCCGAGGGCGTGATGAACACGCCCGGTTGGACCGAAACCGCGTATCGCCGGCTCGACGACCCGGAAGGCACCGAGCATCACGCGCTAGTTCGTGTCTTCCAGCTTCCCGGCGGCTTCCGCCTGCTGGTCGGCCGTGACCTGGAAGAGCGGGAGCGGCTGTTCGACATCATCAGCGCCGCCGGCCAGTGGTCGGTCGCGGTCGTGATCGTGCTCGGCCTTGCCGGCGGCTTCTTTGTTGCGCGCCGTGTGCTCGCGCGTGTCGATGCCATGACCGACACCACGCGCACAATCATGGCTGGCGACTTGTCGGGCCGCCTTCCGGTTGCGGGCAGTGACGACGAGTTGGATCGCCTTGCGGTCAATCTCAACGAGATGCTGGAGCGCATCGAGGCGCTGATGCGGGGATTCAAGGAGGTCTCGGACAACATTGCCCACGATCTGAAGACGCCGCTGACGCGGCTGCGCAACCGTGCCGAGGAGGCGTTGCGGATGGGCAAGCAGGATTCCGACTATCGCGCGGCGCTCGAAGGCACGATCGAGGAATCCGACGAGTTGATCCGCACCTTTAATGCGCTGCTGATGATCGCGCGCGCCGAGTCGGGCGGCGCCAGCACCCACATGGGGGAGTTCGATGCGGCCGACATCGTGCGCGGCGTTGGCGAACTCTACGACCCTTTGGCCGACGAGAAGGGCGTAGCCCTCAGGATAGATGCGGCGGAGGCGATGCCGCTGCGCGGCAATCGCGAGTTGGTCACGCAGGCGCTCGCCAACCTGGTGGATAATGCAATTAAGTACGCCGCGTGGCACGACGTTGGCGCCAGGGAAGCGCCGCCCTCGATCACGGTGACGGCGCGAAGCGAGGGCGATCAGGTGCTGCTGACCGTCGTCGACAACGGTCCTGGCATCGCCCAAGCCGACCGCGGCCGCGTGGTGGAGCGATTTGTACGGCTCGAGGCGAGCCGCTCGGAGCCCGGCTCCGGCCTCGGCCTGAGCCTAGTGTCGGCCGTCGCGCATCTGCACGGCGGCGAGCTCCGGCTCGAGGACAACGCCCCCGGATTGCGGGCTGTGCTGGTCTTGCCACGCGCCGGCCGGCAATTGCCCACACCGACCGATTAGGTCGGCTCTCCCTTTTCGCAACCGTCTGCGCTAACCCTGCCCCATGAAAAGGGCAGTGAAGCGCAGGGCGAAGCCTGCCGGCGAAGGTGCCGGGACCCTTGCTCAGCAGGTAGTCGATGCGCCCCGGCTGTCGTCGCCGAAGGAGGCCAGGGCCCGCGTCGGCGGATGGCTGGCGAAAATCGGCCGACCAGGCAAGGTACTCAAGAAGCTGTTTGCTGCGTCACTCAAGGTCGAGGCGCTACTGACCGGCCTCGCTGACGGCTCGCCATTTCTATGGGATCTGGCTGTCGGCGATCCCGCGCGTCTCGTTCGCATCCTTGACGCCAATCCGGACGAGCGTTTCGCGGCGTTGCTGAACGACAGCGCCCGCGCCGTAGCCGCCACCAAGGACGAAGACAAGGCGATGCGGCTGCTCCGCCTGATGAAGTCGGAGGCAGCACTGCTGATCGCGATCGCCGACATCGGCGGTGCCTGGCCTGTGATGCGAACCACCCGCGCGCTGACCGAGCTTGCCGACACAGCGGTCTCATCGGCCGTCGGTTTCCTGCTGCGGGACGCGTCACGACGCGGACGCTTCAAGCCGCGCAACGCTGCACAGCCGGAGCAAGGCTCGGGGTACATCGTGCTCGCAATGGGCAAGATGGGAGCCTACGAGCTCAATTATTCAAGCGACATCGATCTCATCGTGTTCTACGAGCCCGAAATCGGCGCACTGACCGACGACGGGGAGGCCGCGGGATTCTACGTCCGCATCACCCGCGGGCTGGTCAAGCTTCTGCAAGAGCGCACCGGCGACGGCTATGTGTTCCGCGTTGATCTGCGGCTGCGGCCTGACCCGGCATCGACCCAGATCGCGGTCTCGGTGCCTGCTGCGCTCAATTACTACGGCAGCGTCGGCCAGAACTGGGAGCGCGCCGCGATGATCAAGGCGCGGCCTTGCGCGGGCGACATCGCCGCTGGCGACTCCGTGCTGAAGGAGCTGTCGCCGTTCATCTGGCGCAAGTATCTCGACTACGCCGCGGTCGCCGACATCGAGGCGATGAAGCAGCAGATTCACGCCTACCGCGGCCATCAGGACATCGCGGTCGAGGGCCACAATATCAAGCTTGGCCGCGGCGGCATCCGCGAAATCGAGTTCTTCGTGCAGACCCAGCAACTCATCGCCGGCGGACGCCATCCGGAATTGCGCGGTCACGGCACGCTGGCCACGCTCGCCACGCTGGTGGAAGGCGGCTGGATCGACGCCGCGGCGCGCGCCGACCTGGAGGCGGCCTACCTCTTCCTGCGTACCATTGAGCACCGGCTGCAGATGGTGGCCGACGACCAGACCCACACGCTGCCGGCCGATCGCGAGGCGCTGGAGCGGTTCGCGCGCTTTGCGGGATACAAGGATCGCGACGCATTGGCGGAGAGCCTGCTGGGCCATTTGCGCAAGGTACAGCGGCATTACGCCAAGCTGTTCGAGGTCGCGACGACGTCGCGGCCGGAGCAGGCGGCATTGTCCTTTCCCGAGAGGGCCGACGACCGCGAAACGCTCGACCGGCTAGGCGAAATGGGCTTCAAGAAGCCGCTGGAGACATCGGCGACGGTGCGCCGCTGGCTGTCCGGCCTCTATCCATCGCTCAAGGGCGAGTTCAGCCGCCGCCAGTTCGGCGAATTGGTGCCGCTCCTGATCGATCGGCTGTCGCGCTCCGAAAATTCCGATGCTGCGGTGATGGCGTTCGACCGCTTCCTGACCGGGCTGCACGCGGGTGCGCGGCTGTTTGCGCTGCTCAAGCAGAACCCCGATCTGGTGTCGTTGGTGGCGCTTATCCTCGGCACCGCGCCACGACTCGCCGACATCCTGGCGCGCTATCCTGAGGCGATCGACTCGCTGCTCGAGCCGACCTTCTTCGGTGCGCTGCCGGACGAGGCCAAGCTTTCGGCCGAGCTCGAGCGCTCGCTGGGCGAGGCGCAGTCCTATGAGGACTTCCTCGACCGGCTCCGCATGTTTGCGCAGGAGCACATGTTCCTGGTCGGCGCACGCATCCTTTCAGGCACCGTGTCGGCCGAGCAGGCGGGCGGCGCCTTCGCGCGGCTTGCCGATGTGGTGATACGCACGCTGCATCGCGCCGTGGAGGACACGTTCGCGAAGAACCACGGCCGCATAAAAGGCCAGAAGAGCGCACTGCTCGCACTCGGCAAGCTCGGTGGCCGCGAGATGACCGCGACCTCCGACCTCGATCTCATCATCGTCTATGACTTTGATGATGAGCATCCGCAATCGAATGGCGAGCGGCCGCTCTATGGTGCGCAATATTTCGCGCGGCTCACACAGCGGCTGATCAGCGCGCTTTCGGCGCAAACCAACTATGGCGCGCTCTACAGCGTGGACATGCGGCTGCGTCCCTCAGGGCGAGCCGGTCCGGTGGCGACGCGACTCGACGCGTTCGCGAGCTATCAGGAGACCGAGGCCTGGACCTGGGAGCAAATGGCGCTGACGCGGGCGCGGGTCGTTTCCTCGTCCTCCGGTTTTGGCGAGCAGGTCCAAGGCGTGATCCGGAAAACCCTCATGCGCCGGCGAGATGCTGCGGTGATCGCCGAGGACGTCGCCGACATGCGCCACGCCATTGCCACCGAAAAGGGCGAAACCACGCGCTGGGACCTCAAATATGCGGCGGGCGGGCTGATCGATCTGGAGTTCATCGCGCAATATCTGCAACTGGTGCATGCGGCCGATCATCCGGACGTGCTCGACATGTCGACGGCGCGGGTGCTGGATAAGGCGTGGCGGCTTGGGCTGCTCCCGGCGGAGGAGGCTGACGTGTTGCGCCCGGCGGCGGCGCTCTATCACAACCTCACGCAGATTCTGCGATTGTGCCTCCCTGGGCCATTCGATCAAAAGACCGCGGGCGCCGGATTGCTTGGATTGCTTGCGCGGGCAGCGGATTTGCCGAATTTCGCCACGCTTGACGCACACCTTGCCGAGACTCAGCAGAAGGTGCGGGGGAGTTTCGAGCGAATTTTGGGTCCAAAGCGCCCCAGTTCGAAGGCTTAGCTCTGGTATTCAAAATGCCTGAGAACTGCCAAGCATTTGTCGTGCGTCGTTGCGATTGGTGTAGCATATTTGAACGAACCGAAATTGCTCTGGGAAAGACGTTATGCGCATGGGAATTGGGATCGAAGCCCGGCACCGAAAGACGGTCGTCGCGGTGGCGCTCGCAACATTGGCGCTGCTGCGCCTACGCACGCGCAAAGCGCCAAGCAGAAGTACGACGGCAAGATTGTCTGCGGCTCGTTCTCCGGCGATCCCAAAAAATATCCGGCGTGGAACGACAACATCGACATCATGATCGATCGCGGCGTGCTGATCGCTACGCCATCGCGGCCGCAAGGCCAAGTGATGACCGGTACCGTCGCGCCATCCGGTGCAGTGCTGATTGCGGGTGAGGGCGGGACGCCCGGTCAGCCGCCGGAGTGGACCTACGAGTTCGCCGGCAAGCTTAACCCGAAGGGTCCGACCGTGCTCCGCGGCCAGCTTGCCAATATAATGGGCGGTGGCGCCAAACGCTCCTGCTCGATTTCGTTCGAGGCGCTGCGCTAGCATCCGATCCGTTGAGGGTTGAATA
>Ga0190270_10000928_pt1 | contig 13260 bp, 4 predicted proteins | sample Popmic320T_FD_133748 | JGI IMG/M metagenome (GOLD analysis project Ga0190270, IMG submission 133748) | Populus adjacent soil microbial communities from riparian zone of Weber River, Utah, USA - 320 T | ecosystem: Environmental > Terrestrial > Soil > Riparian zone | place: USA: Utah | collected... | reverse complement strand
CTCGGTAAGATCGCTCTCCCTAAACTCCAGCGCAATAAGCGCGTCCTTTTGGTGGTCCTGTTGCTGGCGTCGAGCGCTACCGCTTTAGCGTCTCTTGGTATCCGGCGGGCCATGCAGAGTGGTAATGCAGCCGCCTTCGTATCGCAGAGCGTACCGGCGACCATGACTGCGGGCGAATCCTATGCGGTCACAGTCAGCATGCTCAACCAGGGGACCACCACGTGGACGCCGGGGCAAGCGTATCGACTGGGATCTCAAAATCCGCAGGACAATACCATCTGGATGACTACTACAAATCGCGTGAACCTTTTGCCGGGCGATTCGGTCAGCCCGGGGGCCACGACCACCTTTTCCTTCGTGGTGAAGGCGCCCGGCAGTCCGGGCTCCTACAACTTTCAATGGCGAATGGTCCAGGACGGCGTGGAATGGTTTGGGGCGACGACGCCCAACGTGGTCGTTCAGGTGGTTCCGAGTCCGGCGACATCAAATCTTCCTTTAACGAAACTCAAAGAATATATCTATACTGGGGGTAGGCTCGTAGCGAGTGAGGAAAGATCCTGTGTTCCCACTCTCAGTCCTGGCGGCGCGCCCCTGTCGAAAGACGCTCAAACTGGCTCCTTCAGCGTTTCCATTGCGTCAGGATGTAATTGGACCGCCACCCCCAGCGCGGGCTGGATCACCATCACCGGCGGGGTGAGCGGCGCAGGCAACGGCACGGTGAGCTACTCCGTAGCCGCAAATAGCGGCCCGCAACGCGACGGGACGATCACCGTCAACGGCCAAGCGTTTAATATCACTCAAGCGCCGAATCCTGCCAGTTGCGGTTATTCGCTCGATACATCCGGCAAGCAGATCAGTGAACATGGCGGAAATGACTCTTTCATTCTGACGACGGACGCGGGCTGCCCCTGGACTGCCACGAGCAACGCCGCCTGGCTAACTATCAACCAGCCGACCAGTGGCAGCGGCATGGCCGCCATCAACTACTCGGCCACCGCCAACGCGGGGGGGCAGCGCATCGGAATTATCACCGTAGGCGGGAAGGATTTCACCGTCACCCAGGCTCCGAATCCGGCCAGTTGTACTTTCGCACTAAGTCCGAACAATTGGACATTTGGCCCCGGGAGCGCGAACGGATCGTTCAATGTCGCGACCCAGGCAGGCTGCCGTTGGACCGCGGCGGCCAACGTCGGCTGGATCACCATAACTGGCGGAGCCATTAGCCCCGAGGGTGGCGGTAATGGGCCGGTGAGCTTTGATGTGCAATCCAACACTGGCGGCCAGCGTACAGGCCTCATCTCGGTGGGCAATCAGAATTTCACCGTCACCCAGGAGCCGAATCAGGCCAGTTGCACATTCGCTCTCAATCCGAGCAGTTGGCAGTACCCCGTCGAGGGCGGGACCGGCTCATTCAGTATCACAACCCCAGCAGGCTGCCATTGGGATGCGGTCCCCAGCGCCAGCTGGATCGCAGTCGCCAGCCCAGGCAGCGGCGTTGGCAATGGTAGTGTGGGCTTTACCGTGCAAGCCAATAACGGCGATTTGCGCGTAGGAACTATCTCGGTTCGCGGGCAGGTCTTTACCATCGTACAATGCGGCTTTGTGGTTTCTCCCACCAGCGGCAGTTTTACATGGAGCGGTGGCTCACGCAGCGTATCAGTAGAATCGGGGAATCATACCTGCACCTGGTCGGCAGTCAGTAATACACCGTGGATTACCATAACATCAGGAGGAAGTGGCACACAATTTGGCACTGTCAATTACTCGGTCGCTCAATATACTGTGCGGGATGGTACCCGGCAGGGGACCCTTACGGTGGCGGGTCAGACGGTTACGGTCGTGCAAACTCAGCCCCCTGACCCATGTGAACAAAAGCCGTGGCTGTGTGAGGGGCCTCGATCAACGTCGCTTGATCAATCGGGGCCAGGCGCGGAGCCGAGAGGTCTGACAGCCCGTTACTTCGGCAATACGACATTGAGCGGTCAGCCGGAGCTTCAGCGCACCGACGCCGTCATAAATTTCGACTGGGCCGGCGCCAATCCTGACGCGTCCTCGCCGACGGACGGCTTCAGCGCGCGATGGAGTGGCCATCTCGACGCGCCGTCGAGCGAAGCCTACACGTTCTATTTGTATAGCGAGGGCGGCGCCAGGCTTTGGTTGAATAATCAGTTAGTGATCGACCGCTGGCGGGCTGCGTCCGAACCGTATACCCGCAGCGCGCCCGTCGATCTGAAAGCGGGCGAGAAGGCGGACGTCCGCGTGGAGTACCACAACGCCGGGGGGAAAGCCGCGATCAAATTGCTGTGGGGCAGCGCCTCGACGCCCAGGCAGATCATTCCACAGCGGCGCTTCTATCCGGAAGCCGCGACGAACAGGCCCACGCCGACTGATACCAATCAACAATCGGGCCAACAAATGGGAATGCTAGCGCCGACGGGATCTGACGACGGCCCGAAGGCAACACAACCACAGCCGAGCCGATGGATGACGATCCCGCTCGGTCGCGCAGGATTGGCCTTGTTGATCGCTTGCGGAGTATTTGCCCTCCTGCTCCGGATCGATTGGCGGCAAACGCTCAGACGGTTTGCCCTGGCCGCAGTGTGTCCTGGCGCCGTGTCGCGCCTGCGAGATAGGATCGCATGGCTCGGAGGCTCCATACGTCTCGGCAGGCGGAGACTCGCCCGGCTGTCGTCGGGGATACTACGGGCCGTGGTCGGGCTGGCGCTGTCATTGCGGCGCAGTTTTAGCGTGGCGCGGCTCAAGCTCACACTCCGCCGCGCGCTGGTCATCGCTGTCATTGTGATATTGGCGCTGCCGCTCACTCCCGCCCATGCCGATAGCCTCGTCCGCGCGGCGCAAACCACCTGGCGGGAGATGAGCGCCTATTTCGACGCCACTAAGAATCACTCCACCTACATGGCCTCAGGCGAGCGACGCGGCGAGGTCGTTTCCGCCGCGCCGCAGGCGGAGCAAGTGGCGGATCTGCAAGTTTGCCCGACGCAACTGATCATGTTTCTCGGCGAGCGTTATACCTTAACGCCGGTCGCGCTCGACGGCAGTCAGCAGGTGGTTCATGGCGCCGGGATGAGCTGGAGCAGTCTCAACGCCGCCGTCGCCGACGTGTCCTCCTTCGGCCAGGTCGAGGCCGTGGCGGTGGGGACTACCGCTGTAAAGGTGGAATCGGGCGCCGTCAGTAAACAGATCACGGTCGAAGTGCGGGGCGGAATGCGGCAGACAGGCACGAACCAGCAGGCGGACCTCGATCCGACCGCCGGCTGCGCCGCCGAACAGGCTGCCATGTATGCGCCGCAATCGTCGCCAGTCGCCGGCGCGCAGCTGGACCCGATTGATGAAACCGTGCTGGTGGATTGGGACCCGCTGCCGCTGGGCAGTTCCCGCGCCGCGCATTTCAGGAACGCCGTGGGCAATCCTCGATTCGCGGCAAAGAGTGGAGTCGTGCAGCTCGGCAGTTACAATTATCAGTTCAATGTGCCGGTGACGCGCGTCGGCGGTAGAGGCGCGAGCGCCAACGTCGGCATGACGTTCAACAGTAGGGTGTGGAATGTCGAGGAGGGGAAGCTCAAATTCAATTATGTCGGTGCGTATCCGGCGCCGGGGTGGACGATGGGTTACGGCAAGATCATCCGCAACTACAACGCCACCGCCACTGGTGACCATAGTGGCGTGGGCAGCGGCAACAGCCCGGGCGATTATCTGTTGGTGGAAGGCGACGGCACACGAACACGCCTGGAGGCCAAATATGATGCGGCGAGAGGCCGCTACCTCCACGAGGCGGATGACGGCTCCTTCCGGCAGTTCGATTCGAGGAGCGGTGAGATGCGCTACCCGGACGGCACGAGGATGATCTACAGCAGCGTCAACGGCGTTCTGCTGCCGACCGCCATGATCAATAGTAACGGCGGCGCGATCACCATGACCTACAGGGATTATTGCGAAGGCGCGAGTTGTTTGCGGGTGTTTCGACACCGCACCGCCTTGAGCGCCGTCCGCGACACGAGGGGTAGATATGTCACGTTCCATTATTACGGAGACGCTGATTACCCGGCTGCCGCCGCGGACGGTCGGCCCGGTGGCGAACTGGCGGCGATCAAGGCGCCGGACATGGGAGGCGTCCAGCGGGAAATCATCCGGGTGGAGTATCAGTACCTCACCTTGAAGTATAACTTCGGCGGTATGGTCGTGGACGCCCCGACGAACAACTCGCAGATCCAGGTGGTGCGGCGCATTTATTATCCGCAGACGGGCAGGGGGTTTTTGTTCCTGGACTACAGCAGTTACGGAATGCCGCGCAGGATCTCGACCCGCATGGGCATGATCGGCGCGGGAGGGGCGATCACCGACGGTACGGAAATAGCGTACACGACGTATAACTATAGGACGATCGCAGTCGATCCGCTCGACCCCCCCTATAACCGCAACCAGGTCGAGAGCCTGAATGATTTTCCGCAGTTCACGCACAGAGAAGAATGGTGGCTGGGCAAGACCGGCGCCGACGGAACACCGACGACGGCTCCGACAAGCTACGTCTATTCGCGCACGACGAACGGCGCGACGGAAGAGACGGCGATTGAATACGTCGGTAAGAACTGTAAAGAGGTCACTACGATAGCGACCGACAGCGGCCAGCTCAGCTTCGGCAAGGTGATCTCGGTCGAGCGGAAGAAAATCGAGCCTGCGGAGGTCCTGAGCAAACAGGTTTTCACTTACATGACCGGCCAGGACGGGGAGCCGGAGATTGAAAAAGTAGAAACGTTTGACGAGGATGGACAGGGGATGCTCGTGGGGTTCGGCTACGGCCGTTACGGCAGAGTGACTAACCGGTACGAGTATGGCTACAAACAGGCGGGGGCTTACCAGGTCAGAAGGCGCACCCTTTATGAATACATCGATGCCCAGAGCTACCTGGACAATCGCTTTCTGCGCCTGGTCAGTGGCGTCAGTATCTTTGATGGATCTGGCGCGCCAAAGGCGAAGACCCTGGTCGAATATGACAATTACGCGGCTATGGGGGGGATGGAGAACTACGGACTGAGCTCTAGCGCCTACCCGCCAAATCACGACGCCACATATAATCAGAGTTACGTATTCAGGGGAAACCCCACAGCCGTCACAACATTCAGCAAGATCGGCAATCCCACAGAGTCGACGACGCGGGGGGTGAGATATGACATCTTCGGCAACGTCGTGAAGGCGCAGCTGAGTTGCTGCCTGGAGAAATTCTTCAGTTACAGCAGCGCAACGTTCTATTCCCAACCTGATTGGATTCGGTCCGGCCCCGAGACGGGCTTGAGCCTGCAAACGGCCTATCACTACAATGATTTCACCGGGCTTGTGGAGCGTGAAACGAATCCGGACGGGCATGATACCGTCTATGAATATGACGACGCCTTGAGGCTCGAACATGTGACTTTGCCAACCGGCGCGGAGATGACCACACATTTCGAGCGGGAGAATGGGAACGATCTGTTGACCTATATCAGCCAAACCAGATATGACGATAAGGGAACGGAGAAAGTAATCACCAGCAAGCAATGGTTCAACGGCTTGGGCAGCGTCATCAGGGCAGGGGCGGGAACAGGAGAAGCCCCAGTCAATTATGATATGACCGCGACGGTCTACGACGGCTGGAGCAGAGTGACGAAGCAATCGAATCCTTACCTCGGCGATGCGAACGGCAACGGCGACGCCCAATTCTGGACCATAAACACTTATGATGAACTGTCGCGAGTCGTCACAGTGACCTTGCCTGACGGGCAGACCATTCAGACGGAATACAGAGGCGCGACATCAACAAGCGGCGCCACCGTCACCACGACAGACACGGTGGGGCGCCAGCGCAAGAGCGAGGCGGACGGATTTGGCAGGATGGTGAAGGTGACCGAGCAGAATCCGGCCAACGGCAATCTGGAATGGGAGACGATCTACAGCTATGACGTGCTGGACAATCTGACCCAGACCAATCAAGGCGGGCAGATCCGCACGTTCACTTACGACGCCAAGAGCAGGCTCAAAAGCGAAACCACTCCGGAAACGGGAACGATCACCTACGACTACACGACTTTCGACGCCGTCAAGACCCGCACGGACGCGAGAGGGGTAGTGACCAACTATACGTACGGGCCGCTGAACATGCTGACCGGCATGAGCTATAACACGTCCGGCGCTCCGGGAGTCGCGGCGACGGCGGACGTGAGCATCAAATACAGGGAGGACTCGCCGGGCAAGGGAGGGGTGGAGAGGGTGACGAACGGGGCGTCTAGAGAAGACAGCCTATACGACAACCTCGGGAGGTTGCAGTCAATCACACGGGTGATCGACAGCATGAACTACGAAACACGATATGAATATAACGAGATAGGGCAGATTACGCAGATGATCTATCCGTCCGGCAAGCGGGTGAAGGTGGGGCATGATGACAGGGGTAGGCTTTCCGCCATGCAGAGAGTAGACACTTCCGGCGTCGTGCAGGAGACCTATCTGAACGAGATCAATTATAGGGCGGATGGGCAGATCAGCAGCCAGAAGCTCGGCGACGAGACGACGGAAAGCCTTGGGTATAGCGATGACCGTCTGCAGATGACGTCACAGAGGGTGACGAAAGGCGGTAACACGCTGCTCGACCTGAGTTATGTATACGAAGCGAGCGCGGGAAAGATGGGAAGTGGCTCGACGTCCGGCAATAATGGTCAGCTCGTCAGCGTCAACGGGACGATAAACGGGCAGAACCGAAATCAGGCGTTCACCTACGATAACGTCGGGAGACTCGTGACGGCGACGGGCTGGGGATCGTGGTCGAGACGCTTTGACTACGACCGGAACGGGAATCGGACGGCGGTGTGGGACGCGGTGAGCGGCGGCAATCCATTGCAAAATATGGTGGTCGGGCAGGCGGCCGGGATGAAGACGAACCGCATAGCGAGCGTGAACGGGACGGTTTTCAGCTACGACGCGAGCGGCAATGTGACCGGGGACGGGGCAAGGACATACACGTATGACGCCCAGAATCGGATCGTGAGCGTGAACGGGGGCAGTGAAAGCTATGGCTACGACGCGTGGAACCGCCGGGTGAAGAAGCAAGTGGGTGGGGTGGTGACGCACTATATCTGGGAAGGGAGGGTTCATGGGGATCATGTGATCGCCGAGTACGAGCGAGGCGGCGGCAGTACACAGGCGGCGGGGACAAGGTACTATCATCAGGACCGTCTCTCGCCGAGGATTACCACGAATGGCGCCGGCAATGTGGTAGGGACGATGGATCATCTGCCGTTCGGAGAAGAGATAGCGGGAAGCGGCGAAGGTGGAAAATACAAATTCACCACCTACGAGCTAGATGGAACAGGACTCCACTATGCGGTGAATCGATACTATGCTTCGCAGCAGGGGCGCTTCAACCAAGCTGACCCGCTGGGGATGGGAGCGGCAAGCCTGGCGGACCCACAAAGCCTGAATCTGTACAGCTATGTGCGGAGTGATCCGGTGAACTCCATTGATCCGACCGGGCTGACCTGCGACGCTGAGAACAGTTACAGTAGCTGCGGCGGAGGCGGAGGATTCTGGGGAGGCGGAGGCGGAGGATTTGGCAATCACGTAGCCAGACAAAATCGCGACTACAGCGGGGGATCGAGACACATCGCTGATGCATTACGAAAGCACGATAGACGTGTTGCTAATGATCTAGCTGGCTGGGGGTTTGAAATCGGCGAAGAGGAAGGAATTGAAAGCGGTGAGGGGCAGCAGAATCCCGCACTGCCCTTATCACTGTACAATCCGCTTTTATGGGATTTGTTTACTGCAGACAAGGCGCTTCAAAAGCAGCCCTGTAGAGATTTGTTTGGCAAAGACGTTGACCCGAGTAAACTGCTTAGGAGTCTCGCGGCAGGCAATGCCGGTTTAGGCTCGATTAAACGCGGAGATCTTGGTGGGCCGAGCAATGGTATCGTCACAGCTGCCAACACCACAGGAATCTTAGGGGCAAAGACTGTAACCAATCCAGATGGAACAACTTTCAGGCAAAGTACCTTTACTGGAGCTAACATTGTTCTCAACAGTAATGCTGCGGCGCCGTTCCAAAGTGGTTATGGGGATTATCTTGGAGTAGGCGCCAGTGATTCCATATATCGTGCAATCACGCTGATTCATGAACTCGGTCATGCAGTCGGGATCATTTACGGCGCCAGCGCCTCAAAGATATTGGATGACCAGAACAACACAGCGCAAAGTCGAGCCAATTCGCAGCTTGTGTACGACAACTGCTTCAAATGAGCGACATGGTTTGCATGATCTCGAAAGGATCAGTATATGAAGATCAAGATTCTGACAATTAGCGTGCTTCTATCGATGATTAGTACTATGGCTTTCACCACATCATATGGTCAGTCGTTCACACCAAAGCAGACATCTCAGTTGAGCGGCACAGTGGTAGACATGAATGAATCGCGAGTATCGGACGCAGCTGTCACAGTGGAGGGCGAGGGGCTAACGCGGACTGTTGCTACTTCCGAAGACGGCATATACAAGATCAATCTGCCGGTCGGGACCTACCGGATAAAAGTTGCTCGCACAGGCTTTTGTCCGGCTCATCGAGCGCCGTTCGGGATGCTAACCTTATCCAGCATAATCCTTAACTTCACACTAATACCGTGTCCGATCGTCAATGAGATAACCATCAAGAATGGTCAATACGTGGGCGAAAAAGATCGGTATAAAGACCCATTCAAAGAGGAGGTCTTCCCACTAGTGCATTCAACAGGGAGGCCGCTTGAGTTGTTAGTACGGTATGGCTCACGGCAGGAAGACCAAAATATAATCGAGTATCGAGGAACAGTTGTCCCCTACGAGGCTCATGTTGATACCCCAAGGGGGTCGGCTCACCGTGACAAATATCTGGGTGTGACCCTCAGCTATAACCTGCTAACAATCCGTGCTGATAAGGTACGGCTTGATTCGACAACCTTTCGACTTGAAGCAGAGGGCAATGTTGTTGTTGAGGACGGCAAACGATCTGATAAAGGCAGGCGCGTATTTGCTGATCTGAAAACATATGAACCACGAGTTGAACTTATACAGTAAAAACAGTCAGATTTCATTACCTGCCATCGTCGGTTCCAGCAGTGGGTCTGCGAAGGCGTTTTACGTAGCGTGCTGGAAGCGCTCGTCGAAGAACTTCGAGCGCGCGGCAAACTCGATCTCAGTGAATGCTTTATCGATGGGATGTTCGTCGTAGCTAAAAAAGGGGCTCGGAGTTGGAAAAACCAAGCGGGGCAAAGGTACGAAGCTCATGGCAGTGGCAGACGGCGCTAGTTTTCCTCTCGCCGTTCACATAGAGAACTTGTCAACGGTGTCCTTTCTGGAATCAGGCTTGTGACCTTCGTTTCAACAGTGTCGGGTAAGGAGGCGGCATTGCTGTCGCCCCCTCCCCTAAGAACGGCACATATGACTTTCGCCATATGCCGCTCAAGCCTTTCCAACGCCCTTATGGGGACGCGGCTCGCCGCCTTCACGATACGCGCCTGGAGCCGACGGACGTTTCACGTCGGGGGCTGCACCAACGGAATTTTCCGTCGTCATCTGCTTTTCCCCCTTAGTCGGTTTGCCAGATTCTCTCGTGAGGAAAGGCCAGAGGGAAGTCTGCCCGCTTTCGCGTGGAGTGATTTTGTCAAAGGCTCAACTCCTATCCATTCCATTACGGAATGGCATTCGCTTTCTCCCTCATCCTTTACCCGCACCGCTATCGACTTGCCTTGCGGCTTGTCTTCCCAGAGGGAACGATACGGGCTTACCGTGTTCCGCTTGTTCGCCAGAGTGGGTGAGGTCCTCTCTATCCGCCGGCGATCGTTTGTCCACGACAGGGAAAGCTTGAGTCCCTGTGCCGATCGCGCACCATTTTGGTCCAGGCCTATCAGCATCTTTGGCCTGTTGTGAATTTACGACGGTTCACCGAGAGTTCACATTTATTGACCATACCACTCAATCCTAGGCTCGACCCGCATTGATGCTCGCAGGCGCGTTTTCGTGTCGCCACTTGAACGCCCACAGAAGTGACGAGTACATTGTCCCGGAAGCTTCAGACGGCGACGTTGCCGACACCGCCTGTCCCGGTAGGATACTGCTGGTGGAACAGCAGGTTTCATTGCCTTTATTTGATAAAGACCGAAACAGACGTACAAGCGACTTTCACGTCGCACCAAGCCTGATTCCAGAAAGGACACGGATGGCGATGATTTTGCCCTGCGAAGGAGGTTCGATTTCTCGAGGGCTTGGGGAGTTTCGCTCCAAGGACTGATGTGGCCGCGAGCCGTGATACTAGTTGAGTAAGTTGTAATAGTCACGATTTAATCTGACACTTCTTGTAAACTGAGCGCATCGCTCACCAACTCAAAGGAGAAAGTCAGATGACCACTGAACAGAAAGTGATCAAGAACAAAGTCGGGCTATTAACCCTCGCGCAAACCCTGGGTAACGTCAGCCAGGCCTGCAAGGTGATGGGCTTTTCCCGAGATAGTTTCTACCGCTTCAAAGAACTCTATGAAACGGGCGGCGAACTCGCCTTGCAAGAGGTCAGCCGGAAGAAGCCTGTGCTTTGCCAAAACTCCGTCTGGCCTGTATTTTCAACAACTTCATCAAGCTGCTCGCCGCTCGTAGCGGTGATGTAGTCCGCCGACTTCAGCGATCTCGATTACCGCTCCCAAATCCGGCGGCTGCTTCGCTCTCGGCTCCGGCGCATCCTTACACAAAGATAAATGTGTTCTGGAACGGTGATAGTAAGCGATGTAACTTCTCATAATTCGACGCAGATGGTTTTCGCCGAGAACGATTACATGGTCCAGACATTCACGCCGGATTGAGCCGATCAGCCTTTCCACATATGGAGATTGCCACGGGCTATGTGGGGCTGTCATCACTTCCTCAATTCTCATTCCCGCCACTCGCCTACGGAATTCTTCGCCGTAAATCGCCGAGTAGGCGAGAGGTCATCATCGCCTATAGGTATCCCCTTGGCTGTATCCGCCGTTTCCAGCTTTGTGCCCGTTTAGGTTCTCCATAGCGACGATTCCCCCTCACCCCTCACTGACCCCAGCGTGCGGAATTACCGCACTGGGTTCTTCAAGCGCGACTCACCAGTCCCAGGCCTGAGTGATACGCGGCAGCGCTAACGGGTACCGTGCTTCGATGCGCTCGAACTTCTCCCAGGTGACTGTCTTCCCTCGCGTTCGGCGGTTCAGACTCTCTTTCCAAATACGCCGGACTGCCCGATAGAACTTCCACAGACTTCTGTAGTTGCTGGGCCGTCCGTAATATTCGTAGTGTCCCTGTAGTTTCTTGTTCAGCGTTTTTCGTTGCTCGTCCAACGTGTTGTGCCGATGCTCTTTGCACCAGTCAGCCACAGCCTTCAGGCTCCGCTTCAGGCGCTTTCGCATCGTCCTCACGTGAATCGTGAAATATCCTCGGCGGTTTCGCCTCGCGATGTGTGTGAAGCCAAGAAAGTCGAACGTCTCCGGCGGTTTTCCGCCTAGTCTCTCTGCCTTTCCCACCGCCGTCTTACCAAACTCAAGGAGTCTGGTTTTCTCGGGGTGGAGCGTGAGCCCATATTTGGCGAAGCGCTTCCTCAGTACTTCCAACACCCGCTCCGCATCCTCCTTGTACTGAAAGCACAAGATGAAATCATCGGCGAACCGCACTTCGTGCGCTTCGCCTCGCAGACGGGGCTTCACTTCCTGCTCGAACCATTCATCAAGCACATAGTGAAGATAGATGTTGGCCAGCAAAGGGCTGACTACTTGCCCCTGACCGATCCCCGTCTCACTCGTCAGGAGCCGACCTTCGTCGATCACCCCGACATTGATCCATTTGCCTATCAGTCTCAGGATACTTCCGTCTTTTACCCGCCTCTCAATCATCTCCACGAGCTTCTTTCTCACAATGGCGTCGAAATATCCGGAGATGTCAGCTTCCAGCACCCACTCCATTGGTCCTCGGCGTATGGCCCGTCCAACCTCATTGAGCGCCTGCTGTTGGCTCTTTCCGGGGCGAAATCCATATGAACACGGGAGGAAGTCCTGCTCGTAGATCGCGTTCAGGAGCGTGACCGTAGCCTTTTGCAGAATCTTATCGTCCAGGGATGGAATCGAGATCGGTCTCTGTTTCCCATCTTCCTTCGGAATGTAGATTCGTCGCAGTGGCTGCGCTCTGTACCGCTTGGCCTTGACGCGCTCATAGAGGTCTTGGATTTTCTTCTCCGCTTCCATTTGGTATTCACCGTATACGACACCATCTACTCCGGCACTGGCGTCTTTCCGGAGGCTTTTGAACGCCTCCATCAGTGCTTCCGGAGTGAGAAGGTGAGTGATTGACAAGAATTGCACCTGCCGGCTCTCCCGAGCCAGTTCGGATATTCGGTCAAGTTTTGTTGACATTGTTTCTCCGAGATCTGTGTCTCGACATGTTTCCTTTGTCCGATGCGTCGTCTTGTTCCCCGCTTCCCTCGTCCGGGTCCCGGCGCGTTTCAGCCTCCGGTTCCCCGTTGTCCTCGGTACTACCGGTTCGTACGCCTCCTCTGCCTCCTTTGCGCTTCGTCTCCGGTCTCCCTTGACTGGCGCTACTCGTTTACCGCCAGATGCGGTAGAGAGAGAGGTAGAGGGCTTTCCCAAGTTCCTGGGGAATCCTTATGAACACGTGCCCCGGGCTAGGGACTCCGGTGGCTCCTCTGAACCTCGCATTACCGGTTCAGCAGATACTGCCTTCCGCCGGACCAACGGCGTCGGCTTCCACAACAACAGAAGATTTCGGAGCTGATTTCCTCACGGCCCATGTTCTCGCTGTCTACGCTTCGCACCCATCCGGTCGCCCGGTTGAATGGCAAGACTCGCTACCGGGCTGCCCGCTACGGCTTTGCCCGGGTTGGACTTTCACCAACTAGATTCCGTTGAAAGGTTTCATCTACTCGTGTTTTGACTCCCCCTTTCCCAAGCTTAGCTTGGCGCGATGATCCCGATCTCTGAGTAAGAAGCGAGGCGCTGTCTCCTCAGGAAAGGCTTCGATGATCTGCTGTGCGGTCCAGGCGGCCGTCGGATGCTCGGTCACATTGAAGTGAACGACGCGCCGGCGATCGTGCGCTAATACAACTAAAACATACAGCACACGAAAGGTCGCGGTCGGGACGGTCAGGAAATCAATCGAGACTAACTCCCGGCAGTGGTTGTCGAGAAACGTGCGCCAGGTTTGTGATGGAGGCTTCTTATT
>Ga0190270_10000927_pt1 | contig 13261 bp, 4 predicted proteins | sample Popmic320T_FD_133748 | JGI IMG/M metagenome (GOLD analysis project Ga0190270, IMG submission 133748) | Populus adjacent soil microbial communities from riparian zone of Weber River, Utah, USA - 320 T | ecosystem: Environmental > Terrestrial > Soil > Riparian zone | place: USA: Utah | collected... | reverse complement strand
CTGCACGATATAGAATACAATTCACGGGAACCAGTATAACTTTTCTTGAAGGCAGTAGTTTCATCATTCATGGCCTGATGGAAAGTATCCTCTGGGCTTTTCTTTTCATTACGTTATGCATGCTCTATCTTTTTAAATCATTAAAAATTCTGGTGGCCTCATTAATTCCGAATATAATTCCATTGATCATTACTGCAGGCGTAATGGGGTGGGCGGGTATTGCCCTTAAGCCATCCACAGTTCTGATTTTCAGCATCGCTCTTGGGATCGCTATCGATATTACCATTCGTTTCCTGGTGAATTATAAACAGGAATTGAAACATCAAACGGTTGATGCACAATCAATAGTTATTGCTACCATACATAAAACTGGAATCAGTATCCTGTACACATCAATGGTGCTGATAGCGGGCTTTGTAATTTTTTGCTTCAGCGGATTCGGAGGAACGCGAGCGCTTGGATGGCTCACCTCTCTAACGCTGGTTCTAGCAACAATGACCAACCTCATATTCCTGCCGGCCCTGCTTATCAGTCTGGTAAAGAAAAAGGCCTGAAGAAGCAGCGCGAGGAACTCTTAATGTGTCTCCTTTCAGAAGGCAATATTCGTTTTATACTTATATTGCGCACCATCTAAAACGCAAAATTTACACACATGAGAAAACTGCTATTCCTTCTGGGGAGTATGCTTCTATTATTTGGAAGTGCATTCTCTCAGAATAGAGTGATCACAGGAAAGGTCACTGACGACCAGGGCAATGGTCTCCCAAACGTTACCATCAGTGTAAAAGGTACCAGTATCGGTACTACCTCGAAGCCTGATGGAACATATTCCCTCACAGCACCTACTTATGCTAAAACACTTGTCTTTTCTTCGGTGGGCATGTCCGTTGCCGAAGTTTCGATTGGAGACAAGGATGCGATCGACATTTCCCTGAAGCCTTCTAATAAGGAAATGGAGGAAGTAGTGGTTGTAGGTTACGGAACCCAAAAAAGAAGGGAAGTAACTGGAAACGTGTCAACAATTGCAGCGGGCAAAATAAGGGACGTTCCTGTTCAGAGCTTCGACCAGGCGCTGTCTGGCCGTGCACCCGGAGTAAACATCAGTATGCCGAACGGTGTACTTGGAAATCCTCCGGTAGTTCGTGTTCGCGGTATAAACTCTATCTCACTCAGCTCATTTCCGCTGGTAGTGATCGATGGAATTCCTTCCTTTTCTGGAGATGTTGGTGGTACAGCATCTAACAATGTATTGAGCAGCTTGAATCCAGCTGATATTGAAAGTATCGAAATCTTAAAGGATGCCGCTGCTTCAGCAATCTATGGTTCAAGAGCCGCAGCTGGTGTATTGCTCATCACTACAAAGAAAGGTAAGCAAGGCGCGGCAAGGGTGAACTACGATGCATGGGCCGGATATACTGAAGCATATGGGATCATCGACGTCTTAAATGCTGAAGAATATACAATGATAAAGAATGAGGGACTGGTAAATGCGGGTACACCTCCAAATGGTACCACCAGGGGTTTCTATACAATGACAGATGCCAATGGTAACTTAGTTGATACTGATTGGTACGATGAAGTGTACAGAACCGGCTTTGGACAAAATCATAACATCAGTGTATCTGGAGCTAACGAAAAGACGAACTATTTCCTTTCTGCCAATTTTACTGATCAACAGGGTATGTTGAAGAATAATGATTTTGAGCGCAAGACAGGCAGGTTTACATTGGACCATAAAGTAAATAGTGTGTTCAGCCTTGGAGGATCTTTTAACTACAGCAACACCTTCAATAATGGTTTGAATACAGGTTCAACAGGTGGAGCTTTCGCTACTTCAGGTGTAGGTCGTTTGCCATTGGTATTAGCTCCCAATGTTGGTCCTTTCAAGAATGATGGCACTTACAACATAAACACTGCCTCCAATTCAATTGGCCAAGGCAACAACCTCAGTGCTCTTTCCTTTACAAATCCTGTAATACTGAACGACCTTAACAAATTCAGCTCAGAAAGCGATCAGATCCGTGCAAATATTAATGGTCAAATCAAATTACCTGTCGGAATTACTTTCAGAACTCAGTATGGAATTGATTATGTGAATTTCGAAAACAAGGAATTCAGAACCGGTCAACATGGGGACGGAGTACAATTTGGTGGAGCCGCCCAGAATATTTTTGGAAGATTCCAGCGCTGGGTATGGCAAAATACTTTGCAGTACGACAAATCCTTTAATAGTAAACACAATTTAGGTATCCTGGTGGGAACTGAGCAGCAATATACAACCATAAGTTCGTGGGGAGCTGACAGGAGAACTTCCGCCGACCCATTCTATGATGAGTACCAGGGAAGCTATACGGGTATTGTACCTGCAGGAAACTCACTAAGTGAAAACTATCTACTGTCTTATTTCGGCCGTGTGACATATGATTTCAAGAAGAAATATTATTTCTCTATAAATGCAAGAAGAGATGGATATTCCGCCTTCGCTGAAAAATATGGAAATTTCGGAGGAGCTTCAGCAGGCTGGATAGTTTCTGAGGAAGACTTCTTTAAGAATGCGAATTTCTCTAATGTACTTAGCACGCTCAAAATCAGAGGAAGCTATGGAGAGGTTGGAAATTTCCAGGGAATCGGCGATTATGCATTTTACAGCTTCTTCGGTCCAGGCCTTTATGGAGCTGATCCCAGCCTTGCCTTTTCACAAGCAGGAAATACAGCTCTTACCTGGGAAACCAGTAAGAAAACAGATGTAGGATTAACATTCGGTTTATGGAATGACCGCATCACAGGTGAAGTAGCATGGTATAAGAACAATATTGATGGATTAATCTTAAACGATCCACAAGCACCATCGAGAGGTGTACCAGGAAATGCCATTCTAACCAATATTGGTAGCATGGAAAATGAAGGTATAGAGGTGAGCCTTTCTGCCAATATCATCACAGGGAAAGATTTCAACTGGTCGAGCAGTATCAATTATACTACTCAATCAAATGAGGTGACATCACTGGCAACTGGAAATACAGATATCCTTGTTGCAACGGGTGGATTAGAAACACCAAGTATTATCCGCGTTGGCGAATCTATCGGTAGTTTTTATGTGATACCAACTGAAGGTGTGAACCCAGCAAACGGAAGAAGAATTGCAGTGTTGAATGATGGTACCAGGGTACAATATGCGCATCCAAACAGTTGGACCAAGGTGTCTGATGGCACAGCTTCAAGGGGACCAAGCCAGGCAACTGATGCTGTGGTTATGGGACCTGCACTTCCGAAGTGGTATGGTGGATGGGATAACAATCTCCGCTACAAAGGATTTGATGTAAACATCCTCATTTACTATTCTGGCGGCAACTATGTTTATAATGGAACGAAAGCCGGTTTGAGAGATAACCGTAACTGGAATAACAGCACAGAAGTGCTTACACGTTGGACAAAAGCTGGTGATGTTACTAATATTCCGAGATATGTATTCGGTGACAACGTTTCCAACGGATCTGGTCTTGTAATATCTGAGAACGTTGAGAAAGGTGATTTTGTAAAAGTGCGTAACATTTCCATTGGATATACACTTCCAGGCACTTTGGTTAGCAGAATCGGCTTAAGCAACATTCGCTTTTATGTAGCGGCTTTGAATCCTTTTACTTTCACCAATTATACCGGATTTGATCCTGAGATTTCCAGCAATGGTAATTCCACCGGATCTCCAAGTGTGGACAGGAATTCTGTTCCACTAGCGAGAACAATCAATTTCGGACTGAATGTAGGTTTCTAATTTAAAATGAAAAAAATCATGAAGAATAAATTAATCATATTAATGGCTGTCACCTGCATACTGGGGGGCTGTAAAAAAAGCCTGCTTGAGCCGGTGCCACAAACCCAATTAATCCCCGATAATGCATTTGCAACTCCTGAAAGAGTAGAACAGCAAGTGAGGGGAATTTATGGAGGCGTGAAGAGCGGACAATTCCTGGGCGGCCGGTATTTTATTTATAACGACATCAGAGGAGAAGAGTTTCTCAACAATACTTCCAATGGTGTTACTGGGTTACAGACCTGGAATTTTACTTTAAATGAAAATACCAACGAGGTAACCAATTTCTGGAATGCTGCTTACAACGCCATCAATAGGGCAAATGTAGTTTTGCTGGGCCTGGAGACTTCTCCACTGGACGTTGCCCTTCTCAATAAGTACCGAGGCGAAGCAAGGTTTTTGCGCGCGTTGAGTCATTACTCATTGCTTACTCTATTTGGACGCCCGGCATGGGATGTTCCAAATGATAAATATGGCGTGGTGTTGCGCTTGAATGCGGAAACAAATTCTGACCCGGCTGCTAATGTTGTACCGAGATCAAAAGTATCAGAGGTATACGCGCAGATCCTCGCTGATCTGAATTTCGCAGAAGCCAATCTTGCGTTGAATAACGGTGGCGGCCCAGCGAACGCCACCCGTGCACATCGTAATGCAGCGATCGCATTAAAAACAAGGGTATATCTAAGCCTGAGGCAGTATGCTAATGTGATTACTGAAGCAAACAAGATTGTGCCGGCTACAGCTCCTTTCCAGGCAGCAACTGGAGTAGCGCACAGGCTTGAGGCAAATATTGCAACTGTTTTCCCTCCACTTGTTTCACCGGCTGTACAAGGAACCTATACGGGAACCGAATCAATATTCACTATGCCATTTACTTCCCTGGACTTACCAGGCACGCAAAATGGACAGGGTAGTTATTACAACCCCAGCCCAAATGGATTAGGTGATTATTATTTGAATCCAGCAGGTATTACTGCTAATGCAGGTTGGAAAACAACTGATGCAAGAAGAGCATTCAATGTAGTTACAAGCGGCAAAACTTATCTGAGAAAATGGCCTAACAATGGAGGTAGTATTCCTGACTATGCACCTGTTATCCGTTATTCAGAAGTATTGCTGAACCTGGCTGAAGCATTAGTGCGTCAAAACAACACTGTTGACGCACGTGCAGTAGATCTCTTAAACGCTGTTCGTCAAAGATCCGATGCCACTACTACTTTCACAGTAGCTGGTTTTGCAGATGCTCAGGCGCTTATTGACCAGATCCTGATTGAAAGAAGAATAGAATTCCTGGGAGAAGGTCTCAGATCAATCGATGTGATGAGGTTAGGCGGAACGTTTGTTGCAAAGGATATTGCTCCTGCTGTTGCACCAACCGGCACACAATATGTATGGCCCATTCCACTTCGTGAAAGACAAACAAACACTGGAATAGAACAAAACCCCGGATACTAATCTTAACCGGTTTAAGAAAGGCTGTCATTTATTGACAGCCTTTTTTTTGTTCCATCTTTATAAATAATGTTCCATCTTTGTAAATAAGTTTCTCCGGTCAACCTTTTTTTCTATCTTAATGCAGCATCAATCAAGACCGGCCTGTCATTTTTGTCGAGGGTTTGAAATAAAGTTGATCTACTCCGGTATTACCTTCCAGTATAGCACATCAGTATAGCCACGTCATTTTAGCCAGAAAAATTATCTCTTTTATATCCGCCTATAAAGACCGGCTACAGTAACATTCTAAAACTTTTTACACATGAGAAAACTGCTCATCTTGCTGGGTGGGTTATTGCTATTTTATGCAAACCTCCTGGCGCAATCACGCACAATTACCGGAAAGATCACTGATGATTCCGGTATTCCAATTCCCAATGCATCGATACTGATCAAGGGTTCCTCAACGGGAACGACCAGTGACATGAGTGGGAATTTCACTTTATCAGTACCTGCGAATGCAAAAACGCTGGTGGTATCTTCAATTAATTATGCTCCACTTGAAGTTGCTATTAGTGGCAAAACTGAATTGAACATCACACTGAGCAAGCGAGATGAAACCATGACTGAAGTAATTGTGACGTCATTCGGTATGCGTAGGGACAAAAAAACACTGGGTTATTCTACGCCCACCATTAAGGCCGAGGACCTGACTGCAGTAAGAAATTCCAACATCACCAACTCTCTTGTAGGAAAGGTGGCCGGAGTTCGCACACAAGGTCCGGGCGGAAGCTTCACCGGATCATCTGTGTTGATCAGGGGTTATACTTCCATGACAGGCAGCAGCCAACCACTCTATGTTGTAGATGGTATTCCGGTTGATAATGGTGGTGGTGGAACAGCACTCCAAACGGGAACCACATCTTCTAACAGGGTAGTCGATATTAATCCAGACGATGTGGAATCGATGACTGTTTTGAAAGGTGCCGCTGCAACTGCCTTATATGGATCAAGAGGAGCAGGTGGTGTAATTCTGATCACTACCAAAAAAGGTAAGAAAAGAAGCAAGGCTTCAGTTGAATTCACCAGCTCATATAATATTGTTCAGGTAAATCGTTTGCCTGAATTCCAAAATGAATATGCGCAAGGCGCTTCAGTTGCAGGAACAGCTGGAAACCGGAATGCTTCGCATATTCAGAATTCATCTTCATCCTGGGGACCGCGCATCAATGGACAAGCGTATACTGATAACTATGGGAAGGCAACTACGCTGCAGGCCTATCCCAACAACGTTAGTGACTTGTTCGAGAACGGTCACGGAGTTCAGAACACCATTGGATTTAGTGGTGGAAGTGAAAAAACAACTTATCGGGTTTCATATGGCAATACACAGGAAACTTATGTGTTGACCAGTAACAGGTTAAGGAGAAACAATATCACCCTTAATTTAAATTCCGATGTAACCAACAAACTCTCGATCGGAACTTTTGTCAACTACAATAATACCAGCTCTACAAGAACACAACAAGGTAACCAGTTGTCCAATCCTGTGTTCAGGGCCTGGTTCATTCCAAGAAGCTATGATCTTACTGGCTCACCGTATTATGACGCGGCCGGCAATCAGTGGTTTTATGGAGGAGAAGATAATCCATATTGGAGTATTGAGAATGTTCGGTACGATGATGAGATCAACCGCATATTTGGAAACCTCAACCTCAAATACAAATTCACCAGTTGGCTTGATGCCGATTTAAAAGTAGGTGCAGATTTCTATTCCTTCCGTGCACATGGATTTGATGAGATCGGGATACGCGGTGGCGGAAACACCAATTCCGGTGGAGGTGGAGGCGTGCAGGAAGTAAGAAACAATGTTCGTAATCTCAATTCCTATTTCACGCTTAATGCAACCAAGAGGTTTGGCGATTTCGGTGTAGCAGGAACATTAGGAAATGAAGTGATCGACAATAATTCTTACACCAATACAGTAACAGGAGTTACGCTGAATGTGAAAGGCTTCGATCAAATGAAGAATGCTACTACGTTCACACCCACGTATGGCAGTAGCAGAACCAGAACTATCGGCGTGTTTGCAGATTTTGTACTCGATTATCAGAACTGGTTATCCTTTAATGTAAAAGCAAGAAATGATTGGGCCTCTACCCTGCCCGAAGCCAACCGTTCTATTTTTTATCCCGCAGCAGCATTGAGCGCCGTTTTAACTGAGGCCATGCCCAGCCTGAAGTCGAATGTGCTGAATTATTTGAAAATACATGCTAACTGGGGCAAAGTTGGTCGCGGTCCTGGTCCATATAATACGGATAACTATGCAGTACAGGCTGCACCCGCTGATGGTTTTGGTCCGGTTATCCGTTATCCATTCAACAATCTCTTAGGATATACTATCAGCAATACTGCAGGCAATCCTGAATTGCAACCAGAATTTACTACAGAATGGGAAATAGGAGCTGATGTGAATTTCTGGGACAACAGGATCATCATTGAAGCCAACTATTATCAAAGAAAATTAACAGAAGGGCTATTTGCTGTTCCATATTCAGCCGCCTCGGGCATCACTTCTGTTTTCAGAAACGCAGGAGAAATAGAAACCAAGGGAGTTGAGTTAGGCCTTACCGTTATACCCGTTAAGTTGAAGGATTTCAACTGGATGGTTTCTGCAAATTATACACAATTCAAATCGAAGGTTACTAAACTGGCAACAGGTGTTTCAGTGATCACTCTGGCAGGATTCGTAACGCCTAATATCAGGTTAGTAGCCGGTGAAGAATTTGGTGTGATCTACGGAAATAAATACCAGCGTGACGCACAGGATAGAATATTGCTTAACGCCAGCGGTCTTCCGCTACCAACCCAGGACGTATTTAAGATTGGCAATCCCAATCCTAAGTTCACCATGGGCATTACCAATACATTTACTGTTAAGGGATTTACGCTAGATGTATTGGTGGATATAAGGGAAGGTGGAGACATTTATTCCAGGAACCTTGCAGACCTGAGAAGAAATGGAGTGGTGAAAGAAACTGCTGAATTACCGAGGCTGGATAAGGATGGTATAACCTATTTAAAGAATTACCAGTTTGTGGGAGTTGATGCAAGTGGAAATCCGGTAAATGTTCCCATAAATGCCGAACAATATTGGGGGAATACAGGCAAGTATGTTGCTGCTGAAGGATTCATTGTGAAAACTTCGTGGGTACGTATACGTGAGGCCAATTTATTCTATAAGTTACCGGCAAGTTTCACTGATAAGACTCCATTCGGTCTTATTGAGTTCGGAGTATTTGGCAGGAATCTTTTTACGTGGACCCCAGACTACCCACACCTGGATCCTGAACAGAACGTATTGGGCTCAAGTAATTTCCAGGGCCTTGAATTCAATGCTAATGCTAGCACACGAACCCTTGGCGTAAACCTGAGAATTACTTTATAATCCCACAAATAAAAAATTAAGTATGAAAAATATTATAAAATTCATCCTCATCTTATTACTTGTAGGCTCACTGCCTTCCTGCAAGAAATATCTTGATATCAACAAGGATCCTGATAACATCCTTGAGGACGAAGTGCCTATTAATCTCTTGTTGACAAACGTGACCACTTCAACTGGTTTTATTGGAGGCAGTGACCTTTTCCGCTATGGCGCTTTACTTACTCAACAATTCTCCGGGCAAACAACAGGAGGTGAAACACAGACACAGGCCTATGAAAAATACCTAATTCAGTCGGCCGATGTCAATAATGCCTGGGTGCTTTACAATGCATCAAACCTAAACGATATAGAAGTGATCATAAAGAGGTCTGCAGAGCAGGGAGCACCACACTATTCGGGCGTTGCCAAAATTCTGAAAGCTTATACCTATCAATTGATGGTTGATGCATGGGGAGATGTTCCTTATTCAGAAGCGCAGCAAACAACTGCCAACCTGTTCCCGAAATATGATAAGGGTGCAGACGTCTACAATGAAATCATCAAGTTACTTAATGAAGGAATAGCGGAATGTAATGCTGCTACCTCTTCTCTTTCGCCCGGAAGCAATTCCACTATTTATACCGGAACATTCTCAACAAAGAAGGCAAATTGGATCAAATTTGCGAATACGCTAAAATTGAGAGTGTACCTGCATTACTCAAAGCTGGACAAGCCTTTCATGGTGAACCAAATTACCACACTTGTCAATAGCGGTGCCCCCTTCTTTGCCGCCAATGCTGATAATTTTGAGATGCCATTCTTTAATGCAGCAAACAGGCAGAACCCAATTCACCAGTTTGAACTCACCAGGACTAATTATCTCTTTGCAAATAAATTCCTGGTGGATATGATGAACCTAAAGCTTGATCCCCGCAGGCAATTCTATTTTACCCAATTCCCGGGCGGTTCAGGTGCTTATGTTGGTGCGAAGGCTGCCGATCCTGTTTCCCAGAAATATTCACGAATGCACGTCTACTTAAGAGGAGCTGTTGTGAATGCAGGTCCTCCTAAGGCGGATGGATCCTATGATCCTACCGGTACCAACTCCATTTCCTATACAGGTGACGCGCCTATTCGGATGTTCACTTATTCAGAGTATAATTTTATTCGCGCAGAAGCAGCATTAAATGGTGCGCCAGGCGACCCACAAATATTCTTCCAGGAAGGCATCAGGGCTTCAATGCTTGGAGCAGGTGTGTCAGCAGCAGATATCACTACTTACCTGGCTGCTAACGGTACGCTAGCCGGTACAGATGCCGACAAGCTTAAACAAATCATTGAAGAAAAATACGTGGCTTTATATGGAACCATCGAGGAGCCATGGACCGACTGGAGAAGGACTGGCTTCCCTGCCATAGTCAAAGTTTCGAATGCGGTACTTAGTGATATTCCCAGGTCCCTCCCATATGCGCAAAGCGAGATGGACTTGAATCCTAATGCTCCTCCCCAAAAATCGAGCATCCTGGAAAAGGTCTTTTGGGATAAATAATTAATCCATTGTTTCCTCTGTAAAGGCGGTCCATTTTCAGGACCGCCTTTTATTTTGCCTGGTTGCAAGTGAAGAGTATGAATCAAAAGGGCGAAAATCCTGCATCTTTTCAAAGGATTGCTGCGTTTGATTATTTCAAATGCGGGCAAAAACCCTACATAGCTAAACGTCCATAAAAGTTTAGAATTGGAAAGCAAGGCAACCCTTTTTTTAGTTACTTAGTAATAGTTATAGCTTCTCTTCAGAAAGGACCCAAAGTTTTAGCAAGTATTTTAGTGATGAAGGCTGGCTAATATGAATGCAAGGCAGTTATTGTGCGCAGCAACTAACCTTGAATATTTGTCATTTCTTATACCATTCGTTCCCAGGAGGACATTCTAATTATACAATCCGCTCACCTTTTGAAGGATCTGGTGCCTTGAAAACCATTTCAGTAACAATCAAAACACATGCACATGAGAAAAGTTCTCCTTCTATTGGCGTCCTGTCTATTTATTTATGCCAATCTCGCCGCCCAGAGTAGGGTAATCAAAGGAAAAATCACGGATGAAAAAGGTATTGGGGTTCCAAATGCTTCCGTAATTGTAAAGGGTTCTAGCGTTGGAACCACTACAAGTATGGACGGATCCTTTTCACTAACTGCACCTGCAGATGCAAAAGCCCTTGTGGTTACTGCTGTGGACATGGATGCTCTCGAGATTGATGTCACTAACCGTAACGAGGTGACAGCAACGCTCGTAGGCAAAAACCGCAGTATGCAGGAAGTGGTAGTTGTTGGTTACGGAACACAAAAGAAGGCGGACCTCACGGGTTCGGTTGGTGTAGTAAAAGCCGCTGACATTGAGAACAAGCCATTCACCTCTATAGATAAAGGCATTCAGGGCGCAGTGGCTGGCTTACAGTCTGTAGCAGCTTCTGGACAACCAGGATCCAACCAGGCCATCCTAATCCGTGGAATCGGATCCATTACTGCTGCAACAGGTCCATTGTGGGTAATCGATGGAGTTCCAGTTAACACTGGCGATGCCTCCCGATTACAAACCACGTCCAATTTATTAAGCACGCTGAATCCGAATGACGTTGAAAGCATTTCAGTATTGAAGGATGCTTCGGCTCAGTCGATTTATGGAAGCCGGGCAGCCAATGGCGTTATCGTTGTTACAACCAAAAAGGGAAGGGCAGGAAAAACCAGGTTTCGCTTTGATACAGAAGTTGGCCAGAGTGAAACTGCCTACGTAAATGACGAATACCGGCCGTTGAATGCAAATGAGTATTTCACGATTACAAGAGAGGGGTTTGTCAATAACAATAGAAGTCAAACGTATATCGATAATACTCTTGCGGGACTTGGCTATAATAATGGAATTGATTTTAATTGGTATGACGCAGCCGTCCAAAAAGGAACGCAACAACAATATAACCTGAGTATGGATGGAGGCAATGAGCGAACCACCTATTTCATATCAGCAGGTCATTTTATCCAGGAGGGAACTACTGTCAATTCTGAATTAAAAAGAACAACCGGAAATATCCGTCTTCAGCATAAGGCAACAGACAGGATCAATGTCAACTTCAATCTTAATGGTGGATATGTTGGACAACGTGCTCCATTGGCTGGAGGTGCATTTGGGAATCCTGTACTTTCTTCTTACTTCCTTCTTCCATCCAGATCAGCATACAACCCGGATGGCTCTTGGAATTTTAATGTTGGAGGATTACACAATACTATTGCGCTTACAGAGATAGATAAACGTTATTTAAGAGAATTGAGCTTGAGAGGAAGTCTCGGAGTAGAGGCGGCGCTCACAAAAGATCTCAAATTCAGAACACTTTATGGTGCCGATTATAACTCGCTGGAAGAGGATCAATATAACAATCCACTGCATGGTGATGGTGCCGCTTCAAACGGACGTGCCTTTTCCTATTACACCAGGTATTACAACTGGGTTTGGACAAATACTTTGGACTATGCTAAGAATGTAATGAACGGAGATCTGGGACTAAATCTCCAAGTAGGATACGAGTCCCAAAAATCATCGGCCTATTTCTCCTCTCTGCAGTCACAGGATTTTCCACCTACACTTCTTTTGACTTATCCATCAGCAGGCGCCAGGCCAACTACAGCAACCGCCACCATATCTGAATATTCATTCTCGGCGAGCTTTGCTTCAACTTCATTGAATTACCAGAACAAGTATATCCTCTCTGGAAGTTTTCGCAGAGACGGATCTTCCAGATTCGGTGCTAATACCAAATATGGAAACTTCTGGTCAATAGGAGCTTCCTGGAATGTTGATCAAGAGGGATTCATGGAAAATGTTGACTTGATCACCCAACTTAAAATCAGGGGATCTTATGGTGTGAATGGTAATGCAGGCATTGGAAACTATGACTGGCTTCCACTTTATGGGTATGGAAACAATTACAACCAATTACCCGGAAGCGCTCCATCTAATGTGGGTGATTCAAGCCTGAGTTGGGAACTTAATAAACCCTTTAATATCGGGTTTGACCTCAGCATTTTCAAGAGCAGATTGAATATAAGCGCCGATTATTACACGAGAAAATCAACAGATCTTCTTTTAAACGTACCACTCTCCGCCGTCGTTGGTTTTTCAAATGCGACAAGAAACATTGGCGAAATGGAGAACAAAGGATTTGAAATTACCATCAACGCGGTACCGGTGCAAAGCAAGGATTTCAACTGGACGATCGATTTCAATTTTGCCAACAACAAGAATCGGGTCACGAGTTTACCTGGCGGCAACGACATTCCTGACGGGAATTTCATTATCAGGCAAGGCGTAGCCTACAGAACATTCTACTTAAGAGAATATGCAGGAGTGGATCCTAATAATGGTGATCCTTTGTGGTACACCGATTCCTCACACAAGACAACAACCAGCACCTATCCACCGGCAGCGTCACGGCAATTAGTGGGTAACGCACTGCCAAAAGTTTTTGGTTCATTTACCAACGGTTTCACATTTAAAGGAATCTCACTTGACATCCAGCTCTATTACAATTTTGGAAATTATGT
>Ga0190270_10000925_pt1 | contig 13265 bp, 7 predicted proteins | sample Popmic320T_FD_133748 | JGI IMG/M metagenome (GOLD analysis project Ga0190270, IMG submission 133748) | Populus adjacent soil microbial communities from riparian zone of Weber River, Utah, USA - 320 T | ecosystem: Environmental > Terrestrial > Soil > Riparian zone | place: USA: Utah | collected... | reverse complement strand
TTAAGCAGGCTGCAGGCGAGATGATTTTTTTGCGCTCTTCGCTGCCAGCTTTGTTACAGCAAAATGGGGGAATGTATGGACTGGAATGGAGTTCTGGGGATCGTTATTGCGCTGGGGATCATCACGCTCGTCTTCTGGGGCGCGCAGCCTTTGATGGACTATTTGGAGCGGCTTTTTTGGGCGCGGTAAAACTCAAAACGACCCGGAACAGGTCGACCAGATTCTTAAAGCGCGAAAAACGCCCAGGCTCGTACCGGCGCCAAGCGCAACACCAGGAAAATAGGAAGAGCTTGAGCGAATCGTAGTTTGATCAGGGCTACTCAGGGTAAATCGGGGAGAAGACACTGCCTGTCCATCCCGAAAATCCCATCCGGCCTTGAAATAGTTGCAGTTAGAGAGATCATCAGTCATTCTGCTCCATCGTCCGGCTCATCCTTTTTTCGATGGTTTGCTTCACAGTTATGGTCCTCATCTCAGCTCTCTTTTCGCTCATCCGGAGCCTGATCGTCTCCCGAATAACGCTCGCGGCAGAGAATTTCGCCCTACGTCAGCAACTGGCTGTCCTCAACCGGAAAATTCACCGGCCCCAACCGCATCGGCGGGATCGATTCTTTTGGGTGATTCTCTCGCGACTCTGGAAGAACTCGATCATCTGATCATCATTGGTGAAGATCACTTGCGCCGGACCTTGTGGGATTACATCGACTATTATCACAATTCTCGCCCGCATCAGGCATTGGAGAGGAACTCGCCATTTCCACGAGAGATCGAAGCGCCGGCGAAGGGCAAGGTCATCGCAATCCCTCAAGTCGGCGGGTTGCATCATCGTTACCGACGAGCCGCATAATGTCGGAGATCCGGTTAGCTCCGTGGTGATATCGATCAAATCAATGGAGAGGCTGCCGGCGCGGTCCGAGATCGATGTGCGTTGTTGCAGCGCTACGCGCCGTCGAGGTGAGATCGAGTCATCAATTCGAAGAAGAGATCGGCGCCGCATCATCAGAGAATGGGCTCTTCACCGCCAAGATGGAATTTTCGGTACGGACAATGGAGATGCCGAACAGCTCTTCAAGCGATCTCTCGCCATCCTTGTGAAGGCGCGGGGCAGAAATCATTCGGATGTAGACGAAGTATTGAGAAACTACGCGGTTTTGCTAGGCAAAATGAACCGTGGTGATGAAGCTACAAGACCGGAAGCTCGCGCTAAAGATATTCACAAGAAAGCCAATCTCAAATAGTATGAGCAAGCTTCGACGAATGTGACTGCGGCAATCCCAACGGCAACCGTCGTTGGCGATGGAAATATGGGCCGCAGCGCATGGCGGATGAGTTCGGATTGACGATCACAGTCAGGACCACCCCACATAACCCATAATTGGAGGTTATCAATGACCGCAATTGACAAATACATCCTGAGAACAACTCTACCTCTCGCAATGGTCACACTCAGCCTGACTGCTTTGGCTCAAACGTCGGCCTCGATAAAAACGGTTAAGGTGACTCCGGAAACCGCTGAAGCCGAAGTCGGACAGCAGTTGCAGTTCGCATACCAGGCGTTAGACGCCGAAGGCAATCCGATTAGCACAAAAGCATTTTTATGGATCGCGATCCCGTCCGACCGGGCGGCGGCGGATAACACCGGCAAAGTAACGTTCTTCGCGCCCGGCGAAATTCGCGTCATCGCGCTCGTCGCGGGGAAGCCGGGCCTGGCGAAGATCAATGTCAAGCCTGCGCGTGTGACTCGGATTGACATTGCCAGGCTCAACGCTCAGCTGGTCGTAGGCGGAACTATAAAGCTCAATGCGAAGGCGATTGGCTCAAACGGCGATCCGCGCGAGGACGTGACCTTTTCGTGGTCTTCGGAGAGCTCTTCGGTCGCGGTCGTAGATGCGGCAGGACTCGTCACAGGTGTTGCGCCGGGGAAGGCAAAGCTTCTAGCAAATGCCGATGGCGCGAGTGGCGCCTTGACGATCGAAGTCGTCAAGAGCTCTGTCCGCAGCGTTGCAATCGAGCCGCGCACGACCACTGCGCGCACTGGCGATGTGATCCGTTTCAGCGCGCAGGCGAAGGACGCCAGCGGTAAGGCGATCAAGGATGCGGTTGTGCGATGGTCTGTCAGCGGCGACGGCGCGACAGTTGAGAGCGACGGCGGGTTCATAGCTGAACGGCCCGGCGCCTATGTCGTCTCCGCCACAGTAGGCGCCCAGTCGGCTGTCGCAACCGTCATCATTGCTCCGCGCAACATCGAGCGATCGCTCGAAATGGTTGGGCGCATCAAGCTTAAAGACTTGCAAACCGCCGAACAATGGCCCTTCGGAAATTACATTTACGTTTCGACGATCTGGGATCAGGTCCAGGTTTATGACATTTCCGATCCGAAAAACCCGAAGCTAACCGAAACGGTCAAAGTCGACGCACGTACAGTCAATGATATAAGTGTGACATCCGATGGAAAGATCGGCGTCATGACGCGTGAGAGCGCATCGAACCGCAAAAACGGCATAGTTTTTCTGGACACATCAGATCCGGCGCATCCCAAGATCACCTCAGAATACACCGCGACGGTGACCGGCGGCGTCCACAGCGCCTTCATTGATGGTCATTTCGTGTACCTGACGGATGATGCGACCGGTTCAATGCGCGTGATCGATTTCAAGGACGTGAAGAATCCGAAAGAGGTCGCGCGATGGCAAACCGAAGGACGTGGGCCGAAAGCCGCCGGCAGTGTCACCGGCGGACAGTTTGAGGAAGGACGTTATCTGCACGACGTTCAGGTTAAAGACGGACTGGCTTATCTCGCATACTGGCGTGACGGCCTGGTGATCCTCGATGTCGGCAGCGGCGTCAAAGGCGGCAGCCCTGAAAACCCGAGGCTCGTCAGCCAACTGCGTTTTAATCACAGTGAGTTGTACGGCGATGGATGGATAGCAGGAACGCACGAAGTCTATCGTTACAAGAACTATGTCTTTGTCGGCGACGAAGTCTTCCCGGCGCAATTCAACATTTTCGACAAAACGCGCATTCCCGCGCGTGGCGTGCTTCACGTGGTTGATGTTTCGGACATCTTCAACCCGCGTAAGGTCGCCGAATATCCCGTGCCCGAAGGCGGCGCGCATAATGTGTGGGTGAAGGATGACATTCTGGTGATGGGCTATTACGGTGGTGGCGGCCGTGTGCTCGACGTTTCGGGCGAACTGCGTGGCGACCTCTACCGGCAAGGCCGAGAGATCGCGCGTTTATGGACCGGCGACCCGCAAGGGTTCCGTCCGAACATGCCGTTCACCTGGGGCGCTCGACAATTCGGCGATTACATCTTTTTCAATGACATCAACTCCGGCATCTGGATTATGAAGCTCGGCCAGCCGAATCAAAAAGGCTCGACGACCTCGCCAGGCTATTGATTGCGGATTGCGGAAGAGAGAAACAGTACCGCGCGCGTAAGCAAGCGGTCGGCCTATCAGATAGCCGCTTGCTTACGCGCGCGGCGATCTTCAGTCTTTCTTCGACGCTTCTGTCCTGAGGAAATCGATCCCTGCCGCCTGCTGAGCGACATCGACCGTCGCTACGGTCTTCAACGCTTCCAAATCAATGACCTCGACTGTGCCAGGTTCGCTGCCGACCCCTTCGACTGAAATAAAAGCATAGCGGTTGTCGGGCGAGACGACAGCCCCGTGGACGACTTTACGCCTGGTGGGAATGCGCGCGAGTTCCTTGCCCGTCTTCAAATCAAACACTGAAACCGAAGGCCCACGTTTGTTGGTGGCAATGAGACGGCCATCCTTTGTCACGGCCAGGTTGTAAACGCCGGGGCCCGCTTCAATGCGGCGCGTGATCTTCCACGTCTTGGCGTCTACTTCGACAATCTCGCTCGATTTGTTGCAGGCGACATAGACCATCGAGCCATCGCTTGAAGGTTGCGCCCAGGTCGGCGAGCAAGAGACGTCGCCGGGTTTGGGAGGCTCAAGCCCATGTCCTCCGCTGTCGTGTCGAGCGTGACTCGAATGATCCGCCCTGCGCTCCGGGGGCGAGCCGGCGCCGCCAATCTCTCCGCCTTTCGTCAGCAGGTAGTAGCGCGAAACTTTCAGCGCTTCGATGTCGATCTCTACCAGCATGTCGTCCATCATACATGCCGAGTAATGCCTGGAGCCTTGCGGATTGAAACGCGAGCCGTGCGGCATAGTACAGGTCGTTATGCGTTTGATCTCGAGCATCTCATCAGTCAAAACAACCGAGACCGAAGACGGGACCATATCGCCGTGCAAGTTGAAGTTGACGACAAACAAGAGATTGCCGTCCGGAGAGACATCCATCGTTGCGGGGAAAAAGCCCAGCGTGACTTTGCCCAATACCCGGTCGTCTTTGGCCGCATACTTCCAGACTGTGCCGAACGGCCTCCCGTGACCGAGAGAGACGAAGTAATGCTCTTTGTCCGGAGTAACGGCAATACCATGCGGGCCGTCGATGTCCGGCTCCATCAACCCCGTAGCGATCTCGCGCTCGACCTTTGCGCCATTCGGGCCGAAGCGGATGAGCGAGATCTTGTCGGCGGATTCCGAGAGGACGTAGACAAGATAGTCCTGCGCCGGCGGTTTTTGCGCTAACCCCGAGATTGTAAACGCGAACAGAGAGCAAAAGATGAATGCAAGGCATGACCAAATCATTCTCATAGCCATTCCCCTATCGCAACGCTTGATATAACGTAAGGGCATGTTGCCAAGTCTGGCTAATCGTGACAAGGCAATTGACTTGAGCACGCGTGCGAATTCCGTGAACCTTCGGTGAGCGGATTTAATATCTTGTGATGCGTAAAACCTGCTCACCAAAGGCTCACGAAGCTTGTCGGATATTTTCGGGGAATGATGCGATGACGCGCAAAGTTTGGACTCACAGATTGTCTTCACACGTCAATCGCGCTGTCAGGCGGCGCCTGACAGCGCGGTTGGCGCTCAGCCTGCTCGTGGCCGCGGTAACCCAAGGATCCCGCTCCGCCGCCGACTCACAGTTAGCGTCAGCGCAGGCGCAGGATCGGAGCGGCGTTGCCGCTCGGAAGAATTTCGATGAAGGGGAAGCGCTGCAGGATCAGGGAACGGCGGAGTCTTTGCGCCTGGCGGTGAAGAAATACGAAGAGGCGCTTTCGCTCTGGCGAGCTATCGGTGATCGCCGGAGCGAAGCAATAACGCTTAACAACATCGGCCTGGTCTACTATTCGCTGGGCGATAATCAGAAGGCGCTAGGCTTCCACACTAAGGCGCTGCCACTTCGGCGCGCGGTCGGTGACCGCAATGGGGAAGCCACCACGCTCAATAACATCGGCCTGGTCCACTATTCGCTGGGCGATAACCGCAAGGCGCTCGATTTCTTCACTCGGGCGCTGCCGCTGCCGCGCGCAACTGGCGACCGCCGCGTCGAAGCAATAATGCTTAACAACATCGGCGAAGTCTACAGGTCGCTTGGCGAGAATCAGAAGTCGCTCGGCTTCTACAATCAGGCGCTGCCGCTTCGGCGCGCGGTCGGTGACCGCAATGGGGAAGCCACCACGCTCAATAACATCGGCCTGGTTCACTATTCGCTGGGCGATAACCAGAAGTCGATCGATTACTACAATCAGGCGCTGCCGCTGCTGCGCGCGGGCGGCGACCGCAATCGAGAAGCCAAAACGCTCGACAACATCGGCCTAGTCTACTTTTCGCTGGGCGCCAAGCAAAAGGCGCTCGATTACTACAATCAGGCGCTGCCGCTGTTGCGCGCGGGCGGCGACCGCAGTGGAGAAGCCACATCGCTTAACAACATCGGCTCCGTATACTCTTCGCTGGGCGAGAATCGGAAGGCGCTCGACTTCTACACTCAGGCGCTGCGGCTTTACCGCGCAGTCGGCGACAGCCGCGGAGAAGGCGTCACACTCAACAATATCGGCGCGGCCTACAATTCACTGGGCGAAAAGCAGGATGCGCTCGATTTCTACAACCAGGCGCTGCCACTTTCACGCGCAGGGGGCGACCGCAGTCGAGAAGCCGCAACGCTCACCAACATCGGAGTTGTTCTCGACTCACTGGGCGAGTGGCAGAAGGCGCACTATTTCTATACTCAGGCGTTGCGAATTCGACGCGAAGTCGGAGACCGTAGCGGAGAGGCTTTAACGCTCAATAACATCGGCCTAGCCCACTATTCGCTTGGCGGGAACCAGAAGGCGCTAGAGTACTTCATTCAGGCGCTAACACTTTCGCGCGCAGCCGGCGCCCGAAGTATAGAAGCTGCGACGCTCGGAAACATCGCCTATGCTAAACGCGCTCTCGGTCATTTTAATGAATCCCGTTCTTACATGGAGTCCGCCCTGAAGATCATTGAGTCAATACGCGCCGGGGTTATCAGCAAAGAATTGCGCGCATCCTACTTCTCTACAGCGCAGGATTATTACGAATTCTATGTCGACTTGTTGATGGAGATACACAGCCTGGAGCCAACCAGGGGCCACGACGCGGCAGCGCTGCAAGCCAGCGAGCGCGCCCGCGCGCGTTCGCTGATCGAGAGTCTGACCGAAGCGCGCGCAGATATTCGACGCGGCGTTGATCCCAAACTGCTCGCGCAGGAAAGGTCGCTGCAACGACGCCTGAATGCGAAGGCGGAAGAGGCGTTGAAACTTTCGGCGAACAGGGCCGGCGAAACGCGACTCGCGGCGCGAAATCGAGAGATGGATGCGTTGACCGTCGAGTTGCAACGGGTTCAGACACAAATTCGTCAAACCAGTCCGCGCTATGCCGCGTTGACGCAACCGCAGCCGCTCACGCTCGCCAAGATTCAACAACAGGCGCTGGACGCCGATACGCTTCTGCTCGAATACTCGCTCGGCGACGAGCGCAGCTTTCTGTGGGCGGTGACGCCGACATCGGTCAATAGTTACGAACTGCCGAAACGCGAAATGATCGAAGCCGCCGCGCGGCGCGTTTACGAACTGTTGTCAGACACGTCCGGCATGAAAGGCCAAACGGCGCCGCCAATAGATGTGCGCTTAAAAGAAGCCAGCGGACAGTATCTGGCGGCCGCGGCCGGCTTGAGCCGGACGCTGTTTGGGCCGGTCGCCGGCCAGTTAGGCAAGAAGCGGTTGTTGATAGTCGCCGACGGGATGCTGCATTACATCCCGTTCGGGGCGCTGCCTGATCCGAACAGGTTCGAAGGGAGCGATGGAAACTGGCAGCCGCTCCTCGTAGAGCATGAGATCGTGAATTTACCGTCGGCTTCGACGCTGGCCGTGTTGCGGCGCGAGTTGGCCGGGCGCAAACCAGCGGCCAGGATCTTAGCAATGCTGGCCGATCCAGTCTTTTCCAAGGATGACGAGCGCATCAGGCTGGGCGGGCGTCGCGCCGCGCCGCAGACCGACTCGCTCAACGAAAGCAAAAACAGAATTCTCGTCGAAACCGCCGGGGCCGAGCCCGACGAGTTGCGCATCAGGCGGCTGCCCTTCACGCGGCTGGAGGCCGAGCAGATTCTGCCGCTTGCGCCTGAGGGCGCGGGAATGAAGGCGCTCGATTTCGAGGCGAGCCGCGCGACGGCGATGAGCGAAAAGTTGAGCCAGTACCGCTACGTCCATTTTGCCACGCACGGGCTGGCCGATAGCGAGCGCCCGGAACTGTCGACCATCGTACTCTCGCTCTACGACGAGCGAGGCAGACCGCAGGACGGTTTCCTGCGAGCGCACGAAGTCTACAACCTTAACATCCCGGCGGAGATGGTCACGCTGAGCGCATGCGAGACCGGATTGGGCAAACTGACCAGGGGCGAAGGATTGGTGAGCCTGACTCGGGGCTTCATGTACGCGGGAGCTGCGCGGGTGGTAGTCAGCTTATGGAACGTGAACGACCGGGCGACGGCGGAATTGATGACGATGTTCTACCGCCGTGTGCTGGTCGAGGGCGAGCGCCCGGCGGCGGCGCTACGCGCGGCTCAGGCGGAGATGTGGCGCGACAAGCGTTGGGGAGCGCCGTACTACTGGGCGGCGTTCACGCTGCAAGGCGAGTGGAGATGAGCCGGTACAGAGCTTCTTGTCCTTCGCCAAAACCTCATCCCGACGCCAAATGCCTCACATTGGTCTCATATAACTCCAGTTAACACGTTATATCCGGTTTCCCCAAATTATTAAAACTAAAGGCGGATGAGGTTTTGGCGAAGGACAACCGCGTGCAGTTCATAGGGAAGGGAGAGAACCGAGACAAATGCGGGCGTCTTTTAAAGGAGGATGTCGGTAATCTTGCAACCTATCAGATCAAAGGAGACGAAGGATACGTGCGGGCGAAAGTGATCGATTCGAACGGCAAGGTCGCCTGGACGCAACCCGTTATGATCGGTAAACCATGAGGTCGAATCAAATGAAAAAGAACCTTTATAACACTCATTCCAGACGCTTTTTTTTGAAACAAGCCGGATCTTTCTCGGCGTCGGCCATCATGGCGCCCTCCGCTTTAACGGCTGGCGCCAAGGAGAAGTTCAAGCTAGGGCTTCAGCTTTACACCATCAGGGATGCGATGGCAAAAGACCTTCGCGCCGCCTTTAAACGCATAGTCGAGTTTGGGTATCAAGAAGTCGAGACCTATGGATTCAACTATGGCAATAACAAATATTACTGGGGCCTCGAGCCGAAACAAGCCGAACGGTTGCTCGCCGAATGCGGCCTTACGACGTCCTCAGGTCATTATGATCTGGATAAGTTTTTCGGAAAAGATCAGCAGGATGAGCTAAAACGCTATACCGATGAGTGCATCAATGGAGCTACCGCGCTCAAACAGCGCTATATTGTTTGGCCAACCTTGGCGCCTCAATACAGAACGCTCGATGAATTTAAGCGGCTAGCCGCCACGCTGAACTCAATCGGCGAGCGGATCAAGCGAGGAGGGTTACAGCTTGCCTATCACAATTTTGGTTATGACTTTATCGATCAAGGGGGCGTCGTTCCCTATGACATTATTTTGAATGAAACGGATCCGGCACTCGTAAAAATGGAATTGGATCTCTATTGGTTCAGCTACGGTTCCCGCTCAAAACCGCTGGACTGGTTCAAAAAACAGCCCGGCCGTTATGTAATTTGGCATATCAAAGATATGGATAAGCGAAATAGGGAATTGCATACCACGGTCGGCGACGGACAGATCGATTTCAAACCGATTTTCAAAGATTACCAAATCGCCGGCGTCGAACACATGTTCGTCGAGCAGGGAAATAATTATGTTCCGGATTCTATGAGTTGCGTGCAACGCAGCGCGGCATACGTTAAAAAATCGTTGTTTACCGGCATATAACCGAGTTTTCAATCAAGCGTTGCAGTGCTTTGTGAGGTTTCGGCAAACCGATTTACCGAAGCCTCGCCATCAATGGAATCATGAGGCCGATCAATTGAGGGTTAATCGCCGGGATAGGAAGACACTCTATTTGGCGCTCACAACCACCACTCCGCCTTTCATCACCCAGCGGATTTTGTTGATCACGACATCAATGTCGGCCAGCGGGTCGCCTTCGACGGCAACGATGTCGGCGTAAAAGCCCGGAGAAATCGCGCCCAGACTCTTCTCCATGCCGAGCAGCGCCGCGCCGTTCGTGGTCGCGGAGCCGAGCGCCTCGGCTGGCGTCATCCCGGCTTTGACGAACCAGCCGAGTTCTCGCGTGTTTTGGCCGAACATCGTGAAAACCGCGTCCGAGCCCATCGCGAACCGCACGCCTGCTTTGTGGGCGCGTCGCGCCGTCTCCAGGTTGCGCCGGATGTAATCGTTCAGCCGGTCAGTCGAGCCAGCGGCGAAGCCGTACTTGTCGGCGTTGTCAACGTAATAACGGTTGTGATCAATCGTCGGCACGTAGAAAGTCCCGCGCCGAGCCATCTCGTCGATCGTCTCGTCATCCATGTCAGTAGCGTGCTCGATCGAATCGGCCCCGGCTCGGACGGCGTCTCGCGCGCCGCTCGGCCCGTAAGAATGAATCGAGATACGCTTTCCCACGCTGTGCACGGCGTCAACCGCCGCCTTCATCTCCTCGAATGTGAATGTCTGGTTGCCGGTAACATCCTCGAAGCCTCCACTCGATCCGTACATCTTCACCCAATCGGCGCCGGCTTCGATTTGTTGCAGCGCCACGCGCATTACGGCCACTTTCCCGCTCGCCTGCCCACCACTGGAATAAACCGAGCCGGGGCGCAGAGCAGCGCGGGCTTTTTGCAATCCGTAAGCGGAGACGAACATGCGCGGCCCAATCATTGCGCCCTGATTGATCAAATCGCGCATGGCTATGTCCAGATACTCGGATGCGCCCAGGTCGCGCGCTGTCGTCACTCCGGTTTCCAAAGTTTTGCGCGCGTTCTCTTGCGCCAGGAAGGGGATGGTCGAAGCTGCGCGTGTTCCAGGCTGAGAACGCGGATGCGTGCCTGGCGCTTGATCCCAGTAGTAGGTCATGTGCGTGTGCGCGTCAATCAATCCCGGAATGGCGGTGTAACGCGTCAGATCAATTACTTCGACGCCGGGGGGAATGGACGACCCGTCGGCGCTCACGCTACTGATGCGATCGTTTTCGATCACGACCACAGCGTTCGTGATCGCTTTTCCTGCACCGTCAATGAGCTTGCCGAAACGCAGCGCTTTGATCGGAGCGGCTGATTCGGACGCAGGCCAAACGCCGAAAAGGATGGCGAAGGACGAGAGAATGATCATCGAGATTCTGACATTGCGCATAGGATGAATTCCTCTGTTAAATGAGCGTTTTCCTTCGATGAGCCAGTATTCGATCAAGAAAAAGGGTTGTGTTGCAAATAATGGGTAGGGACATAAAAGGTCTATCCCAGACTCCAGGTATGAGATGGGTGGGGAAGTCTATCAGTCTTGGCCACAAACCGCCCGTTTTTTGCAACAGAACCCGAACGACAGGCGATATGATTGACGGCAGTCGAATATGCGTGCTATAACCCGCCCCAGTTAACCGGTTACGTAAGCGTTTCCGCAAAGAAACGAGTAATACGACCAAAGATTATATCCGCGCGGTCGCGGGGTTTTCACGATCCGCATCAACAAGAAAATTCGGGCATGAAGATTCGGGATGTCGCCAAACTCGCTGGCGTGTCAACGGCCACGGTTTCTCATGTGGTCAACAACTCTCGCTTCGTAAGGGAGGAGACGAAGCGAAAAGTGCTCGCCGCGATTGAGAGATATGGCTACACCCCGAACGCGCACGCGCGCAATCTAGCCTCCAAACAGAACCATACCTTCGGAGTGATCCTGTCGGACCTTTCAAACCCCTTCTTTCCGGAACTGGTCAAAAGCATTCAGGAACGAGCCATCGAACTGGGCTATGACATCTCGATGGCCAACACCAATTATGACTCTGACCGCGCGCTTGCAAGTGTGCGACGAATGCTCGAACAGCGGGTCAGCGGCGTGGCGGTGATGACCTCTGAGATGGATGATTCACTCACCCGGCGCCTGGCTGAGCGCGAGGTCGCAGTTGTTTTCCTGGATGTCGGCAAGGTCGGGCCTTATGTCAGCAACATTGTAGTTAATTATGAGAAAGGGATCCGCGCCGGCGTTGAGCATCTGCTAGCGCTGGGCCACCGGCGGATGGCTTATATCAGCGGCCCGCTCCGGTTGAAATCAGCCCAGCGGCGGCATCTGGCCTTCACCCGGATGATGAAGAAGTATGAACCATCGCTGCGCACGCAGCCATGGGTTTACGAGGGCGATTTCAAAGCCGCCGGTGGGCAACGAGCCGTAGTGGAGATGTTGCTGCAAAAGCCTCGCCCAACGGCGATTGTGGCCGCCAATGACTTGATGGCGATAGGCGCGCTCGGCGAATTGAAAAAGGCGGGCTTGCGCGTGCCCGAAGACATTTCAGTAGTCGGCTTTGATGACATCCTGTTTGCCGCGCTGACCGACCCGCCGCTGACGACGGTCGCGCTGCCTCGCGAAGAAATCGGGTGCGCCTCGGTGGAGGCGTTGCTCGACACGATTAAGGACGCCGGCCGGATGGGCCGCGAATACAAGATCACCCCCAGGCTGGTGGCGCGCGAATCAACCGGGCCGGCGCCAGCGGCTGAAAACAAGAGGAAGAAATAACCGTGGAAGTTTGACATAACCAGTAGGAGGTCATATGAAACGAAAGAGGTTCGCCCCAATCATTTTGGCTGTCTTCGCGACGCTGTTTGCGCCGCCCGCTTACGGACAGAGCGACCGCGGCGCGATCACCGGCGCGGTGACCGATTCGAGCGGCGCCATCATTCCTGGCGCGAGGGTCACCGTCACCAATCTCAACAACGGCGAAGCGCGCGCGACCACCACGAGTGGGGAAGGGTACTTCGCCTTTCCCGAACTGCCGGCCAACTCCTACCGGCTGACGGTGGAGGCGAGGGGGTTCAAAATCGCCGTGGTCGAGAGCATACAGATCGGCGTGCAGACCACGCGCCGCGCCGACGTGCAATTGGTGGCGGGCGAGGTCAGTGAAACCGTGACGATCTCGGCGGGCGGCGAATTGATCCAAACCGACGCGCCGGTGAAGCAACTCAACGTCACCGAGCAACAGGTGAGGGAACTGCCGCTGCTGGTCGCCGCCGAGGCGGGCGGGCGTTCGCCGCTCGCGTTCATCTTCCTCGACAGCAGCGTTACGCCGACCGGATCGGGCGGCGTGACGGGGACCAGCACCTTCAACTTCCGCGTCAACGGCGGGCAGGGCCGGGGCACGGACATCCTGATTGACGGCGTCACGACGCGGCGCGGCGAGAACGGAACGTTCTTTTCGGAAGTCGCGCCAGGGCCTTACGCCTTCCAGGAGTTCACCGTTTCGACCAGCCAGTATTCAGCCGAGTACGGCAACTCATCGGGCGGCGTCGTCAACTTCACGGTCAAGACCGGCACGAATAAATTTCACGGCGAAGGCTATTTCTTCCTGCGCAACGAAGCCTTCAACGCCAGCCCTGACTTCAACCGGATCATCGGGCAAGCGCGCCCGCAGGATCGGCAGCAGGAGTTCGGATTCACCATCGGCGGGCCTGTCTACCTGCCGCGCTTCGGTGAGGGCGGGCCGCGCTGGTACAACGGGCGCAACCGCACGCACTTCTTTTTCAACTACGGCGGCTACCGCATTGACCAGCAGGAGAACGTCGCGATCAGCGTGCCGACGCTGAAAATGCGGCAGGGCGATTTCAGCGAGCTGTTGACTGATCCCGAAGTGCGGCGGTTCTTCGGCCCGAACGGCGTGCAGATTTTCAATCCCTACCAGCGGCCCGGTCAGCGCCAGGCGCTCGCCGG
>Ga0190270_10000924_pt1 | contig 13266 bp, 11 predicted proteins | sample Popmic320T_FD_133748 | JGI IMG/M metagenome (GOLD analysis project Ga0190270, IMG submission 133748) | Populus adjacent soil microbial communities from riparian zone of Weber River, Utah, USA - 320 T | ecosystem: Environmental > Terrestrial > Soil > Riparian zone | place: USA: Utah | collected... | reverse complement strand
TTCCGCCTTCCCGAACCCCCCGGGGGAGGGGTGCGCCACAGGATACCGGTCCGCCTCGCGTCCGGGCCAGGACCCACCGCCGCGGTCCTACGGCAGGTCGTAGGCGTGCCAGCGCATGTCGAAGTCCTCCCGCGGGATCTCGGTGAGGGCCCCGAACGCCTCCTCGGCCCAGGCCCTCGTCTCGGCGGCGGCGCGGTCACGGACCCCGTCGTCGAGCGGCCACGTCCACGAGAAGGCGTTGCCCTCCACGCGTCGCATGAACGCCTCGGCGGTCCAGGTCGAGGGAGCCACGACCGCCGGCAGCTCCCGCACCACGGCGCCGAGCCCGGCCATCTCGGCATCGAGCTCGTCGTAGGCGCCCCAGTCGAGCCCGGTCGGACGGGGATCCACCCCCGCCAGCTCGCAGAAGCGCTCCCGGATGCGGTCGGTCGGGCCGTCGCCGTAGTCGCCCAGGTGGATCGCGATCGTCCCTGTTGGCCGGACGACCCGGACCGTCTCGGCGACGACCGCGCGCCAGTCCGTTACGAGATGCAACACCCACCGCAGGTAGGCGGCGTCGACCCCCGCGTCGCGGAACGGCATCGCGGTCGCATCGCCGACCGTGAGGGGGAACGGCGCCGCGCCGCCGGCCTTTCGGATCAGCACATCGAGCATCGCGCGGGAGAGGTCGAAGCCGATCACGTCGATCCCCGAGGCGTGCAGCGGCAACGCGATCTGCCCGGTCCCGACGCCGACCTCGAGCACCCGCCCCCGACCGGCGAGGGCCCCGACGAGCATCGCGTTCTCGGCCCGGACGCCCTCGGGCGTCAGCCCCCGGGTCTCGTCGTAGTACTCGGCGGCGTGGTCGAACGAGACGGAGCCGGTCACGCGGCCATCCACCGTCCCCGCCGGTAGACGTGCCACGTGGTGGGGACCTCCGGCTGCGGTGCGTCGAGGTCGTACCGCTCCCCCGCCCAGGCGCGGACGTCGTCCGTGGCGTCGGCGAGATCGGGGTCGGGCACCCGCCACGTCCAGCTCATCTCCCGGCGCGGGACGTCGTCGAAGTACCCGCGCAACGTACGCGACCGGTCGTAGACGACCGGCTCGGTTCGCACGGACGCCCAGCCGCGGCGGTGCATCGCCTCGCCGAGCCGCACGTCGCGGTCGAGCGGCGGCAGGCCGGGCGGCATCGCCGCGTCACCGAGGATCGCCAGGAAGCGTTCGAACAGGTCGCGGTAGACGCCGCCGACGCCGCCCGGCTCGATCGCGATGGCACCGTCGGGCCCGACGGCCCGGATCAGCTCGTCGAGGACGCCCTCCCAGTCGGGGATCAGGTGCAGGACCCATCGCGCGTATGCGCCCTCGAACGCGGCGTCGGCGAACGGCAGCCGCGACGCGTCGCCGTTGACGAGCGGGACGGCGGCGCCGCCGGGCTTGGCGCGCAGCTGCGCCAGCATCACCGGGGACAGGTCCAGGCCGGTCACGGGGACGCCCCGCGCCGCGAGCGGGACGGCCAGCTGCCCGGTGCCGGCCCCGATCTCGAGCACCCGCCCCGGCAGCTCCTGCTCGAGCAGCGAGAGAATCCGGCCCAGCGCCGCGTCGTCGGTCAGCCGCGTCGCGTCGTAGTAGTCCGCCGCCCGGTCGAACGAGACCGAGCCCGACATCAGTTCAGCGACGGATCGGGGGGCATCGTCCGCATCATCGCGAACGCCGGTCCCAGCCGTGCCAGCACGTCGTCCCAGAGCCGGTCGGGGTCCTCGTGGAAGACGTCGGTCGGCTGCGCGATGACGACGATCCACGCATCCTCGCGGAGCTCGGCCTCGAGCTGGCCCGCCCCCCAGCCGGCGTAGCCCGCGAACACGCGGGCCCGGCGGATCCCCTCGAGGTCGTCGGTGTCGGCCTCCTCGGGGAGGAACCCGATCGAGCCCAGCGCGACCACGCTCGCGCGCTCGGGGTCGTCGAACTCCGCGACCACGACGGCGGCCTCCGGCTGGACGGGTCCGCCCTCGAACAGGGGATCGCCGGGCGTCACCAGGTCGGCGAGCGCGGGGACCGCCTCGTCCACGCTCACCTGGAGCGGGCGGTTGAGGATCACGCCGACCGCGCCCTCGTCGTCGTGGTGCCCGATCAGGACCACGGTGCGCCGGAAGTTCGGGTCGAACAGCGACGCGTTCGAGATGAGCAGCTTCCCACCCAGGGCCTCCATGGCCCCGCAGGTTATCGAGCCCGGCCGCCTTTGATGCGCCGACCCGCCCGGCGACGATCCCGCACGATCTCGCGCACGCAGTTGTAGGCCGGGATGCCCGTGACGCCGCCGCCGGCGTGCGTGGCGCTCGAGCACTGGTAGAGCCCGCGGATCGGGGTCCGGTAGTCCGCGAAGCCCGGCGCCGGGCGCATGTGGAACAGCTGCTCGGCCGACAGCTCCCCGTGGAAGATGTTGCCGCCGATCAGCCCCCACTCCTCCTGCATCTCGTGCGGCCCCAGGACCTGGCGGTGCAGCACGCTGTCGGCGAACCCGGGCGCCAAGTCGTCGTAGCCGGCGATCACGCGGTCCGCGTAGGCCTCGAGCGCCGCGCCGTCCGGTTCGTCCGCCCACTCGGCGGGGCACCACTGCGTGAACAGCGAGACGACGTGGACGCCCTCGGGCGCCAGGGTCGGGTCCGCGAAGGTGGGCATGTTGCCGTCGCTGAACGGCACCGCGGCGGCCCGCCCGGCACGCGCCTCCTCGAACGCCGTCTCGAGGTACGCGATCGAGTGCGCGAGCTCGAACCCACCCGTCAGGTCGGCCTGGTCGGGTTTGGACGTGAACACGGGCGCCCGGTCGAGGGCCAGGTTGATCTTGACCGTGCCGCTGCGCGACCGCCAGTTCCTGATGTCGTGCACGAACCCGTCGGGGAGGTCCTCGGCGTCGAGCTGGCGGAGGAACGTGATCTGGGGATGGGTCGCGGCGACCACGATCGGCGCGTGCAGCTCCTCGCCGCTCCCGAGGACGACGCCGTGCACCGCGCCGCCGGCGGTGAGGATCCGGTCGACCGGCGCCTCGGTCCGGACCTCCGCGCCGGAGGACCGGGCGGCCGACTCGAGGGCCGCGGACACCGCGCCCATCCCGCCGATCACGGTCGCCCACGCGCCGACGTGCCCGTCGCCGACGTCGCCGATCGAGTGGTGGGCCATCACGTAGCCCGTCCCCGGCTCGTGCGGGCCCGCCCACGTGCCGATCAGGCCGTTGAGCGCCATGACGGTCTTCACCTGGTCGGACTCGAAGAACCGGTCGAGGATGTCGACGATCGACATCGTCATCAGCCGCGTGACGTCGGCGACGCCCTGCACCTTCAGCCCGCGGAACCGCCACGCGAGCCGCAACTGCTCGGTGAGGTCGCCGAGCGAGGCGGAGCCCAGACGCGGCGGCGTGGCCATCAGGAGCGGACCGAGCACGTCGGCGAGGCCCCCGATCCACGCGTCCCACTGCTCGATCGCGTCGGCGTCGCGTTTGGAGAACTTGGCGAACTCGTCGTAGTTCGCCCGGGCGTCGTCGTCGTACTGGATGATGTGCCGCCCGTCGGGGAACGGGACGAAGTACGGGCCGGTGGGGACCGTGCGGTACCCGTGACCGGCCAGGTCGAGGTCACGCAGGATCGTGTCGGGCATCAGGCTCATCACGTAGCTGAGCGTCGTGACCTTGATCTCGGGCGCCTCGGGCCACGGGCTCATCGTGTCGGCGGCGCCGCCGGTCTTGTGGCGGGCCTCGAGCACCACGGTCCGCGCGCCCTTCTTCGCCAGGTAGGCGGCGGCGATCAGCCCGTTGTGCCCGCCCCCCACGACGATCGCGTCGTATCGGTCGTCCATGCCGGGAGACTAGTCCTGAACGGCGGTTCAATGTGAACCCCCGGACGCCCGCCCGACCGGAGCTAGGCGCTCCGGTCGAGCGGTGACGTCTCGGCTTCCAACGCGTCGGCCGACGTGAACGACACGATCGACCCCGGCACGGCGGGCTCCACGGTCGGGCCCGCGACCTCGGCCTTGGCCGCGTCCTCCGCGGTCCGGTCGCGTCGCGGCCCGCCGCCGCCGGGCGCGTCGAGGCGGCGCAGCTTCAGCAGCCCCAGGGCGGCGACGAACGCTGCCACCGCGCCGATCCGGTAGGCGCCCTGCGGCGAGACGACGCCCAGGACCGGCCCCGCCAGCAGGTACCCCGCGGCCAGACCCACCGACAGGACGGCCTCGAAGGCGGCGTTGGTCCGGCTGCGCACCGCGTCGGGCGTCCGCGCCTGCATGATCGTGTTCTCGGCCACGATCGTGACGCCGTCGCACGCACCGAAGCAGAACAGCGCCGCGAGCACCAGCCAGAACACGGGCGAGATGCCCACCGCGAGGGCGAACAGCGAGATGCCGAACGCCCCGGCGGCCATCGTGGTGCCCTCCCGGCCCGGCGGGATCCATCGACCCGAGGCCGAGCCCACGACCGATCCCAGGCCCCACGCCGTGATCATCAGCGCGTACCCGATCGCCGCCTCGCCGAAGGACTCGGCCAGGGCGGCGTCGGCGACCATGCCGATGCTCACGCCGAGGACGAAGACGAACCACGCCATCGACATCCGGCGCAGCGCCCAGTCCCGCCACAGGAACCGGAGACCGGCCGCGATCCCCGCGTGATCGTCGTGCTCGGCCCCGGAGCGGTCGGCCTGGAAGTTGCCGTGCACCGTCAGCGTCAGGAACAGCGAGATCACGAACGAGACCGCGTTCAGCGCGAACACGGCGCTCGGTCCGATCGCCTCGTAGAGGACGCCGCCCAGCACGGGCCCGATCGCGATCCCCGCGTGCACCCCGATCGTGACCAGGCTGTTCGCCCAGTTCAGGTCGTCGGGGGACTCGATGAGGTTGGGGATCGCGGCCCGCGAGGACGAGAAGAACGGCTGCTCGGCGATGGCGGCGCCGAACGCCAGCCCGATCAGGAGCGCGGTCGACTCGCCGGTGGCGACGAACGCCATCGCGGCGAACATCAGCGCGCCCACGGCCTCGGACCACACCATCACCCATCGACGGTCGTACCGGTCGCCGAGGACGCCCGCGAACGGGCCGAGGATCCCGGCCACGCCGAAGGTCAGCAGCAGCGAGAGGGCCTGCATCCCAGGGGAATGCGTGCGCTCCCACACCGTGAAGTTGAGCGCCGTGAACGCGGCCGCGCCGCCGGTCACCGAGATGAGGCGACCGGTCGCGATGCGGCGGATGCGGGACTTGGACGTGGATCTCATGGAGGGCTCCTGGGAGGTGGAGAGGGGCGGGGGAAGCGGTCAGCGGGGCGGGCGCCTCAGACGGCGCCGGCGTTCCCCGCGATGAGCTCCACGCACTCCATGACCGCGGCAGGCTAGCACGGCGCCCCGACCCGGGTCGAGCACCTCGGCCCGATCGTCGTTGCGATCGTGTGTCAGACCGTGACCGAGCGGATCCGTCGCGCCGCGATCTCGCCGGCGACGTGGGCCATCACGTGCTCGGGGACCTCGGTATCCACCGTGAGGACCATGAGCGCTTCCTCGCCCTGCCCGCGGCGGCCGACGTCCATCGTGGCGATGTTGATCCCGTGTTCGCCGAGGATCGTCCCCACCTTGCCGATGATGCCGGGCCGGTCCTCGTAGTTGAAGAAGACCATGCGGTCGGCGGGCGCGACCTCGATGTCGAAGTCGTCGAGCTTCGTGATCCGCTCGCGGTCCCGGGCCACGATCGTGCCCTCCATCGTGACGGGTCCGGCGTCGGTCTCGGCGTGGACGCGCACGAGCGACACGTAGTCCTGGCTGACGGTCGAGCGCATCTCGCTCACCGTGAGGCCGCGATCGCGGGCGAGCATCGGCGCGTTCACGAACGTGACGGGCTCCTCGACGGTGCCGCCCAGGATGCCCTTGAGGATCGCGAGCGTGAGGACCCGCGTGTCGTGCTCGGCGATGCGACCCAGGAACGAGGCCACGACGCTCCGCACGCCCCCCTCGGCGATGCCCGCCGCGATCGCGCCGAGGTGCTCGGCGAGCGGCACGAACGGTCGGACGGCCTCGGCGACCTCCGAGCCCGCCGACACGTTCACCGCGTAGGGGACGAACTCCCCGTGCAGCGCCAGCCGGACCATCTCGGCGACCGTGACGCCGGCCTTGTCCTGCGCCTCGCGCGTGGACGCCCCCAGGTGCGGCGTGACGACCACGTTCGGCAGCCCGTACAGCGGTGAGTCGGTGGCCGGCTCGGTCGAGAAGACGTCGAGCGCGGCGCCCCCGAGGTGCCCGTCCTCCAGCGCCTTCGCCAGCGCGTCCTCGTCGACGATCCCTCCGCGCGCCGTGTTGATGAGCCGGGCGCCGGCTTTCATCATCCGCAGCTCCTTCGGGCCGATGACGCCCTCGGTCTCGGCGGTGCGCGGCAGGTGCAGGCTCACGAAGTCGGACTGCACGAGGAGGGCCTCGAGCGTGGGCATGATCTCCACACCCATCTCCTTGGCCCGCTCGGACGACACGTAGGGATCGAAGGCGATGACCCGCATCCCGAAGCCGGCGGCGCGGCCGGCGACGAGCGACCCCACCCGGCCGAGGCCCACGAGCCCCAGGGTCTTGCCCGCGAGCTCCACCCCCTCCCAGGCTTTGCGCTCCCACCGGCCCCGCATGAGGTCCGCGTGGGCCTGCGGGACGTTGCGGGCCTGCGACAGCAGCAGGGCGAGCGTGTGCTCGGCCGCGCTGATCACGTTGGACTGCGGCGCGTTCACGACCATGACGCCGCGCCGGGTGGCCTCCTCCACATCGACGTTGTCGAGCCCGATCCCGGCGCGCGCCACGACCTTCAGGTTCGTCGCGGCGGCCAGCACCTCGGGCGTCACCAGCGTGGCGCTGCGGATGATGAGCGCGTCGTAGGGTCCGATCTCGCCCGCCAGGTCCCCGGCGGCCAGGTCGAGACGCACGTCGACCTGGGCGTCGCCCCGGAGCAGATCCAGACCTTGATCCGAGAGCTCCTCGGTGACGAGGACCCTCACGCGCCCTGGGCCTCTTGGAAGACCTGCTCGGCGGCGGCGACGGCGGCCCCCCGCTTCACCGGGTACCCCAGCCGTTCGAGGGTCATCTCCAGCGCGGCGAGCCCCCGGATGATGTCGAGCTCGCTGACGTAGCCGAAGTGCCCGATCCGGAAGACCGTGCCCTTGAGCGGCCCCTGGCCCGGCGCGAGGACGCAGCTGAAGTCGCTGCGGATCCGGTCGCAGATCGCGTCGGCGTCGATCCCCTCCGGCGCGCGGATCGCGGTCACGGTCCAGTTGTCCTCGAGACCCTCCCCGAACAGGTCCAGGCCGATCGCGCGGACGCCGTCCTTCACGGCCCGCGACAACATCCGGTGGCGCGCGAGCGCGACGTCAACCCCGTCCTGGAAGTAGAGAGCGAGGGCCGCCTGCAACCCCTGCATCACGCTGATCGCCGGCGTCCACGGGTTCTCGGGGTGCGGCAGCGCGGCGAAGCGTCGGTACTCCCGCCAGTCGAAGTAGAAGCGCGGGGTCGACGCGGTCTCCGCGGCCGCGGCGGCACGTGGGCCGACGGCCACGAAGGAGATCCCCGGGCTCGCCGACAGCGCCTTCTGCGAACCGCCGACGGCGACGTCGAGGTCCCACGCGTCGAACTCGACCGGGACGGCGCCGAGCGAGGAGACCACGTCGACCACGACCAGGACGCCCGCGTCGTGGGCCACCCGCGCGAGTTGCTCGATGGGCTGGATGACCCCCGTCGAGGTCTCGGACTGCGTCAGCAGCACGGCCTTCGTCCCGGGGTGCGCCGCGAGCGCGTCGGCGACCCGCGCGGGGTCGATGCGGGTGCCCCAGTCGTCCTCCGTGACGTGGACCGTGAGGCCGTACGCCGCGGCGAGCCGCTGCCAGCGCTGGGAGAAGAACCCCGCGAGCGGCACGACCACCTCGTCGCCGGGCGAGAAGCAGTTCTGGATCGCTGACTCGAGCCCGCCGGTGCCGCTCGAGGTCATCAGGAAGATCTCCGCCGCCTCGGTCCGGTAGAGCTCGCGGAGCCGGTCGGTGACGTCGGTCATCAGGTTCCCGAACCCGGGTCCCCGGTGGTAGACGAGGGGGCTCCCCTGCGCCAGGAGCACCTCGGGCGGGATGGGCGTCGGGCCCGGCGCCAGGATGATCTCGGGCCTGTCCACGGCTCTCACTCCTCGATCGCGTCTGGAGGGCTCAGCGTAGCAAGGCCGGTCCCGGCGACCGGGACCTCAGAAGCGCAGGGCGTGCCCGACGTCCTCCTGGAACGGCTCGAGCCAGGACGCGTCGACGACGCGCGGGCGCGCCGATCTGCGCCGCCCGAACCATCGCCGCCGGCCGACCGACCGGGCCACCGCGTCGCGACGTGCCGCCGCGATACGGTGCTGGAGGTTCAGGTCTCAGACGACGTGCGTGACGTAGAGGTTCTGCACGGTCCTCCTACCCTTCGGCGAACTGACGGATGTCGAACCCGGGGTCGGCGAGCTTGGCCGGGTCGGGCCGCACCTGCTGGCGCACCAACGCGATCGCGCGGCGGACGTCCCGGGGCCACGCGATCGACGTCGCGCCGCGGAGCACGCCGGCCGCGTCGAGCGAGAAGGCGCAGAACGACCGGTCCTCGTACGAGCCGCGCACGACGACGGTCCCGTCCGGGGGCCGGACACCGACCATCTGGACCTGCACGTCGTACTGGTCCGACCAGAACCAGTGCGGATCGTCGTGGACCAGGCCGGCGCCGAGCATGTTGCGCGCCGCGGTCTCCCCCATCTTGATCGCGTTGTCGAAGTGCTCGACCCGGAGCCGCCCGAAGGCCGGGTGGTCGTGGCTCGCGACGTCGCCGGCCGCCCAGATCCCGGGCACCTCGGTCTGGAGCGTGGGATCGACGGGGATGCCGCCGTCCTCGGTCAGCGACAGCGGCCAGATCTCGCCGTTCGGGACCACCCCGATCCCCACGACGACGAACGCGGCCGGGATGTCGTCGGCCAACGACGTGCGGACCCGCTCCACGGCCGCTCCGCCGACGAACGTGTCGACCGTGTCGTTGAACCGCATCTTCACGCCGTGGTCCGCGTGGATCCGCGCCATGACGTCGCCGGCGTCGCGCCCGAGGACCTTCCAGATCGCGGTCTCGAAGATCTCGACGACGGTCACGTCGACGTCCATCTGGCGGAGCGAGGCCGCGACCTCGGCGCCGATGAACCCCATCCCGACGCAGACGGCGGGGCCCCCGTGCGCGGCCGCCGCGCGGATCCGGTCGGCGTCGGCGACGGTCCGCAGGTCGAACACGTTGCCGAGGTCCACGCCCGGTGCCTCCAGGGGACGGTTCCGCGAACCGGTGGCGATGAGCGCCTGCTCGAACTCGACCGACTCCCCGTCGGCCATGGTGACGGTGCGGGCGGTGGCGTCGAGCCGCTCGGCCACGACCCCCCGCATGAGCTCCACGTCCTGGTCGTCGAACCAGTCGGCGTCGCGGACCGTCAGGCTCTCGGCGGGTTCCTCGCCGCGCAGGTACACCTTCGACAGCCCCGGGCGCTCGTAGGGGAGGAGCTCCTCCTCCCCCAGCAGGACGACCCGGCCCTCGAACCCTTCCTCCCTGAGGATGGCAGCCGCCGTGACGCCGGCGAGGGACGCGCCGACGATCACGAACGTCTGCCGTCGGATCACGCGTCGACCTCGATCTGCCCCTGCGACTCGCGGACCGGGTACGTGGCGATCGGCTCGGTGGCCGGCGCGTGCAGCACCGCGCCCGTCTCCATCGAGAAGACGCTGCCGTGGCATTCGCACTCGATCGACGTACCGTCGATCTCGCCGCCGTTCGCCAGGTTGCAGCGTCGGTGCGTGCAGATGTCGCTGAACGCGTACAACGTGCCGCCCACGCGCGCGACGGCGATCTCCTCGCCCCCGACGTCGTAGGCCTGGACCTCGCCCTCGCCCAGGTCGCCGCTGGGCCCGACCTGCTGGAACGCCATCGCTACCTCCTTCGGATGGTGGCGGCCAGCGTAGCCGAGCCCTGTCGCTACGGCCCCGCCCGTGGATCGAGGGCGCGCCGCCACCGCCACCAGAACGCCGCGCCGAGCACCGCGTAGAACGCGACCAGCACCAGCATCCCCTGGCGGAACGAGATCGGCAGGACCGTCGGGATGCACGCGGCCCCGACCCACGCCACCTGGTAGAGCGCCTCGTAACGGACGAACACGCGGCCCAGCGCGTCGGCCGGCGCGTCGCGCTGGACGAGGCTCTGCATCGCCAGACGCGCGAGCTCGGTCGCGGCCCCCGCGATGAAGGCGTAGATGGCCAGGAGCGGGAGCCCGAAGAGCTGCGAGGCAAGCACCGCGCCCACGCCGGCGGCCGAGATGCACACCACGACGATCGACTCCTCGCGGAGCGACCGCGGCAGCGTCGGCGCGGTCAGGTCGACCAGGAACCCGCCCACCACGCCGGCCGCCGCCAGCACGGCGAACCAGTACGCGGGGACCTCCGCCGAGCGCAGCGCGAAGGCGAGCAGGAAGATCAGGAATCCGCCCGCGGCCCGCAGGCCGATCGCGCCGATGGCCGGCGCGGCCAGGTGGGGCAGGCTGCCCCGCGGGCCGTCCACGCGCGCCCCCGCCGGCGTCACCCGTGCGGCCGCGCCGAGGCGGAGCGGCTGCGGCAGCCGCATCGCCAAGAGCGCCGAGGCGGCGTAGACGATCGCCGCGACGTAGAGCGGACTCGAGACGCCGAGGAACGTGAGCACCAGGTAGCCGAGCGGCGCCGCCACGAGCGCGCCCACCACCGCGATCCGCCCGAGCCGGGCGTTGGCCCGCAGCAGCCCGTCCTCGCGGTTCGCGTACGCCATCGTGAGCGCGTTCTTCGACACCGCGTGGACCTTCGCGAGGACCAGGATGGCCAACACCAGGACGAACGCCACCGGCTCGTCGACCCGTTCCGCGAGGATCAGGACCAGCACGGCCCGGGCCGCGGCGGCCACGATCGTCACCCATCGGCGCGGCCCCGCCCGATCGAGGATCGGCACGAGCACCGGCCCGGCGAGCGCGAGCGGAAGCATCGTGAGCGCCAGGAAGAGCGCGGCGCGGACCCGCGACTCCCCCACCGGGAGCGAGAAGAACACCGAGTCGGCGAGCGCGACCGCGAGCAGCGCGTCGCCCGCCACCGACGTCATGTGGTTGAGCGCGTACGCGTCGATCGGATCGGCGGAGCGCCACATCCGCCGGAGCGGGTGCGTCACCAGGCCCTGGGCGGCGCGGACCGCACCGAGGAGGACGAGCTGCCACACCGGGACCCGCTGGGGCCGCGGTCGCGACACGGCTAGCCCTGGAGCCGCTCCCGCAGGAGGTCCTGCGCGGCCTTCGGGTTGGCGGCGCCCGCCGCCCTCTTCATCAGCTGGCCGACGAGGAACCCGATCACGCCCTCCTTGCCGGAGCGGAACTTCTCGACGACGTCGGGGTGTTCGGCGATGACCTCGTCGGCCCACGCGCCGAGCTCGTCGGTGTCGGAGACCTGCCGCAGGCCGCTGCGATCCACGATCCGGCCGATGGGGTCCCCCGTCCGGGCGGCCTCCTCGAGCACCTGTTTGGCCCCCGGCGCGCTCAGGGTGCCGTCGCCCACCGCCGTCACCAGGTCCGCGACGTGGCGGGCCGTGAGCAGGTCCTCGGCGCCGGCGTTGCGCAGCGCCGCGACGTCCTGGGTGATCCAGTTCGCGGCGCCGGACGGATCGGCGCCGAGCGCGACGGTGGCGTCGAAGAGCTCGGCGGCGGCGCGGTCGGCCACCAGCACGCGAGCGACCTCCGGCTTGATGCCCTCGGCCGCGTACCGCGCACGGCGGGCGCGCGGGAGCTCGGGGATCGTCGCGCGGATCGCCTCGACCCACCCCGCCTCGGGCGCCAGCACGGGGATGTCGGGCTCCGGGAAGTACCGGTAGTCGAACGCCTCCTCCTTGGAGCGCATCGAGGCGGTGGCGCCGGCGTCCTCGTCCCAGTGGCGGGTCTCCTGGACGATCGGCCCGCCCGCGTCGATCGCGGCGGTCTGACGCTCGATCTCGTAGGTCAGCGCGCGCTCGAGCGACCGGATCGAGTTCATGTTCTTGATCTCGACCTTCGTACCGAGCGTGGTGCTCCCGATCGGCCGCAGCGACACGTTCGCGTCGCAGCGCAGGGACCCCTCCTCCATCCGGACGTCCGAGACGTCGAGCGCCTCGAGGATCGCGCGCAGCTCGCGCAGGTACGCGGCGGCCTCCTCGGGCGAGCGGATGTCCGGCTCGGACACGCACTCCACGAGCGGGACACCGGCGCGGTTGAAGTCGATCGTCGCGTGCGTCGCGTCGTGGATGCGCCCGGAGTCAGACCCGTGGATCGTCTTGCCGGTGTCCTCCTCCATGTGGACGCGCGTGATCCCCACGCGCGACGTCGAGCCGTCGGGCAGCTCGACGTCGAGGTGTCCGCCGACGCAGATCGGCAGGTCGTACTGGCTGATCTGGTAGTTCTTCGGCATGTCCGGATAGAAGTAGTTCTTCCGGTGGAACAGGGAGCGCGGCGCGATCTCGCTGCCCAGCGCGAGCCCGATCTTCATGATCCGTGCGATCGCCTCACGGTTGGGCACGGGCAGGGTTCCGGGGTGGCCCAGGCACACGGAGCAGGTGTTCGTGTTCGGCTCGGCGCCGAAGGCGTTCGTGCACGAGCAGAACATCTTCGTCCGCGTGTTCAGCTCGACGTGGCATTCCAGCCCGATGACCGCCTCGTGGTCCCCCATCGCGCGGCCTAGCCTAGCGGTCAGGCACCAGGGGAACGCCACGGGAGCAGCCGCTCCGGGTGCCGCCGAGCGAACTCGAGGCTGCTGGTGATCCGACCCACCACGACGATGGCCATCGCCGCGGCGGGGATCAGGAGGGCGTCCGTCGCGGTGATCGAGCGCGCCAGGGCCCTCGCCTGGCCCTGATCCATGTCATCGGGCAGGGTGAGGGACAGGACGACCTGCGCGACGAGCGCGATCCCGCCGATCACCCATAGCACCCACCACACGGTGACGGGCAAGGTCGCCTGGCCTCGATCGGCCAGGTGTTCGGCCTGGATCGAGGCCTCGCGATGGATGCGGAACGGCACCCAGAGGTTGGCGACCGGGACGAGCCACCACCACACGCCCGGTCGGCGCGGGATCTCCATGACACCGCCCTGCCCGACGACGCTGTCGTACGCACGGTCCTGCCAGCGGAACCACGCGACCGGGGCGAGGGCGAGCAGGACGGCCAGCGCCGCCGTGAACGGCCACCCGAACGACACGAAGGACGCGAACCGGTCGGGATC
>Ga0190270_10000923_pt1 | contig 13276 bp, 13 predicted proteins | sample Popmic320T_FD_133748 | JGI IMG/M metagenome (GOLD analysis project Ga0190270, IMG submission 133748) | Populus adjacent soil microbial communities from riparian zone of Weber River, Utah, USA - 320 T | ecosystem: Environmental > Terrestrial > Soil > Riparian zone | place: USA: Utah | collected... | reverse complement strand
TGTTCCTCGGCCTCGTGTCCTTCCGGGTCCTGCACGCAGCGCGCAACCTCCAGCGCTGACCCGCCCGGGTTGCGGAGACTTTCCGGCACCCACGGCCGACAACTCTCCCCGACCTGCCCGCCTCGAGATCGGTCAGTCAGGCGACGGCCCGGGCACTCTTCTCGTGGTCGGGACCGATGCACCTTGACCACGATCCGCCATGAAGCGAGCGTGGGCAGTGACGGTGGCGCCGTCGAGACGCTGCCTGGAGCAGAGGAGCTCGACATGCACGTACGAACCACCACACTCCGCGCGGACGTCGCCAAGATCGACGAGGGCATCGCTCATGTACGGGACCAGGTGCGCCCCGCAGTCACGCAGATCGACGGATGCATCGGCATGTCGATGCTCGTCGACCGCGAGACCGGCCGCTCCATCGCCGCGACCGCGTGGGAGTCCGAGGAAGCGATGCAGGGTAGTGCGCAGACCGTGCAACCCATGCGCGACGAGGCAGTCGAAGGGTTCGGGGCCGGCTCGAGCGACGTCGACGCCTGGGAGGTCGCCGTCGTGCACCGCGACCATGCCGCGCCGGACGGCGCGTGCGCCCGCATCACCTGGTTCAGCGGGGATCCTAACTTGGCGGATCGCGCCATCGACATCTACCGGATGGGCGTCCTCCCTCGGATCCAGGAGCTGCCCGGCTTCTGCAGCGCGAGCCTGATGGTCAACCGCGAGACCGGTCGCGCCGTGGGCACTGTCGTGTTCGAGGCCCGCGAGCACCTCGAGGCCAGTCGCGAGAGCGCGAACCGCATCCGCGAGGCTGCGAGCCGCGAGACCGCCGCGACCATCGATGAGGTGGCGGAATTCGATGTGGCCTTCGCGCACCTGCACGTGCCCGAGATGGCATGACCTGAGCAGCAGCGCCGACCCGATCGGCGAACATCGCCCGTTCCGACGCACTTCGACGCGCACTCGCCCGGGAGGGGCGAGTGCGCGTCGCGGTCAGCTCACCTCGACGGGCTCGACGACGACGTGTTCGACGTGCACGTCGTAGCGACGCTTCGCCTCGTCGACGACGCCGTGCCGCAGCCAGGTCGACCGGTCCTCCGGGTGCGTGGAGATCACCAGGTGGTCGGGGTGGAACTCGTTCATGCCCTTTTCCAACGCGACGAGGGGCCGGTAGTCACCGAGCTCGCCCCGGACGGTGAGACCACGCTCGGCCAGTGACTCCAGGGTGACGTCGAGGCGCAGCTGCGCGGCCCGCGTGGTGGCCTCCCACACGAACGCCGCACCCTCGCGATCAGCTTGGCCGGTGTCGACGGGGTTGGCGGGCACCACGACGAAGTACTCCGCCTGGTCGCTGCCGTCGATGCCGAGCAGCGTCTCGTGCAGCTCGTCGCCGGTGACGGTCTGGTTGGCGAGCACCAGGATGCGCTCAGCCGTACCACCAGAGGGTCCGCCCTTCTGCGCTTCGACCTCCTCGGCGCTCATCGAGCCGCCGCGCCAGCGAGTGACGGCGTACAGCGCGAGCACGATCCCCCACGACAGCAGGCTGAGCAGGAACTGCGAACGCGTGTCGCTGGTGAGGAGCATCTGGAGCAGGACCCCGACGATGCCGAGGGCGGCGATGATCGTGAGGTACGGGAAGAGCCACATCTTCACGGTGAGCTTGTCGTCCGGGGTCTGCCGACGCAGCACGTACTGCGAGATCGCGATCAGCAGGTAGACGAAGAGGATCACCGCGCCGGACGAGTTGAGCAGGAACAGGAAGACCGTGTCCGGTGAGACGTACGCCGCGATCACGCTGAGGAACCCGATGACGGTCGAGGCGAGGATCGCCCACACCGGAACACCTCTGCTGTTGACCGTGATGAGGCGCATCGGCGCTTCGCGACGACCGGCGAGCACGAACAGCATCCGCGACGCGGTGTAGAGCCCGGAGTTGAGGCAGGACAGCACCGCGGTGAGCACGACGGCGTTCATGATGTCGTCGGCGCCGGGGATGCCCATCTCGGTGAACGCGGCGACGTACGGCGAGGCGCCCAGCTCGGTGTCGTCCCAGGGGAGGATGCAGACGAGCAGGAACACCGACCCGACGTAGAACGTCAGCACCCGGACGATCACGGACTGGGTGGCTCGCGCGATCGCCTTCTTCGGGTCGTGCGACTCCGCGGCCGCGACCGTCGCGATCTCGGCGCCAACCATCGAGAACACCACGACAACGATGCTGGAGAAGATCGCGCTCGCGCCGTTGGGCAGGAAGCCGCCCACGTCGGTCAGGTTGCTGAAGTCGAGGCTCTCGCCCGGCCACAGGCCGGTGACGAACAGCGTGCCGAGTGCCAGGAACGCGACGATGGCCGCGACCTTGATGCCGGCGAACCAGTACTCGAACTCGCCGTACGACTTCACCGAGAAGAGGTTGGTCGCGGTCATGAGCAGCATCAGGCCGAGTGAGAGCATCCACAGCGGAGCGTCCCACCAGTAGGTGATGATCTTCGCGCCGGCGACGGCCTCGAAGCCGACGACGATCACCCAGAAGTACCAGTACAGCCAACCGACCGAGAAGCCAGCCCAGCCGCCGAGTGCGCGCCGCGCGTAGTCGGCGAACGATCCGGTCGACGGGTTGGCCGTCGCCATCTCACCGAGCATCCGCATCACCAGGATGATCAGGAGGCCGGTGATGAGGTAGCTCAGGAACGCGGCGGGGCCGGTCTCGTTGATCACCACGCCCGACCCGACGAAGAGGCCGGCACCGATGACGCCCCCGATGGCGATCATGGTGAGGTGGCGCTGCTTGAGGCCGCGCTTCAGTTCCGTGGGTTCCATCTCGGTGGTCTGCGTGTCTGTCATGGCAGCACCTGCTTCGTGTGGGGGTCTCGACAAGCCCTTACCCGGTGCGCACGGCGTCACGCCTCACGACGTGTCGGGTCGCGGTACGACGCGGCGGAACCGGGCCTGGGCGACGGCGAGGTCGAACGACTCGGCGAGCCGGTTCGCCAGCGCGAGCGCGTCCTCACCACGACCGCTGTCCGGAACGATGACCAGCCGTTCCTCGGTGCGCAGCGTGACCCGGGCATCGCGGAGCGACGACGTCACCTCCTCGAGCACGGACGGGTCCTCCGACTCGACGCGGACCTCCGGCAGGACCGCGACGAGGCTGCCGTCCTCGGCCCGGTACACCGGGGCCTCGCCCGCGTCCCGAGCGAGCGGACCGCCGGGGTCGGCCACGCGCCGGAGGTGGACCTTTCGGCCGCCAGCCCAGTAGTAGGAATCCTCGGTCACGGGCAGGTCACAGGCGTCGCGCCGCCCGGAGCGCCTCGAAGGTGTTGAGCCTGCCGTGGCCGACGAACTTCGTCCACTCCCCCTTGCCGCGGCCGATGTGGTCCGCGGTGTCGCAGATGACCTTGCGCACCTGCGCCTCGGTGAGGTCGGGACGCACGGACATCACCAGCGCGCACGCAGCCGCCACGAACGGCGTCGCGGACGACGTCCCGTTGAAGCGGGGCGTCGTGTTCTTCCTGCTGTAGCCGCGTGCACCCTTGATGTCCGTCGTCAGGATCCTGACCCCTGGCGCCATCACGTCCAGGCCCTTGCCGAAGTTGCTTCCCCACCAGTTCTCGCCGTCCTGGGAACGGATCGTCTTGCGCTCGTCCCACTGGTTCGACGCGCCGACGGTGAGGATCTGCGGCAAGTTTCCGGGGTACGAGACGTCGCCCTGGGCGTTGCCTGCGGCGACCACCACGACGGCGCCCTTGCCGTCGCGTCCCCGGTTGCGGGCACGCCGGAAGGCGGCGGTGATGACGTCGGCCGGCAGTCCGCCGCCCCAGCTGTTGGACAGCACGTCGGCCTTGCCCTCGCGCCAGCACCAGTCGATCGCGTCCGCGGTGTTGAAGTCGTCGAAGATCCAGCCGTCGCCGCCGTCCCCCTTCGCGATGCGCGCGGCGACGAGGCCGGCCCGCGGGGCGAGTCCTCGCACCTTGGGGTCGCGCGAGCACACGATGCCGGCGCACGCCGTGCCGTGCGCGTCGTCGCCGTCCGGCATCGCGGTGGGGTTGCCGTCGACGAAGTCGCGCTCCGCCTTGACCGCCGGGGCCAGGCTCGGGTGCGCGGTGTCGACACCCTCGTCGAGCACTGCGACACGGACGGCGGTCTTGCCGGTCGTGATGGTCCAGGCGGCCTCCGCAGCGACGTCTGCACCGATGACACCGGGGTCGCCGTCGTTGTCGAGCCCCCACTGCTGCTTCGCCTCGGCCACGCTCGGCCCGGGCCGCTGCACGAGCCGCAGGAAGTTCGGGTGCGCACCTTCGACGTTGCCGCGCTCGACGAGCGCGCGGGCGGCCTGCGCGGCGACCGCCAGGCCGTCGGTCGCGTCACCGGGCACCGAGAGGAGAACCTTGCCGTCGCTGCCCTCCTGCACGACGGTGAGCCCGTACTCCCGGCGGGCCCAGGCGAGCTCGGCCTTCTTCGCACCGAGGACGACGACGGTCTCGGTGGGAATGAGGGCGGTCCGTCCGGCGTCGACGGGCTGGATCATCGTCGTGCTGTCGGAGACGACGGCGAACCGGGCGAGCACCGACCGCGGCTGGGCGGCGAGCAGGCGCATCACCTGCTGCCCGTCGGACTGCGGCTTCGACCCGAAGCGCAGCGGACCGGGATCGCCCGTGGTCCGTGCGGTCCGTTGCCGGCCGCTCATCACTCCCTGGACGGTGAGCCTCTGCTTGCGTCCCTCGCTGTAGTACTCCAGCACCGTGGCCATCGGGCGCTCCCCTCTGTCGCGTAGGTCTTTACTCACCCTGCACCCGGGTGACGCGCCTGTCACTGGCCATGCGGTGCCTTGACCAGACACCTCAATCGTGCGTGTGCCCGTCGAGGTACGCCGCGACCAGGCCCCCGAGCGTCGGGAGGTGGTAGCCGCCCTCCTGGACGGCCACGGTCGGGAGGCCGGTCGCACCGAGGATGTCCCCCGCTCCGCGGAAGCCGTCGGCCGTGACGAGCAGGGGACTCTCGGGATCGTCGGCCGCGGCGTCGACGCCCAGTGACACCACGAGCGCGGTGCAGCCCGCGGTCGTCGCCCAGCCGGCCAGGTCCTGGACGGCGTCGAGCCACGGACCGTCGCCCGTGCCCTCGGCCAACGGCAGGTTGCGCGTGGCGCCGGCGCCGCCTCCCATGCCGGTCTCGTCGGCGTACCCCACGACGTGCGGGAACCAGCCAGCCCCCGGGTCGACGTGCACAGAGCCGTACAGCACGTCGCCGCGCTCGTAGAAGACCGCTTGGGTGCCGTTGCCGTGGTGCGCGTCGACGTCGAGGACCGCCACCAGGTCGTGCCCGTGCGCCAGCAGTGCCTCGGCGGCCACAGCGGCGTTGTTGACGTAGCAGGAACCGCCGAAGCCCGCCCGCGTCGCGTGGTGACCCGGAGGTCGGCACAGCGCATAAGCGAGAGGCGTCCCGCCGCCGACCAGAGCAGCGGCCTCGGCCGCGCACGCTGCGGCGGCGGTCACCGCCTCCCAGCTCCCCGGGCCGACCAGCGTCATCGTGTCGTAGGCGAACCGACCGGCATCCGCGTGCACGGCGGCCGCAGGCCGGGTCGGGATGCTTCCCGTCATCGCCGGGGTCGGGAAGAAGTACGGCACGACGCGGTCCTGGCCCACGAGCGCTGCGTACGGGCCCTGCGTCCAACGCTCGTACGACGTGCGCAGGAACTCGAGCAGCTCCTCGTCGTGCACTGCCTCGAGCATGGCGGTGGGGTCGGCGCTCGCCTCGACGAGTCGGAACGGCCCGTCCCGTAGCGCCTCGAGGATGACGTCCACCCGGGCCGCGACCTCGGTGCCCTCGGTCGCCACCCCGACCCACACCTCGTGCCGCGGGTCGTGCAACCGGGTCGCCGGCGACCACACCACCGGGACCCTGCCGTCGACCTCGAGCATCCCCGCATCAGACCACAGGTCGACGCTCCCCCGGTTTGATCAGCTGGAGCGCAGGGCGTCGTTGATCGCGCTCGCCAACGCCTCCGGCTGGCTGAACTGCGGCCAGTGGCCACCGCCGATGTCGACGTACTCCACGTCCTTGATCTTCGCCAGCTCGGGAAGATCACCGGACTCGGCCCACTTCTTGAGCTGTTCGCTGGAGTACTCCGCGGCGATCATCGTGACCGGGAGCTCGTAGCGGCGTTCGTCGCTCAGCCGATGGGTGCCCTTCACGACGCCGAGCGGGGACGGGACCGACCCGGCCCGGATCTCGGCGCGCAACCCGTCGTCGAGGTCGACGACCATGTCACCTTCGTCCCCGTCCTCCTCGTCGCTCTCGAAGAACGACCAGTCCGGCAGAGGGACGTCGTCGCCCTCGACCGGGAACGGCGGACCGCCGCTGTCGCCGTCGCTCACCGGCTCGCTGGCCGCGAACACGACGCGCGAGACCCGCCCCGGACGGGCGTCGGCTGCCGCCCAGGCGATGGCACCGCCCAACGAGTGCCCGACCACCGCGACCTCCGCGTCTTCGGGCAGCCCGTCGAGGACGCCGACCGCAAACGCCACGTGATCCTCGACCGCGATGCCGGCTCGGTCGGCGTCAGGCGAGTCGAGGCCCGGCAACGAGACTGGGTGCGCACGATGACCGGCAGCCTCCAGGTGGGGGACCACGCGGCCCCACGACGACGCGTTCAACCAGAGCCCAGGGATGAGGATGATGTCCATCCCACGACGTTAGGACAGCCCACCGACAGCCGGTACCGACAGCCAGGGCAGCTGTGGTGGCATGGGCCCATGAAGGCGTCACAGCTGGCGGACCGGTTCGGGCTGACGGGTTCGGCGCGCCTGTCCGAGCCCGTGGCGCGGGGCAAGCAGGGGCTGGTCCGGCGACTCGAAACCACCGAGGGCAGCTGGGCGGTCAAGGTGCCGTTCGAGCCCGTGGAGGAGCAGGAGGTCGCGGCCTCGACGGCGTTCCAGGAGGCCGCTCATGCAGCCGGTGTCCCGACACCTGCGGTCCGTCGTACGACGGAGGGCGCCGTGCTCGCGGACGTGGACGGGCACCGGGTCCGGCTCTACTCCTGGGTCGATGTCGGACCGCCCGACGCGACGCTCGACCCGGTGCTGGTGGGCACCGCGGTCGCGTCGTTGCACCAGGTGCGAGGTCCGGAGGGTTCGGCACCGCTCGACGCGTGGTACTGCGACCCGGTCGGGGCCGAGCAGTGGGACGCGCTCGTGTCCGACCTGCGGCGCGAGGGCGCACCGTTCGCCGAGCGCTTCGCGGAGCTGTGCGACGACCTGGTCGCGCTCGAGGGCTGGTTGGAACCGCCCGGGACCCTGCAGTGCTGCCACCGCGACCTCTGGGCCGACAACCTGCTGCCGACCGTGGACGGCGGGGTCTGTGTCCTCGACTGGGAGAACAGCGGTGACGCGGATCCGCATCAGGAGCTCGGCGTCGTCCTGTTCGAGTTCGCCCGCGGCGACGCCGGCCGGGCGCGGGCGCTCACCGACGCCTACCGCGACGCCGGCGGCCCGGCGCGCGTGACGCGGCGTGGCCACTTCTCGATGCTCGTCGCCCAGCTCGGCCACATCACGGAGATCGGAGCCCGTGACTGGCTGGTCCCCAACCACCGTTCCCCGACGCGCGCGGACGCGGAAGCGTGGGTGCGGGAGACGCTCGACGACCCGCACACGCCGGTCGTGCTCGACGACTTGCTCGTGGCGGTCCGGTGAGGTCTCGATACGCCGCGCCTTCCTCGCGGCTGCTCGACCATCGACCAGGTCAGAACAGGAAGTAGGCGCCGACGGCGCTCGGGATCCAGCCGAGGGGCAGGAACCAGTTGACCGGGTTCTTCTGATGGATCAACGCCCCGGCCACCACCGCGCCCATGCCGAAGATCGCCGCGATGACGAGCATGCTGATCTTCGCGCCCGGCCGGTCGTCCTCGATGGTGAACGCCGCGGCCACGACGCCGAACGCCATGTGCGCGATCGTCGTCACCACGAGCACGGACAGCACCCAGCGCTGGACCTCGGTGAGCCCCATCTGGCGGCGCGGGTGGACCGGGCGCGGGTTGGCCGGGTCCATGAGGTGCTTGGGGAGCCGGCGCGGCGGCGGCGAAGCCGGGTCCTGTGGGGCGCTCACCGGTCCATCCTCCTCCCGCGCCGGGTACGGCAGGATGGCCGGGTGCCTCGCGTTCGTGATCTCGGCATCCAGATCGGCGTGCTGCCGACCGGTCCGACCAACTCCGTCCTCGACGTCCCCGGTGTCGGCCTCGGCCACACCACGATCATCCGCGACGAGCCTGCGCCCCCCGACGGCCGCGGCCGGGCGCGCACGGGCGCGACCGTGCTGGTCCTCGCCGACGACGCCTTCATCCGTCCGGTTCCGGCGGGCGGGGCTGTCCTCAACGGTGCCGGCGAGTGCACGGGGTTCCTCACCGCCGCGGAGTGGGGCTGCGCCGAGACGCCGGTCTACCTCACCTCGACCCTGCAGCTGGGCCGCGTCTACGACTCGGCCTGCCGGATCGAGCTCGAGCACAACCCCTCGGCCGCGGTGGACTTCATCATCCCGGTGGTGGCCGAGTGCGACGACTCCTGGCTCAACGACGCCCGCCGCATGCAGATCGAGCACGAGGACGTCGTGGCTGCGTGGGAGGCCGCCCGCACCTCCGTCGGCTCGTCGGTCCCGCCCGACGAGGGTGCCGTCGGGTCCGGGACGGGCATGTCCTGCTTCGACTTCAAGGGCGGCATCGGTACGGCGTCGCGGCGGGTCGGCGAGCACACCGTCGCGGTCCTGCTCATGACCAACTTCGGGGTCCGCGAGGAGTGCATCGTGGCGGGTGTCCCGGTGGGTCGTCTGCTCGGCGCGGCGCCGGAGGGCCCGCCCACACCCGCTGGGTCGTGCATCGGCATCGTGGTGACCGACGCCCCGGTCGACGGGGCCTCGTGCGCCCGGCTCGCTCGACGCGTCGGACTCGGGCTCGCCCGCACGGGCTCCGTGGCGCACCACGGCAGCGGCGAGATCTTCATGGGCTTCGGCACCGGCCTACGACTGGACCGCGACGGCAACCCCGAGGGAGCGGCCACGGTGGCGGGCCGTGCCCTCGACGACTACTTCGCGGCGGTCGTCGAGGCGGCCGAGGAGTCCGTGCTGAACTCGATGTTCACCGCCCCCACCGTCACCGGACGCGACGACAACACCAGCCACGGCATCCCCGTCGACGACGTGCTCGGCCTCCTCGCCGAGCACGGCCGACAGGCCGGCGTCCGCTGATGGGCAGCCAGCAGGAGGTCCGCCTCACCATGGCTGACGGCGTCGGGCTCGCGGCCACGCTGTACCTCCCCGACCCCGCACTCGGTCGCCAGCCGTGCCTGCTCGAGGCGTTGCCGTACCGCAAGGACGACCTCACCTCGTCGTACGCCGAGACCTACGACCGCCTCCGCGACGAGTTCGGCTTCGCCGTGTGCCGCGTCGACGTCCGCGGCACCGGGTCCTCGCAGGGCGACGCGACGGACGAGTACCCCGAGGCCGAGCAGTCCGACCTGGCCGAGGTGATCGCGTGGCTGGCGGAGCAGGACTGGTGCAACGGCAGCGTCGGCATGTTCGGCACGTCGTACTCCGGCTTCAACTCCCTGCAGATGGCCGTCGAGCAACCCCCGGCCCTGAAGGCGATCTGCGCGATCTATGCGACGGACGACCGGTGGACCGACGACGTGCACTGGCGCGGCGGCGCGCTGCGGATGGTCGACCTCGTCGACTACTGCCACTACATGACGCCGATGGTGATGCTCCCGCCCGTGCCCGCGGTGTGGGGCGACGACTGGCGTGAGGAGTGGAGGCGCCGCATCGAGACCAGTGAGCCGTGGGTCCTCACCTGGCTGCGCCAGAACCGGCACGGCCCCTACTGGGACCACGGGTCGGTCCGTCTCGGCGGCACGACCGCCGGGTACGACCGGATCGACTGCGCGGTGCTCATCGTCGCGGGGTGGGCCGACGGCTATCGCAACAACTCGTTCCGGACCGCCGAGGCGCTGGCGGCGGCCGGCGTGCCGCACCGGCTGCTCGCGGGCCCGTGGGCACACGCCGGGCCCGCCACGGCCATGCCCGGTCCGCGCATCGACCTCGACGTCGAGATGGCCGCCTGGTTCGACCGCTGGCTGCGCGGCCCGGGGGCCGACGGGCACCGCGACCGAGCCGATGTCTTCGTGCGCGCCTCCACCCGGCCCGAGCCGGATCTCGACATGCACGAGGGGTACTGGATCAGCGAGCCGTGGCCCTCCCCCGCAGTGGAACGGCGCACGCTGCCGCTCCCGGGTGAGCGCGAGATCGTCGTCGAGCCCGACGTCGGGACGACCGCCTGGATCGACTGCGCCGGCCACCTGCCGTGGGGCCTGTCGACCGACCAGCGCCCCGACGACGCCCGGTCGGTGACCTGGGAGTGGCAGGTTGACGCCGCGCTCGGCGAGGGGGCGATCCTGGGCCAACCCCGGGTGCGGCTGCGGCTGTCCGCCTCGGCGCCCGCGGCCTCGTTGTCGGTGAAGCTGTGCGACGTCTTCCCGGACGGCACGTCGGCACTCGTCAGCCGTGGATCGCTCGACCTGACCTTCCGCGACGGCGTGCACGGCCCGGCGGCGCCGCTCGAGCCCGGGGAGGTGTACGACGTGGTCGTGGACCTCGATGCCTGCGCCTACCAGCCGACGCCGGGACAACGTCTCCGGCTCAGCGTGGCCGGAGCCGACTGGCCCAACACCGTTGCTCCGCCGGCTCCGGTGACGCTTCGCTTCGAGGAGGGCGTCCTTGACCTGCCCGTCCGGGAAGGACCTCACGAGGCGCCGACGTTCACGCCGGGCGAGGACCACTCCGCCGAGGACCCCACCGGTGTCACCTGGACGGTGACACGGGACGTGCTCACCCGTGAGACGCGCTGCGACGTGCGCAGCGTGGCGTCGTACGACGTGCCCTACGAAGGCAGGGCCAGCGAGGACTACGCAGGGTCGGTCCACGTCGACGGCGTGACCTTCGCGCAGCGAGCCGACGCGGACTGCACCTTCCGGTTGTCCTGGCCCGGCGTCGACGTCCGGCTCACCTCGACGATGCGCATCGACATCGGGGCCGACGGGCTCGACGTGACGATCGCGGCGGACGCGTTCGAGGGCCCGGAGGGCAACGAGGCCCCCGTCGGGTCCCGCACCTGGACCGAGCGCGTGGCGAGGTAAGCCGCTCGCCTCTGACGCGGAAGGCCGCAAGCGGAGTAGCCTCGCACGGAGGAGGAGCCCGGGCTCCGTGCCCGGGGGGCACCTGCTGGAGGTCGGCATGAAGGGCTTCGGGGCACTCGTGGCACTGGTCCTCGTCGTGGGCTGCTCGCCCGGTTCGTCCGAGAGCGAACAGCCCGGCGAGGAAGCCTCGGCAGTCAGCTCGCCCGTCGAGGAGGACACGAGCGCGGAGACAGGCGACAACGGCAACGGCGGGACGGAGCCGGTCGCCGTCGAGCTGCCCGGCCTACCGATCGGCGGCAACGACGCACAGTTCAGTAGCGACGCGCCTACCCAGTGCGTCAACGTCAACTGGACCGGGGCCGGCCCACTTCCCGAGGGGGCCGCCATCCAGTTCCTGGCGTTCGGCGTCCCGCCGGAGTTCACGGTCGACGCGGAGGCATGTTCCGACGTGCCCTGCCTCAGCGGGTTCGAGCTGACAGCGTCGAGCGGCGGCTGCGACGTCGCGGTGACCTGGAACGGGCAGGCGCTCGCCGACCCGGACAACGCCTTCCTGGTCGCCACGTCCGCCACCCTGACCTGTGTCGACTCCGCGACGTGCGACGCAGTCCAGTCGGTGATCTCCGAGACAGGGGCTGCGGCGATCGGACTCTTCGTCTCCGCCGACGAGGAGGATGACGGGAACGGGGACCTCTGAGGTGTCCGGGCCCGCGGAGGAACCGGACGAGAGCCAGGTCGGGCCGGGCACCTGGGAACGCTGGTACTCCGTGGCCACGACCTTCGTCGCCCCGGCCACCTTCCTCACCGCGGTCCTCTTCTACTACGGCTACGTCTCGTCGCGGTCGCAGTTCCTCTACTTCGGTGTGGACGTCGACACCCTCGGGCTGAGCACGCAGGACTACGTGATGCGCAGCCCGCAGGCGTTGCTGGTTCCGGTGCTGCTCGTCCCGGTCCTGGGGGCCCTCCTGATCCTGGTCTCCCGCGCCCTCGAGCGGCATGTGCCCGAGGACCTGGTGCCGGTGGTGACGTGGGTGTCGGCCGGGGTGCTCGGGCTGGGTGTCCTGCTCGTGGTCGGCTACGCGTGGATCGGGTCGTGGGCCTACTACCCGATGGTGACGCCGCTGGTGCTCGCCGCCGGGCTGCTGGGGCTGGTCTGGTGCTGGCGGCGGTCCGGCGTACGACGCAGTGCCCGGGTGCTCGCGATGGTGGCGGTCGCGGTGTGCGTGTTCTGGGCGACCGCGACCCTGGCCCAGTGGACAGGGCTCGGTGCCGCGCAGCGGACCGCCCGCAACCTCGACGAGCTGCCCTCGGTCGTCGTGGACACCCCTGAGCGGTTGTACCTCGGGGTCACCGAGGACGCCGGCGTCACCGAGTCGGCGCTGCCCGGGGAGAAGGACCAGACGTACCACTACCGCTACCGGGGGCTGCGGCTCCTCATCCAGACCGGCGACCAGATGTTCCTCGTGCCCGACCGGTGGACGCCCAGCAACTCCACGCTGCTGCTGCCGATCGACGACGTGCGCGTCCGGTTCCGCTTCGTCAACGACCCGCCCGGCTAGTGCCCGGGACCAGCGGCCGGGCCTCAGGGTCTCTCCCGGTTCGCGCCCCCTTTGCGACATGACTTGACCGGTACAGAAGACCCGAGTTACTGTATCGGTACAGAAGCACTCGCACTCAGCACCTCGGAGGTTCACATGAGCTCCTACTTCTTCGCCGGCCAGCCCGCCGCCTCGGCGGTCGCCCGCGGTCTCGTCGGATCGGGCGCCAACGACCCGGTCATCTCCGACGAGCCCCGCCGCCGCCCTCACCGGGCCCGCGGGCTCGTGTCCCGTTCCCTGCACCGCATCGCCGACTCCGTCTCGGGCAGCTGACCTGCGCGGGCGTCTGCCCTCGCTCGCGGCACGTCTAGGGTGACCGACGTGGGACGGGTGACGCTGCAGACCGTGGCCGACAAGGTCGGGGTCAGCCGGATGACCGTCTCCAACGCGTTCTCCCGGCCCGACCAGCTCTCCGCGGCGTTGCGCCGGCGCATCCTCGACGTGGCGGCGGAGCTCGGCTACGTCGGGCCGGACCCGGCGGCCCGCACACTGGCCCGCGGCTCGACCGGCACGGTCGGAATC